>JAEEGH010003497.1_pt1 | contig 41248 bp, 39 predicted proteins | sample 9134181 | NCBI WGS metagenome assembly JAEEGH01 (sample SAMN16246544, study PRJNA631951) | gut metagenome | biome: gut microbiome; feature: rumen; material: DP-attached | host: Bos | place: Iran: Karaj | collected 2018-10 | reverse complement strand
CCGCCGCACTCGCCGACGCCCTCCGCCCCATACGCCGACGCCGCCCCGTCCTCCTCCTCTGCGGACTCCTCTCCGACAAGGACGCCACCGACTACTTCCGAGCCCTCCGCCCCGCCCTCACCCGCGCCTACCTCGTCACCCTCCCCCCCCCCCGCGGTGCCGACGCCCGGACCCTCCTCGCCGCCGCCACCGCCGCCGGCCTCCCCGCCGAAATCCTCCCCCTCGATACCGCCCTCCCCACCGCCCGCTCCGCCGCCCTCTCCGAAAACGCCCTCCTCCTCATCGCCGGCTCCTTCCACCTCCCCCCCGCCCTCGGTCTGAAAGCCCCCTCCCCCTCGCCAACTTAGCTCGGTTTTCGAATGCCGCCCCCCCACCGGGAGGGCCCGGCTTCGTCCGGGCCGCGGCCGCGCCCCAGCGCGGCCCCCCAAGCCCCCATTTCGCAAACAAACCTCAAGCGTCAGGCGCTTTCCGCCTGTCGTCTCGTCCCTTGTCGCTTGTCCCCCCCCCGTTTTTCCCCCCTTTAGGCCGGGCTTACAGCCCCAGCACCCAGCTCGTCACCGCGATCGCCGCGCTCAGACCAAGCACGATGGTCACCAGCGGCGCGCGCCAGCGATACCAGCCCGGCAGCACGCCATCCGGCAGTAGCCAGCCATGGCCGCCCGTCTCCGCAACGGTGGGCACCGGCCCCCCTTCGCGGGCCACGCGGGCCCGTTCGCGGACATAACGGCCCGCCGCGTAGCTCGTCGCAACCGACCCCATCGGCACATCCATCACCGTCCACTTGCCCAGCGCCAGCTGGAACTGCGGCATGATCAGCTTGCCCCAGCCTTCCTTCGGATTGCAGACCACCGTCTGGATGTCGGTCAGCGGCACCCGCTTCCACATCAGACCGTACCACTTCACGATCCACATGTTCTTCCGCCCCACCCACACCGACGCCCGCCCCAGCGCCAGAAACGCCAGCACGATGAATAGGACCCAGATCGCCATGATGCTGCGGTCTTCCGTCCAATCCGCCCCGATCGCCGCTCCGACCCCCACGATCACGAACAACGCGCTCAAATACACCCAAATCGGCACAAACCCAACCAGCGCCGGGGCTTCTGTGATTGTTTTCTCTTCTGCCATAACCATACTCCTTGCAATGAAGCGCCAAAATTATACCACCACCTCCCCCCCATTACAAGCAAAAACCGCAAAAAAGTTTCCGCCGCTGTTTTTGCCCTCCCCTCCTCCCTCCGAGGTCTGTCCCTCTTTTCCCTTTTCCGTGAGGGCCGCGCTTTGTCGCGGCCGTGCACAAGACGCGCCCCTGGATCGTTCCTTTCGTCTCCTACAGGCTCGGCCCGGACGAAGCCGGGCCCTCCCCCATCCGAGGTCTGTCCCTCTTTCGCGTCTCCTCCGCGCGTCAGCGCGCCCCATTCAGCATTCTGCATTCTCCATTCAGCATTCCCAACCAAGGTCTGTCCCTCTTTCGCATTCCCTTTTCCGGGAGGGCCGCGCTTCGTCGCGGCCGTGCGCAAGGCGCGTCCCTGGACCGTCCCTTTCGTCTCCTACAGACTCGGCCCGGACAAAGCCGGGCCCCCATCCGAGGTCTGTCCCTCTTTCGCGTCTCCTCCGCGCGTCAGCGCCCCCCATTCAGCATTCTGCATTCAGCATTCTGCATTCGCAACCAGGGTCTGTCCCTCTTTCGCACCTGTCAGAGTTTGGCCGGGCGCTCCCCGTGCCGCCCCCCCCCCCACCGCAGGGCGCCTCTCCCCCGTTTGCATGCAAAACACCCCCGGCGTCCCTTGCGGGCGACCGGGGGCTTCCGACATGCAACCCCGAACGGGGTTGAAAACGGGCCGTGCCTAGAGGATTTCGATGGTGACGTCGCCGCCCGACTTATCCTCTTCCTCGATGGGCTTGATGGGCTGGTAGGTCGGCAGGTGGCGGTAGTAGACCTGGAGGGTCAGGGCTGCGAGCGTCGTGGCATAGATGCGGTTGTAGTTGTCCTCATGCCCGTCGAAGTTGCTGCCCTTGTTGTTGACGCCAGCGGAGATCCAGGAGCCGTAGAGTTCCTTGTTGTTGGGGTCGTCGATCCACTGTGCGCGGATGAACTGGGGCGCGAACTGGGCGTTCCAGCGCCTCCAGGCGTCGCCGCCCTGGTGGAACTTGGCCTGGGAGATGTAGTACCAGGCGTACATGGGCCACTCCATCGGGTCTTCCCAGTCGCAGACCGCGCCCTTGAACTTGGCACGCTTGCTGCCGCTGATGGTGTATTCGAGGGAGCTGAGGGCGTCCAGGCCCTTCTGGCACTCCTTGTCCTGCGCATGGCCCAGGAGCTGGAGCGTGAGGCAGCCGATGGCCGTGATGTTGAGGGTGTGGCGGGACTTGCCGACTTCGCGGTACCAGAACGTCCCGTCCTCTTCGCGGCTCGCGCGCTTGACGTCCTCGACGACCTTCTCCATGGCCTCCTTGAGGCCGGCGTTCTTGGCACCGGCGATGTAGGCGGCCTTCATGCACTGGCCGGCCCATCCGGCAAGGGAGGTGTCGCGCTGGTTCTGCTTGGCGAACTTGTAGTCGTAGGCGCCGCTGGTCTGCTGGCCGTCGATGACGCGCTGGACGGCGCGCTCCATGACGCCGCGCAGCTCGGGAATGCGCATCATGCCGTAGGCCTCGCTGATGGCGTAGGTGCAGATGCACTGCGTGTAGGTCCCGTGGTCGGTGTCGGTCGGGGCGAACTCGCCCTTCTCGTTCTGCTTGGCGACGAGGAACTGGATGGCGCGCCGCACGGTGTCGCCGAACTCCTGGGAGGTGACCGTCTCGCCGTGGGCGAGGAAAGCTAGGATGGCGAGCCCGCAGAACGCCTCGTTGTAGGTCTTTTCGTACTTTTCGCGGCGGCCCCAGGAACCGTCGTCCTGCTGGTTGTTCTTGAGCCAGACCAGCGCGCGCTTGACCGCGGCCTCGGCGGCCTCGGCCCACTGTCCGGCGTAGGTGTTGGCACCCGCGCGCCCGGCCCCCGAACGGTGGGAATATTCGCCGGCCATCAGCCCCTTCATGACAATCGGCGACGAAACGTCGGACGCGATCACCAGCTCGGAGACGTCATTGACCATCGACGAATCGGCCGCGAAGTCATCCGGGATGTCCGGCGGGGGCATGTCCATGTCGACTTCCGGGATGTCGACCGGATCGACGATGTCATTCAGCTCCTCCGGGGGCTCGAACTCCTCGGTCTCGAGCTCGTCCAGGACGGTTTCCTCCACTTCGACGACCGTGACCTCGACGCCGGGGTCCTTCTTGTCCGGCGTGACCATGGAGAACAGGAAGATGGCGGCAAGGATGACGGCGACGTGGATGAGGACGGACCCCGTCGGTCCGGCCAGCCATTCGGCGGCGTTGCGGTACAGAGACTTTAGGGAGGTATCCATTGTGGCTTCCTTTCGAGCAGTCGCTTAGTTGGGGGAGCTGACGACGGACAGCGAACGCAGGCTGTTCTTGGCGCAGATGTCGAGAAGCTTGATGAGATCGCCATGCTTGGAGTGGGCGGAGATCACGATCATGACCGTGGTGGAGGGATTGATGCGGGCGATCCTGGCGAGGTTCTCGTCGATCTTCTCCAGCGACATCCGGTTGTCGTTGAACGTGTACCCGTTGTAGAACACCGAGATGCGGAGCGGCGTCGGGGGCTTCTCCTGCGGCTTGGAATTGGGGTCGGGGGCCGGCTGGAAGACGTCCAGGTTGGTGACGACGTCGACGGGGTGCAGCGTGACCACGAAGTAGATCAGCAGCTGGAAGACGACGTCGATCATGGGGGTCATCGAGAGGGCGGGCGGATCGACCTCGGGGCGTTTGCGTTCACGTGCCATGGCGGACTCCTAAAATGGGCTGGATCTCAATAATGGGCGAGGTTTCTGCGGGGCGGCGGGCGGCCCGGCGGGGGGTGGCCGGCGGCGGCTATGCCTTCTCCTTGAGCGCGGCGAAGCGGATCTTCCAGAGGCCGGCCGCGCCGCAGGCGCGCATGACCTCGTAGACGTGCTCGTGCACCACGTCGTAGTCGGCGCGGATCACCACCGGCGTCGACGACCCGGACGCGATGCGCGCGTTCTTGAGGATGGTCCGAAGCTGCCCGGTCGACAGGGGGGCCTTGCCGATCTTGATGGTGCCATCCTGCTCGACGTCCACGACCACGGTGCGCGGGTCCTTCTTCTCCTCGACGGGGCCGTTCGGCGACATGGCCATGCGGACCTTCGTCTCCAGGGCCTTGTTCTCCATGTCGATGGTGGTGACGAAGAAGATGATCAGCTGGAAGACGACGTCGATCATCGGCGTCATGTCCAATTCGCTGTCCGGCGGCCGTTTTCTCTTGCTCATGGGGTGCTTCCTTCGAGGATGGCTGGAAAATGAGGTTCAGAAGGGATGCGGGAGGGGGCGACCCGCGTCGCCCCCTCCTTGCGGAGAACTACTCCTCCACGACTTCGACGTTGCGGAGGGCCTTGATCAGGTCCAACGTCAGACCTTCCATCCCCAGGATGATGCGGGACAGGCGGTTCTTGAAGTAGGTGAAGAAGCAGACGGCCGGAATGGCGACGACGAGGCCGCCGGCGGTCGTCCACAGGGCCTGCGAGATGTTCATGGCCAGCATGGACTGCTGGGCGGCGCCGGCCTCGGTGTTGGCCAGGTTGCCGAACGCCATGATCATGCCTTGGACCGTTCCGAGCAGCCCAAGCATAGGCGCGATCGAGCCGCACATGTTCAGGTAGGACACGCGCTGCATCAGCTTTTCGGATTCGAGGTCGGCGGCGGTGCCCACCTGCTCCTCGATGACGTCGAAGCCTTCCTTCACGTTGCGGAAGCCCGCCAGCAGGATGCTGGAGAGCACGCCCGGCTCCTGTTCGCAGCGCTGCATCGCCTTCATCACGTCGCCCTGCTCCATGGCCTCGCGGACTTCCGCGACCAGCTGCTCGGGGACGATCTTCTTCGGCTGGATGGTGATGAAGAAGTCGATGGCCAGCCACGCCGCCACCAGCGAGCAGCCCAGCAGCGCGCCCCACAGGACGATGCCCAGCCAGCCCGAACCGAAGATGACGCCCATCAGGCCGGAGGAGCCGCCGCCGGAATCCTCGGAGGCCTCTTCGGACATGGTGACCTGGCCGGCATCCCCGGCCGCCGCTTCATCCTGAGCAAAGCTCATGAGCGGAACAGTGAAAAGAACGGCGAGCGCGAGCAGCCAGACGATGACTTTGGATTTCTTGGACATGGCGGATTTACCTCGGTTTCTTGTTGGTGGAGTTTTCTGTTCTAAATCGGCGGGTTATGGCTTACATCTTGCCCTTGGCCTGGGCGGCGTAGGGCGAGGACGGATACTGCGTGGCGCACTTGCGGTAGAGCTCCTTGGCGCGGGCGTCGCGGAGCTGCTCGAGGACCTTGGCGGCCTTGAAGCAGGCCTCGCCCTGGATGATCGGGTCCTTGACGTCCTCGAAGAGGATGGCCGTGCGGAGGTAGTCCATGGCGGCGTCGTCGAGGCGGTTCTGGGCCAGGGAGATGTCGCCGCGCATGTTCTGGGCGCGGGCGGCCTCGGCGCGGGGGCCGGCGGCGGCGACCGCATCCAGCGACTTCTGCAAGGTGGCGTACTGCTTGGCCTCGAGCATGGCCTTGCGGTGGGCCCAGGCGATGGTGGTGTCCTTCTGGAGCTCGGGGTCGAAGGTGTAGAGCTTCTTGTAGGCGTTGTCGGCGCCGGCGGCGTCGCCCTTCTTGAGGAGGGCCTCGGCGAGCAGCTTCTGGGCCTCGATGTCCCAGTTGAGGTAGCGGCACTCGGAGACGATCTTTTCGAGGGAGGCGATCACCTTGTCGTCGATGCGCCCGGCGGCGACGGCGGCCTGGGCGGGCTTGAACGCCTGGGGCTCGTCCGTGAAGGCCTTGCTGTAGGAGCCCGGCTGGAACGGGACGTTGCCCTGCGCGGTGGTCAGGATGATGGTGCCGTCGCGCTCGGCGCGGATGCGGGTGCCTTCGCGCTTGGTGACGCCATCCTTGAGGATGACGTAGGGCGCGGCGAGGGCGGCTTCCGCGAGCAGGAGGACGGATGCCGCGGCCAGCGCGGCGAGGGCGAGGGAGGTGCGGGGGGTCTTCATGTTGTTATGGTCTCCGTTGGGTCGGTCGGGTTGGGTCTGGGTGAAAGCCTTTGAAGAAATCGTGGGTCATGACTCCGCAGGGGCGGCGCTTTCGCCGCCGCCGGTGGCGGCCTCTTCGAGGCGCTGCCTGGCGCGGTTGCGCTTGCCGGAGAAGTCGCTGGCGCGGGCGTCGGTCGGGAAGATTTCGAGGAAGCGGTCGACCGTCTCGATGAGGGAGGTGTCGTCGGGCATCGCCTCTTCCAGGTCGATGGCCTGGACGAGGGCGGTGCGGATCTGCTCGCGCTCGCGGTCGCTCTTCATGTTGAGGGAGTTGAGGAACTCAAGCCGCTTGTAGGTGGAGAGCGCGCCGACCTGGTCGCCCTGCATGATCTGCGTCTGGGCCATCAGGATGGAGGCGTCGTTGATCGTCTCGTTGTCGGTCGCATAGCGCAGGATGTCGTTGAGGGCGGACATCGCGGTGGCCGTGTCATCGCGCTTGATCGCCGCGGAGGCCAGCACGTACTTGGCCTTGAAGAAGAGGCCGGACTTCGGATACTTCTCCATCAGCTTCGAGAGCGCGTCCTGCGCCTCGTCGAACTTGCCGGTCTCGAACGAGCCCTTGCCGATGCCGTAGAGAGCGCGCTCCTCGTAGGCGCGGACGCGTTCCGGGGAAAGCTCGCCGAGGCGGTCGCGGACGACCCCGTAGGCCGCCGTGGCCTTCGCCCACAGCTCATGCTCCAGCAGCAGCTCGCCCACCCGCGCGAACTGTTCGAGGGAGTACGCGGAAGGATTGGAGATCATCGCCTGGGCCGCCTCCTCCGCCTGGTCCTTGAGGTTGAGGTCCAGCGCGCCGGAAATACGGGCGTACTGCGCGTTCTTGCCTTCGTCCGTGTCGGGATACTTCTTGGCGAGGGTCTCGAAGGTCTCGTTCGCCGCCGGATCCTTCAGCGCCAGCTGCAGCGAGCCCTTGAGCTTGAGCGCGCGCGGATTCATCGCCGAATTCGGATATTCCTCCGTGAACTTGCCCAACTGCTGCACCGCCATCTGCTGGAACTTCGGATCGTTCTTCTGCGACAGCGTGAACGCGAACCAGAACTTCGCCTGCTCCAACAGCGTCCGGTTCTTGGCCTTCTCATCCTCGCGGCGGCCGTAGTCCTCGATGTTGGTGCTCAGCCCCTTGATCAGCGCCTGGAACTGCTGCAGGGCCGCCTTGAAGTTCTCTTCCGCGGTCACCTTGTTCTCGCGGACCTTCAGCGCGACCTTCTGGGCGTTCTCGCGGTCGCCGGCCTTGGCCAGCTCGCGGGCCTGGGCGGTTCCGGCCACGATCTCCTTCTCGGCCTGCTCCGCGGTGCGGCGCAGGCAGTCCGCCAGCGCGAACATGGCGTTGGCGCGCAGGGGCGAGGCCTGGCCGTCGGTGTCCTTCAGGTAGAGCTTCAGGCCGCCGATGGCATCCGCGTAGTCATGGTTCGCATAGGCGCCCCAGGCCTGCACCGACAGCGCCTTCGGATATTCCTTCGTGTTCTTGTAGTCGGCCAGGATGCGGTTGTAGTAGGCGTTGGCCTTGTCGTTATCCTCGGCCTTCTTGGCCACCGAGGCGAGATAGAAGAGCGTCTCGGACACCGCCGGATGCTGCGGGCAGTACTGGATGTACATGTCGAAGAAGCGGGTCGCGTCCTCGTTCATCGCGCCGCCTTCGCCCGCCCCCCGTTCGCGGTAGATGCCCGCCGCCGCGCGGAGGGCCGCGCCGGCCACGTCCGACTTCCGGCCGAAGCGCTCGCCGATGTACTGCCCCACCATCCTCGCCATCAGCGGGTCGTCCAGCTTGATATAGGTCTGCAAAAGCTGCGCCAGGGCCCGGATCGAAAGGTCGCCCGACTCCGGGAACTGCGCCAGCACCTTCAGATATTCGTCGCGGGCCGCCGTGTAGTCCTCTTTCTTGAAGAGCGAGTCCGCCATCCCGAACTCCGTGCCCGCCGCCTGCGCCTGCAAGTTCTCCGGCAGGTCGATCTTCACCGTCTTGCCGTACTTCGTCTCCAGAATGTCCTTGATCTCCTTCGCCTGGATGCCCGCGTTCGGACCGTCCGGCCCCTTGCCGTACTTCACGAACACGTTGTAGAACTCCGTCAGCGCCTTGGAATACAGCGGAATCGCCTCGGCCGGATTGTCCGCCACCGCTTCCGCCTCCTGCCGGTAGAGACGGCCCAGCAGCGAGCGCGCGCCGCCCTGCGGCGACAGGTCGAGAGGCTCGCCCTGCTCCTCCAGCATGTCATCGACGGTCCGGAACTGGTCCTTGTAGTCGTCCAGCATCGCCCGGGCCCCCGCCGCGTCGCCCTCCACGATCATCGCGTTCGCCAGGATCACGGTCGAATTCACGAACGGCACGTCCAGGCCGCCCCACTGGATGTCGCTGCAGATGGCCTTGCACTTCTTCAGCGCCTCGGCCCGCTTCTCGCCGGCGCTGTATTCCGCGACCTTCACCCACGCCCGCGCCTGCTGCAGCTGCATCTCGCGCTGCAGGTCCTTCAGGTCCGTCGAGTCCTGCACGCGCTTGTAGCAGTCCGCCGCGCGCTCGAAGTCCTCCATCGCCTCGCGGATCTGGCCATACTGGAAGGCCGCCGTCTGATAGAAACGCAGCACGTCCGGGTCCGTCGGCACGTTCCCGTTCTGATACTGATTGAAGAAGTCGTCATAGAGCTTGACCGCCTGGTCGGACTTCCCCGCGTTGTAGTAGCCCAGCGCCAGCGACAGCATGATCGCCTGCGCCTTCGGATTGGAGATCCCCATCTCCTGCACCAGCTTCTCCGCCTCCGCATACTTGCGGTCCTTCACGAACAGCTCGGCCTGGATCACCTTCAGGCGGTCCGCCGACCCCGGATCGCGCTGACGCACCGAATCCACGACCGTCTGCGCAAAATCCCTGAACGACGGCTCGAACGCGATCAGCCCCGACGCAAACTTGATGTCCTCATCCACCGTGTAGGCCAGCGCCGGCATCGCGCTCCCCGCCAGGGCGGCGGCCATCATCGCACCGAGGGTCAGTCGTGTCCATGCTCTCATATCGGATTCCTCGCCCTCACGGGCATCTGCGGGTGAACTTTGCACAAGTCTTCATCGCTGATAATAGGTTTTCGCCCGCACCCGGTCAAGGCCCTTTTTGACCCTTTTTCAGTTCCCCCCTCCCCCCCTGGGAACCGGGGCGGCTCGTCCGCCTTTCCCCTCCCCACGCCTCCCTATTCAGCATTCTGCATTCAGCATTCCCCAAACGAGGTCTGTCCCTCTTTTGCACTTGCCGCCCCCCCGTCCCGTCCCGCCCGCGCTGTCTCCGGGTCCCGCTTGCCCCATCCGCCCTGCACATCCTGCACGTCTTGTTTCGGCCCCCCTCTCAGCTCGCCGCCCCCCTTCCGCGCGTCAGCGCGCCCCCTCTTTTTCCTTTTTGTCCTTTTGTGCAAATCTTCTCCTGCGCCCTCTTTGCGCCTCCCCTCGCTTTTTTCTTGTCTTTCGCGCGCGGGCGGGCACAATTGGGGCACATTTTTTCACGCTTCAAGGAGTAGACAGATGCAAAAGCTGACGAGTTTGACCATTTTGGGCGCCATGGCGGCCTTGTTCCTGGCCGCAGGGACCGTTCTGGCCGGAGATGCCGCATTCGACACCCAGTACGAGACGGTGCTCAGCCGCCTCCAGGCCATGGGCCACGGCGTCTACACCGAAGCCGAGTGGGCGGACGTCGCCAGCGCCGTCCAGAACCTGACCGCCGCGGCCCGCCAGAGCGGCGACGCCGACGCCATCATCAAGGCGGCCGTCATCGAGGCCTCCGTGGCCGGCGACATGCGCCACCAGTATCCGGCGGCCCTCAAGGTGCTCCGCAACGCCCGCGCGGAGCTTTCCTCCGCCATGCCGAACACCGATCTCTCCCGCCTCTACGTCAAGGAGGCCGAGCTCCTCGCCGAAACCGGCGACCGCGCCGCCATCCAGTCCCTCATCGACGCCTACAAGGCCTCCCCCTCCTACCACCCCGAAATGTACGCCTGGTCCGGCGGCGAAGGCCCCGGCGACCCCATCTACCTCGCCCGCCCCAAGGCCCGCGGCCAGCACTCCATGCCCCTCTCCATCATGGAGATGGCCCTCCGCCGCGCCGGCTCCGCCCCCGGAACCCGCTTCCCCGAGTTCAACCTCACCGACATCTACGGCCGTCCCCTCTCCTCCGCCGCCTATCGCGGGCATGTCGTCCTCGTCGATTTCTTCGTCCGCGGCTGGCCGGCCTGGGAGGACAACCTCTCCGCCCAGATCGACCTCTTCCAGCGCTGCCATGACCAGGGCTTCGAAATCATCGGCGTCTGCCTCGAGCCCGGCGCCGACCTCGCCTCCCTCGGACTCCCCTGGCCCGTCGTCCCCGCCGCGCCGGAGCTGACCCGCCAGCTCTCCATCTTCGGACAGACCACCTCCTATCTGCTCGGCGCCAACGGAGCCGTCCTGGCGCGCGACCTGCGCGGACAGGACCTCTCCACGGCCGTCCACTCCGCCCTCGAAGCCGTCGGACAGTCCAAGAAGTAGCCGATTTTCCGCCCCCTCTCGCGCCGATGGCACGCGCTCACCGCCGGCCATCGGCGTTTTGTTAGAGACATTCTTGAAAAATGCTGTGCCCGCTTTGTCGCAAATTGGTATCGGACCGTGCGGCTTCAGCCGCACCTCCCCCCAACTGAGCCAATAACATGCCCTCCCCCATCGTCCATGCCGCCCTCGGCGCCGGCGCCGCGCTGGCCGTCCTGCCACGCACCCGCCGCAGCCTGACGCCCGGACTCGCCCTCGTCCTCCTCTCCTGCTGGCCGGACATCGACTACGTCCCCGGCCTCCTCGCCGGCGCCCTCAACAAATTCCACCAAGGCCCGAGCCACAGCCTGCTGTTCGCCCTGGCGGGCGTGCTCCTCGCCTACCCGTTCGTCCGACGCCCCGGACTCCTCGCGCATACGCGCACGCGAACCATTTGCATCTTGCTCCTCGTCGCACTTTCCCATCTTCTGCTCGACATCTTCACGCAGGACTTCCGACCGCCCATCGGCATCCCCCTCTTCTGGCCGCTCTCCGACTTCCCCGTCCATTCCCCGTTCAGCCTCTTCCCCGCCTGGGCCAAAGGCTCGCTCGCCGAAATCATCCAATCCCCGCAAAACCTCCGCTCCATCGCCATCGAACTCCTCTACGCCCTCCCCCTCCTCCTCCTTCCCCCGCTCTTCTTCCGCCGCCGCCCGACTCCCCCCTCCTCCTGATGGCCGGCCGCGGCCGGCCCCGACAGCTCGGGTTTTCGCCCCGTCATTCCAACCACTTACCAGACAATTTGTTCTTGACACGCTCCGTTTTGCATCGGCGGTCCCGTCCGCCGCCACCTTCGGCTTTTCTTTCCGCTCCTTTTCCGTCTCCCCGGCCTCTTTTCTCCCGCCCCCTGCACACAAAAAAGGCGCAGCCACCATGGCTGCGCCTTTCATCAACTCGCCTGAGGGTTAGGCGGGCAAAGTCGCGTTCTTCTTCGCGATCTCGACGAGGGAGGCAAACCCTTCCGGGTCGTGGATGGCGATTTCTGAGAGCATCTTGCGGTTGAGCTCGATGGAAGCCTTCTGCAACCCTTCGATGAAGCGGCTGTAGGAGATGCCGGCATTGCGGCAGTCGGCGGACAGGCGGACGATCCAGAGCCCGCGGTAGTCGCGCTTCTTCTCCTTGCGGTGCGCGTACGACAGGGCCATGGCCCGGTCCGTGGCCTCCTTGGCCTGGCGGAACAAGGCATGACGGCTTCCGTAGAAACCCTTGGCGCGGCTCAGCACCCGTTTGCGGCGCTTGCGGCTGGCGACAGCGTTGGTGGTCCTAGACATGATTCACTCCTTCTCTTACTTGCCCATGCTCAGCGAGAGCGACCGGGCGATGTTGCCCGTCGCCTGGGACAGGGTCCGCAGGTGGCGCTTCTGCTTCCGGGTCTTGCTGGCCGCCAAATGCCGGTGGCCGGGTCGTTTATGCAAGATCTTGCCCGTGGCGGTCTTCTTGAACCGCTTGACAACGGCCTTGCGCGTCTTGTTTTTCACTTGTGTGGCCATGGAATCTTCCTCGGTAGGGGCGGGGGCCTTGCCGCCTCCGCACATTTTCTTCGTAAAGGTCGCGGTCTTATACGCCTTTCCTTCCCCCTAGTCCAGCATAATCTTCCGCTTCCCGAATTTTTTCTCGTTTTCCTCGTTTCATCCTCGTTTTGCCCCCCCCTGGCGCGCCCGTCCCCCACACCGGCCAGGCGCGGTTTCGGTTGCAATCGGTCGCACCGACTGCAACCGATTGCAATCGCCAGCCGCCGCCTGCGGTGCTCCGCGGGAGACGCGGTTCCGCGAACCGCTACGCCTTCGGCTTCGCCCCCTCGCCTCCGGCCGCCGCCGCGCCCGACCGCCGGTTCTTGGAATACGGCGCGATCACCATCAGGATGTTGCGGCCGAGCAGCTTGGGGGCCTGCTCGACGACGCCGGCCTCGTGACAATCGGCGATCACCCGGTTCATCAGCTCGTGCCCGAGCTCCTTGTGGGCGTTCTCACGACCGCGGAACGAGAGGGCCACCTTGACCCGGTGCCCTTCCTCGAGGAACTCGATCAGCTTGCGCAGCTTCGTCGCGTAGTCGTTGTCGCCGACGCTCGGGTGGAACTGCACTTCCTTCACCTTCGTCACCGCCGCGTTCCGCTTGTTCTGCTTGTCCTTCTTGGACTGCTCGTAGCGGAACTTTCCGAAATTCATGATCTTGCACACCGGCGGACGCGACGACGGCGAAATCTCCACCAGGTCCAGCCCGATCGCCCGGGCCCTTTCCTGCGCGTCTCTCGTCGCCACGATGCCCAGCTGGGCGCCATCCGGTCCGATCAGCCGCACCTCCGGCACGCGAATTCGCTGGTTGATGCGGGTGCTTGGCCCCCCGCCACGGTCATTTGGATTCCTCGCTTGTATGGCCTTCTCTCCTGGTTTCCGGGGCTACTCCCCGATTTTCTTCTTGCACACCGTCTCGCCGGACGACGTCACCTGGCGCTCCTGCCCGAGTTTCGCGAGCAGGTCCGCCACGCTCATCACGCCCAGGTCTCCTTCCGCGCGACTCCGCACGGACACGGTGCCTTGTTCCATCTCCCGCCTGCCGATCACCAGCATGTACGGGATCTTCTGCTTCTGGGCGTCGCGGATCTTCGCGCCCATCTTTTCGGGACGCGTGTCCACGGACACCCGGAAATCCTGTGCCTTCATCTCCTCCGCCAGCTTTTCGGCGGCCTCGGTCTGGGCGTCCGTGATGGGAATCACCACGGCCTGTATCGGCGCCAGCCACAGCGGGAACGCGCCCGCGTACTGCTCGATGAGGATGCCGATGAACCGTTCCAGCGACCCGAGGACGGCCCGGTGCAGCATGACCGGGTGGTGCTTCTGCCCGTCGGGGCCGGTATATTCGGCGTTGAGGCGTTCGGCGCTGGGCAGCTGGTAGTCGAGCTGGATGGTGCCGCACTGCCAGGGCCGGTTGAGGGCGTCGATGAGGGTGAACTCGAGCTTGGGCCCGTAGAAGGCGCCTTCGCCCTTCTGGATGACATACTCCATGCCGGTGGCCTTGCAGGCGGCGGCGAGGGCCTCTTCGGCATGCTGCCAGGTCGCCTCGTCGCCCACGTGGTCGGCGGGCATGGTGCTGAGCTTCACCAGCAGGTTCTTGTCGAACCCGAAATCCTTGTACACATCGATCAGCAGCCGGCAGAACTTGGCCACCTCGGCCTCGATCTGCTCCTCCGTGCAGATGATGTGCGCGTCGTCCTGCACGAAACCCCGCACGCGCATGATGCCGTGCAGCGTCCCGCTCGGCTCGTTGCGCACGCAGTGCCCGAACTCCGCCAGCCGCAGCGGCAGGTCCTTGTAGCTGCGGGTGCGGCTCTTGAAAATCTCGAGCGCGCCCGGGCAGTTCATGGGCTTGACGGCGAAGATCCGCTTCTCGCTTTCCGTGATGAACATGTTCGCCTGGTAATGCTCCCAGTGCCCGCTCCGCTCCCACAGGCTGCGGGGCATGATGGCCGGGGTGTTGACCTCCTGATAGCCATCCGCGACCAGCTTCTTGCGCATGTAGTCCTGGAGCGTCACATAGATGGTCCAGCCCTTCGGATGCCAGAAGATCTGCCCCGGATCCTCGGGGTCGAGGTGGAACAGGTCCAGTTCGCGCCCCAGCAGCCGGTGGTCGCGGCGCTTGGCCTCCTCCCGGCGCTTCAGGAACGCATCGAGGTCCTCCTGCGACCCGAACGCGGTCCCGTACAGACGCTGCAGCATCGGGTTGCGCTCATCGCCACGGAAATACGACCCCGCCACGCTCAGCACCTTGAACGCCTTGATCTGCCCGCTGCTCTTCACGTGAGGCCCGCGGCACAGATCGGTGAAGTCACCGCTGTGGTACAAGCTGATCGTCTCCCCCTCCGGGATGTCCGCCAGACGTTCCAGCTTGTACGTCTGGCCTCGCCCCTTCATCAGCTCCATCACCTCCGCGCGGCTCTTCTCCTCCCGCACGAACGGAACGTCCTCCGCCACCATCTTGGCCATTTCGGCCTCGATCGCCGGGAAGTCCTCCGCCGTCAGCCGGTGTTCCAGGTCGAAATCATAATAAAAACCATCGTCCGTCGCCGGTCCGATATCAAACTTCGCATCCGGCCACAGATGCCGCACCGCCGCCGCCATCACGTGCGCCGCGCTATGCCGCATCGTCGACAAATCCAATTCGCTGTTGCTCATCTCATCCATCCTTCCATGGAACCGCGGAACTCTACCCTCCCCCCCCCTCCAAGTCAACCCCATCCCCCCTCTCTTTTCACTTTTCTCTTTCCCTTTTCACTTTTCACTGCGCGCCCCCCGCGCTTCCACCCCCTCCCATCATCCTCGTCGCCTCGTCGGCTCGTCGCTTCGTCGCCCCCCGTCCCCGTCTTGCCTGGCGGCCCCCGTGCCGCCCCCTTTTTCACTTTTCACTATTCACTATTCACTGCGCGCGTCAGCGCGCTTCCCCTCTCGTCACTCGTCACTCGTCACTGTTCAGCGCACGCCCCGCGCGCGCTGAACGCCCCGCACGTATCCGTCGCCTCCACCATCTTTCCATGCCGCATGCAGCGCTGCATGAACGGGTTGACCACGTAATCCTTGCAATGCCGGCACATCCGCGCCGTCTCCCCCGCCTCGAAAAGCTCCACCTTCCGCGGGCGGTCCTCCTCGCCGAACACCGCAGGCCGCGCCGCCTCCCGGAACTCCACCTCCGCCTCGCTGGCGAACACATGGCCGCAAAGCGCGCAGCTCAGCGTCTCCCCCACCCGCGTGAAACCGTCATATTTCGGCTTCCGCGCCAGCCGCGACTCCTGCCCGCACGCGCTGCAGCGGATCAGCGTCCGCGCCTCTGGCCGTTCCCTGCCCATCGGCTCAGAAGAACCACTTCGCCACCGACAGGATGCCCTGCTTCCACGGCACCCGGTGCGACACCCCGGTCTTGCCCTGGAAGCTCTCCAGGTGGTCCAGATACCACTGATAGTTCCGCAGCAGCGCATCCTTGTTCGAGTGCTTCGGGGCGAAGCCCAGCACCTTCTCCGCCTTCTCGATGCTCACGAACGAGTCCTCGCACGCCGTCTCATAGATCCACTGATACAGCGGCGACAGATGCAACTTCTCCAGGAACCGCAGCGTCCAGATCATCGGCGCCGCCGGGAACCCGTGGATTTTCTTCCCGAACCCGGCCTTGTCGAGCACCGCCTGGTAGTCCTCCTTCATCGTGGTGAACTCCTTCGCCCCGATGTTGAACACGTCGTTGACCTTCCCCTCCTCCAGCGTGAGCGTCAGCCAGATCGCCTCGCACAGGTCCTCCACGTCCAGCAGCTGATAGCGGTTGTTTCCGCTCCCGATCATCGGGAACCCGTGCCCCGTCCGCGCCCAGTCGTAGAACATCGCGAACACCCCCAGCCGTTCCGGTCCAATGAACGACTTCGGCCGGATGATCGGGATGCACAACCCCTGTTCCCGCACCTTCAGGCACTCCTCCTCCGCCTCGATCTTCGCCCGCCCGTAAGGCCCCACCCCGATCATCTTGTCCGTCTCATACAGCGGATGGTGGTCAGGAATCCCATACACCGCCGTGCTCGAGATCATCACCGCGCGCTCCGCCCCGGCCTCTTTCGCGGCCGTCATCACGTTCCGCGTCCCGATCACGTCCGTCGTGTGGATGTCCTCCGGCGTGTACAGCGGAAGCGCCGCCGCCGTATGAATCACCCACTTCACCCCCTCCATGCACTTCTTCACCAGCGGAACGTCCCGGATGTCCCCCTTCACCGCGTCCACCTGCCCCTTCTCGGGATAGTCGAACTCCACCAGGTCGATCGTCCGAATATCCGTCTCCCCCTTCTTCATCAGATATCGGATCAGATTGATCGCCAAAAACCCGCTTCCGCCCGTAACCAGAATCTTACCACTGCTCATTTCTTCGCTCTTTCTTTTCCCCTTTGGGGGATGCGGCTTCCAGCCGCGTTTTGGGAGGCTTTCAACCTCCAACGTCGTCTCGTTTCGTCGGCTCGTCGCCTCGCCGTCGTCAATCATTCAGGAACCGGAACATCCTCACCATCATCTCATGGTGCATGTTCTGCCCGGTCTTGAACGGGTCACGCCAGACCAGCGCAACACCCCGCCGTTCACCCGTGATCATGTCTTCGTCGTCCCACTTCCCGACGCTGTCCGGCCCTTCCTTGATCGACTGCGCGATCATCAGCACCGTGAACAGGTTGTCCGCCACCCCGAAGCACCCCCACGTATTCCGGACGAACGACTCCCGCTGATGCTTGTCCAGCTGCTGCGCCTTCAGATAGCTCCGCACCTGCTGCGCCTTCACCCAGTCCGTCGCCGCCATGCACGGCTCCGTCCCCGTGTACTCCACGATTTTCTCCGCCAGCCCCCGCGCGACGTCCTCCGTCACCCAGTTGTCCTTGTATTCGCCACGCTTCGGATCGCTCCACTTCTGTATCGTTTCCGTTTCCGTGCCCGGGATCGCCATGCAGTTCATCATGTAGAAGATCGACGCCACCGCATTCGTGTTGCGCGAATTGATGTTGAACGTCCCGTTCGTATAGAACGCCTTATCTCCGTTCTTGACCGTTTCGTACATGTTCGTGTCGCACGTCGTCAGCGCCAGAAACTCCGCCCCCTCCGTCGTCAGCAAATCCAGCGTCCGCCACGGTTTGTCCGCCGGGAAGAAACCAATGTCCGCCGGAGACGCCAACGGCCCGTTCCGGCAGTACATCAGCAGACCGTCGTCCTGCTGGTCCGACGACCGGTTGTCCAATACCGAGTTGAAATCCTCCCACGTCCCTTCGTCGTTCTTGTCTGGCGGCGACCACTGGCTTTGCACATGGTTCCAGCGAGGATCCATCACCTCCATAGAAAAAGGCTCACTCTTCGACCCCTGTTCAATCGTCTTCATACCACTCGACTCACGTTTCACCCCTCCAGCCATCTTGTCCACCACATGGCTCCCCATCCTCAGCTGCAAACCATCCGTACCCACCGTCCAGTCCCCCCGCCATAACAACTTCAGTGTGCCATCCGTAATCTTCTCCCCTGATTCATTCTCAAATGTTATATCATACTTGAAGCTCACCCCATACGGCTTGCCGCCATTCCACTTCGCTTCGACTTCCTTTTCCGCTTCATCAGGAGTGCAGGTCGATTTTACTCTGCCTTGAGGGGTACTCTCCCCTGTCATAGCCACCACTAACTGAATGTCCTTCGTCGAATCCCTCTTCGTCCCGAGTCCCATCGATGGCGCCGACATCGAAAATTTATCCTTAATCTTATTATCCTCCGATGGGAACGGATACCAGAACTCCACCTGTACCGTCACCTCGCCTGTGTATTCATACCAGTCCCCGGAATCGCTCTCATGTTTTTTCGGCGAATTCAGCTTTAGGTCTTTTACAATCACCTCATTGATCATCGGTACATTCTTCACCGACGGATAGTCCGTATCCTTCGGCCATGCATCCGTGCTGACGAAATCCTCCATCTGTTTCTGAAACACCGCCTTGTCCACCTTGATGTTCGCGAACTGTGAGAGCGCCTCCGCCGCCCCGTCACCAGTGTCCGGCTCGATGAACTTCGGCTGCGTCCACTTGCCCGTGCCCCGGGAATAGCGCCCGCCGCGATAGGCGTTCAGGCTGTAGCAATTGAGCTCAGAAACCTTGTTGCTGGCGAGGCCGACGCCGTATTCCTTGCGCTCGTCCTGCCAGCGTGCCCCGGTTCTCGACTCCGTTCCGTCGTTCGGGCTGCCATCCGTCAGCAGCACCAGCGTCTGAAGGCTGTCAAACCCCTTCCAGCCTTTGCGCTGCGACTTGAACTCCGACGCATCCGCCGTATCCGGCAGGAGCTTCATCGGCACTTCGCGGACGCTGAACCGCGTCCGGTTCGTGATGCTCCGCCCGTCGTCGTTCGCGACGCCTTCCTCCCGCGCGATGAAATTCGCGTCCAGGCACCCGCTCGAATCAAAGCAGACATACGCATAGCGTCCCAGAATGCGCCCCGACTCCTCGCGCACCAGGATCCATTCCGCATCCTCGACGTCGTTCGACACCGCATTCGTCCGGTACTTCGCCGGAATCCAGTCCGCCGCCTCGCCCGTCATCAGCTCGATGTTCGAATCATACAGCGTCGCCTCCCCGGACACCGTCTCCTTGCCGGTAGCCCTCGACGCGAACACGCTCAGCTCCTCGTTCGGAATGTACAATTGCTTCTTCCACAACTCCCGGCTGTAGTCGTTCTCCGCCGCCGCCAGCGCCGTCCGCATCAGCTGCCGCGACTTGATCGCCTCCAGCGAGTAGTCCGACACGATCCGCTCCGTCCGCGCGTTCAGCATGAACGTCATCCCCATCACCAGCAAAATGCTCAGGAATCCAAGCACCACGATCAGCGCCACCCCTTCCTGCCCCTCTCTCCGTTCCTGCTCCAGATGCGTCTTCATCGCTTCGTCCCTTTCCATCTCATTCATCCCATTCATCCCAGCCATCCCCCCCTTTAGTCCAGATAATGGTTCGCCGGGTGATGCAGCTGCGAGGCCCCGGTCATCGGAACCGTCCGGCCGAAATAGGACGCCGACTCGCGGATCATCTTCTCGCGGCCCTTCCGCGCGACTTCGCTGGTCTTGCTGTCCACCAGCGCCATCCCGCCTTCCATGGCGGCGTCCGGGCTCGTGATCTGCAGGTAGATGTCAAACGCCGCCGGTGGCACGTTCGCCACGCTCCAGTCCTTCGTGATCTTGTGCGAGAACGTGCTGTTGAAGACGTGGTCGCCGCTCGAACCGTCCTGGCCCATCCAGCTGTCACCGTTCCACCCCAGGCAGTAGATGTCGAACCGCACGACGTTCTCGGCCAGCACCTGGTCATCCCAGCGCGCCGAGTCCGCCGCGCCCCGGTCCCACCATTCGGTCTGGCCCTTCGCCAGCGCATACGTTCCGCGCTGATCGAAGTTCGCCATGATGCTACGCGCCTTGTGCAGGTCGAACCGAACGTAGGTCGCCCCCATCGCGTTGGTCGCCTCCGTCTCCTCGACATAGAAATGGAAATATTCGTAGGGCATGTCGTCGTCCTGGTCGCCGCTGGTGGAGATGAACCAGAGGTCGTCGAACCCGAACCCGTACTGCCCCCCGTCGCACACATCCGCCTCGATGTAGCACCCCAGCCGCTCGTTCACGATCATGCCGTCCACGTCCTGCAAGAGCGTCTCCATCGCCGTCTCCCCCACGCTGTTCCGCATCGCGGAGGTCGTCCCCTGCGACGACACCGCCGTCGCCTGCGTGAAGATGCCCGTCATCCCCACCACCAGCAGGATCAGCACCGCCATCGCCACCATCACCTCGATCAGCGTGAACCCGCCCCGCCCGCTTTCCATCCGCTCTCTCATGGCCTCTCCTCTACCTTGCTTCATCCTCAAATCCTGTCCTGCTCGCTCGTCTCGTCGCTTCGTCGCCTCGTCTGAAATCATGCGCCCTGCCTCACAGCGGCGGCAGAATCTCCCGGTAGAAGATCCGCGCGTCCTCCAGGCGCATCTTGCTCTTTTCGATGTTCTTCTCGAACTCGCCCGGCCACACCGTCAGCACCGCCGTGAACGGGCTCCCATTGCCTTCCTTGAGGTCGAGGTCCAGCGTGTAGGTGAAGACCGCCGTCGACAGCTTGCCCTTGAAGTAGTCGCTGTCCATGTCTCCGCTCGTCAGCCCGTAGTAGTCCGGCATCCAGTAGAACGTCGCCGTCTTTCCGCTCGCGTCCAGCTGGAACTTCTTTTCATCCGCGTCACGGCTGAACATCTCCGACGTAAAATCGTCCGTCCCGCTCTCCAGCTTGCCCACTGTCACGTTGCCATCCAGCGCCTGATAGGCCGCCGACAGCTCCAGCGTCGAGAACACGTAGTCCGCGAAAAGCGCCGTCTCCGTGTTGTTCACCGCCTCGCGCGTCGCCATCAGCCCCTCCGGGAACAGCGCCAGCGTCGCCGTCAGCCCCACCGCCACCACCAGCAGCGCCAGCGTCACCTCCACCAGCGAAAACCCAGCCTTCCCGCCCGTTCCGACCTTCATCGCATCCATGCCTCGTCCCTCGTCCTTCTCTTCTTCTGGCTCCAGTCCGGCTCCGTCCGGCTCAGTTCGGCTCCAGCCGCACCTGGCCCGTCTTGTTCTGGATCACGATCACCGTGTTGGTGCCGCCGGGGACCTCCACGGCCGTCCCCAGCGACTCCCCGGTCGCGTCCGGATAGAACACCGCCGACGACACATAGATCCGCGACCCGTCCACGTCCTGCCAGTACTTCCCGGAGCTCGTCGAGGAGTCGCACATCACATACGCGCGCCCGTTCGGCTTGAACAGCATCGCGCTCATCGGCTTCCGCGACGACTTGACATTCGGCTTTTCCGGGTCCCACGGGAAGTCAAACCCGTTCACGTAGCCCTGCGAGCCGACCCTCCTGAACAGATAGTTCTGCTTCTCCATCTCGTCATCGAAGTAGATGCCGGCCGGCAGCGACCGCCACTCCGTCAGAAACTCGAATTCCATGTCATCCGGCGACGGATCGCGCTCATTCGAGTTGAACTTGTACTCGCCGTCCATGTTGTTCGTCACCGCCAGCACCGCGTAGCTCCGCAGACAGCGGTCCAGGTTGTTCACCGATTTCGCCAGTGCCGAATAGCCGCTGTCCTGGTTCGGGAACACCACCAGCGTCCACTGACGCGCCGAGATCGCGTGCTGCCGCGCCAGACGCAAGGTGTTCAGCAGACTCTGCGCCGCCTGCCGCGTGTCCTTCTTCCCCGCGTTCTCGAACATCGGCAGCGCCACCGCGAACAGCACCCCCACGATCATGATCACCACCATCAGCTCGATCAGCGTAAATCCGCCCCGTCTGCCTTCCATCCGTTCGCTCATGGCCTCTCCTCTATCTTCCTTCAGCCTCAAATCCATTCATCTATCTCGTCTCGTCGGTTCGTCGTCTTGTCGATTCGTCCCCTGTCCGCCGCCCGCCGCATCTGGTCGCACAGCCCGTATTGCTCGTGCCTGGGGAACGTCTTGGCCAAGCCGTACACCCTCTCCGCCAACGCCATTCCGCGTTGCCACACCAGCAAATTCTTGAAACTCCTGGCCACTCCCCTGACTCCCGACTCCTGACTCCTGACTCCTAATAATCCCAGCTCGCCACATTATCCCCCCACGTCTCGTAGTCGCCATCCGGCCCCGCCGACCACACCAGCGCCTTCGCGCGAATCTCATCCGGCCCGGAATAGTCCTTCTTGAAAGACCCCAGCTTCATCGTGTCCATCGGCGTCTCGTTCACCAGGTACTGATAAGGCTTGCCCCACGGGTCGCGATATTCGAACTTGCCGGACGAAATCTCCGTCGTCGCGCCCTTCGACACCTCGATGAACACGATCCTCTTCAGGTTCTCCGCAGGCGGCCTCTTCTCCGTCGGCAGCGGGGCCATCGTCGCCATGAACTCATCGTCCGTGTAATGCGTCTTCGAGCTGCCTTTCGCGAAGTCCGGCCACACGTTGTATTCCGTCCGGTAGCGCTGCAAGGCCGTCTGCACGACAACCGCGCCCGTCCGCGCCGTCGAGGTCTTCGACTTCTTCATGATCATCCCCGCGCCAGGGATCATCATCGCCATCAGAATCCCCAGAATTCCGATCACCACCAGCAGCTCGATCAGCGTAAATCCGTCGTTTCTCTTCATCTGTCGCCTCCGTTTCCTCTCTGCTCCGCGCTCTCGTCCTCGTCCTAGTCCGACACCCAGTCGAACGTCGTGATGTCGTCATCCGTCCCCGGCTTGCCGTCCGGGCCATGGCTGTAGACGCCAACCGTCTCGCGCACGATCTTGCCCGAGCCGCCGATGCTCCCCTCGCCCTTCACGTAGCCGTCCTGATTGCGGTCCATCCCCACGTAGTAGGGATTGCCCCACGGGTCCAGGAACTTGCCATTGTCGTCCGTCTTCGCCGCGAAGTAGTTCTTCTTCAGCGCGTTCTCCCCTTGGATGACCTCCATCCAGTCACTCTTGTCCGTCGTCGCCCACTTGTCGTCCCCCACCTTGCTCTTCTCCGTCCACGGCATGAAGTGGTGGTCCTGGTGGTACTGCTGGACGCTCACCTTCAGGCTGTTCGCCTCCATCTGCGCCTTCCGCTTCTTCGAGCCGCTCGCCGCGCGCCCCGCGATCGGCACCATCAGCGACGCCAGCAGGCCGATGATCCCGATCACCACCAGCAGCTCGACCAGCGTGAACCCGCTCCGACTGTTTCTCTCCGTTCCGCTCATTGTCGTCTCTCCTCCGGCCGGACGGCCTTACCACGTCATGATGTCGTCCTTCGTTTCCCAGGTCTTGTCAGGACCCGCCGACTGCACCACCACCTTGAACTTCAAATCCTTCGTCTGGTTGTGCGCCAGCGTCCCCTTCTCCACCTTGTCGTCCCGGTTCAGGTCCAGGCCGATCTCGTAGGGCGTCCCCCACGGGTCGTTCAGCACCTTGTCCTTGTCGAACGCCTCCCGCACCTTGCTCTCCAGCTCCAGGAACACCATCCCCTTGTAATTCACGCCCTGGTTCTTGCCCTTGCCGGCGTCCGTGTCCACGTTCAGCAGCGGCTTGACCACCTCCGCATTCCCGGCCGCGTAGCTCTTGTCCGACTTCGAGTACACCGAAAACCGGTCATATTCCTTGTAGTACTCCGTGAACGCCCCTTGCAGGTCCTTCATCAGCTGGCGCGCCTGGTTCATTTCCGCCTTGCGGAACGCCACATTCAGCGCAGGAATCAGCAGGCTCGCCAGGATTCCGATGATCCCGATCACCACCAGCAGCTCGATCAGCGTGAACCCCGCCCTGCTGCCACATCCCCTGTCACTTGTCTTCCTCATGCCATGCCTCTTCCTGTTGCGAGTTGTCACCTTCCGTCCCCCACTCTACTCTCCCCCCTGCCCTTCCGCAACCTCATTCTCCACACTCCCACCTTCTTCCGCCTTTGCGCCATCTTCCCCGCCCCCATCCCCCCCTCCAGTCTCCCCAGTCCCTCCGGTCTACCAGTTGTCCCGTCTGTCCCGGTTGTCCCGTCCCCACTCTCGACCACTTACCAGACAATTTGTTCTTGACACACCCGCCCCCTCCTTCCTTCCTTTTCCTTTTTCCCCGCTCATTTCTTCCTTTCGCCCCCCCTTCCTCTGCCGTATCCTTCTCCTGTCATGAAACCGATCGCCTTCCGCTACCACCCTCTCGCCTCCCCCCTCCACTCCGCCGAAGAGCTCGCGCGCTTCCTCGGTCCATACGCCAACGCACTCCAATCCGCCGGAGGCACCCCCGCCGCCCCCCACGACGCCCTCTCCTCCCCCCTCGTCGCCTTCATCCAGACTGGCGGCACCGAACGCCTCGCTCTTGACCTCCTCGCACGCGCACCGGCCGGGGCCCCCTTCTTCCTTTTCGCCCATCCCGCCCATAACTCCCTGCCCGCCGCACTAGAAATCCTCGCCCGCTGCCGACAGCTCCGACGCCACGCCCGCCTCTTCTTCCTTCGCGCACCCGACGATTCCGACACTCTTGCCGCCTTTGATGACGCCTTCCGGGCCGCTTCCGCCGCCGACGCCCTGCGCGCCGCCCGCATCGGTTGCTTCGGGGCCCCCTCCGACTGGCTCGTCGCCTCCTCCCAAAACCCAGACATCGTCGCCCGGCGCTTCGGCGCACACATCATTCCCATCTCCCTCGACATCCTCCGTGCCGCCGTCCGCGATACCCCGATGCCCACGCCCGACGACCCCGCCTTCGAACTCTACCGCGACGCCACCGCCACCCCCGAAGTACTTCCCGAGACCTTCGCCGCCTCCCTCCGGCTCGCCCGCGCTCTCCATACCCTCGCCCGCGAACGCAACCTCACCGCCCTCACCATCCGCTGCTTCGACATCCTCGCCGATGGGGCCACCGGATGCCTCGCCCTCGCCATGCTCTCCGACGCCGGCATCCCCGCCGCCTGCGAAGGCGACATCCCCTCCACCCTCGGGATGCTCTGGGCCTGGCTTCTCGCCGGACGCCCCGCTTGGATGGCCAACCCCGCCGACATCGACCCTTCGACCGACACCGCCCTCCTCGCCCACTGCACCACCCCTCTCACCCTCGCCTCCTCCTACGCCTTCCTGACCCACTTCGAATCCGGCTCCGGCCTCGCCATCGACGCCACCCTCCCCACCCCCTCGCCCGCCACCCTCATCCGCATCGGTGGCGCCGACCTCGACACCTTCCAGGCCGCCGACGTCACTCTCCTCGAATCCCTCCACCGCCCCGGGCTCTGCAGGACCCAGGTCCGCATCGGACTCCCCCCTGGCGCGGCCGCCCGCTGGCTTGCCGCCCCCCTCGGCAACCACGTCATCCTCGCCCTCACCCATTTCGCCTCTCTTTTCCGTCTCTCCTTCTCCTTCACCCTCCCCCCCTAATCCCCTAAATCCGCCATATTACCAGATAATTAGGTCTTGACATGGGCGCGGGAGGCGAGGAGAATAGGGGCAGTTCCAACACGAAAGGAGCATGATATGAGACGAGTGAAAGCAGATGGCGGTGCCTATTACCACCTTGTCGCCCGGTGCGCATTGCAGCATTACCTGTTCACGGATGAGGAGAAACGTGTCTTTGTCGCCATGATGCGGCGGGTTGCCGCATTTTCCGGCATCGATGTGCTCACGCATTGCGTGATGTCGAATCATTATCACATTCTGGTTCGTGTTCCCGCCCCTGCTCCCATCTCCGAGACCGAGCTTCTCTGTCGCGTCGCCGCCCTCTATGGCGATGCTCGTGCCAAGGAAATGCGCCTCCGCTGGGCCGATTATCGCAAGACCGGCCAACTCATCACTCTGGAAAAGGAGCAGGAGAAGCTCCGCAGCCGCATGAATGACATCTCTCCATTCATGAAATCGCTGAATCAGCGGTTTTCGGTGTGGTATCGCGCCCACCATGACGGCCACAAAGGCACACTCTGGGAAAGCCGTTTCGGAAGCACGCTGGTGGAAGGCGGCGGCTCCCTGGCAGCAGTGGCCGCATACATCGACCTCAATCCGGTCCGTGCCGGCATCGTCTCCGATCCAAAGGATTACGCCTTTAGTGGCTATGGTTCCGCCACCACAGGCGACTCCGACGCCCGCAAGGGACTCTGCGGAGTCTATGGTAACATGACTGATCACTACGACAAGGTTCTGAAAGCCTATCGCGGTCTGCTCTATGCCAATGGTGCCGCCGACCTCGACCCTGACACCGTCAAGAAGGTCCTGACCGACCGCGAAAAGCCTTCTCTGCCCCAACTGTTGCGGTACAAGATCCGCGCCTTCTCGAATGGTTTGGCTATCGGAAGCAAGTCCTTCGCCGCCGGCATCTTCGCAAAACACCGTTACGCATTCAGCGAAAATCGCAAGCATCCGCCGCTTGGTGCGCCACTCTGCCCCGAATGGGATGGCATCCAGCTCTGCAGCGTCCGTAAGCTCCGCAAGAAGGCCATCACCGCCCCCGCATGACCCCCAATTCGGTAAAACACGAAAGAAATCAGACAAATTACCAGACAATTAGGTGTTGACGAATGAGTGAAGAGATCGAAGAGCATCCGTTTGAGGAGTTCTTGCCGAAGCAGGCGAAGGTTCTGTTTCTGGGAACGTTCCCGGCAAAGTCGATCCGATGGAGCATGACCTTCTACTACCCGAATTTCACCAATGACTTCTGGCGGATCATGGGGCTCTTGTTCTTCGGCAAGGCCTCACAATTCGAAATACGGCAGACTTCTGGTGGCAAAAACCGCTGGAATGAACCAGCCATCCGGACATTTGCGCAGGAAAAAGGGCTGGCCTTTTCGGACACGGCCAAGCAGATCCGCCGCCTGAAAGGAAACGCATCGGATGCGGACTTGGAAATCATCCAGCCGCGCGACATCGACGCGCTCCTGTCCCGCCTGCCGCATTGCGAAGTCATCGCGGCGACAGGCAGCAAGGCATCCGAGGTGATCGCCCATCTCTACGGAACTTCCATCCCTTCCCCTGGCGGCCATCTTCCGTTGCGCGCGGGAAACGGCCGCCAACTGGCTTTCTGGCGTCTACCCTCGACCTCCCGGGCCTATCCCCTCCCGCTTGCCCAAAAGGCGATGCCCTACCGCGCTCTCCTTCAATCTGTCCATCTCCTTTGATCCGCCTGTCCCAGTTCACTTTTCCTTTTCCCCTCCCCCGCGCCATGCTATCCTTCGCCAACGCTTTTATCTGAACAATCCACGAATCGCATCCCCTCCCCCCCCCTCCGCCGCCCCTCAGCCATGACCGACACCAACACTCCGATGATGCTCCAATACCGCCGGGCCAAGGCCTCCCTCGACCCCGGCACCATCCTTTTCTTCCGGCTCGGCGACTTCTATGAAATGTTCTTCGACGACGCCCTCAAGGCCTCGCCCATCCTCGACGTCGCCCTCACCAAGCGCCAGGGCGTCCCCATGTGCGGCGTTCCCTACCATGCCGTCAACATCTACGCCGCCAAGCTCCTCCGCGCCGGCATCAAGGTCGCCCTCTGCGACCAGCTCGAAGACCCCGCCACCGCCAAAGGCATCGTCCAGCGCGACATCACGGCCGTCCTCACCCCCGGCACCCTCACCGACGACTCGATGCTCGACGCCGCCCGCTCCAACTACATCGCCGGCATCCACCACGCGGCCGGCCTCTACGGCCTCGCCTTCCTCGAGCTCTCCACCGGCGAGTTCTGGATGGAGGACGCCCCCTCCCCCGACTCCATCTGCGACGACCTCGCCCTCCATTCCCCCGCCGAAATCCTCCTCTCCGAGTCCCTTTCCTCGAACGTAGCCCTCATGACGGCCATCCGCAGCGCCGTCCCCTCCACGGTGACCGTCCGCGACGACTGGACCTTCGAGCCCGCCACCGCCGACGACGGCCTCTGCCGCCATTTCGGCATCGCCTCCCTCGAAGGCTTCGGCTGTGCCGGCCATCCCGCCGCGTCCGGGGCCGCCGGCGCCCTGCTCCACTACGTCGTCAACGACCTCCGCCGCACCGCCGACCACGTCCGCGGCCTCCAGTACCGCGCCCCGGCCGACGCCATGATCCTCGACGAGTCCACCCTCGCCAACCTCGACCTCCTCAAGGCCCGCTCCGGCACCACCCGCCCCGACGCCCCCGCTTCCCTCCTCCAAGCCCTCAACACCACCAAGACCCCCATGGGCGCGCGCCTCCTCCGCGACTGGATCGTCCGTCCTCTCCGCTCCCTGGACCTCATCAACGCCCGCCTCGACGCCATCGGTGCGCTACTCGCCGACCGCCACGCCCTCACCGCCCTCCGCGCCGCCTTCGGGCCCGTCCGCGACATCGAACGCATCCTCGCCCGCCTCTCCTCCGGGTCCGGCAATGCGCGCGACCTCCGCACCCTCGGCACCTCCCTCGAGCCCTTCCCCGTCCTCCGCGACACCCTCGCCGCCCTCGCCGCCTCCCCCACCCGCCCCTCTTCCCTTCTCGCCGACCTCGCCGCGCAGGTCGCCCCGCAGCCCGAACTCGTAGACCTCCTCGCCCGCGCCCTCGTCGACGAGCCCCCGGCCTCCATCAAGGAAGGCGGCCTCATCCGCCCCGGCTACTCCCCCGACCTCGACGAGCTCCGCGCCGCCGCCACCTCCGGCCGCCAATGGCTCGCCGACATGCAGGCCCGCGAAATCGAGCGCACCGGCATCAAGTCGCTCAAGATCAAGTTCAACCGCGTATTCGGCTACTTCATCGAGGTCACCAAGTCCAACCTTTCCCTCGTCCCCCCCGACTACCTCCGCAAGCAGACCCTCGCCACCGGCGAACGCTTCGTCACCCCCGAGCTCAAGGAATACGAATCCAAGATTCTCGGCGCCGAAGAACGTTCCATCGCCCTCGAAACCGAGCTTTTCATGCAACTCCGCGACCGGGCCGCCGCCCTCGCCCCCGCCATCCAGGCCGCCGCGCGGGCCATCGCCCAGGCCGACGTCCTCGCCTCCCTGGCCGACACCGCCGCCTCCCACCGCTACGTCCGCCCCGAGCTCGCGCCCGACGGCCCCATCCGCATCATCGACGGCCGCCATCCCGTGGTCGAACGCATGCCCGAGTCCGAGCGATTCGTCCCCAACGACACCCTCCTCGACAACTCGACCAACCGCCTGATCATCATCACCGGCCCCAACATGGCAGGCAAGTCCACCTACATCAAGCAGGTCGCCCTCCTCGTGATTCTCGCCCATATCGGGTCCTACGTCCCCGCCCGCGAGGCCCGCATCGCCCTCACCGACCGCGTATTCACCCGCGTCGGCGCCGGCGACGACATCGCCCGCGGCCGCTCCACCTTCATGGTCGAGATGCAGGAAACCGCCAACATCCTCAACAACGCCACCCCCTCCTCCCTCATCGTCCTCGACGAGATCGGACGCGGCACCTCCACCTTCGACGGCATATCCATCGCCTGGGCGGTCGCCGAATACATCCACAACACCCTCCGCGCCAAGACACTGTTCGCCACCCACTACCACGAGCTGACCGACATCGCCCTTACCCTTCCCGGCGTCAAGAACTACAACATCCTCGTCTCCGAGTCCCGCGGCCACATCTCCTTCCTGCGAAAGATCGCCCCCGGGGCCGCCGACAAGTCCTATGGCATCCAGGTCGCCAACCTTGCCGGACTCCCCAAGCCCGTCGTCCAGCGCGCCAAGGAAATTCTGGCCAACCTCGAAGAAAACGAACTCACCGCCGACGCCGCCCCCCGCCTCGCCCAGGCCAACCCCCGCGTCCGCCGCCCCGATCCCGCCTCCGCCGTCCGCCAGCTCTCCCTCTTCTCCCTAGACCCCGACGCCCCCCCCTCCCCGTAGCGCCCCTCCCCTCTCCTCCCCTCCTCCCCTCCTCCGTTTATTCACACAATACCTGACAATTAGTACTTGACACAGCTTGATCGATTTTGGCGACGACTTGGGCCACAGCCGCTATTCCGGGCAACTTCTCCCCTCTTTTCCGTTTTCCGTCCGATCCCCCTCTTTTCAAGACATTTGAACATATTTACCAGATAATTAGTGCTTGACATATCTTGTTTGATGTGGCGGCGGATTTGGAAATGGCCGCCGTTCCGGACCACTCCTCTCACTTCCCCTGCCCCCCTTTCCCCCTCCAATCCCCCTCTGATTGGACACAATTACCAGACAATTAGCACTTGACAACAAAAACGCGCCATAGCGAAGTCCGCTGTTGAATTTTTACTGCGCGTCCCCGTCCCGGGCATCATCCAGCAACTGATAGGCAACGCCCACCTTCCGGGCGAACTCAAGCCGCGTCACCAGGTCCGCCGCGCCGCGTCTGTGCGCCAAGTCTTCTGGCAACGAGGCCAGCATCACCCACTCGAACAACGCGCCCGTCTTCAGAGCCGCGACCTCGCGCGCATCGGGCCGTCTGCCCTGGGCGGGAAAATCCTGCGCCAGCTCCCCCTGGCACGTCACATGCGCCGCCGCCGCCAGCCGTGCCGCCAGCCATGCCGCATGTCCCCCCGACATCCCTCCCGTCGTCCGCCCCACCTCATCGATGCCCAGCGAAATCAGCAAATCCCCCGCCAGCAACGCCGCTTTCGTCCCATGGCTCACCCACAGCGCGGGTAGTCCCCGGCGCATCGGCGACTCATCAATGATGTCGTCATGCAGCAGGCTCCCCGCATGGACCAGCTCCACGCCCACCTCCAACGACGTCCGCGCCTCCTCCGACATCCCTCCCGCCATCGCCAGCCATTCCAGGAAATGTGCCCGATGCAGCCCCCCCCGTCCAATCCACGCCGTCAGCGGCGCCTCCAGCACCGTTCCCTCGAACTCCTCCCCCGCCGCCGCTTCCAACGCACGCCGGACCGTCTCCGCCCGCGCCCCCTCCCACCGCCGAAACAGCCCATCCAGCAGTTCCGGCCCCGGTTCCGCGGAAAAGTCCTGCGGAATCCCCGGCAGCCCCCCCTCCGAAACAGCTTTCCATACAATGGAAACCTGTTTTTCTGCCTCGGAATCAGCCACGCGAACGCGGAATTGAGGCTAGTACGCCTTCGCCATGAGGACGCGCCGCTCGCTCGGCTTGCCCGTCAGGATGCAGGTCCCCTGCCCCTGCGCGCCTTCCGGGAGCTGGTCGTCGAACGGAATGCAACGGATCGACGTCTCGAAGCGCCGCACCATCTCCTCCTCCTCCGCCTGGCCGCCGGCCCAGTGCACCCACGCGAACCCGCCGCCTTCCTCCTTGAAGAACCGTTCGAAGTCCTCCAGCGTGTCGATGATCCGGGTCCGCTTCGCCCGACGCGCCCGGGCGATCTCCAGCAACTCCTTCTGCATCTCCGCCAGCATGGCCGGCATTCCGTCGATGGCGGCCTCGCGCGCCACGAAGCTCTTCTTCCGACGCCGCGCCTCCTGCTCGCTCTCGCCCTCCACCTCCGGGACGAACCGCCGAACCAGGCACAGGCTGCCCTTCTCCAGGTCGCGCGGACCGATCTCAATCCGCACCGGAACCCCCTTCCGCTCCCACTCATAATACTTCGCGCCCGGCTGCATCCCCTCCCGGTCATCGACCTTCACCGCGATGCCCTTGGCCCGCAGCGCATCCGCCACAGCCATCGCCTCGGCGGTCGTCGCCGACTGCTCCGCATCCGTCTTATAGATCGGAATGATGACGACCTGCACCGGCGCCAACGCGGGGGGCAGCACCAACCCCGAGTCATCGCTATGCGTCATGATCAGCGCGCCGATCAGACGGGTCGAAACGCCCCAGCTCGTCGCGTACACATATTCCAGCTTGCCGTCCTTGTTCAGGAACTTCACATCCGCGCTCTTCGCGAAGTTCTGTCCCAGATAGTGGCTGGTGCCCATCTGCAGGGCCTTGCCGTCCTGCATCATGCCCTCGATGCACTGCGTGTCCACCGCGCCGGCGAACCGCTCCCCTTCGCTCTTGTGGCCCTTGACGACCGGGACCGCCATCACGTTCTCCGCCACGTCCGCGTAGACCTCCAGCATTCGCGACACCTCCTCACGGGCCTCCTGCTCCGTCGCGTGGGCCGTGTGCCCCTCCTGCCACAGGAACTCCGCCGTCCGCAGGAACAGGCGAGTCCGCATCTCCCAGCGCACGACGTTCGCCCACTGATTCACGAGAATCGGCAGGTCGCGGTAGCTCTGGATCCAGTTCTTGTACTGCGCCCAGATGATGGTCTCGCTCGTCGGACGCACCACCAGCGGCTCCTCCAGCTTCGAATCCGGGTCCACGCCCACTTTGCCGTCGATCGCCTTCAGCCGGTAATGCGTCACCACCGCGCACTCCTTCGCGAACCCCGCCGCGTGCTCCTCCTCCTTGGCCAGCAGCGACAGCGGAATGAACAGCGGAAAATACGCATTCTGGTGTCCTGTCGCCTTGAACCGGTCATCCAAGGCCCGCTGCAGCTTCTCCCACACCGCATAGCCATGCGGCTTGATCACCATGCAGCCCCGGACGTTCGAGTGCTCTGCGAGGTCCCCGCGCCTCACCACGTCCAGATACCACTGACCATAATCCTTCGCCCGCGGCGTGATTCCGTCCTGAATCCCCTTCCCCTGCTGCTGCTCCTTAGCCATGCTGACCTCTCTTCTCTATCAATAATCCGTGAATGCCCCGCCACTATCCCACCCCTTTCCCCCGTTTTCAACCACAAACCCCGCCTCCCCCCTCAAGCCGCCCCACCAAAATACGTTTCCATACAATGGAAACCTGTTTTTGATGGAACTGTCCATGGGCCTTTCGAAAAAAGCAAAACTCTAAGTATTCGTTAGCAGATTCGCGATTCTTTGAAAAAATGTTTGAAGAAAAGTGAGACTTGAGTTTTGAAAATATTCATTTTGATGCGATATTTTCTATAGATTTTCACTTTTGTGAGAAATTACAAAAGATGTGTGTCGATTAAATTGAAAAGTTTCTCTCTCCTATTCCCCGACAAATATGAACATTTTTAATGGAAATCTGACTTTTTCATTTCTCACACTCAGTCTCACTTTTGTACATTTGTGGGACTGATAATTGAAAAATGAATGATATTTTGCAATTTTTCCGAAGAAATTTTGAATATTTGATTCTTGATTATTTTTCAATTTGCAAATATTGTCCTGTTTGCTCTGGTATTCAAGCATTTTTCAACCTAGAAAGCACGCAAGCAGGTCTCGACTGAATCGGCATCGGGGGCGAGGCTGGCCAAGAAGCGCGGGGGGCTGCGCCGTCTGGGGGGGCTCACTCTCCGAAGTATTTGGCGACGACGGAGAGGTCGGGCGGGTTCTGGCGGAGGGCGCGCACGTCGCGGCCGATGGAGACGCGTTCGGCGGCTGTCGCGGCCTGGCGGCGGAACTCCAGATAGGGAATCCAGAGCCGGGCCAGGAGGTCATGGGCGGCGCGGGGCTTGTCGGCATCGGGGACGACAGGGCCGGCCTCGACAATCAGGCGGTCGGCCAGCGCCTCGGACTCCGCAGCCTCCTCCTCGGAGCCCTGGATCTCCTCGCGCCAATGTTCAGGATTCTCCAGAAAGGCGCGGATGACGTTCCGGTAGGGGACGGATTCCACGAGGTCATAGCGGATCAGCTCCAGCATCTCGCCCAGGAGCTGAGGGTCGGGGCGCGGCGGAACGCACAGGAAGCGCGCCAGCTCCACGACGTGCGGAGGAACGGCCGTCGCCCGCCGGATTCCCCTCCGGGGCCGCTCCGGGGCTGGCGCATCCGACGGCTCCTGCCCCATCCGACGCTGTTCGAGCAGCTGCATCGCCTCGGCATCGGCCATCTCCGCCGCCGCCTGGTCGCGGAAGGCCTGCGCCCTCTGCTCGTTGCGCTCCGCCTCGGCCCGGAACCGCTCCATTTCGCGGGTCAGGGCCCCCAGCGACAGTCCGAGAAGCCCGGCGGCCTCCCGCAGCGAGAAGTCGAGCACCGCCTCCGACCGTACATGGGCCAGCATTTCGAACAGCGCGTTCTTGGCGGCCGTCACGCCTTGCAGCGTATCGGTCTCGAAGGTACCCAGCAGAAACCTGACGGGCGAGATCGTCTTGCCCATCAGCTCCCGGAACGCCTCCGCGCCGTGCGCCAGGAGGAACGAGTCGGGGTCCTCGCCGGCCGGCAGCGTCACGATGGCGGGCGGCAGCTCCATCTCCAGCAGGATGCCGGCGTCGCGCAGGGCGGCCTTATGCCCGGCGGTGTCGCCATCCAGCACCAGGACCACATCCTTCGCATACCGTTTGAGGACGTGCGCCTGCTCGGCCGTGAAGGCGGTTCCCTGGGGCGCGACCGCGTTGGCAAACCCGCACAGATGGAGCCGGATCGTATCGATCTGCCCCTCGCACAGGAGGGCCGTCCCGGATTCGCGGATGGCCTCGCGGGCCCGGTCCAGTCCGAACAGGACCTTGGCCTTCTTGAACACGGCGGTTTCCGGCGAATTCACATATTTTCCGGTCCGACCGTCATCCTTTTCCGGCAGAATCCGCCCCGAAAACGCCACCGTCTTGCCATTCGCGTCCCGGATGGGGAACATGATGCGGCCCCGGAACCGGTCGTATGTGCGCCCCCTGTCGTTCTTCGACAGCAGGCCCGCCTCGTCCAGATCCCGCACGGGCGGATGCCCGGCCGCCGCGCTCAGAAAATCCCAGCTATCGGGCGCATAGCCAATGCCCCAGTCCGCGCACGCCGTCTCCCGGAGCCCCCGCTTCTCCAGATACGCCCGCGCGGCGGCCGCCCCGGAGTCCTTCCCATCGCGCAGCGCCTGGTAGTACGCCTTGAACGCAAAATCGTTGGCCGCCAGCACCCGTTCCCGCTGGTCTTTCGGCGCGGCCGCCTCGCCCCCGTTGCCGCGCGAAAACGCCTCCGGCATCGGAATCCCCGCCCGGTTCGCGAGCAATTCCAACGCCTCCCTGAAGGTCAGCCCGTCGCGCTGCATCAGAAACGAGAAGCAATCCCCGTGCGCCCCGCACCCGAAGCAATGATATACGTCCTCGTTCACGAAGAACGACGGCGTCTTTTCGTGGTGGAACGGACAGCACGCCTTCAGACGCCCTCCCCCGCCCGGCTTCAGCGCCACCCCCGACTCCCTGACCAGCCCCGCCAGGTCCGTCGCGCTCCGCACCTGCTCCTTGAAATACTCCCGGTCCGCCGCCGAAAACCCGCTCATGGCGCTCTCCCCTCCCTCTCCGTGTCCCCAGCCGAAGCAACCATGTTTTCCGGGTTTGTGCTCCTACAATTCCCCCATACGGAACAATGAATCTGGATGGGGCCAGGTCCTAAATAATCTGGCTCATAAGACACAATCCACCCTATCTCCTGTTTGCCACCAGCCAAGAACGTCCCCAGCCGATTGCCCAGATAAGCGCAAGAAATCGGCAATCGCCCAATGATCTCATCCGCATGCCACCGAGCTTTCTGCCTGAAGTGGGAAAAAACTGCGAGCAGACATCCCATTCCAATGGCGATGCCTGCGATAACAACTTGTCTTCTCACTGCCATATCAGTCCCCCAAAGGGACAGCCCCGGATTGCTCTGATAAAATACCTAAGGCACAATTTCAATCCAAGAATCGTCATAGGCAATACTATCCAGCACGGCGGAGTGGCTGATAATAGGAGGCCTTTTTATTCGTAATTTAAGGCGATTATCGGGAACGTCAGAAACTACAGTAAATTGGGAGCCATGGGGTTGCCATGAAAAGCGATGTGTGTTTGTGCCTTTTTCACAACCTTCAAGATTTCCTCGCGCGTTCCATTGCCAATAGTATTTTTCCGGAAGAAATTGTTTGGTTTCTTCCTCATAGACGGCAATTGAAGAAAGAGCGTCGCCTTTCAGTAAAACTACAGTTCGAACATTTGAAAAACGGGTACGAACCTCTTCAACACGCTTGTTCCAGATTTCAAGAACTTTCGTTCCAATATCATCCTCAGGCATATCTCTAACATTTTTAATTCCATAAGAGAAATCCAAAGAATTTCGGCCGCAAATCAAACGAACATTGTGAACATTGAATGGCTTGTAATTTTTTATGGTTTTAGCGCCCCACGTCATGGAATGAGAATCCAATGTCACGTCGTCAAGGCCAATGTTTGACGGGGTCCACCGAGCACCGATACATCGCGCGAATATTTCTTCCCAATCATTGCCTTCCAAGCGAGCATCTGGCCGCGTGGCCAAGAGATAGATTATCTCTTTTCCTAAAGAAATAGCAAACGTTTTGGAAAAATCATTGAGCGTGTAAAGTGGATGGGTTTTTCCAGCAGTTCTGAGTCTGGGACCAGTGTTAGACATGGCGATTGTCCTTTATAATTCTGCAAGTTTTTCAACAACTTTGGCGGCAACGGCACGCATGACAGGCACGGCAACGCTATTCCCGGTTTGGTGTTTGATTTGGCCGTAATTGACAACAATTTTAAATTCGTCAGGAAAACCTTGTATTCGTAGCATTTCTCTCGGAGAAGGCCGCCGTTCGTCGTTGATGAGAATATAGTTGGCAGAGGCCCCCGCACGGAGAGCACAAGAATAGGTGTGCGGAGTGATGGAACCAGCAACATTTTCGTGGGAAATATAGGGGCGAGGAAAGTTTTTGTCTTTCAGACGTGCCAACCGACTTTCCCGAATTGCTGGTCTAACCCGCAACGACAAATCAAAATCAGCTGCAGGGTCGATAATGTCGGCAACAGTTTTTCTCTCAGAGACAGGAATAGGAGGTGGAAACTCAAAGGTCACAGGTTGGGAAAACCCGCAAATGATAATGCGTTCACGCTTTTGGGGAACGCCATAATCCAAGGCATTAAGGACCTTGTAATGAACGTCATATCCAGCATCGCGAAGATGGGCAAGGATGATTTTGAACGTTCGACCATGGTCGTGGGCTGTCAGATTGCGAACGTTTTCCAGCATGAATGCCTTCGGTTTTTTCTCCAACAATATTTTTTCGATATTGAAGAAAAGGGTGCCTTGCGTCTCATGTTCAAACCCCTCTTTGTCGCCAATGATGGAAAAGGGTTGGCAAGGAAACCCCGCAAGAAGAACATCAAAATTGGGAATGTCACGGGGGTCTATCCGGCGTATATCCCCAAAGGGGTGTTCGCCAAAATTTGCAAAGTAAGTTTTGGCGGCTTCAATATCCCATTCAGAAGAAAAAACGCATTTTCCGCCGAGTTCTTGATAGGCGAGGCGAATTCCCCCGATGCCTGCAAAGAGATCAATAAAAGTAAAGTTGCCAATTTTTGGCGAGGGAAAGGGAACTTGGGGTCGAAATGAAGACAGTGAAGCTATATCCGAAAAATCGCATTGGACGGCAAGAGGCGGATCAGAAGCCTTGGATGCAGTCTCCGAACTGACTAATTCAGAATAATCAATGTCGCCCAAAAGTTTTTTAGGCTTATGTTTTTTTGAGGGAGAAGACTTTGTTTTTTTCATGGAATCGCTTCAACGGATACGACATCGTGAAGAACGGCGGGCATGGTTCGTTTCAAGGGATGGATGTGGAAATGGAGGGCATTGGGCTGACCTTTCGTTGTCGGGGCGAGCCTAGCAGGGGGCCCAAAGGGGTGCAAGCGATTAGTGGGGGGAGTGCGCACAGGCGGGCCGGACAAAAGAGGCCCCTGGTGGATTTCCAGCCGCGTTTGCCGAGCATTTCGAGCTGGTCGATATTTTCGAAATGCTCGATTTTGTCAACAACAAAACTCCTGGCACCCTTTCTCGCTCATACTCATTCTCCCTCCACCTTCTCGAACCACTCCCACATCACATCGCCATCGTCCCACGTATGCTTCATCCCGTCCGGCTGCAACAAGAATACCACGCCAGGGTCCTCCGTAGACCCCGGCAAAACCCGCCACACTTCCCCCGCTCGGTGCACCTTCCCCGTCGGCCGTCCATCCATATAACGGCAAACAAGGTCCTTCCGCAGCCGCACCCAATCCCCCGCCTTCGCCCCACACTGGTAAGTCTCAACATCGAACGACATCACCAACTTCCACTTCGCTTTTTTCTCCGGCCGCTTCTTCTCGCCGCCACGCGATTTTTTCGCCTTCATCGCACTCTCCCATGTTCACAATCCCCCCTCCCGCTCATCGCCCGCCCGCCTTCTCGCCGTCCGGCGGAGGGACCTCTAACCACTTCCTCGCCCGCCGCGCCAGGGACGCGAGAGCATACCATTGCGCCGAACCGAACAAAACGTGGCAAATACCGGGCACGACCACGATCCAAAACAATGCCGACCGCTCCATCAGATGCTGCCAGACCCGTTCCAGGGCATCCGAAAGCATTTCCGCCGCCATCCACATAAACGGACCTTCCGCAAACAAGTAGGGGAAATAAAACTCCCCCGCTTCCGCCGTCGCGGGGACATAAATCCGCAACACTCCCGCTGCCCCCAAAAGGATGACCAGCAACGCGGAAGTCGCCGCGACCTTCCACGGCGTCACTTTCCGCCATCCTGTCGCCACCCAGGCCACCGCGAACGCCAGCGCAAACCAGGCCGCTCCCGCCGCCACGAAAAACCATCCACCATGCAACCCGATCATCGCACTAACCTCCCGCCCATGGAAAAGAACTCCTGGTCCCTTTTTCTCAGCGACCGTTTTTCGTGAAATGCCGGATTACGAGCGGAAAAACCGCCATCGCGAAGAACGTGGTGATGAAATAGGCGACGAAGTTGCCCCAATGGCCGCCGAGGGGGCTGACGACGAGTGGCTTCAAAAGGTAGCATTTCCACGCGAAAAGGAGGCCCGCGCCGATGACGGTCAGCAGCGGCAGATTCGGATGCCCCGAGGGAACTTCGTAGCGGATGAAATGGCGGTCGAGCCAGAGGCCGATCAAAAGCGCCAGAAAACTGCCGCAGATCTTGAAGCCGTCGTTCATCAGCTTCGAAGGGTCCGCCAGCAGCTTTCCATCCACGTAATCCATCGGATAGGGCTTGAACCGGATGTAGACGAGGGCCGCGCCCACGAACGCGACTCCCGCAAGCGTCAGGGCGTCGGCCAGCTTTTCCCGGCCCTTGAGCGCGGCCCGCAGTTTTCCGACGCCCAAAATCGCCAGGACGCCGACAAGGAAGCCGACCACGACATCCTGCGGCGTATGCACGCCCAGATAGTTGCGGGAAAAGCCCACCAGCACGATGCCGATGACGCACAGGACCGCAAGCCACCGCCGCCGTCCGCGCTGCCAGACCGCCGTCGTTCCCAGGACTGATGTCGCGCGGTTGGTGTGTCCGCTCGGGAACGAATAGCCGGTGGCGGCGACCTTCGAATCGCCCGCCGGATGGATCAGGTCGGAGCGAATCCACGGCCGATAGGCGCAGACCGTGAGCTTGATCAGGGCGTTGACGAGTTCGGAACCGTGCATCACGCAGACGAACCGCTTGCCCCATTCCTTGTCGATGGCCCAATAGACGATGAACGGCACGAAGACCAGCACATCCACCGCGAGCTTGGAAATTCCGTTGAAAAACGAGTCGAAGATGCCGCCCGTCATCTCCCGGAGGTCTTGCAGCCACAGCAAATACTGGAGGTCCGGTGTCATCATTCGAGGTCCCCGTGATTTCTAGCTGGTCTAGATGATCTAGATGATCTAGAAAATCTAGAAAAAAGGGCCCGTGTTCCGCCCTACTCGTCCACCGCGGGGGGCATGTAGAACGCCTTGTCGTCGGGGAGGCGGAGGCCGGTCGGGTTGGCAATGGGGGGCAGGGAGGCCTTTTCGGCGATTTCGTTGTAGGTGGATTCGGCCTGGGGGATCAGCTTGCGGCCGACGACGGAGTCGTAGAGGATGGCCCGCTGCATCGGGGCCCACGGCACCAGCGAAAGGATATGCATCAGCAGGACGGCCAGCAGCCCCCAGCGGAACGTGCCCGCCAGCGCGCCGCCCACCCGTTCGATGGCCCCCTTGAACGCAAACGACATGATCCCGCCGAACACCTTCACCACCCCCCACATCACCACCGCCACCACCGCCAGCAGCACCAGCACCGACACCAGCCGCAGCGTGGATGGCGAAAGTTCCACCATCCGCCCCAGCCAGTCCGCCACCGGCTCGTAGGCCACGCGCGTCACGGCCACGGCCACCGCGTAGGACAGCAGCACCGCCAGCTCGTGCGACAGCCCCCGGAAGATGCCCGCCACGCATCCGTAGGCCACCACGGCCCAGAACGCCCAGTCCACGCAGTTCCAGCCCGCAAAAAGCCCCGTCAGCCAGTCCCAGCTCATTCCGACCTCTCCTTTGCCGCCGCGTTCGCCGCCGCGCCGACCCTTGCCGCCTTGGCCGCGGCGGGCCCTTCGTAGTTGTCCGGCGTGACCGTCGCGGTCTTCGGAACCGTCAGGTACGGATCGTCCGCCGCGCGCTGTTCGACGCCCGCCCGGGCGCCTTCGATGTCCATCTCGCAGCCCACGAGGTTGCCTTCGTCGAAAAGGAACCGCCCCTCGAAGTAGCGCCCCTGGAGGATCAGCGGATACCAGATGCGGTCGTCGGCCCACATCTGCCCGTAGGGCATCTCCCGCTCGTCGACCCACAGCGGGATCGCCTCGGGGGTCTGCGACGGCGTCCCGTCGTAGTTGGCCGCGGTGAAGACGTGGCACCGCAGCGAGTAGCCCGACGTGAACTGGAAGTTGAGAATTCCGGCCTCCTTCACGTCGATCGCGCGGATCTGGAGCTCCTCCTCCGCCTCCCGGACCGCGCCCTCGGCCGGCGTCTCGCCGGGGTCCACGCGGCCGCCCGGACCGTTCAGAAGCCCTTTTCCCATCCCCTTCAGCTTGCGGATCAGCAGCACCATGCCATCCATCCGCACGAACATCAGCGTCGCCGTCTCCAGCGGCTTCCACGCCGACCAGTCAATCTCCGAAAATCTCATCGCCATCGCCGCCATCCTCTCGCGTGCCCCCCCCGTCGTCCCGGGACGACATCCCCCTTCCCGGAGGGGGGTCAATCAGGCCATTCGAAAATGTGAAAAATGGATATTGGTATTGGATATTTCCACATTTCCCCATTTTCACATTTTCACATTCCTACGCCCCCTCCGCCTCCTCGCGCACGTAGCGCTGGGCCAGCTTCGCCCCCTCGTAGATCGCTTCGTAGCCCGTGCAGCGGCAGTAATGCTTCGCGAGGGCGGAGCGGAGCTGCTCGTCCGACGCGTCGGGATTCTTCGTGAACAGCGCATACAGCTCCATCACGATGCCCGGGATGCAGTAGCCGCACTGCACCGCGCCGGCCTCGATCAGGGCCCGCTGGATCGGATGCAGCGAGCCATCCGATCGCCGCAGCCCCTCGATCGTCAGCACCTCGGCCCCCTCCAGCTTCGACGCCGGGAACACGCACGCCTTCTTCGCCTCGCCGTTCAGGACGATGGTGCAGGCGCCGCAGGTGCCGTCGTCGCAGCCATGCTTCGTGCCCGTAAGGTTCAGGTCCTCGCGCAGGACGTCGAGAATCTTCTCCCAGCCCTCGACCGCGACCATTTTCTGCCGTCCGTTCAACGTGAACGTGATCATCCGCGCCCCGCCCTCCGCCGGAGCCGTCGTTCCGCCTGCCTGCATGTTATCCGTCATCACTGCCTCCGTTCCTTCTGATTCTTCTCCGCGCCCGCAAAAAGATGCGCGCACGACCGGCACTCCGCCGCCGGGGCCGCCCGAATGGT
>JAEEGH010003495.1_pt1 | contig 41266 bp, 37 predicted proteins | sample 9134181 | NCBI WGS metagenome assembly JAEEGH01 (sample SAMN16246544, study PRJNA631951) | gut metagenome | biome: gut microbiome; feature: rumen; material: DP-attached | host: Bos | place: Iran: Karaj | collected 2018-10 | reverse complement strand
GGAACAGCGTATTCGTGGTGGTGTTCGTCTTGGCGTAGAACGGGGTAGGATGCCTGAGTCATCGCTCATGGAAACTACGGAAAGCCTTGTTGAGAAACTAAAACTAACCACGAATGGGAAACTGAAAAATGCAGCAGCAGCATTATTCCTCCGAGATACAAGCCAGTTTCCTCAGTTCTTGCTTCGTATGGCTCGCTTTCGTGGCAACGACAAGATGGAATTCATCGACAACCAAAGAGCATATGGCAACTTCTTCACTTTGCTTGATGCTGGTATGGCGTTCTTCTTCAAACATCTTTCACTCAGTGGAAAGATAGTGGGCTTTACGAGAGAAGAAAAACTGGAGATTCCTGCCGAAGCGTTGCGTGAGGCTTTGACAAATGCCCTTTGTCACAGGATGTTCCATAATACAAGTAGTTCTGTTGGCATCGCTATCTATGATGATCGTGTAGAGATTGAAAATACTGGCCATTTGCCAGACGAATTGACTGTTGAGACCATCAAACAATCTCATCATTCATACCCTCAGAACCCGACTATTGCTGACGTGCTGTTTAAGACTACGTTCTTGGAAAACTGGGGCAGTGGCGTAAGTCGTATGGTTGATGCCTGCAAGAAAGCTAATCTTCCGGAGCCAGAGTTCAATCAAAACGCTGCCTTCGTATGGGTCACGTTCAAACGCGCAACCATACAACCCCACAACCCCACAACCCCACAAGTTAATACCCCCTCAACCCCCTCAACCCCCTCAACCTCAAAACGCGAGATAGCAAAAGCTAAGCGTTTAAAAGCTTTATTATCCGCTATTGGAACAAATGGCTCAAATCTTAAAGTCTTAATGGAATCAATGCAGAGAAAGGACAGAAAGGGATTTGTGAACACATATATTGCACCAAATATTGAAGCAGGTTATATTGCGATGCTCTACCCAGAGGCGCCGAACCACCCAATGCAATCATACTATCTGACGAAGAAGGGCAGAGAGTTATTAGAACAACTCTAATAAGTGTTAATTTGCCGTTTCATGGTATTTGAGGCAGTTTGTAAAACCTTGTTATGGTGGCCGAGTGGTGCAAATGTGGTGCAATTAGGATAAAAGAAATTCGGGAATCCCGATAAACAAAGGGATTCCCGAATTTTGGTAGTGATCCGCTTGGGATTAACCCCGAAATCGCAGATTCTTATTCTCACGTATTGAGAGCCAGACACTTACGCGTGATTTACTTTCTGACGTTCATGTCAACCTCTAATTGTTTCATAATTTTCATATGCTGCAAAGGTAGGCATTAATTCTGGAATCTCCAAATTTTTGAACTGGAAATTAGAGTGTCATACCTAATGCACGGGCGACTGCATTTCTTATGAATGCGTTGATGGTGATACCCTCTTTGCTGGCCGCCATTGCCGCGCCACTGTGTATCTCAGGGCTTAGCCTGACGTTCAGCACGCCGGTATAGGGCTTCCTGGGTATAATGCCCTTTTCCTCACACATCTGCAGATAGTCATCAACGGCACCCTCAAAGTCTTTTGTCAGTTCCTCAACCGTCTCTCCTTCGTAGGTGATGCCATCTCTCATCATGCCCTGTACCTTGCCGAACAGACATTTATCCTCTTCACTGTACTCGACGCTACCTGTGTAGCCTTTATACTTCAAATATCCCATGGTCGTACCTCCTTATTCAATATAGCCATTCTTCAATAGATAGTTCAAGATGTCTCGCATCATGTAGCCCTTGATGATGTTACTCGGATGGGGCTTGTGCATGATATACGAATTCTGATCCTTCTCGTTATAGAACTTTACTCGCGATCCAGACGTAGCACCTTTGTTCTCCAGTGTGAAACCACAGCCGTTGAACAATGCCTCTACCTCTTCAAAGGTAAAGTCTTTGGGCAATGTCCGGAACCGCTTGATAAGCTTCTCTTTCTTGTTCATCGGTGCAAAGGTAACTAAATTTAACCACACCGCCAAACATTTCACCAACTTTTTTCAAAGGTACCGATTAGAATCACGTTCTTTGTGAACTCTACCCCAAAAAAAGTTCATTGGTTCTTTGATTTTTTTAAATATCTGAAGAACTTCTCTGGCCAATAATTCATAACAAGCTCATCAGGGAATTCTGTCTCAGCCAGCAATGGATATAGGCGCTCATAATTGGCAATCTGGAATGAGATATGCGCATCGCTGCCAAGGATTGTAGGCACGTCATACTTCTTGCAAAGGCGCAGAATTTCCAGATTGTTATCACGGGCAACGGTCTTCTTTCGCTGAGGAGCCAGCGAATGGTTGTTAATCTCCAGTAAAGTGTGAGCCTCTTTAGCAGCCAGAACCAGTTTCTCAAAGTCAAGATCTGCGGAGCCATCGCCAGGATGGCTAATGATATGGATCTTGGGATTTCGAATCACCTTGACTATACCATCGGTATTCTCCTGTTTAGTTCCCCCTTGCCAGCAGTTACCATGAATACCAGCAATGGCAATGTCGAGTAGGTCAAGATGATAATCGTTAAGGTCGATACTGCCTTTAGTATCGAGGATATTTACCTCACACCCCAGGAGTAGCCTTACGCCATACATTTGGCGAGGAACAACAAACATATTCCTGAAGTACACCAATGGACATGTGCCTGGCACACTTGGCCCATGTTCAGTAATGCCAAGAACTTGCAATCCTTTGTCTGCAGCAGCCTTGGCCATCTCCTGCAAACTGCTATAGGCATGGCCCGATGCCACAGTATGCGTATGTGCGTCTAACAAGATTTTCCTCATCCGTTTCTCTTTCTCCGATATGCTTCTATTTGTAAATGGCGACTTATTCTATCCATACTGATTCAACCTACGAAACTTGTTGGCAATGGACATTAGATGGGCGAACCTTTCTTGCCTTTCTGGAGGAAGTTCACCCTTTGCCATCAGTTTCTGATTATGGCGCAGCCAGTTTAACATCAGATGCTCCTCAATTCTGTGTTTAGATGGTCTCCGCTGATTGGTAGTCATAAAATCCATCAGCTTATTATATTGTTGCAGCCATCTCTCTTCTTGTGTCATTTCTAAAACTTATCTTGTTGTTCCACCGTACCCTGGATTCTGCGTCAGATAGGGATTCATGTTGATTTCATCCCGAGGAATGGGGAAGAGCAGTTGATATTCTTCGAGTCCGAGGGCAGACTGAGCCAGACCAGTGCGCTTCAGGAAAGCGAAGTAACCGTCGAAGTCGATTTGGATTCTGTGACGGACTTCCGATATAGCGGATAAAGTTTCTGACGAAGTGGTTTCAATTCCCTTAGCCGATGCTACTTGGCTCAGATATTCCTTGGCTTTTGCGTCATTGTTCAGTTTGGTTTCACATTCTGCCAAAGAAAGGAGTACATCGCTATACGTTTGCAAGATGCAGAGGTCTTCATTGTATTGAATAGTATAAGTCTCATTCGCTCTTGCACGAGTTGTCGTATTGCCTGGTTGGCTCCAAATAATCTCTGCGCATTGCGGGTCAAGATTATCAACGGCAGGAGCCAACGAATAGCGATTGCTGCTGACAATATCTTCCAGCAGCGGTTTTGCTTCCATATACCTGCCCTGATACATATAGATATTGGCAAGCAGAACGCGGGCGACATCCTTTGACAGCGAGTACATCTTTTCAGGGCTGTTCACATAGTTTGTCACTTTATCCTCCATGTTTCCCATGACTGATTTCAGTTGCTCAATGAGAGTATTAAAGATTTCATTGGGCGATGTTCTTGGCAACGGGTCCATTGCATAATTTGTGTTAGTCACATAAGGAACGCCGCCAAAGAATGTCACCAAATCGTAATACGACAAGGCATTCAAAACGATACACATCGGCTTGAAAATATCCATGCCTTGTCCGTCACAATGCTGCAAAAGCGCGGTATTTCGGTTGATGCCCTGATAGAGTGTATACCATATTTCGCGAACCATGTAATCGTATGGATCCAAAGGAGCCTTGAAACCTTCAAGGTTAATCAGACCTGTATATTCTACGTCGGCCTTGCGGTATTTCGCATGGCTGTTATACATGGCCTGAGCCATGGAAGAAATATAGGCATTTCCATTATCGCCAATGAGTGTTGCGTTGGGGTCGCCATCTTGCGAAACAGAAATGGAGAAAGCCTCAGTTCCTTCGAGGTCATAAAGCTTCACATCGCGGCTATTCACAATATAGTTGGTTGTCGGATTGACGGTTATAGACAATACGCCGTCTTCATAATTGCTTATCAGACTGACAGGAGCCTGATTCAGGAAATTGCTGAAATAATCGTCAACGACCATGTTGTCAGGATTGCCGCTATTGGTCGACAGCGGAATGTTGCTGTTGATATGGACGATGTATATCCCGCCCTCTTTGGGAGCGTGAATCGATTCCACATCGGCAGTGACAGGATGCGACGGGTCGTAAGGCTGAGAAGCCGTGAAGTAAACTTCCATCACATCATCGGCCTTCACGGTGTGGGTCGAACCATTCTTCATCTTTACATGCATTCTGTAAATGGTCGTCTGCGCTGATGCGATTTGCGCGATAGCAGTCAACCCAATCAAAAAAGAAAATACTTTTGTCTTCATATTTCCTATCTGTTTAAAATTTTGACATTCGTTTTATTCGATTGCAGAATCAGTATGCCCTTCGGTAAACCTGACAGGTCAAATATTGCTGTGCCGTTTGAATCGGCCTTGATCTCTTTTACAAGCTTTCCATCCTGCATAAAGGCAACAACTTTGCTCCCAACAGCCAAACCATTGAATACTACAAAACCATTATCCAGTTTAACGTTTCCGTCTTTTATAACCTCACCAATACCTGTTGATTCTTCTGCGAAAGAATAGTTCTGAATATCAGCAAGGCTTATAGAAAATGATTGGCTACTACTGACGATGTTCAGTTCGCCATTGGAAAATGAAATCTTTGGCTCCTCAGCTAAACCAAATGTGGTTTTTGTCCCATCCTTGGCGTTTAAGACAAGAAAGCGGACACTATCGGCCATAATTCCGATGAATGGAAGAACCGATAATACCATAGCAATAAAAATCCTTTTCAATCTCATAATCAAATTTTAGTTTTCTATAGATTTCCTAATTTCAATACATTCCCACAATTCACTTAAGGCAGCATGACATCAAATTCCTTGTGTCGAATCCAAAATTCCATCGCCATTCTTATCGAGCGTTGTATTATCTTGTTTGAAGTTCATCTGCTTAGGCAGAACAACTATATTATAGGGATAATAACCAGCCCAGTTGCCCTTTTCAAGTTCACACTCGGAAACTATAGCAGAGAAAGACGAAAGTTCACTGAACTTAATGGCCATTTGAAATTTCTCAGAAGGATATGAAGTATAACTGACATTCATTTGTGGATACTCACCCGATGCTATCAGATTTCTAAGTTGGCAAACGGAGCCGCCTCTAATGTAAGCATTAAGAACGTTTGGCACACCATTGCTGAAATTAATTGCTACAAGAATTGTATCGTTCCTGTACACATACTGGCCATCAACTTTTGACTCTCCCTCATCATTAGAGGAACAGGAGATTATGGCCAATGTCATAACAATAAGAAATATCAACTTCTTCATATAGGTTTGAGACTTTTTCCAATCCATTGTTTCTTGACAAACATGGTGCAAAGGTACGAAAAAGAATTGATATTAGATCAATCTGGGGTTGATATAATGTCAATTCTACGCTCCAACAATTGATATGATGTCAAATTGTTGATTGACATTGAATCATATGTCTACTTGAACAGCTTGTCTATTGTCTTGTTCTTGATTTTCCCTTTAAGACTATCAGGTTCAATAAGAGTCAATAATTCCTCGATTTCACTAACAGCGTAAAATGTATGTGAACCTACAATTTCTGACCCATCTCTTGAAGGGTCTTTTCCACGTAAACTTAATTCAAGCATAGGCATTTGATCAGCTCTATTGGGTATTATAAAATTGAATTTCCTGCTGTTCAGTAGTATGTGATAGTCATCTTGTCGTGGTCTGTCAGCTGCGATATAATAAGTTAGAACATATATCTGCGGAATTTCAATATCTATTGTCTTGATCATCATTGGTGCCTTTTCCTTGATGGCTATTTGCGTCCATTCGGCATATTTGGCTTTCACCTGTTCCAGCTTCTCGATATTGCTGTTGTTATAGGGTATGATAATCCTTTTATTGTGGAGATCCATTCTTTTGTTTAATAACAAGGTGGGTATAATGGCCACAGCTTTAATCTCAGAAGTGTCAGAAGACGTAACTGCATATACCGTTTTCTTCTGGCCTTCAGAAGTGTAATATCCAACAGGGATTTCAACGGCATTTACATCAACATACTGCGCCATCGCTAATGTTGTGTTGAGGATTAACAACAGAAATATTACTTTTTTCATAAGAAATCCTTAATTGATGATTATATTCTTTTTCTCTTAGTTCTTTTCGACAATCATAATCTATCCGATGATGTTATCCATCTTACTCGACCAGGCATTGAAAGCCACCTCATCGTTGGCTTCATCACATATCTTTTTGAACTCTTCTGAGTATTTTTTCTTATCCTCACGGAGTACAAATGTTACAGCAGATTCGAAAATGGCAAATAATACCAAATTTATTGCCATGAAACATACAACAGAAAGAACAATAGTTTTTGGGTCTATATATTCTGTTATTGCGAAAGAGATAAGTGATGTGAGCAATACTCTCCAAATCTGCCCCTTCTTTACCTTTCGTGTTTTAACGATATAGAAAGGATCTTCAGCCCCACACTGCTGGCATCTTTCTGTCTCAGCATTTATTTTCTGTTTACAGCACCTGCAGTACAGTAAAGTATTATCGTATTCCATAACAGGCTTTCTTTAGTGTTCAACAATTTGTTCCCCATCAGAAGAATGCTTCACAGAACTGAATACGACTGCAACAGTCTGGCCGACAGTAAATGTCTTAGTATAGGAGTTGGTCAACTTACCATTGACATAACCTTTGAAGCTGACTGTCAGAGTCGATGACTTGTCTGGATTGTCAGAATAGGCATTACGATTATAACAGCCAAACTGTAGCCCCAATCTTTCACATTCTGATTTGGTTGTAATGAAAACATTCACAGGCTTGTTCATAATGGCTTCAGGAACAGTAAGGCCGGTATTCTCGTCATAGATGGGGCCATAGGCAACTGTTCCTGTTGTCTCATAGCTAAGTTCCGAGAACGTTCTGTCAGTAATGAAGCCTATATACTGGCTGGTGGCAACCCAATTATCTGTGTCACCAGAGAATGTCGCTTCGATTTTGTGGATTCCCTTGGTTCCCTGTTCAGGGACTTTCTCGGGTTCGTCAACATCATCCCCACAACTAACAAGTAGAGGTGAACTCGTAATGGCAAGCATGGCCATTGTGATCATTAACAATTTCTTTTTCATAAGGCGAATTTTAGCGATGTTAAACATGTGACAAAATGAGGACTGCCCCCTGTACCTCATCGCTAAGCATCGCCAAACGCTCGTAAATACGCACAGATGGGCAGTCCATCAATATGAACTGCCGTCTGTGCCTCGTATTCACCCAGCAATGATTTTGGCGATTTCAGCGATGGGGAGACACATTCGTCGGATGCAAAGGTACGAATATTTTTCTAAGTTGCATCCGAATTTGCATCTTAATTTGCATTTTTTATGTATGCAGGATAGCATAACAACACAAAAAGCCATCCATTAGCCTTCATGGATGGCCCTAACAAACTTCCCGAACAAACAGGAATTGGAACAACAACAGTTTTTTACTTGTTCTGGAATACTGATGAACTGTTACCATTTAGTGTCCGAAGCGGCTGCTGAGAGGAACCAGTAGAGGATTGCTGTGCTGGCATCGATGGCTGCTGTTGAGAGTAACTTGTGGTGGGGTGTTCCCTTCTCGGTTCTTGATACACATATCTCTTACCAAGATTGAGAAACTCGTCCTTGGGTGCCTCGACCTGAAGGAAGATGTCACTCCGGCTCTTTCCCAGAATCTTTAATAAGAATTTCTCCCCCAGTTCAGACTGGAGATGAGCCAACTCATTCACGGTGCATTCCTTCACTACAAAGACCATCACCAGACTACCTTCAGTATTCGCATCGGTGAGTTCTGTGTCTATCTCCTTCGGTTGGAAATTAACCTTCTCCATTACCCGAAGAACAGCAGCCTCGATTTCCATGACGCTGCTTCCTTTCTCAATACCTTTCAATGCTAAGTTTATCATATCGTTTCTATTATTAAATTTGCGCCACAAAGATACAAATTGTTGGCTGCACACCAATCATAAAAAAATAAAAAGTCTTATATTAACGTTTTTACGACTGCTTCAGGTGATTTATTCGAGTTAAAAGAGGAAGAACCTTTACACTTTTCCTGTCGCCAAACATTTGTATTTCATTCAGCCCACATTGTTTTTGATTACATTTATTCTGGTGTTTAAGGGAGGGCTTTTCATGTTCCGCTCGCTACACATGTCGGCTCTTGCGAGCAGCCTTCTTTACCGCTTCACTGCGGTTCGTTCTAATGTGTTAAACGCTTCGGAGGCAGCACCCCAAACCCATGCTTTTTGATGCAGCACAATGGCAGGAAGTCATCAAAACGTTAATATAAGAGATTTTATTTTTCACTGCATCGCGACTCCCGAATTTATCGTAACTTCGCGGCAGGGAATCCACGAATGGGGATATAGCCCACTACATCCCTACCCGCAAAACGGCAGGGATAAATGTGGGCTCTCCGAGATAGAAAAATAATGTATAACAAGGGAGCAAGCTCCCACTTAGAAGAAAGGAAATAATATGGGAACAGGTAAAACTGGTGGTCACTGGAAACCATGTAATGTTGGTAGCGTCGAAGCGCATAATGAACGTCGTGTAGAGTATCTTGAGTCAGTGAAGAAAGCTGGGCTTAATTTGTACTTCTTCGAGCAGATGACAAAGAACAATTCCCACTGGGTGAATAACCACGAAAGATACAATGGCAAGACTGTCACTGAGGTATTTGACGCTATGAAGAAATTGTACACCGAAAAAACGGGACAACCACCCCAGTTGGCAGAGAAAATCAAAGTGAACAAAAAGTCTGGTAAGGAATATAAGTGTGCCGGCTGGAGTCCCATTCGTGAAATGTGTGTTCCCATCAAGGAAGATACCAAGATAGAGGATTTCGATTATCTGAAGAAGTGGGCTAAGAAATATGGCATTGAAATCATACGCATTGACCTGCACAAAGACGAAGGATACCTTGATGAAAAAACTGGCGAACACAAAATGAACTACCACGCTCATGTCGTGGCATGTTTCCTTGACTGGGAAACTGGTAAAACAGTGAAACCGAATAGTCAGGCCATGTCTGAAATGCAGACCATCCTTGCGATAGCTCTTGACATGGAACGAGGTGATCGGAAAGCCGATACTGGGAAACAATACCTCGACCATGTACAGTATAGGGAGATGATGGAGGCTGTTGACGAACTGAAGAAAGAGGTAGATGAGATTAAAGGCCAATGGAAAGAAGAAGCGACTAAACTTGATGGACTGAGAGCAGAAACGAAGAAAGCTGAGACTAAGGTCAAGGGGCTTACCACAATGATAGAGAACCTGGAGAATCAGAAAGACAACATTGAGGCACAAATTGCGGCACTCGAAGATGAATATCAGAATACTACCAAAGATACAGTCAAAAAAAAGGAAGAACTCAAGGAACAGTTAAGTGCACTTGACACGAAACTACTTGATAAGCAGCAGAAACTTAGGACTGCAGAGCAACAATTGAGAGACCTAAATGGACGGCTTCAGCAATTGAATGACCAAAAAAAGAGTTTAGAGAAAGGTATTCAGACAATGGCAGACGATGCGATTAGACGTCATGACAACCTTAATGCAAAAATGAAAGAAACAGAAGAGATTATTAAAGAAAAGCGAGCTGAAATCGCAAAAATCGACAAGACTGGAGAACTCACCAGGGCACATAAACACATTGAGGACAGGGAGGCAGTTTTATACCGCCACTGGCCAGAGGCACGTAATGCGGTAAATGCCATTTTTCGGCTGGGTAGCTCTCCAACAGCGAATGACTTCACACCGCAACAGGCTTTAGATGTGGAGCACGCCATCGTCACTTCTGGTACCAATCGCACTGACGCTGCACAAGAACTATTGTCTCTCGCCCAAAAAGATTTCGACAATAATAGAACCTGGAGAAGGTGGGCTGACAATGCTGGACGTGAAGTGATGAAGATTGCGGCTAACACCCATCATCGGCTTACGGCTCTTCTAAGGCAGCAGTCAAAAGATACGCCTGGAGGGCCCAGCTACATCACTGACCTCACCGACTGGGCTGGTAACCAAATTCAACTGTGACATAGGTAATTCTTGATGCCCCTTTTAGATTCTTCATGGTAAGAAGTTCAACTTGTAAAAGAAATCTGTAAACATTCTTTGTCGTTTGCAAGTTAAATTCCCTATGTCCTATGAAAAGCCTTTCGGAATGACCCAGTAAAAATTTGCAAAAAAAGTGGACTTTTGGACTGGTTTTATATATAGCTGACAATCAGAGGTTTAGTATCAAAAATAGACAGTCCACTTTTCAGTCCACTTTTTCAGTTTACCCCCATTTGGTCTTCATCCACCACTTTTCAGTCCACTTTTTCAGTCCAGTTTTCAAAAAGTGGACTGAAAGTGGACTGAAAGTGGACTGTACTCAAACACCGATATACAAAGGGGTTTTAAGCAATCAGTCCAAAAGTCCACTTTTTTTGCAAAAAATGAAGGGGTCATTTTCTGATGTAACTTTATTTTTTCAAAAGAGACCAACTTGTAAAGAAAAAAGAAAGGCGTCTGTCATTTGACAAACACCTCAATTTATTCCTTTACCAGTCGGTTTCAGAAGGGGGCATCCTTAGTGCGAAGGAATATATACTCTTTGCCGTCTGACTTGATGCGACCGTCTTTGTTCTGCAAATCCTTTGGATTCAGCTCTTCTATCCAGTCGGCAACTGCGACGAAAGCCTTTAGCTTCCTTGTAAATGTATGTGGAGTCATCTTGTTGTTATTGATGTCAGTGAGACAATCGTTAAACACTATCTCCTTCTCCAACTTGACATTCAGGCGGCAACTATCTTCGCTGAAATAGCCAGATGCCCATTCCATGAAGTTGTCACCCATTACGGCCATGTTCTTACGTACTATGATATTCGCCATAGGTGGTGTTATCATAACATTCTCCTGGTTGACGGACAGGTAGAAGCGTAGACACTGTAGCAGGAAGTTCACGTCAGCGTTCCATTCGTCCTCTGTAGAGTATGGCGGCAGGATGTTCTTTCCGAAGTCTGAGCTAACCTTACGTGTCTCCAGATAGTCATTTTCCTCCGTTTTCTGATGGTAATAGTCCGAAAAGACCATGTAGAGCATACGCCTTGCACTTGAAGCATCGATGTTTGAAGGAACATAATTGGTGCTGAAGCACATCTTTGGAGACACCATAAAAGGCAAAGTGAAGATATGACCATGTTTGGGGTTGACTGAAAAGTTACCAGAAAGGCGGTCGAAAAACTTCTCTACATCAAGCGATTTTGCCAAATCATCAATCTCTACCATTCTTGTCTTACTCGTAACACGTTCGAAGGTATGAGGATTGTCGAAGATACGTGGATCTTTGCCAGAGATGACATCACTGGACATCATGCACTGAAGGGCATAGAAGAAGAGGCTTTTTCCGCTTCCACCATTACATTCGCCTTCCTCTCCTATCTTGTGATCCATAGCGTATGGTGCCCATGGCTTGGAGGGGTCTTTGTAGTGATGGAGCATGTAACCAGCTGTGAAGACTTTGTTCAGGAAATTCTGGAGGTGCTCGGACTTCTCTTCTTCAGTAAGCCCCTCACCCTCTAAGTCGAACTTATGGGTAGCGGCATAGGCATCACGTTCTGCCTGGCTCTCGAAGCGGGTTTCCATTTCCTTGCGCCAATGCAAACGGCTGCTGTTGATAAAATACCCCATCAAATTACTGCCCACCTTATTTATATGTATGCGATAGTTGACATGACCATCTTCTCCCACCTCTTTGGCAACAGTGAAAAAATCTTCCTTTATTAACCGGAAGTTATGTTTGATGATGGTGTCTGCCCATACGTAGGCAGAAGTCGAGTAGTCCTCTCTCTTTACAGGTCGAATCTCATTTTCGTTTACGCTAACTGCGACATTATTGAAGAAGTATGTCTGACTTGTAGGCGTGTGGCAAGTAAAGTCTAACTGTTTGTCCTGAAGAGCCTCAAGCCCTAAGGCCGACAACTTAGTACTGTTCAGAACCAGATTCAGCACCTCATGGTCATGCACATGCTGGATCACCCACCGACGGAGGAATTTCCGAATATCCCTCGGATAGACTTCTGTCACCTCATAGCCATTGACCAGGATAAGCTTCTGTTCCTCTTTGTTGTATTCATCCTCGTAGGTGGCGTAACCATTAAGATGGAGGAAGTAGTGAAGATTGGCAGTGTCGATTGCAATGCTTTTATCGCCCTTTACCCAGAACTTGGCACTAATGGCACCCTTCAGCAGTTCTAAGAAGTCACTCCGCAGAGGATGCAGGTCCATCCAGTCGCGCAAATCCTTACAGGGTTTCCCCCGATGGTCGCGGAACCTGCGTAATGAGGATGGCAACCAAACGGTCTTTATATCCAGAAAGCGGAGTGCCACTTTTTTACCCTCTCTAATACCGGTATTATCAATGTCAGGTATGTTGTAGATCGTAGTAACGTACTCCTGTACCTCGTTGATTACACACTTCTCCAGTCTGGCTGTTTCTGAGTTGAGCCAGATTGGCGGGAAACCCATCGAGCGACAACACAGAGCATCACGCTCACCGCTGCAGATGATGGCTATGGGTAGTTTCTGTTCGCGGTACTCTTTACCTGCATTCTTCTCATCCGCCTCGAACTCCTTGCGTTTCTTAGCGTTATAGTCCTTGTATTCCTGCTTCAGCTCATATAAGCCGTTGATATAGTCCTTGGGATGTCCACCGACTGGATATGACTGAAATCTGAATCCTTTGTCGGCATTCAAAGGCTCATATATCTTATAAAACATTTCAGCGGGACTATCGCCGTCGGCATCCTTGATGATACATTTCCGGATGAAAATAGGATAGTTGTCTGTACTATGCTTAATGGTGGTCTGTCCTTCCTTAGTGTTTGTTATCCAGTTCACAGATTTCCATCCCAAAGCATCAAACGCTTGCTGCTTGACTGTACGTCCCATCACGGCAAGCTCTGCTACTGTAGCCTGCTCTTTCACCTTCCATATACGAGTTTCATTCTTCTCTTCAGGCAAAGCAGCACGTTTCTCTATTTTGGGAATATTCTTTTTGATATCAACAGTTTCGCAAATGTTGAAGTTCTGGGCGATCTCTTGTGTGGCTTCGTAGAACTGTTCCTGACTTTTGCCTTTTTCCCACATATAAAGATCAATGGGGTTGCGCCAACTGCTATCACCCCCAAAATCGGTAAGTCCCCACACTTCAATCTCTACACCTTTGACTTTCACTTTACGCTTTTGTAGGGAAGATGAGGGTGTCTTATCGTCATCATTTTCCCGAACACGGAATTTCTTACCTACCTCTGCTTGAGGGTACAGCCACTTGATTATTTCAAGGCCATAATTCGTAGCCTCATACATTCTTTTTATGTCTATCATGTTACTTTTCTCTTAATAAAATTCAATTTTTGAACTAAAAACTTGTTTTATTCGGGAGAAATGCGTAACTTTGCCCCGTTGAAAAGAACAAAGAAGCATTCTCCGCACCGCTTCGCTATCTGGCTTAGAGTTCCCATCTCCGAGCCAGTTTCTTTTTATGGCGGTCGTGGCATCATTTCTTTTTCTTTTATCAGTTACAATTTCAATCCTCTACCCAGAGTAGGATTGTCGACAATATCCTTTAGCGACTCCTTCAACTTGGCTAACTGTGCATCGTCGAGTACATGACGGCCTCCGACATATGGTCCAAGTGCCAGGATTATTTTCCCAGCAAGAACCTGGCGGTTGTGCTGACTGCCAGGCTGACCACCCATGCCGTAGCCGGGTGCCTCGTCTGACATTTTCAAATACTCGTTAAAACTATCCTCCAGCCACTTGATGCCAGTCTGGAGGCCTTTGCCTGTAGCATGCTGCTGGGCGAAACCTACCAGTTCTTCCCACTTCTCATTCATCTGTTTGTCTGTCATACTATTTTCTCTTCTATTTCGTTTACTGCCTTAATGACTGTTTTCTCTTGCATTTTCGCATATATCTTCATAAGCACTTTCGTGTTAGCCCATCCTCCCACAACTGCTATCACTTCTGGGGCTACTCCAGCATTCAGGAGCATTGTGGCTCCTGTGTGCCGAGCCCAGTGAGTCGTGAGACGTTGGCTCAATCCTGCAGGTCCTGATATTTCTTTCAGATATTCATTGTATTTAGTATTGCTGATAATCTTGCCACTGGTTTTACCTTTAGTCGTTAGAGAGGGAGGAAGACCATTGTAGCGTTCCAGCACCTCTAATGCTGGCCCTAACAACGGAAAACATAACCGTACACTGGTCTTTTTACGATGGTCATAGTAGATTTTTCTACCGTTTTCTACAGTTATCAGGTTCATATCGAAACTTGCTAAGTCTTTGTAACTTAAACATGTGTAGCATTGAAAGATAAAGAGGTCTCTCACACGCTCCAGACGCTCGTCGGGCATCTTCGCATCCCTGAGCTGCTTAAGTTCTTCGACCGTCAGAAATTTTTCGATACTCCTGTCATAGTTACCGTGGTCGAGACGAACCCCATCATAGGGGTCGGTGGCCAGAAAACCTTCCCTGATGGCCTCCCCCAAAAAGCGCCGCATATACTTGTGGTAATTATGATAACGGCTTGTTGCCTGAATTCCTTTCTTCGTAAGGAACTTGTCGAATGCAATGATGCTTTTAGGTGTCAGATCGTAGAATGTGGTGATTCGCCCAAATTCCTCTAAGACTCGTGGAATCAGGTCATACCGTCCCTGCGCTATTTTCCCAATGCCATGCTTGCGAATCTCAGCCTTCTCCTTAAAGAATTCTATGAACGTCATAGTCTTACGGCGGTTGGCTGCAAGTTTGGCTGGTATAGCAAATATGTCAATGTTCCCATCATCTATCATATCGTAGATGACCTGCCGGACATCATTCATAAGTTTGTCCAGCGTCTTATTGATGATAGCAGCATCCAGACGGTTTACGACCCGGCCACGCTGCCATTCCTTTGGGAACAAGCGAATACATGTAGAGAGGTATTTCTGCTTGTTATTGTAGGCTATGCGCAGTTCTATGACAGCATCACGCGTAGGTGAAGCCTTGCCATACCTATTATATATATATTTGAGTATTGGCTGTCTTATGCCATCCATGTTTAAGTAGATTTTATTTGAATTCATTTAATAGAGCGTCGCGCCTAAACATTATACGACCTTGTTTCCTATCGCCAGCCTTAATATGCGGATATCGATCCTTCACCTGGCGAATGTAGTTAGCAGACACGCCGAGTATACGAGCAGCTTCATTTGCATCTACATACTCAGCCTCAGAGAGGTCACGAACACCTTTCAACTTCTTCACAACTTCGTCAGCTACTAATGCAGCCAGTACGCTAATTTCTTGTTTGTTCATATAATCTATTTTATGAATTTCGATGCAAAGATGCTATTTTTTCTCCGAAGTGGCTGTCTTGCAAAAAAAAAAGTCGTATATTAACAATTTCATGACTTACCCGGTCGTAAATCTGCACATTTTCTGCACAAAATCTAAGATTTGTGCATATTTTCGATTGTTTTCGGGGGTTGGGGCGGTTCTCGTCTAATTCTCCTTTTTAGCCTAAATGCAAAGTTTGTTGCCGCTTTAGATACTTTATCGATCACATCGATATCCATATCTTCTACTCCGTCACGCATGCTGAAGATTGTCTCTACTTTCGCACCGTCGATTTTTACTGCTACATCAAATGTTGGCTTCATACCTCTAATTAATTTATAATTGAATAACGTATATTCTAACTTGCATCATCTTACAAGATGAACTATAGTCTTTTAGAGGTAACGGATTTTGTAAAAATCTGATTATCAGCCAGTTGCTATTGTAAAATATTGATAATCAGGCACTAAAAAAGGGAACCTGATTGGCTCCCTTAACGTGGTTCAAGTGATCCGCTTGGGGTTCGAACCCAAGACCCCAACATTAAAAGTGTTGTGCTCTACCGACTGAGCTAGCGGATCTACCTTGGATTTGCGTAAAAGCGGGTGCAAAGGTACTAAAAAGAAGTGAGAATGGAAGAGTGAAGAGCGAAGAATTTGCTTTTGCTCTTGTTTTTTTAACATCTTTTTGCCCTTTGGGCTTTCTGTTACCTTTCTAGATGTTACCTTTTTGCCTTTTCGCTCTCAATGGCTTTCTGGTAACATTCCCTGCACAGCGGCTCATATTCGTGGGTTTCGCCAAGAAGCACGCGGCGGTCGTCGGCCACGGTGCGGTGGCTGACATAAGCCAGCGAGCCGCATTTGACGCAGATGGCGTGAACTTTGGTCACATCGTCGGCAATGGCACAGAGCGACGGCATAGGCCCGAAGGGCACACCGCGGAAATCCATGTCGAGGCCTGCTATGATGACACGTATGCCACGGTTGGCCAGCTCGTTGCAGACATCGGGCAGTCCCATGTCGAAGAACTGTGCCTCGTCGATGCCAACGACATCGATGTCGCTTGACAACAGCAGGATGCTGGCCGAGGAGTCGATGGGGGTGGAGAGGATGTGGTTTTGGTCGTGGCTGACGACATCCTCCTCAGAATAGCGCACGTCGATAGCGGGCTTGAAAATCTCGACCTTCTGTTTGGCAAACTTGGCACGGCGCAGCCGGCGTATCAGCTCTTCGGTTTTACCCGAGAACATTGAACCGCAGATGACTTCTATGCGGCCGGGACGGTGTGGTTCTCCGTTGATGTTATTGTTCATAGTGGGGGCAAAGATAGTGTTTTTTGAGGAGTTAAAGGAATTAAAGGAGTTAAAGGGAGTTAAAGGATGTTTGTTTTTTTGTGGAAAAGTGTGGATTCACGCAGAAAGTTGTATCTTTGCCCTCTGTATGGGAATGCTTTACATTGTTCCTACGCCTGTAGGCAACATGGAAGATATGACACTTCGCGCCATCCGCATATTAAAAGAGGTGGATTTGGTGTTGGCCGAGGATACCCGGACATCGGGCATTCTGTTAAAGCATTTTGAAATCAAGAACCAGTTACTTTCTCATCATAAGTTTAACGAGCACGGTACCTCTGCGGGCATCGTCAACCGATTGTTGGCTGGCGAGAACGTAGCCCTCATCAGCGATGCGGGCACTCCTGGCATTAGCGACCCGGGATTCTTCCTGGTGCGTGAAGCCGTCAGGGCTGGGGTAGAGGTGCAGACATTGCCTGGTGCCACTGCCTTTGTTCCGGCTTTGGTAAGTAGCGGGCTGCCTTGCGACCGATTCTGCTTCGAGGGTTTCCTGCCTCAGAAGAAAGGGCGTCAGACAAAGATCCAGAGTCTGGCTGAGGAGGAGCGCACCATGATCTTCTATGAGTCGCCCTACCGGTTGGTGAAGACGCTGGAGCAGTTTGCCGAGGCTTATGGCGATGACCGTCAGGTGAGTGTGTGCCGCGAGATTTCCAAGGTTCATGAGGAGAGCGTGCGTGGCACTTTGGCCGAGGTGATAGCCCATTTCAAGGAGCGTGAGCCCAAGGGGGAGATTGTCATTGTCCTGGCAGGAAAGGATGAGAAAGAGGAAAAAGTGGAGAAAGGAAAAAAGGTAAACAACTAAAATATTAACGATTATGAAGAAATTAGCATTTTTCGCAGTATGTATGCTGGCTCTTGCCAGTTGTAACCAGGGCCCGTCGAAAGCAGAGCTGGCGGCTAACCAGAGTGTGGACTCTCTGAAGCAGATTGTTGCCCAGAAAGACAATGAGATCAACGATATGCTGGGAACGTTTGGTGAGATTGAGGAAGGCTTCCGTCAGATTTCCGAGGCCGAGAACCGCGTGGCTGTTGCCCAGCAGGGCGAGGGTGCCAACTCAAAGGCTCGTATCCGTGAGAACCTGCAGTTCATCCAGAACACGATGAAGCAGAACAAGGAACTCATCAACAAGCTGAAGCAGCAGTTGCGTGAGAGCAGCGTGAAGAGCGATGCCCTGAAGAAGCTCATTGAGACCATGACACAGCAGATGGAGGAAAAGGAGCAGCAGATGCAGCAGATGCGTGCACAGCTGGACGAAAAGGACATCCAGATTATGGATTTGGACGAGCAGGTGGCCAACCTGAACACCGATGTGAAGGAGCTTACTGCCGAAACCAACCAGCGTGCCGAGACCATTTCTGCCCAGGACAAGCAGATTCACTCTGCCTGGTTCGTGTTCGGAACGAAGAACGAACTGAAGGAGCAGCAGATCCTTGTTGACGGCAAGGTGCTGCAGTCGAACTTCAACAAGGAATACTTCACGAAGATCGATATCCGCGTAGACAAGGAAATCAAGCTCTACAGCAGCTCTGCCAAGATGCTGACCTCACACCCCTCCAGTTCCTATACCCTGCAGCGTGATGCCAACAAGCAGTATGTACTGCGTATCACCGACCCGCAGCTGTTCTGGTCGGCCAGCAAGTATCTGGTAATACTTGTCAAGTAAAACCGATGCGCAGCAGACTTGCAGTTGCTTGCCTGGTTGCCGCCATCGTCTTAGGGTGTACGGAGGGAAGCGATGACAGTTCGGCTGTCAGCATCACCTCCAGTACCATAGTAGAGATATTCTCCGTTGAAGGTCAAGGCGCAACGGTAGATTTCAATGCGTCAGCCAGCTGGACAGTTTCCTGTTCAGCTGACTGGCTTTCTTGTTCTCCCGCTAAGGGGGAGGCTGGTCATCACACGCTGAAGCTGATGACCACCCAAACCAACCGTACCAAGAACACCCGCAAGGCCCAGTTGACGATTACCTCTGGTCATTCCTACAAGACGGTGACCGTTATCCAGGGTGCCGAGTATGCCGTCTTCGACCAGAAAAACTATACCATTAGTCCTGAGGGCGGCTCCCTGGTGCTGAACTTCAAGAGCAACCTTGGTTCTTCGGCTCCCTTGTCCATAGCCTATAGCATGGGCAACTGGTTCCGCTTCAGCAATGGCTCTCCCTTTACCCGGGCTACTGAATGGGAGGGTAGCACCTATGAGATCATCTTCCAGCCCAACACCTCGGCAGAGGGTCGCACGGCGGCTTTCTGCCTGCTGACCACCGACGGCAATAACACGCGCTTAGGGTTGGACACGGCCTATGTCTATCAGCCGGGAAAAGAAGGCGACTATGCATCTACCGACTACTCGGCCGACGGCAAGGTCAGCGTGATACAGCGAGCAACAGCCGGCAAGGGTATCCCTGTCGTACTCATGGGCGACGGCTTTGCTGACAAGGACATTGCCGACAGCACCTACTACCGGGTGCTGGCGAAGACCGTGGAGAACCTGTTCAGCGAGGAGCCCGTCAAGTCGTTGCGCCACTATTTTGACGTCTACTCCGTCACTGCCGTTTCCAAGAACCGTTCCGTGGGCAGCAACTTCTCCACCGTGTTCAGTTGTATCCCCGACTACAACTCCACCAATATTGAATTCGACGAAGACAAAGTCAATGAATATACTAAAAAGGTGTCGGGTGTCAGCATGGAGAAGGTATTGGTAATCGTTATCGTCAACTCCGACTCCTGGCACGGCGTTACCTCCATGTATACCGACCCTGTCAGCGGCACTCCCCTCCAGCATAGCATTTGCCTGTTTGCCATTTCCAACCAGATAGACAGCGAGGCGTTCCGTCAGGTCATTGTACACGAGGCCATAGGTCATGGCTTGGGCAAGCTTGCCGATGAATACGGGTATGAGGAAAACGGTGCCATTACCGACAATGCCGCCCGCCAGCTCAAGTGGGTACAACGCTATGGTTGGATGCTGAATGTAGACACCTCTGCCGATTCCTCCAAGGTACAATGGGCTTCGTTCATCGGCAACAGCCATTTTGAAAATGAGCGTATCGGAGTCTACGAAGGAGGCTACACCTATGACAAAGGTGTCTATCGCCCGTCTGAGGAGAGTATGATGCGTAGCAACGAAAGTCCCTTCAATGCCCCCAGCCGTAAGATTATCTACGATAAGGTGATGTGGCTGGGCGAGGGGCGCAGCGCATCAACGATTGACGAGTTTGTTGCCTTCGACGAAGAGCACAAGCCCGAACGCTGGAATTATTCTACGGGAACAACCCGCACCTTGGCTCCTTGGCAGCGCCGATCCTTGCGCCTGGCACCCCCGATCATGAAATATTTACCATAACATAGTTGTTCCAAAAGTAGAGAAAAATCCCCTTTTTGCTTGCTTTTTGTTATCAAAACTGGCAAAAATGTGATTTTTTAATAATTTTATTCGTTTTTTAGAGAATTATGTATTACCTTTGCCCGCTGGAAATGTCAAAAAAGTGGCAACTCCATCCGTAGAAGGCATGCAACTAACTATATTATAAGTAATGTACGCGAGAGAGAAAATGGGAAAGAAAGCATAATGAATCACTAATATTTAATAAAAAAACGAGAGAGATTATGAAAAAAAGACTAACAATGTTTTTGGCTGGTTTGCTGATTTGTATGTCGGCAGCAGCCCAGACACAGGTCAATGGTACCGTACTCTCAGAGGAAGACGGTCAGCCCATGATTGGCGCTGCCGTCCGTATCGAGGGTGTTAAGGTAGGTATGTTGACCGATGTAAACGGACGTTTCTCGGTGACGATGCCCAAGGGCAAGACGAAGCTGAACATCTCGTACGTAGGTTATCTGCCTCAGACTGTTGTGGCAAAGGATGGTATGCGTGTTTTCCTGAAGCAGGATGCTGCTGCCCTGGACGAAGTCGTTGTAACGGCTATGGGTATCTCGCGTGAGAAGAAAGCCCTGGGTTATGCCGTTTCCGAGCTCAAGGGCGAGGAGCTGCTGAAGAGCCGTGGCGGTTTGAACAACCCCGTGAATGCCCTTCAGGGTAAGGTTGCTGGTTTGCAAATCAGTTCAGGTGCCGGTTCTATGGGTGGTTCTTCCAAGGTGCTCATCCGTGGTGTCAACTCGCTGAGTGGTAGCAACCAGCCGCTGTTCGTGGTGGACGGTGTGCCCATCGAGGGTAAGGATTACAACTCTAATGATGCTGCCCGTGGTGGCGGTGGTTACGACTACGGTAACCTGATTCAGGATATCAACCCCGACGATATTGAGAACGTTTCTGTGCTGAAGGGTGCTTCTGCATCGGCACTGTATGGTAGCCGTGCTTCCAACGGTGTGGTGATGATTACCACCAAGAAGGCAAAGAAAGGTCAGGGCATGGGCATTGAGTTCAGCTCTACCTTAGGCATTGAGCACGTTTCGAAGCTGCCGAAGCTGCAGAGAGAGTATGGTGGCGGTGCATTCGCCGAGGACTATAAGGAGATTGAGATCAACGGTCAGAAGTATATTGCCCTCGACTATGCCGAGGACATCAGCTGGGGTCCGAAGTTCGACGGCCGTCAGGTGCTGTCATGGTACGACCTGGCCAAGTGGGAAGCCGGTGGCAAGGTCGGTAACCCGACCACTTCTCCCTGGGTTGCTCCTGAGCACGATATCGAGGACTTCTTCGAGACGGGTATTTCGTTCACCAACAACATTGCCATCTCGCAGGTTTACGACAATGCTGCTTTCCGTATTTCTTATACCAACACCAGCCTCTCGGGTTACCTTCCCAACAGCTCGATGTACAAGAACATCTTCAATGTGAATGGTAACATCATGAGCCCTGACAAGAAGCTGAACGTGTTCACAAGCGTCAACTTCTTCAACAACCGCACCAAGGGTCGTCAGGAAATCGGTTATGGCGATAACAACATCATGGTGAAGTTCGTACAGTGGGGTCACCGTGATCTGGATATGGAACAGGCGAAGAACCTCTACCAGTTCCCCGATGGTACACAGGCTTCTTGGAACCGTGCTTCATGGGATGATCCTATGCCCGAGTACAGTAACAACCCCTATTGGAGCCGCTACAAGAACTATGAGAACGACTCTCGTAACCGTATCTATGGTAACGTAGGTGTTTCTTATCAGATTCTTCCCATGCTGAAGGCTCAGTACAAGGCCAACCTCGACTTCTTCGTCGACAAGCAGTACGAGCGTAATGCCGTAGGTTCGCAGGAGGAGTCTCGCTATATGGAGATTTCCCGTCAGCAGTACGAAATCAACCACGAGTTCATGGTGATGTACAACCAGACCTTTGGCGACTATTCTGTTGCTGCCAACCTGGGTGCCAACATCATGAAGAACCACTATGAGTATGTCTTTGGTGAGTCGAAGGGTGGCCTGGCTATTCCCGATTTCTATAACCTCGCCAACTCGCTGACACAGGCTGCCGGCTACAACTACCGTCGCGAAAAGAGCATCAACTCTCTGTTTGGCGATGTTACTTTAGGTTGGAAGAACATGCTGTTCCTCGAAGGTACTATCCGCGGTGACAAGTCTTCTACCCTGCCTTCCGACAACAATACCTATGTATATCCCTCAGTAACCGCCAGCTGGCTGTTCTCTGAGCTGCTGAAGGAGAAGGCTCCTTGGATGAGCTACGGTAAGGTTCGTATCGGTTATGCCCAGGTGGGTAACGATACTGATCCCTATCAGATCTACAACACCTATTCTCAGTACACCAACATCGACTCTACGACTCCCGGTTACCGTCTGCCTAACACGATGAACAATCCCGAGCTGAAGCCCGAGCGCACCACGTCGCTGGAGTTCGGCCTTGAGATGAGCTTCTTCCACAACCGTTTGGGCTTCGACCTGACCTACTATAAGACGAAGACGAAGGACGAGATCCTGCCGCTGTCAGTATCAGGAACCACAGGTTATATCTACAAGGTTGTCAACTCTGGTGAGATTGAGAACAAGGGTATTGAGTTCGGTCTCCACGCTACTCCCGTCCAGACGAAGGACTTTGAGTGGACTACCAACATCACGTTGGCTTCCAACAAGAACAAGGTGATTTCTTTGACCGACGGTGTCGACTATTACCGTCTGACCAGTGCTCCCTTCAAGGTGGAAATCGGTGCTATGGTAGGCGAGTCCTATGGTGTTATCATGGGTACCGACTATGTTTACGATGAGAACGGCAACAAGATGGTTGACGAAGACGGTCTCTATCTGGCTACCGACGGTAATGTGGTGATTGGCAATATCTATCCCGACTTCACCGGAGGCTGGGTGAACTCGTTCCGTTACAAGAACTTCGATGCCAGCTTCCAGCTCGATTTCTCTAAGGGCGGTCAGTTCTTCTCTACCTCTTATATGTGGGGTATGTACAGTGGTATGCTCGAGGAAACAGCCGAGAACGGTATCCGTGAGAATGGTATCGTTGTCGAGGGCGTTGCTCCCGACGGAACCCCCAACAAGGCGGTTACCAGTGCAGAGGACTATTGCTCAAACTTCTATTCTGGCCCTTCAGCACAGAATGTGCTGAAGAGCGATTACGTGAAGCTGCGTGAAATCAATCTGGGTTACACCTTCAACCTGCGTCCCGAGTGGTTCATCAAGTCCCTGCGCCTGTCGGCCTTCGGCCGCAACCTGGCTGTCTGGGGTCCCGACTGCAAGCACTTCGATCCTGAAATGATCGTCACCAGCTCTGGTAACATTCAGGGTATCGAGGGTGGTGCCACACCTATGGTGTCGACCTACGGCTTCACTGTCAATCTCAAATTCTAAACTTAAAGGAGTAAACAAAATATGAAGAATATATTGAAATATACTTTGATGGGGATGCTCGGGCTGACGGCAGTTGCCTGCTCAGACCAGGAGGCAATGAATGAGAACCCCAATGCTGCTTCCACCGTTCCTTCGAACATGGTGATGAATGCAGCCGAGAAGTGGACCATGGACAATATCTACGACAACTGGTTCAGTGCCCGTCAGTGTCTGGTCTATTCACAGCAGTGGAGTCAGCGTAACTATACTGAGGAAGACCGCTATCAGATTCGTGAGTCAGTGAACAACAACTACTTCAAGTATCTGTATATGGGCCTGAATAACTTCCAGCGTGTCATCGACATGAACTCCAACCCTGCCACAGCAGCTTTGAACTCTGCCTATGGTGCCAACAAGAACCAGATTGCTGCCTCTATGATTATGAAGGTGTGGCTGGCCAATCTCATGACCGACACCTGGGGAAGCATTCCCTATGCTGATGCCATTAAGATGGAATCCAACGGTACCGTCTATGCTAAGTACGACGACCAGAAGGACCTCTATGCACAGCTCATCAAGGAGGTTACCGAGGCTGTCAACATGATCGACGAGGAAGAGCCTGCCTTTACCAGCGGTGATGTCATCTTCGACGGCGATGCTTCAAAGTGGAAGAAGTTCGGTAACTCGCTGAAGTGCCGTCTGGCTATCCATCTCTCCAAGGTTGACAGCAACTGGAAGACCTACATCGCTGAGGCCCTCGCCAGTGGCGTCATGGAGAGCAACGACGATGCTGCCAAGTTCCAGTACACTGCTACCGGTGAAGAGTATTGCAAGTTCTATGAGGGTTTCTATGTTGACGGTCGTAACGACTTCACCATCAACAAAGTGCTGGTCGACCTGTTGAAGGGTCAGCCCGACACGCTGAACGCCAAGTCTCACCCCTGGGTGGGCGTTGTCGATCCTCGCCTCTATGTCTACACCTCTTCTAACGGTGGTGTCTACAACGGACTTCCCGTTGCCACTCAGAACGGTATCCAGTCACGTATCTGGACGGAAGACAAGTGCCCCAAGTGGTATCAGACTCAGCCGCCTGTGCTGGGGAAGACCTACGCAGTGCCCCTGATGACCTATGCTGAGCTGAAGTTCATCATCGGTGAGTACAACGGATTCTCAACCGACGACTACAAGGAGGCTGTTGCCGCCAGTATTGAGTATTGGTACGACGTAATGGGCGGCACTATCTCTGACACCGAGATCGAAGAATTCGTCGAGGCTGTCAGCCAGAACGTCAATGCCGAGGCTTATGCCATTCAGAAATACATCGACCTCTTCACCAACGGTACTGAGGCGTGGACAGAGATTCGCCGCACGGGCTATCCCGAGCAGATTGTACGTCCCGGTGAGGTCTGCGGTGTGTACGGGGGCACTTCCTACAAGTTCACCCCGCTGTCAGAGGTCAAGGGCGACATCATCTCCCGTGTAAAGTATCCTACCGACGAGAGTACCCTTAACGGTGCCAACTGGAAGGAAGCTGTCAGCAAGCTCCAGGACGGTACAAACAACTACTATTCCAAGATGTTCTGGGACGTTCGTAAGAGCTCCTACGACCATCCTGCCAACAAGTAATCCTGCAAACGGGTTACTTCTATCCCGGCAATCAGCGGGATAGGCATAAGAAGAAGGGGTTGTGGCAAATGAGCCACAACCCTTTCTTCTTCGATTATTCTCGTTTATTATTTGCCTGTTATCGCTTGTTCTGGAAGAAGAGCTGCATGAGCTGGCGGCACTCTTCGCAGAGGATACCCTCGGTGGCGATGGTCTTGGGATGCAGGGCGCGGGGAGCATATTCGCGATAGCCGCGCTTGGGGTCGGGACAGCCGTAGACGATGCGCGACACCTGCGACCAGCCTAAGGCTCCTGCACACATGGGACAGGGCTCGACGGTGACGTAGAGGGTGCAGTCGGTGAGGTACTTGCCACCCAGGGTGTTGGCAGCAGCGGTGATGGCTTGCATCTCGGCATGGGCGGTGACGTCGCAGAGGGTCTCGGTGAGGTTGTGGGCACGGGCAACGATGCGCTCTGCCCCTGAGGAGGAACGGCACACGACGATGCAGCCGATGGGTATTTCGCCCTCGTCGAAGGCTTGACGGGCTTCGTCTAAGGCGAGGCGCATGTACTTTTCGTCTTTTTCTTGCTGGTTCATGGTGCAAAGATACGAAAAAAATTAGTAACTCTGCCATCAAAGATGGCGAAGTTACTCCGTCTCGGCAAAAAAAAGAATACATTCTTTTGTTTTGCACTCGACTTTTCGTAACTTTGCAGCGTGAAGTGGGAAATAGTGCATATCGACGAGACGGAATCCACCAACCAGTGGGTGAAAGTACACAAGGAGGACGCTTCTTTGCGGATGGAAAGGGCAGGGAAGGACGCTCTGTGTGTGGTGGCCGACTACCAGACGGCGGGACGCGGATGCGGTACGAACCGCTGGGAGAGTGAGCGGGGGAGGAACCTGCTGTTCTCGCTGCTGATTCGTCCTCATGGGCTGAGTGCCAACAGGCAGTTCCACCTCTCGATGGCCATCTCGCTGGCTATCAGCGAGACGTTAGGGCAGCATGTGGGTGACGTGAGCATCAAGTGGCCCAACGATATCTACTGGCGTGACGGGAAGATTGCCGGCATACTGATAGAGCACACGCTGCAGGGAGCGCTGATCAAGGACAGTATCATTGGCGTGGGCCTAAACGTGAATCAGCGGGAGTTCCGCAGCGACGCGCCTAACCCGGTGTCGCTATGGCAGATCAGCGGGCAGGAGACTAACCGCGAGGAGCTGCTGGGCGACATTCTGCGGCACTTTGACGAGTTGTTGGCCGACGATGTGCGCAGCCGTTACCTGTCGAGGCTGTACCGACGGAAGGGGTATCATCCCTATGCTGACCGCCAGGGGGCGTTTATGGCTGAGATTGCCGACGTGGAGGACGACGGCCATTTGCTGCTGAACGACGACAACGGTCAGCAGCGGCGCTATGCTTTTAAGGAAGTGAGTTTTGTGATTTGACGTAATAACGAAAAGAATAAAGACTATGGCAAGATTTAAGAGAATCCTATTGAAGTTGTCGGGCGAGAGCCTGATGGGTAAGCAGGGCTACGGTATTGATCCGGAGCGCTTGAGTGACTATGCAAAGCAGATTAAGGAGGTGAGCGAGATGGGGGTGCAGATAGGCATCGTCATCGGTGGCGGTAACATTTTCCGCGGGCTGAGCGGCTCGCAGAAGGGCTTTGACCGCGTGAAGGGCGACCAGATGGGCATGTGTGCTACGGTCATCAATTCGCTGGCGCTGTCGTCGGCACTGGGTGCCGTGGGCGTGAAAAACAAGGTGCTGACAGCCATCCGCATGGAGCCTATCGGTGAGTTCTACACGAAGTGGAAGGCTATCGAGGCGATGGAGCAGGGCTATGTGTGCATCTTCTCGGCGGGCACGGGTTCGCCTTATTTCACTACCGATACGGGCTCCAGCCTGCGTGGCATAGAGATAGAGGCTGACGTGATGCTGAAGGGTACGCGTGTGGACGGTGTATATACTGCCGACCCGGAGAAAGACCCGACGGCAACGAAGTTTGATGCTATTACTTATAAAGAGGTACTCGCGCGTGGATTGAAGGTCATGGACCTGACGGCTATCTGCATGTGTCAGGACAATAACCTGCCTATCTACGTGTTCAATATGGACGTTGTGGGGAACTTGAAGAAGGTGATGGACGGAGAACCTATCGGCACTCTAGTTCATAATTAGACCTCCTCGAACTCGACGTATTCGCCTTCGCTGTCGTCGAAGATCTTGCGGTCGGTAGCCTGTTCGCTGCGATCGTCGATAATCGTTACACCACTATCCGTTGTCGTTGTGCGGCGGGTAGTGGTTTCTGGTTTAGGCTCCTCCTTGGGCTGCTCCTTGGGAGTATCCTCAGCGCTTTTGAAGTAGTCTTTCGAGAACTTGGGCTCTTCTTCCGCTTTCCGGTAGTTCTTGGTGGAGGTGCGCTTGAAATACTCATCCTCCTCGGCAGCCTTGCGTGCTGCCCGTTCGTCGGCAGCTTTCTTCAGCGCTTTCTTGAGGTTCCTGAGCCGTTCGTGGAAAAGGATGGCCAGTACGATAGTGACGAAAAGGACGACGCAAAAAGCGATAGTGAGGATTTCTTTCATAGGTTAGCAGTGTTTTTTGCAGATGCTATTTCTTTCGGGTATTGGTCACGACGGAGAGCAGCACATACCATGCGATGATGGCAGCCAGTCCGATGGTGCCCAGGAACAGGAGCAGGGGGATGCAGGTGAGCAGGAAGATGTATTTCACCTCGTTGCCTTTCCACCCCCACGTCTTGAATTTCAGGGCAAACATCGGGATTTCGCTGACGAGCAGGTAGCTGCTGACGAACGTGCCCAGGAGGATGATGTAGGGGAGGTAAGAGCGGAGCGTGGAGAGTGAAGGATCGTCTAATGCCGTAGAATCATTGAGCCCAACGATGAGTGAGCCCCAGAACAGGGCGTTGGCAGGAGTGGGCAGTCCGATGAATCCCAATGCCTGTCGCTCGTCGAGGTTGAACTTCGCCAGTCTGAGTGCCGAGAAGGCTGCCATGATGAAAGCCAGGAAGGGGAGTAAAGAGTGAAGGGTGGAGAGTGAAGGGTGAAGGGTGAAGAGTGACGGGTGAAGGGTGAAGAGTGAAGGGTGAAGGGAGAAGGGAGAAGGGTGAAGGGCGCATTGCGAATAGATCCATGAGAAGACGATGGCAGAGGGTGCGAAGCCGAAGGTGATGTCGTCGGCCAGCGAGTCGAGTTCCTTGCCAATGGGCGACGAGACGTGCAGCAGTCGGGCTGTCATGCCGTCGAAGAAGTCGAACACGGCACCGATGACGATGAACGCCAGTGCCATATAGTGTATTCCGCAGAACGCCCAAAAGGTGGCAATGCAGCCCGAGATGAGGTTGCAACAAGTGATGGTATTGGGAATATGTTTTTTCATCCTCTGTGTAAATGATTCACTTTAGCTTTGCAATCACCGTCTGGTCGCCAGTGGTGGGTTGATCCATGGTGACGCAGATCTTGGCATTCAGCGGCAGGAACACATCGACGCGGGAACCCAGCTTGATGAATCCCATGTGCTGGTCGATGTAGCACTCTTCCTCAGGCTTGGCATAGGTGACAATGCGGCGAGCCAAGGCACCGGCAATCTGGCGCACCAGGATGTCCTCGCCCTCAGGGGTGGTAATCATAATGTCGGCATGCTCGTTTTCTTCGCTGGCCTTGGGCAGCCAAGCCTTGTGGTAGTTGCCGTCGTGATGGGCAACAATCTTTACGCGACCGTCGACGGGGAACCAGTTGGCGTGAACGTTCCAGGGGCTCATGAAGATGCTGACCATCAGACGCCTGTCGTGGAAATACTCATTCTCGTCGACCTCTTCGATGACCACAATCTTGCCATCGGCAGGTGCCACCACCGTCCGCTCGGTATCGCCATTGAAATAGCGGATAGGACAACGGTAGAAGTTCAAGGCTATCAGCCACACCGAAACAAGAATGCCACAGACGAATGGCATGATGATATGACAGGCAAGCGGACTGACGGCATGGAGCGCATACCACAAACCCGTACAGACGGCTAAAATGAGAACGGCGCTATAGAGTAGTTCGCTGGTGCCCTCACGGTGAATCCTTATCTTTTTTAATTTTTTGATTCTTTCTCCCATGGTTAGTTCTTAGCAATTGCGATGCAAAGGTAATGCTTTTTTTACAATTAACAAACTTTTTGCCTGTTTCTTTTGGCAATATCAACTTTTAAACGTAACTTTGACGCTCAATTCGAATAAGAAATGGAAGATTTCGTACATTTACACGTTCATACATATTACTCCATACTTGACGGTCAGTCGAAGATTTCGAAGCTCGTTGACAAGGCTATCGGCAACGGCATGAAAGGCATGGCCGTGACCGACCATGGCGACATGTTCGGCATTAAGGAATTCTTCGACTACTGCACTGGCGTCAACAAGAAACGGAAGAAGGAGGGACTGGAACCCTTCAAGCCCATCTTCGGCTGTGAGATGTATGTGGCGCGCAACGGTGCCAAGGAAGTGCATGAGGGCAAGGACAACATGGGAGGTTACCACCTCATTGTGCTGGCCAAGAACTATCTGGGCTACAAGAACCTGATCAAGCTGGTGTCCAATTCCTGGGTGGACGGCTTTTACATGCGTCCGCGTACCGACCGTGCCGACCTGGAGCGCTATCATGAGGGACTGATTGTCTGCTCAGCTTGTATTGCCGGCGAGGTACCTGCAAAGATACTGAGGGGAGACATGGCAGGCGCACGCGAGGCGCTGGAGTGGTATCACAACCTGTTTGGCGAAGACTACTATCTGGAGTTGCAGCGCCACGAGGTGAAGAACCCTGCGCAGCGTGCCAACCGCGAGACCTTCCCCCTGCAGCAGCAGGCCAACAAGGTGCTCATTGAACTGGCCCGCGAATACGGCATCAAGCTGATATGTACCAACGACGTGCATTTCGTGGACGAGGAGAATGCCGAGGCCCACGATCATCTGCTCTGTCTGGCTACCTCAAAAGACCTTGACGACCCTACCCGTATGCTCTACTCCAAGCAGGAGTGGTTTAAGACGCGCGAGGAGATGAACGAGGTGTTTGGCGACGTGCCCGAGGCGCTGAGCAATACCCTGGAAGTATTAAATAAGGTGGAGTTCTACTCGCTGGACCACGACCCCATCATGCCCTTCTTCCCTATTCCCGAGTCGTTTGGCACCGAGGAACAGTGGAGGCAGAAGTTTACGGAGGAAGACCTGTTCAAGGAATTCACGTCGGACGAGAACGGCGAGAATCCCCTGCCACGAGAAGAAGGCGAGAAGAAAATCAACAAACTCGGCGGCTACGACAAGCTGTACCGCATTAAGTTTGAGGCCGACTACCTGGCGAAGCTGGCGTATGAGGGGGCGCATCGGCGCTATGGCGAGCAGTTGTCGAAGGAAGTTGACGACCGTGTGCGCTTCGAGCTGCATATCATGAAGACGATGGGATTCCCCGGCTACTTCCTGATTGTGCAGGACTTTATCAACAGTGCCCGCGACGAGCTCGGCGTGATGGTAGGCCCGGGACGTGGTTCGGCAGCAGGAAGCGTGGTGGCCTATTGCCTGGGCATTACCAAGATTGACCCGCTGAAGTATGACCTGCTGTTTGAGCGTTTCCTCAACCCCGACCGTATCTCGTTGCCCGATATCGATACCGACTTCGATGACGACGGTCGCGGTCGTGTGCTGAAGTGGGTGGAGGACAAGTACGGTCACGAGAACTGTGCCCATATCATTACCTACGCCTCGATGGCTACCAAGAACTCTATCAAGGATGTGGCGCGTGTAGAAAAGCTGCCGTTGGTTACCTCTAACGCGTTGTGCAAGGCCATTCCCGACCGTCTGAAGGACGATAAGGGCAACGATGTGAAGATGAATCTCTCTAACGTTGTGAAATATGTGCCTGAGTTGCGCGATGCGGAAGCCTCGAACGACCCCGTGCTGGCCAATACCATCAAATATGCCAAGATGCTGGAGGGCACCGTCCGTGGTACGGGTATCCATGCCTGCGGCTTTATCATTTGCCGTGACCCTATCAGCGACTGGGTACCCGTGAGTACAGCCGACGACCCCGATTTCAAGGATACGAAAACCAACTGTACGCAGTACGACGGTCACGTCATTGAGTCGACAGGCCTTATCAAGATGGACTTCCTCGGCCTGAAAACCCTGTCGGAGTTGAAAGAGGCCTGCGCCAACATCAAGCTGACACGCGGCATAGACGTCGACCTTGACCATATACCCATTGACGACCCGAAGACCTACGAGCTCTACCAGCAGGGACGTACCATCGGTACCTTCCAGTTTGAGTCGGCAGGTATGCAGAAGTACCTGCGTGAGCTGCATCCTACGGTCTTCGAAGACCTCATCGCCATGAATGCCCTCTATCGTCCGGGCCCCATGGACTATATCCCGAGCTTCATTGCCCGAAAGAACGGTCGCGAGGAAATCAAGTACGACATACCCTGCATGGAGAAGTACCTGAAGGATACCTATGGCATTACCGTCTACCAGGAGCAGGTGATGCTCTTGAGCCGACAGCTGGCCGACTTCACCCGTGGTGAGAGTGATGCCCTGCGAAAGGCGATGGGTAAGAAGAAAAAGGATATTGTCGACGCCATGAAGCCGAAGTTCATCGAAGGCGGACAGAAGAACGGCCACGACCCGAAGATACTGGAGAAGATATGGGCTGACTGGGAGAAGTTTGCCTCGTATGCCTTCAACAAGTCGCATGCCGCCTGCTACTCGTGGGTAGCCTACCAGACGGCCTACCTGAAAGCCAACTACCCGGCAGAGTTCATGGCTGCCATCATGAGTCGTCGTCGTGATCAGATTACGGAAATTACGAAACTCATGGACGAGTGCAAGCAGATGGGTATCGCCACGCTGGGCCCCGACGTGAATGAGTCGTACCAGAAGTTTGGTGTGAACCACAAGGGTGAGATACGCTTCGGACTGGCGGCTATCAAGGGTATGGGCGATTCAGCAGCGCAGGCCATCATCGACGAGCGTGAGAAGAACGGCCCGTACAAGAGTATCTTCGACTTTGCCCAGCGTGTAAGCTTTGCCAACGTCAACCGTAAGGCCTACGAATCGCTTGCCCTCAGCGGTGGCTTCGACTCGTTCGGCATACGCCGTGAGGAGTTCTTTGCCGAGAACGCCAAAGGAGAGCCTTTCCTCGATGTGCTGGTGCGCTATGGACAGATGTACCAAACAGAGAAGCAGCAGGCGCAGAATTCCCTGTTCGGCGGTTTCGACGATGGCATTGAGATTGCCACGCCCCCCATTCCGAAGACAGACGAACGCTGGAGCGACATTGAACGGCTGAACAGGGAGCGCGACCTGGTGGGCATCTACCTGTCGGCGCATCCTTTGGACGAATACAAGATTGTGCTCGACAACCTTTGCAACACCACTTGCTCTGACTTGGCTGACGTGGCATCGTTGGTCGACCGCGAGGATGTTGTGTTAGGTGGTATTGTGACCAATATCAAGACCGGTCTTACCAAAAAGGGAAATCCTTATGGCATTGTGACGCTCGAGGATTTCGAGGGATCGGGAGAGCTGGCTTTGTTCGACAAGGATTGGGGCATGAACGCTGGTATGTTCCAGATGGGAGCCTCCGTCTATGTGACTGCAAAGGTCAAGCCCCGCTTTTACAACAATCCCGACGGGCCAAAAGACCTGAAGGTGGTGAGTGTGGATTTCCTGCAGAATATCAAGGAAAAGGCCATCGACCGTATCACCATCCAGCTGACTGCCGACTTGCTGAACACTCAGATAGTGACCGAGCTCAGCGAGATGATCAAAGAGTATCCTGGAAAGACCAAGGTGTTTTTCCAGCTGCGTGATGCTTCGGGCAAGCATCATGTGCTGCTTCACTCCAGAAACAGTTCGGTGGATGTTCGCCACTCGCTCATTGACTATATTGAGCGTACAGAGGCTCTTGACTACAAAATCAATTAAACAAATAATGTAAAACGCCCTGACTTAAGGGGCTTAAAAGAAAGGAAACAATTATGGAAGTACAAGTAACAAATGAGAATTTCTACAGTCTGAAGAGCGGTAAGCTGCCGTTGGTCATTGATTTCTGGGCTACCTGGTGTGGTCCTTGCCGTATGGTGGGTCCCATTATCGAGGAGCTGGCCAAGGAGTATGACGGAAAGATTGTCGTTGGCAAATGCGATGTTGAGGAGAACGAAGACCTGGCATTGGAATTCGGCATCCGCAACATTCCTACGATCCTCTTCATGAAGAACGGAGAGGTGGTTGACAAACTTGTGGGTGCTGTCAGCAAGTCGAAAATCGAAGAGAAGTTCCAGGCCTTATTGTAGTGTCATGGCGAGTTTTGAAGACGAGCTTCGCATTGACGAAGAGGAGAACCGCCGCGAGATTGAATTTATTCGTGAACGGTTGCCGCAGGAGTTGAAACCCCACTTCAGCGAGGATGACTTATACTATTTTCTGGATGCTATTGTCGATTATTATTATGACAGTGGCATTTTGGAGTCAACCGCCGATGAGGTGGAAATCGATTTGCAGCAAGTGGCTGACGCTGTGACGGAACAGGCCCGAAAAGACAATCAGGGAAAGTTCGACCCAGAAGAAGTCTACTACATTGTCGAGGCTGATATGGATTTTCAGGAACAGAATGTGTAGCCCTTTTTGTTAAAGAGCGTCTAACGTTACTGTTCTTTTACCATCCTCCTGCTCGGTGATGCTTACTTTTACGGCATCTTCGGGCAGGAGTTCCTCTATGAGCTCCGGCCACTCGATGAAGCAGAGGGAACCGGAGTAGAAGTAATCCTCGTAGCCCATGTCGTAGACCTCTTCCAATTTCTTGATACGATAGAAATCGAAGTGGAAGAGCCTCCCCCCGTCCCCCTCCGACTGGCGGGGGAGACTGTATTCGTTGACGATGGCGAAGGTGGGCGAGGTAATGACGTCCTTGACGCCTAAGGCTTCGCAAACCGCTTTGATGAAAGTGGTTTTCCCTGCTCCCATAGAGCCGTAGAAGGCAAATACGCGGCGGTTGCCGATTTGGTCAACAAACAGGCGAGCGGCCTCGCCGATATGCTCAATATCCTTAATCTCAATAATCATCTTTTCTTTCCTGTTAATGTGACAATGGGAATAATCATTTCCTCCATCGAGATGCCTCCGTGCTGGAAGGTGTCGCGATAGTAGGATACATAATAGTTGTAGTTGTTGGGGTAGGCGAAGAAGGCATCGCCAGTGGCAAACACATAGCTCGTCGACAGATTGGGCGACGGCAACTGTGCCTTTTGCGGCTCACGGATAACGAACAAGTCCTTGGATTCGTAGCTCAGGTTCTTGCCCAGCTTGTAGCGTAGGTTGGTATTGGTGTTGCGGTCGCCAACAATCTTGATGGGTTTTGTACAGCGTATGCTACCGTGATCGGTGGTTACAATCACATGATAGTCGCTCTGTGCCAGCTGGCGGAAGAAGTCGGCAATGACCGAATGGCGGAACCATGAAAGGGTGATGCTGCGGTAGGCCGACTCGCTGTTGGCCAACTCGCGCACCATCCGGCTTTCTGTCCTTGCGTGACTGAGCATGTCGATGAAGTTGAAGACGGCCACGTTCAGGTCGTACTTCTTGAGCTGGTTAAACTGCTGCATCAGCTTGTCGGCATCGGCAGAGTTGTTGACCTTGTGATAGCTGAAGGTTTCGCGACGGCGGTAGCGCTCCAGCTGCGTCTGGATGAGGGGGGCCTCGTTCAGGTTCTTGCCCTCGTCTTCCTCCTCGTCTACCCAAAGCTCGGGGAACATCTCGGCAATCTTGTTGGGCATCAGCCCTGAGAAGATGGCGTTGCGGGCATATTGTGTTGCTGTGGGGAGAATACTGCAGTAGAGACTTTCCTCGGCAATGTCAAACTGGTCGCCAATCTCCTGTGCCAGCATGCGCCACTGGTCGTAGCGGAAATTGTCGAGCACAATAAGGAATACCTTCTTGCCCTCGTTCAGCAGCGGGTATATCTTCGTCTTGAAAATGTCGGGCGATAGCATCGGAGCGTTCTCGGACTTCATACCTCGTGCCTCGTATCTCGAATTGATCCAGTCTAAATAATTCGCCTTCACGAACTTGGCAAACCCCAGGTTGGCTTCCTCTTTCTGCATCTGCAGCATCTCCGTCATGCTGCTGTCGGTGGCGCTGAGCTGCAGCTCCCAATGGACGAGCCGCTTGTAAACCTCTGTCCAGTCCTGCCATGAATGGCAGTCCATAATTTGCATCGCTATCTGCTGGAAACTCTGCTGGTACTGGCTTTGCGTCACCTCTGTCTCAATCTCCCGACGGTGGATGTTTTTCTTCAGCGTCAGCAGTATCTGGTTGGGGTTGACGGGTTTTATCAGGTAGTCGGCAATCTTCTGTCCGATGGCCTGTTCCATGATGTTCTCCTCCTCGCTCTTGGTTACCATCACTACCGGGAGGGCGGGCTGTAGCTGTTTGATGCGTTGCAGCGTTTCGAGACCACTCAAGCCTGGCATCTGCTCGTCCAAGAGCACAAGGTCGAACGATCGTGAGGCACATTCCTCGATGGCGTCAGTGCCGTTAGATACTGTCACCACCTCATAGCCTTTCTTTTCCAGGAACAACAGATGAGCCCTCAACTGCTCTATCTCGTCGTCTACCCAAAGTAATAGTCCGTTTGTCATCTTATCACTTCTCGTTTATCATTATTCATTTAAGTTTCGCATTCGCTCAACTCTTTTGGAGTTAAGGAGTTATGGAGTTAAGGAGTTATGACATCAGTCTAGTATCTCCTCATCCTCCATGGAATTATCAGTGTAATGGGTATTGTCTTAACTCCATAACTCCTTTAACTCCTTAACTCCTACAACTTGAGAAAGTTGAATTATTCATTTTTCATTAGGGCGAAGCCCGCTAAAAGAAGTCTTCTCCAAAATCAAGATCGCCGTCCAGCTCCTCTTCCTCCTCTTCCACTTCTTCTTCGATGGGACCTTCCTCGATATCCGGCTGCTCAACGGCTTGGGGAATGTTGAGCAGTTGCTCGTTGCTGATCGTCAGCGGCTGGAAGGTGTGCTGGTAGAAGTCGGCATAATCGTTGTAGCTGAACCGGGTGCCTATCATTGCCAGGTTTTGCTGGCTGATGAGCATGGTATGGCATCGGCGCAGTTTTTCGCTCATGTTCTTGTCGTCATAAAGCTTACGGGCATATTGCAGCGCCTCGTCATAGTTCAGGAATCCGCTGATGAGCATGCGGTGCAGCCCGCCATCCTCCTCGATGCTGATGTCGAAGTTGCGCACCAGGAAGTTGGTGAAGTTGTAGCGCGCCATGTCGAAGAGAAGTTGGTTTTCTCCCGCTGGTGCAGGCCGTTCGCTAATGGAGTCGGGATGGTAAACCAGCACAAACAGGAAGTTGGTGTTACGTTCCGTGCTTAGCGTGTCGGTATGTGTGGAGTCGGTAACGACCATCGCCACGTCGCGGCGCGACCATACGTCGCCAAGGTCGAACTTTCCGCCATGCAACTGCCGTCCTTCCTGTACACCTTTTATAATCATGCCTGCCAGTTCGCTGACTTCGCTTCTGGGGTATTTCTCCACCACTTGCTTCAGATACTCCACGCATCCGTTCCCGTCGCCCTCGTTCAGCAGGCTCAAGCCATTGATGAAGAGGAACTTGGGTTGGTTGGCTCCTAAGGGGAATCGTTCGGCAGCCAGTCGGGCATTGCTCTTTGCTTCCTCATAGCGGTCGTTTCTGAAGGCGTCGTAGGTAGCAGCATAGAGCGAGTCCTCTATATGCTCGCCAAAAAGTGAGTTCTCTACGAAGTTGGGGTCGGAGAGCAAAATGGTCCATTGGCTTTCGGGGAAGTCGGCCTTCAGGTGACTCAGGCAGTTGTCTGCCAGCTCGCTCCTGCCCTGCAGCGAGTAGAGCAGGAAAAGGTGATACCAGGCTTCGTCCATTTGGGCGTAGTCGGTATAGTTGTTCAAGAGCCGCAGCAGGTTCTTCTCGCTCAATGGCAGGTTGGCGAGTTTGTCTTTGAAGATGACGCCTGCGTGGAACAGCCCGTCCTTGATGATGTCGTCGGAGGCGGCCTTCTGTTCGTCGGTAAAGGGAATCTGTGCCAGATAGTATTCGCGGTTGTGCGGGTCGTTGGCGAGTGAGTCGGGAACGGCAGGGGCCTGCTGTCCCAGGCTATCGGGATGCTCTAAGCTTCCTAAACTGTTCAGGCTGTCAGGATGCTCAGGGTTGTCTTGATTCTCAGGATTCTCGGGGTTTTCCTGGTTCCCGAGGTTCACTACCGTCTGGTTGACGCGTCGCCAGTTGTCAGCGTTTTTACGTTGTCCCCATTGCCGTTGGAAGGTTTGCTTACCCTGATTGACGGCTGTCGGGTTGTAGAAATACCATTGTCCATTGCCCTGCTGCTGGGTGGTGGGTGCCGTTGGTGTGCGCTGTGCGTTCGTGTTGGTGTTGCCAGTGGCAGCGCGTCTTTGTAGCTGCTGTTCCACTTCTTCCTCCTCAGCCTTCTCGCGTTCCTCTTTTTCTTTCTTTTTCAGCGCCTCGATAACTCGGTCGATGGCTGCCAGCCGATCTGCCTCTGGCATCCGTGCCAGTTCCTGTAGCGAGTCCTGCAGGTGGATGGCTTCGGTATGAGGTACCAACTCGTCAAGCACCTTTGAACGGTAGGAGAGTTCTTCATAGTCGGGACGGTCCTTGTCTAACATACCGATGGCTGCCCCATAGCACCGCTGGGCATCGGCATAGCGTTCTTTCTCCCAGTAGACGCCTCCCAGCCGTAACAGCAGCACACCTTTCTCTATGCCGCTTCTCGTAGCTTTCGCATTGCCCTGCTCGTAGGCGCTGATGGCCTGCAGGGTGTCGTGCTGCAGCAGGTAGATGTTGCCCATGGCGTAGTACACCTGGTCGAGATAGTCCTTGTTGTTGTCGTTGCGGGCCATACGCTTCAGCTTGCTGATCATACCCTTGCTGTTGGTGCTTGCCATCACCTCTGTCTGGGCTATCCGGGCATTGAATTCCAGTTCATAGGGCGGGTTCTGTCGTATGGCGTGCTGATAGGCTTTGTAGGCTTCGTTGTGGTTGCCCAAAGCTGTCTGTATCTGTCCCATGAGGAACCATTCACGTGCTTTCTGCGTCTTGCGCCGTTCGTGTTTGATCACTTTGCGCAGGTAGGGTACGGCCTTCTCCAACTCGCCGTTTTTCACGTAATAGTTGGCATAGGTGTAGTCCCAGTCCTTGACGGCTCGGTAGTGAATGGAGTCGCGGTTCATATTGCGGATCACATCCTCAGCATCGTAGAGCCAGCCGAGTTCTGTATAGTTCTTGGCCAGCCATGCACGGGCGATGGCGTTCTGCCGGGGTTGTGTCTGGTAGAGGCGGCTCATATAAGAAAAGGTGGCGGCCGACTCATCGAATTCGCCTTTCTGGAACTGTGCCTTTCCCATCAGCAGCCATGCTTTCCACAAGAAGGGGTTATACTCCTTGCGTGCCAGCCATTCGCGGTCCTTGGGCGTCTTTCTGCTCGACTTTTTCCACTCAGGCTTCACTTTGATGCTGTGCTGCTTGATGGCTTTCTCCATCTTCTCGATGGCACGCTCGAACTGTCCGCTTCCTATTGACCGGCTGTTCTTGTTGCCCACAGTATAGAGGGGCAGCATTTCTGTGTAATTGTCTTTATTGCCCTTCTCCTTTTCCAAAGAACCGTCGATAAAGGCCTGTGAACCGTTGTAGTAGGTGTTGTATCTTGCGGTGAAGGAATGCCAGAAACGGCTCTGCGAGGTATTCTTCTTCGTAGAGCAGCCCGTTAGCAGTAACAGCAACAGCATTACTGGCAATAGTCTGGTTATAGAATGTTCACTCATCACTCAACTCTCAACACTAAACACTAAACTCTCTTCTTGCATTGCTGCATGAGTTCATGAATCTTACAGTTGCCTTCGTCGGCTTCCGTACAAGTCGAGCAGTCGTGTCCCGTCTCGATAGTGTCTTTTCCTTTGTCGAAATAGTTGGCGACGGCAGCAACGAGTCCTAACACGACAATCGCCCCAATACAAAGAACGGAAAAGCTCATCTTTTATTGTATTTATTCAAGTTTCTCAGCAATCTCAAATCCGGCTTTCTGCAGGTCGTGCCAGAAATTCGGGTATGACTTGCTGACCACCTGCGGGTTGTTGATGGTTATCTGCTGCTTCATACTGACGGGGGCAAAGGCCAGCGCCATACGATGATCCTCATAAGTGTCGATAATAGCGTCGGCAGCAGGCTCGCAGCGTGTGCCGTCCCATATCAGCTCGCTGTTGTTCTTGTCGGTGAGCACAAAGCCCAGCTTCCTCATCTCGTTCTTCAGCGCCTCGATACGGTCGGTCTCCTTGATTTTCAGCGTAGACAGTCCGCGGAAGTGGAACGGTACCCCCAGCATGCAACAGGCAACCACGATGGTCTGTGTCAGGTCAGGAGAATTGATGAAGTCGTATTCCAGTCTAGGAACCCTGCGTCCGCTCTTCTTCAGCGTCACCACTTGAAGCTTTCCCTCTTCCTTCGTCTCGAAAATGGTCTTGACTCCTAAGAGGCTGAAGATATACTTCACCACCGAGTCGCCCTGCTTCGAACCGTCCGTAAGACCAGAAAGCTGTATGGAAGCATCGCGGTCGCCCGACAAAGCCACCATCTCGTACCAGTAGCTGGCACCGCTCCAGTCGTTTTCAATGAAATAGTCCCTATTCTGGTAGGCTTGTGCTTTCACGCTGATGGTATCGCCGGAACTCCAGTCGGCATCGGCTCCGAACTCCCGCATCAGCCACAGTGTCAAGTCGATGTAGGGGCGTGAGATGATGTCGCCCGTCAGGCGAAGCTCCAACCCATCCTCCAGTACGGGACCTATCATCAGCAGTGCCGAGATATACTGTGAACTCACGTCGCCCGCAATCTCCAGCACACCGCCCGTCAGCGAGCGTCCCGTGATGCGCAGCGGGGGGTAACCCTCTTTCTCCACATATTCTATATCGGCCCCTAAGTTGCGGAGCGCGTCTACCAGCACACCGATGGGGCGGTTCTTCATGCGTTTGGTTCCCGTAATGACATGAGTGCCCCTCATCACGCTCAGGTAGGCCGTCATGAAACGCATGGCGGTGCCTGCCGCCTTGATGTCGATTACCTCAGGCATATAGCGCATGGCCTCGATAATGACATTCGTGTCGTCGCAGTCGCTCAGGTTTTGGGGCATCAGCCGTCCGCCGCTAAGTGCGTAGATGATGAGTGCCCGGTTGGAAATACTTTTAGAGGCTGGCAACGAGATGCTGGTGTCCAGTTTTTTGGGGGAAGTTATGGTGTATTGCATATTTTATTGTCGTATTTGGGCACAAAGTTACGTCAAAATACAAGAAAAACAAAAAAAGTTCCCCTAAAATTTGCAAATGTCGGGAAAAGTATGTAATTTTGCACCCGCATTCGACAAACAAGGGTCGGTGCCAAGCAAAAGGATCGGGATTTAGCGCAGTTGGTAGCGCACACGTCTGGGGGGCGCGAGGTCGCTGGTTCGAGTCCAGTAATCCCGACAGAAAAAAGGAGGAGCCGGAAAACGCCGCTCCTCCTTTTTGCAATTAGATACTGAAGATATCTCAACTTGCAAGCCTTTTCAGGAGTTCTACAAGCACGAGCCAGATGTCCTCAATGGTGGACAGTTCTACCTGTTGCTTCATTTCTGGGGATATATCTTTTCTAATCCCATTAAGTTAAGCGAAAGAATCACCTTTTATGTTGATTTTTGGAATTGTTTTAAGTGTTTCCTTCGAAAAAATGTCACAAAATGGTGATTATTCGTTGGAAAAAGTGTATATTTG
>JAEEGH010003493.1_pt1 | contig 41272 bp, 43 predicted proteins | sample 9134181 | NCBI WGS metagenome assembly JAEEGH01 (sample SAMN16246544, study PRJNA631951) | gut metagenome | biome: gut microbiome; feature: rumen; material: DP-attached | host: Bos | place: Iran: Karaj | collected 2018-10 | reverse complement strand
TCACAAATATTTATCAACAACCTGTGGGCGAATTTGTTCATTTCGCACAATTTCCACGCGGCTCGCACGGTGGCCTGTTAATAACTCCGGCCAAATTGTTCATTCCGTACTATTTTTCAAAATTTTCATGCGTTTGCCCTGCAAACAGAATGCTTATTTTCTTCCGATTAAAAATAAAAGCGTATCTTTGTATTCGATTTTAGCGTAACAAATGACAGAAAAAATGACAGAAAAATCAAATAGATGAAGATAGAATATATGACAAAGTTAAGTGTATCAATTACCTGTTGCCTAATCGCGGTATGGGGACTCATGTCGTGCGACAAGGGCAGCGAATATCTCGATGAGCTGATGCCAGTGATGTATAACGGATTGTGCGGGTATGTCGACCTGAAGGGCGACTTCGTCATTGAGCCACGGTTTGAGGAGGGCGACAACTTCTACGACGGCGTGGCAATGGTGATGAGCGGCGGCAGAGTGGGGTATATCAACAAGAAGGAAGGGATGGGAAACTGGGAATTATTGATAGAGGAGGTCGTGTAGTGTGCGACTTCAAGTACGAGCCAGCAGAGCTGCCCAACCATTCGTTCCAGATTCCATTTTGAGGATAGAGTGCGGGGGCGCAGAAAATCCGAATAGGTGTGGGTGAAAATGCGCTTCAGATAGGATTTTTAGCATAAAAAAATGAGGGTTTGATGCGGTGAGTGATATTTTTTTGTGTGTTGCAAGTTGCAAATGCACAGGTTGTTTCATTGTGCTGAGAACTATTCCCTGAAAAAAAGTTTTGCTGAATGAAAAAAAGGTTGTATTTTTGCAAAGTGATATTAAAATGATATTACTTTAAAGTTGACAGTATAGAACATGCCCGCCGCTATCGCGGCACCCCTCTCAAGAGGAGACGGCTACTGCGCAAAAAAACAAAACTAAACATATCAATAGTAAACTTTAAAAATTTAGATATTATGGAAACAAAAGAGTTTATCCGCAAGATGAAGGCCACGAACAACGGCTTTCTGCATCTGTTTCTGAATTTGGTGCTGATTGTGGCACTGATATTTATCACTATGTTGGTTGCCTCGGTAGCTGAGGGCTTTGCCATCCTGTTCTGCTGCTTGGGGTCGTTTGTGTACATCCTGCACCTTATCGGCTTTATGGTCATCCAGCCGAACATGAGCCGTGTGCTGACCTTCTTCGGCAAGTACCGTGGCACGGTGGTGGAGAACGGTTTCTTCTGGGTGAACCCCTTCTATGGCAAGCGCCGCCTCTCGCTGCGTGCCCGTAACATGGACGTGGCCCCCATCAAGGTGAACGACAAGAACGGTAACCCCATCATGATTGGCCTCGTGCTGGTGTGGAAGATTCGCGACACCTACAAGGCTTGCTTCGACATCGAGGTGGACACCACGACTACTGTCGACAAGAACGGCAACAAGACCACCTCTAACAACGGCTACGACAACTTCGTGAACGTGCAGAGCGACGCGGCACTGCGTAAGGTGGCAGGCCTCTATGCCTACGACAATATCGACCACCACAGCAAGGAGTTGACCCTGCGTAGCGGCGGCGAGGAGATTAACGACCGCCTGGAGAAGGAGCTGCGCAGCCGTCTGGACATCGCCGGTATCGAGGTGGTCGAGGCCCGCATCAACTACTTGGCGTATGCCGCCGAGATTGCCAGCGTGATGCTGCGCCGTCAGCAGGCCGACGCCATCATCTCCGCCCGCGAGAAGATTGTGGAGGGTGCCGTGAGCATGGTGGATTTGGCACTGAAGAAACTCTCCGCCGACGGGATTGTGGAGCTGGACGAGGAGCGCAAGGCCGCTATGGTGAGCAATCTGCTGGTGGTGCTCTGCGCCGACGAGAGCGCAAGCCCGGTAATCAACACGGGAACGCTTTATAATTAAAAATTGAAAATGGAAAGTTAAAAAATGAAAAATGTGGGGCTTACCCCCATGTAAGCCCTCTAGAGGACGGACTATGAATAGAAGAATAATTTATATGGCTGCAGTCGCCATGATGCTGTCACTGGTGTGTGGCTGCGCAGGTCGCGGCGAGAAGGGGAATCAGGTGGATATGCTGACCTTCGAGCAGGTGAAGGCTGAGGAGCCCTCGGTGATGTCGACTGCTGAGATTATCGACCTTATCAAGAGCGACACGACGCATAAGAAGGTGGTGTATTGGTTCGACTTGCATTATGAGCCGTGTCTCAATCATCTGCAGAACGAGATTGCCTCGTTTTATGCCGACCGCGACACTGCGGAGTGGCGTCTCTATCTGGTGGCAGGGTTGAACGGGTTGCGTCTGGGAGAACCCGACAAGGAGGGCAATCTGGTGGGGAATACCGCCGAGGAGATTCGCTACTTTGCTGAGGAGTATCGCAAGTACCTGCCCGAGCTGGGGTTTGACCTGAAGGACGTGTATATGCACTATGACCTCGATTTGGAATATCCCTCGTATCGTGAGAAATACTACAATGGGTTCTTCTCCTATCTTATCGGCGAGATGTTCCACTCCGACACGGTTTTCTATTGCCACCACGACGGCATTCCCAAGCTCTTTGTCGCCGACCGCGACAATGCCCTGCTGACGAACTACTATATCCTCGTCGACCAGCACCACAACGACACTTTGGATAAGTTCTATTACCCCAATGACGACTATAAGTTCGATGTGCAGGATTTCATGCGTCACGACACGGTGGTGACAGTTGTGGAGATTGATGAACATGAACATTGTGAGCATGATCATTGTGGACACGAGCATTGTAATCACAACCATTGAGAAACCTGTCAACAATATGAGTAATAGTCATAAACATACTTGGAAGTTTTATGCCTTGATATGGCTGATGTGGTCTGTAGGACTGTATGGGATGGATTGGGTTGCGGAACATGCCAATGTTGGTTATACGATGTGGCCCATAATATGGTATCCTGTCGAGGCAACTGTTTTCACAGCCATTTGGTGGCTAATCGAGGAGAAACCATTTAGAAAGAAAAAATGAAAAAGAGTTTTGCACTGAGGGTCGATGCCGAGGTATACGAGGCTATCGAGCGGTGGGCTGCGGACGAGTTCCGCAGCACCAACGGGCAGATAGAATGGATTCTGTCCGAAGCCCTCAAACGTGCCAAACGCACCCCAAAGCGGAAACCCTCCGCTGGTGATAATGAAAAAGAGGATTAATCATGGAACGTCGTAGAATCATCGGAATTGTATTGCTGGCACTGGCAGGTGTGGCCTGCTTGGTGTCGGTTGTTTGGAACCTCATCAGAATGCCGGAAGGCGCAGACGCCCGAATCCGCATTGTGGTCCTTATGCTGGCGGAGGTGGTACTGTTGCTCCCGGCGGTTTGGGCTTTTGCCTATCCCGACTCCAAGCCGCCATTGAAAGAGAAAGACAAGGCAACCATGCAGCCTCTCATCGACCCTGCAGGCTATCGCTACATTACGCTGGGCTTGGCAGCACTGACCTTAGTCTTAATAATCAACATCGAGGTTTTCAAAAACACAGGGTGGGACCCGTTCGGAAGCATGGCTTCCACTATTGCCATCCTTGCATTCTGTATTGTCGCGACAGTGGTGATGTTTTGGTCGATGTATAAGAGTATTCAGAAATAGGCATTATGGAGCAACGCAGAACCATAGGATACATCTTGCTGGCATTGGCTGCCGTCATCTGCCTGGCATCGAATGTGTGGTTCATTGTCAAGATGCCGATGGGAGGTGTGAAGGTATCGCACTTGATATTCAGGACACTGCCCGAGGTGATTGCATTGTTGGCAGTAGTGTATACCTTTGTCCGGTCGGGGAAGACCGTGAATCTGAAATTGGACATTCGTGAGCGTCGGTTGAAATTGGACGAGAGTCACGCCATCGACCCCTACGGCTACAGCTACATCATGATGGGTGCCATGAGCGTGTTTGTAACATTAATGTTTGCCGTTGACATCATGGATAAACTTGGTGTACCCCTGTTCGACAGGATTTCCGCTGGATGGTGTATCGTTGTATTGAGTGTCTTGACGGTTGCATTGGTGCTGTGGTTGTCGGTGAAAATAGAAATGGCTAAAAGGCGTGACAATAATAGTTAACCAACCATGAAAGAGAGAAACAAATCCATCTTCCGTATATTGCTTTTTGCCTCGGTGGGCATACTGCTGGCGCAGACGGTGCTGTTGGCAGTGCTGGGAAATGATAGGCAGATGCGCATCGTGCTGCCGTTGATTTTCTTCGTTGTGGAATTGGCGACATGTGCCTTGATGGTTTTCTGTACCCTCAACCCGCAACACAATTACAACTATACCGTCAAAAGGGTTGATGGCCGGTGGCGTTGGGAGCGTATAAAATATGGGCCTGACCCTGAGGGGTTGCGATATGTGTCGGCGGGGGTATGCGTGCTGATGCTTGCCTTGCTTTTTGCGGTTATCTCCGCTGCCGTGTTGTGGCCAAACTTGGTGGCAGAAAGGGTGATTGTTGTCGCAGTGGTGGTTTTGCTGACTGTCTTCTGTATCACATATTGTATAATAGAGAGTAAATTACGCAAAAAATTATGACTAGAAAACACTTTTTGGATAACATCCGTTGGACGACAGTGTTGCTTGTCCTCCTCTACCATGTAATCTATTTTTACAACAACAAGGGTGTCTTTGGCGGCATCGGGGGTTGGGTGGACGACCCCAAGGCACAGCCACAGGATGTGGTGATGTATCTCCTCTATCCGTGGTTTATGATGCTGCTGTTCCTTGTGGCGGGCATCAGCAGCCGCTATGCTCTCCACCCGGTGTCCAGGCTGACAATAAACGCCTCAAGGGGACAATGGTTCAAGAAACGCACGCGCCAACTACTTGTCCCTGCCACGATAGGCCTGTTTGTCTTTCAATGGATGACGGGCTATTTCAACACTCAGATAGCCGGTGTGGCGCAGGGCATCCCCAATCAGATTGCCTCCATCCCCGCTGGTCCTGTCCGTTATATGGCATGTGCTTTCTCAGGCATCGGCCCGCTGTGGTTTATTCAGGAGCTGTGGGTGTTCTCGCTGCTGCTGATTATTATTATCGCCATCGAGCGCGACCGCCTGTACAATGCCGTCGGTCGTCTGCTGCAGTCCACGCGAGGTTGGTCCAGACTTTGCCGTCTAGCACTCCTGCTGGTGGGCGGCTTCCTCCTTATCTGGGCAGGGGCGCAAGGCTCTATTGCCCACCCCGACGAACACAGCATGCAGGGGCTGTGGAACCTCTACCGTCCTGCCGCCTACTTCGTCCCCTTCCTGATGGGCTACTATCTCTTCTCGCGCGACAGCGTGCAGCGTTTCCTTTCGCGCTATGCCTGTTGGCTGCTCGTGCCGACGGTGGTGACGGGTGTGGCACTCACCTGCGCTACATGGGGCGAGAACAACACCACACCGCTCTACCTGATGCACTGGAGCACCAACCTCTTTGCCTGGCTCGCCATCCTCGCCATGTTGGCGTGCTTCAAGGCTTGGGCTGACCACACCTCACCGTTTGCCGACTATATGACCCGCAGCAGCTATGGCATCTATATCGTGCATTATCTTGTCATCGCCGCGCTCGGCTATATGCTGAAGCTCTACACCCCGCTGCCCCCCGTGGTAGACTACCTCATCCTCATCGTTGCCGTCTTTACCCTCTCGCCAGCCCTCTACGAACTGCTGCGCCGCATCCCCTTCATCCGCTGGGCAGTGCTAGGGGAAGTAAGAAATAGGAGTTAAGAACTATGAAGTAGGGCGGAAGCCACTCAAACAATCAAGCATTCAAACAATCAAGCAATAATTCATTCCATGTCAGAAATCCTACGTATCGAAGGCTTAAGCAAAACCTTCACCCTTTCGCGCAAACAGCAGCGGCTGGAGCGCACCCATGAGCGTCACAAGGTGGCTGTCGACGACCTGACACTGACAGCCAATAGTGGCGAGATATTTGGCCTGCTCGGCCCCAACGGTGCGGGCAAGACCACCACACTCCGTATGCTTGCCACCCTCATCAAACCCGACAAGGGCGACGCTTGGGTGGACGGCTGTAGCGTCGTCAGCCAGCCCGAAGAGGTGCGCGGCAAGATAGCCTTCCTCACCAGCGAACTGAAGCTGGAAGACTTCTTCACTCCCAACTACCTCTTCGACTTCTTCAGCGAATTGCACGGTGTGGTGCCTGCCATCGCTGCCGCGCGCAAGCAAGCACTCTTCGCCCGTTTCGGTATCGACAAGTTTGCCGAGGTGAAGGTTGCCAACCTCTCCACCGGCATGAAGCAGAAGGTGAGCATTGTCATCTCGTTGGTGCACGACCCCGACATCATCATCTTCGACGAGCCCACCAACGGCCTCGACGTCATCACCGCCCGCACGGTCACCGACTACCTTCAGGAGTTGCGTTCCGAAGGCAAGACCATCATCCTCTCCACCCACATCTTCAGTCTGGTGGAACGCCTTTGCGACCGCGTGGGCATCATCATCGACGGTCGCCTGTCGGCCTGTGGCACACTCGAAGAGGTTTGCGACGGAATGAGCATCGAAGACCGCTTTTTCGAACTTTATAAAGCACAGAAAGGAGACGAAGAATGAAAAACCATAGCAACACTTGGACCATCATACGCAAAGAGTTCGCCCGCTTCTTTGGCGACCGCCAGCTGGTGTTCACCTCTGTCATCATGCCCGGTCTGCTGATATATCTTATCTACAGCCTCATGGGCGTGGGCATCCGCAATATGGAGACCCAGGGCGAACAAGACCTCGTCACTGTGCATGTGGAGAACATGCCCGAAAGCATGGCAGCCCTCCTCGCACCTACCGACAGCAGCATGGCCCTGCTGCAGCACCCCTTCGGGCAGGACGACATCGATGCCCTGCAGGACAAGGACCTCAATGCGGTGTTGATACGTTTCCCGTTGAACTTCGACTCGCTGGTTGCCGCCTATTCGCCTCAGAGTGGCACACTGGCTCCCAATGTCGAAATCTACTACAACTCGGCCAACAACGCCACCAGCCGTGTCTATTATGCCATCGACGGGGCATTGACCGCTTACGAGAACAGCCAGTCGAACCTCTTCGACATCAACCGTGCCGACAGCGAAGAGCAGAGTTTCGACCAAGCTACCGACGACCAAGTGGTGGGCGACATACTCAGCAAGCTCATCCCCATGCTCATCATTATGATGCTCTTCAGCGGCACCATGGCCATTGCCCCCAGTGCCATTGCGGGCGAAAAAGAGCGCGGCACCTTCGCCACCCTCCTCGTTACACCCATGAAACGCTCTGAACTGGCATTAGGCAAGATTGTCTCGCTCAGCAGCATCGCCCTGCTCAGCGGTCTCTCCAGCTTTATCGGCATCGCCCTCTCGCTGCCCAAGATGATTTCAGCCAGCAGCGAGGAGATTAACATCCCCTTCAACTATACCACCAACGACTATATAGCCCTGCTGTTGGTCATTCTGGCATCGGTGCTTATCATGGCCTCTGCCGTCAGCCTGCTCTCCGCCCTTGCCAAGGACGTGAAGAACGCCGGCACCATGATTACCCCCTTCATGCTGGTCGTCATGCTGGCAGGCCTGCTGCCCATGTTCCAAACCAGCACCCCGGAGAACCTCGCCGTCTACTTCATCCCCTTCTACAATGCCATCGAGGTCATGTCCGACGTCTTCGCCCACTCCATGCGCTGGACGCCCGTGCTCATCACCCTAGTCTCCGACATCGTCTACACCGGTATCGCCACCTGGGGCCTCACCCGCATGTTCAACAGCGAGAAAATCATGTTCGCAAAATAATTTCAGAATAGTCGGAGTAATCGGAATATTCAGAATCCTCCGATTACTCCGATAAAAAACACTCCTATGAAAAACCTCAAACTCTACATCGCCATCGCCTTCGGCCTTATCTGGGCAGCAGGTCTGGTATTTTATCTCTCTGGAACCAATGTCGCCTCCTTCGCAGGGGCAACCCAATTGTTTGCTTCCATCTGTATGCTTATCCCACTGGTGGCAACGCTCATCTGTCAGAAAGTGAACAAAGAACCCCTCTTGCGCAACCTCGGAATCAGCTGGAAGGTCAACCGCTGGTGGTTCCTCGGTTGGTTCACCTTCCCCGTCATCGCGCTGCTCACGCTGCTCTTCACCCACTGGATAAGCGGCCTTAACAACACCGACCTTGGCGTAACGCTGCCTTTCGGCACTATGAACGGTCCCGCGGGCATGACGGCATTCGTCCTCCTCTCGGGCATGTTGGCGGGTGTCACCATCAACGCCCTCTTTGCCTTCGGCGAGGAGGTGGGCTGGCGCGGATACCTGCTCAAGCAGTTCGAAGGACGGTCGTTCCTCGGCACCGCCGTCGTTATCGGCATCATCTGGGGGCTGTGGCACGCACCGCTCATCCTCATGGGGCACAACTACCCGCAGCATCCCCAATGGGGCGTCCTCATGATGGTAGTGATGTGCATACCCATGAGCTTCATCATCCAGTATTTCCGCGTCAAGAGCGGCTCCGTCATCGTGGCAGCCATCATGCACGGCACCTGCAACGGTGTGGCAGGTCTGACGATGGTTTTTCTCAGCCTTGACAAATACAACGACCTCATCGACGGTGCCGCCGGCCTTGCCGGCATCCTCGCCATGCTGGTGGTCGCCGCGGTCATCTTCCTCTTCGACCGCTACGTCACCCGCGACCGCATCTGCACCTCCAAGCTGACCGGCATCGTAGGGGCTGACCCCTCTGTTCGCCCATAGGACTCCCATTTATCGCTAAAAAGCACCCTTTTTTGGTGTCTTGAAGAAACACCGTACAAGCAGTCTTGTACGGTGTTGCGACTATAGGGAGCAACATCTCAAAAATGCATAGTGCGGCGATAGTCAAAACGTAACAAAACTGCATCTCGTAGAGACGCGCCAATGAAGACGAATTAATAGAGCCTTTTTTTTGTCTTATATATCGCCTCCGCCCCCTTTCGGCCGCTCCCACACCTAGGCTTTCCACCGCCTCGCGCTCGCCTGACTCCCAGTGAACTTCCCTCCTTCAAGGGTTCATCAAGGGTTGTTTATCGCTGTAGGAGCCTATAACTGCCCCACAAAAGGCGGCGCGAAGTCGGCATCTCGAGGGAGGAAGAGGGTCCGAACGCCTCAACGGAGGCAATCCCGCATGTGGGATGCGCCCGCCTGTTTCCGACAGGCCATTTGCCAAGCTCTCAAGCACCCGAGCCGTTCCTAAACTCCTTTGGCGTGCAGCCTTTCAGGCGGCGGAAGAAGCGTGCGAAGGAGGCCGTCTCGGCGAAGTGGAGGCGGTCGGCAATTTGGGCGACGGAGAGCGTGGTGGTCTGTAGCAGCCATGCGGCCTCCATCAGCAGCATCTGGTCGATGTATTCCACCACCGTGCGGCCCGACACCTGGCGCACGATGCGCGAGAGGTAGGTGGTGGTGATGCAGAGCTCGGTGGCATAGAAGGCGATGTCGCGGTGCTCGGCATAGTGCTGCGACAGCAGACGCAGAAAGTCGAGATAGATTTCCTCGACGCGTTTGGGGAAACGGTGGCGGTCGATGCTCCGCTCCTGCGTGGCGGTCAAGTCATTCAGGAAGAGGTTGTAGAGCAGGCGCAGGCTTTCGTCGTGCTGTGGGTGGGGGGCTCTCAGATAATAGAGAGCCAGCCGCATGAGGTTCTCCAAATGTGCGGCATCGGTAGGTTGTAGCTGGAGTTTCGGCTCGGTCTGCTCGACGAGGGAGAAGTAGGCGGCGCGGATGGCGCTGTGCATGTTCGACGAGCGGAGCGTGAAGGTCTCGTCGGCCAGCAGGCAGATGCCACGATAGTCGTCGGAGGCGGCGATGATGCGCATAGGCATGCCCGGTGCGTAGGGGTAGAGGTCGTTCTTGGTGAGCGTGAACTGCTGCTTGTTGTAGGCGATGGTCAGCCATCCCTGCAAGACAAGCGTATAGGTATAGCAAGCCATGGTGTCCTGCAGCCGGTTGGCAAGAAAAGTGATATGCGCGTCAGTCGTGCAGCAAAACACCTTCAAGTCATCCTCGCACAGAAACCCCTCGCCGTAAATCACTCGTAATCCTTCTGATAAACTGTACATTCTTCGTCTGTTTTAAACTGCAAAGATACGATTATTTTTGAAACTATTTCGTTTGGGTCAGTATTTCCTATAGTACTATACCTTCGTTATAGCCAAATACTGTGGACGAAAAACTTTCGTGAATATTAGTTATTCCTCCATTTATTTACAGCAGATTTTACCCAAGGTTCAAAGATTGGCTTGAGTTCATATTCAAGCATTTCTCTGTTTGCGCGGTGGCCGCATTTATTAACAGAAATCACATCACCGTAGTATTTAAAACCTTCTTTATATTTTTCTCCAAATAGTTCGTCGTGGTCTGAAAAAAGTCCGAGCGTTACAAGTGTATCGTCAAAATTTATTTGATTAAGCTTGCTTTCATACTTTGCTGCATCTTTAACAAATTCATCGGCTGCTCCGATTTTAGGAAGTTCAACGGATGGATTCATACAAGGATTTATTAATACCTTTACAACATTTCTCAAGAAAAGAGAAATAAATGCACCGTAAGAGCTTGCAATAACTACATTTACATTATTATCGTATATATAATCTTGCAATATAGCTAAAGCATTTTCAATGTTGTTTTGCGGATAGTCTATACAATGAACAGAATGCTCTTGAAAGACTTCTTTCAACAACTTTGCTGTAGTAGATTCTGAACTTCCGTTATAGCCGTATATATAGAGTATATTCATCTTGTTTTGTTTATCGATGCAAATATAATGATATTTTTTGATTTAATTGTTAAATAAATGTCAATAGTCATAATTAGCTCATAGCATTTGAACTTTTCTTCGTAACTTTGCAATCCGAAATATAATCTAAACGACAATGAAAAAGAATTTGTCGAAATCACGATACACAGCATTTTGCCAATGTCCGCGCAACATGTGGCTCAGTGTCTATAAACCAGAATTGGCCGAGATTGACGATTCGGCTGAGGCTCGTTTTGAGAAAGGCACAGAGGTGGGTGAACTGGCCAAACGATTATTCCCAAATACTGTTGATGTCACAACGCGTGATGGCGACCGTCTTGATTTGGCTGCCATGATTGAGAAGACGCATCAATGCATCGCTGACGGAGCAGAATGCATTGCTGAGGCTGCTTTCTCTCTCGACGGTTGCTATTGTGCTGTCGACCTGCTGCGGCGCGAAGAAGATGGCTGGGCCATCTATGAGGTGAAGAGCAGTACCTACAAGAGCGATAAGGACGACACTGAGGAGCATCTGAGGGTCTATCTTCAGGATATAGCCTACCAGCGTTATGTATTGGAGCAATGCTGCATAAAGGTTTCTGGCACCTACCTTGTGCGTCTCGACAGCAACTATGTGCGGGGTGAAGAACTTGACTTGAACGGCCTGTTTCATATCAAGGACGTTGCAGAACTGATGAAGAACGAGTACTTGAAAATTCCGTACAACATCTCTGTGGCGAAGCGCATACTGCAAGGTTTGGACATGCCCGATGCCGACATCGATGTACACTGCAACAAGCCTTATTCCTGCGCATTCTTCAAGTACTGCCTCGGAGAAGTACCGCAGCCGAATGTTTTTGACCTCTACCGCATGAACTTCGACAAGAAATGTGCCTTGTACCGCGAGGGTAAGGTTGATTTTGAAAGCCTGCGTGACGTGTCGCTGACGGAGATGCAGCAGCTGCAGGTGGAGAGTTTTCTTAATGGGACATCGTTTGTGGATGCCGATGCCATACGTCAGTACCTCGCACAGCTGAGTTACCCACTCTACTTCCTCGACTTTGAGACCTACCAAGATGTCGTACCGCAGTTCCCCGGGACAAGGCCCTACCAGCAGATAACATTCCAGTATTCGCTGCATTATATAGAACATGAAGGGGGAGAAATTAAGCACAAGGAGTTCCTTGGCGAGTCGGGCACCGACCCGCGTCGGGCACTGGCAGAGCAGATATGCAAGGATATTCCGAAAGGAGTATGCACCACGGCCTACAATAAGGGCTTCGAGTGCGGACGCCTGAACGAGCTGGCCGATGCCTACCCCGACTTGGCCGACCATCTTCGTGATATTGCCAACCATATCGTCGACCTTATTGACCCATTCCGTCAGAAGATGCTCTATCTGCCAGAGATGAACGGCTCGTTCAGCATCAAACGTGTTCTGCCGTCGCTCTTCCCCAACGACCCAGAGCTGGATTATCATAACCTCACTGGCAGCGTCCACGACGGCGGTGAAGCAATGGATATCTTCCCCCGCATCAAAGACATGCCTCCCGCCGAAGCCGCTGCTGCCTGCGAGTCATTGCTCCGCTACTGCGAACTCGACACCTGGGCGATGGTAAAGGTGTGGGAGAAATTGAAAGAAACCATCAAATAAGCTATCAATATGCAAGAAAAAATTTCCACTCAAAAACAGGCTCTATATAGATGCTATAAAAATGACCCATCTTCACCATCGGAAGACATGTATAGCAGTAGTTTGTTTGACCTAATTGGCAAGAAAGAACCAGACCAAACCAAGTCTCTTGGGTATGTCTTAGCACATTCCAGCCATGTAAGGTATTTTCTACTAGAGAAAATTATTGGCGCCAAGCGGGCAAAGAATCTGATGGCTTGTAACTGTATTGTTGATTGTGAATTTCTGCTGGGGAACGATAGGAATACTAATGAAAGGGCGGATATCGTAATCCGATTTCCTGAACATAATGAAATCGTCATTATTGAGGCGAAGAGTTTGAATGCGAAAACGAAAGCAGACTATGCCATCAATCAGGCTATGGGATATGCAAGAAAAATGAATTTTGACAAATGCACAATTGTTTCATTGACAAACAGCAAAATGTATGGAATAGGCAACCATAAAGATGACATTTATGAAACAATTGCATTGCAATGGAGTGATATTATTGACATTTTTGACAACGTTGTACGCAAAAACAGAGACAACGTGGTTTCATTGGAAAAAGATTTTCTTAACTATATTTTAAAAATAAAAGGTCTTATGAAATACTACGACATTGAAGTCTTGTCAATTCCCGCAGGCGGATCCATAGATGGTGTTGAAAAAGCCGGCATATACGAATGTCCATCGGAAGATGCGCCATACAAGAGCAGAGGGGAACATAAGCCTCTCTTTATTGCTTTCCGAGGAGAAAAGGGGTTGGTCAGAAAATTGTACAAGGTAGCAGAACTAATTTCCATCCCTATTGCAGGTCCTGACTATGCTATCGCTAAAGAGAGTCTTGACCTTAATCTTGTTGAAAAGATTGAGAAATACAAGGAAGTTGTCAGCTATGACACGGAAAATAAAGACGAACGTCCCAAATGGGTATTTTTCCTTGATGAAGAAAAAAGCATTACGTTGCCTCATCCTGTGATCTACAAAAAAAATAACACTTTTGTTGAAACCAAAAGACCTTTGCGTGATTATTTCGACGAAAATAAAAGGGATGGAGATTATATTGTGTTTTCTTGAGAATTTAACATATCTTTAACATTTAATTTGAAAATAATGCAGATATTTGCATTGTTGACAAATTAAATGTTAAAGATATGGTAATACATCAAGACAATCTCGCGTTCAGCGTAATCAACGACAATGAAGTAAAAGTCCTGCACCTCTATCCCCGCACGAGCGATGTGACACGTCTCGTCATCCCGCCGCATGTGCAAGGTTACCGCGTCTCCGTCATCGCCAAGAAAGCATTCTATGAGTGCACCAATCTGCGCCGCGTTCAGTTGCCGCCCTACCTGCGCAGCATCGAAGATGAAGCTTTCGGTCTGTGCGAGAAGCTCGAAGAAATAACCCTTCCCGACAGCATTACGCATATTGGTAAAGCTGTGTTCGAGGGTACATTCGCATTGCAGAAAGTTGTGTTGCCGCGTAATCTCAACTCACTGCCCGAAGCACTCTTCTACGACAGCGCCGTGAGCGAAGTGACGCTGCCCGACAGCATCACCGAGATTCCCACTGCCTGCTTTTACGACTGCCGCAACCTGCATCGCATTGTGCTGCCCACCACTGTTACCAGAGTAGCGTCAGACGCGTTCCACTACTGCGTCAATCTTAATGAAGTCGTTGGCCCCACTGCCATCGACCATATAGATATGTTTGATGGTGAAAAAGAGTATCAAATAAAAGCCATTAAATACTAAATCTTCATAGTTTTATCTGATTACCACCCTTTTAGCAAAGAATGAAAAAGATACTTTATATTGATATGGACAATGTGCTTGTCGACTTCCAGTCGGGACTCGACAAGGTGGATGAGGCGACAAAGCAAGCCTACGAAGGCCATTTGGACGATATTCCAGGACTCTTCGGGTTAATGGATCCTATGCAAGGAGCTATCGACGCGGTACATCGGCTGGCCAAAGAATATGACTGCTATATCCTTTCCACAGCTCCATGGTGCAATCCGTCGGCTTGGAGTGACAAACTGCAATGGGTAACACACCATTTGGATGATGTGTTCCACAAGCGACTTATAATCTTGCACCACAAAAATCTCTGCCGAGGTGACTATCTTATTGACGACCGTGCTAAGAATGGTACGGACAGTTTTTGTGGTGAGTGGATTCGTTTCGGTTCCGAAGAGTTCCCCGACTGGGGGAGCGTACTTGCATATTTGAGCAGATAAGAAATAATTAACAAACACATAACAACAATGAAAGATTTACAACATTTAAACGAGATTACACAAGAAATGAGTTATTGTTTTCTGTACCTGCCTTAATTATTAGACTTGTTTCGTTTGGGTCAGTTTTCGTTTCAGTTGGGTTGTCTGTTTATTGGGAATTTAGGCGTATCTTTGCAATTTGAAATTGAAATTAATATCATTTTGAATCAACTTAATAATCATATCATTATGACTAAAGAAGAAGCTTTAAAGAATTTCGCCATGTTCGGTGCTGCATGGTTCGGTAACAGCAAACAGCATTTCGCTTTCTCGGCCTACGACCGCCTGCAAGGCTGGAACAAACTGGCCGACAAATGGAAGGAAGAGGCCGAAGAGGAGTGGGAGGAGGCCGAAGAGGTTCTGAACCGCCTGGTGGAGCTTGGTTACAAGCCCGCTGAGTTGCAGGAGATGATGAAGACCATGGAGTTTCCTTTCTACGACGACCCGAAACAGCAGATTGAGTCGGACTACGAGCCCAATGCCGTGAAGATGATGAGCGAGATGGCCGCTGCTTTCGCCGACGACTATCCCACCCAGAAACTAATCCAGAAATGGATTGACGGCGAGAAGGACCACATGGCTTGGGAGGCTCAGTACCTCAACTACATCGAGAAACTCGGTTACGAGAATTTCCTCACCGCAATGATGTAAGCCATGAAAGATAAGGTATTACAAGCCATGCGCGAGTTTGGCGCACCCGTCAACGCGGGGAAGATTGCCGAGATTACAGGCATAGACCGCAAAGAGGTCGATAAGGCCTTTGCCGAACTGAAGAAGGAGGGCGCGATTGTATCGCCCGTCCGCTGCAAATGGGAACCGGCTAATTGAGAAATCTGACTTCGAATGAAGCATCTCTTTGTTTGAGGCAGATGAATTTTTTCTTCAAGGGGGGAGGGTGCAGACTCTCCCCTTTTATCACTAAAATGAAATCTGTTATGTCAAAATATAATGTCCATGTAAATACATCTATGATCCCGAAAAGGGGGATCCGAAAAACAATATACCGGCAGGAACTCCATTTGAAGACTTGCCTGACATTTGGCGTTGCCCTCGCTGCAAACGGAAGAAAGAGAAATTTGTCAAACAAGAAGAATAATACATCATGCAAATCAAGTCAATAACCTTTCAAGACGGTGGCTTTATGACCCAGCAGTGGGCCCTTGGCGGCAAGGACGAGGCCGCAAAATATGATGCCAATATCAAGTATCGCTCTGGCCTTTACAACTACCTCATCGACACCGGCAGCGAGGTGATTCTCGTGGACACCGGTTTGCCCGCAGGGTCGCCCGAACAGGTGCCAGAAAAGGACACGATGATTTTCACAGGCTACAACACGCAGAATTACATGGACGGCTTCCGCGCCCTCGGCTATAAGCCTGAGCAGGTGACGAAAATCCTTCTGACCCACCGTCACAGCGACCACAGCGGTGAGTTGAAGAGCTTCTCCAACGCCAAAATCTACGTCAATGAGGAGGAATTGGAAGCCGACGAGCTGCAAGGCATTCAGAACATCGTGCCCGTGAAGTTCACCGATGGCCCTTACTACAATTTCCCCGAATGCCAGAAGATTGCCGACGGCATTTACTACATCAAGGCGAAGGGTCACACCAAGGGCAACAGCATTGTGATTGCCGAGAACGACGGGCTTTTCTATATGTTCCAGGGCGACGTGACCTACACCGACGAGGCGCTGTACGAGAACCGCCTCTCAGCATTCAACAGCCATTGGGACGATGCTCGCGTAACCCTCGACCGCGTGCGCGAGTTTGTGGCCAACCACCCCACGGTGTATCTCTCCACCCACACGCCCCTCGGTCCTGAGAATCTTGTCGCAAAGCGCATTGTGGACTTGAACAATATGCCCGAGCCCCTGCCCATCGGCGAGATTGTCTACAAGACCAAGAGCGGCAAGTATGTCTGCTCTATCTGCGGCTACGTCTATGACCCCGCAGAGCATGACGGTGTGGCTTTTGAAGACCTGCCCGACGACTGGAAGTGCCCTCGTTGCAGACAGCCCAAGGACAGATTTAACCCGGCATAACCCCGATAGTATGGACCTTGGTGCCTACATGGCGGAGAGCATCCGCAACATCATGGCGAAGGCCTACCTCAATGTGTTGGGCAATCCGCACGAGGCTCGCTTTGTGGCGCGGATGCAGCGCACCATCACCAAAGCCGAACGGCGGCGCAAAGCGTACCTCGAGAAAGAGGGTGTCGCGGTGCCGCCGTTCCTCATTGCCAGCATCGCCACCACCTGTAACCTGCAGTGTAAGGGCTGCTATGCCCGCAAAAACGGCATCGCCGACGACACCTCCTCGAAAGAGACGCTCACGCCCGAGCAATGGGGTGCCATCTTTCGTGAGGCTGCCGAACTGGGTGTCAGCTTCTGCCTGCTGGCCGGAGGCGAGCCACTCACACGACGCGACCTCCTGGAGAGTGCCGCCGAGGTGGAGGACATCATCTTCCCCGTCTTCACCAACGGCACAATGATTGGCGCGGTGTACACCGAGTTCTTCCGCAAGCATCTCAACATGGTGCCTGTCATCAGCCTTGAGGGCGAACTGGCCGCCACCGACGAGCGGCGCGGCAAGGGGGTCTTCCAGCGGGCGTTGCTCTCGATGGAGATGCTCCACAAGGAAAAGCTCTTCTTCGGCACCAGCATCACCGTCACCACCGATAACTATCGCGAGGTGACCTCCGAAGCATTCCTCAGCCACCTCGTCTCGCTGGGCTGTCGGCTGGTGTTCTATGTGGAGTACGTCCCCTTCGACGAGACAACCGCCCATTTGGCTTTCCGTGATGAGCATGTGGCCGAGATGGAACAGATTGTGGAGCAACGGCGCGAACAATTCAAGGAGATGATATTCCTCAGCTTCCCCGGCGACGAAAAGGCACTGGACGGCTGTATGGCCGCCGGACGCGGGTTCTTCCATATTGGTCCCGACGGTGCCGCCGAGCCCTGTCCCTTCTCTCCTTTCAGCGACACCAATGTCGCCCGCGACGGTCTCCGAGCCGCTATTGCCTCACCCCTGTTCCATAAAATCCGCAACGCCCGTGCCCTCGGTTGGGAACACACTGGTGGCTGCACCCTCTACGAACACCGCGAAGAAGTGGAGGCCATGATGAATTGAAAGTTGAAAATTGAAAATTAGCTCCGCGTATCACGCGTTTATACTTTGTGATACGTGCGATACGTGGAGAATTGAAAAATAAGATATGACAACAGCAATACGTTACTACAGCAGATTTGGCCACACCAAGCAAATGGTGGAGGCCGTCAAAGACATCGTGGGTGCAGACCCCAAGACCGTAGCAGAACCCCTCGCCGAGCCAGTCGACGTGCTCTTCCTCGGCGCTGGAGTGATGCTGGGAAAGGTGGACGGCAGCGTGATGCAGTTCATCAATTCCCTCACGCCCAACAAGGTGAAGTGTGTGGTCTGTTTCGGTTCGTGCGCCATCATCAAGTCGCCCGTACCGCAGATGCGCAAAGCCCTCGAAGCTCGTGGCATCAAAGTCAGCGAGCAAGAGTTCACCTGTCCTGGTGCCATGGGACCCGTCAAGGCCGGTCACCCCGATGCCAACGACATCGAGAACTTCAAGACATTCGTCAAATCAGTAATCAACAAATAGCCAGCAACAGGCGTCCTCCTTTCGCCAGTCCGCTGCAAGTGGGAGCCAGCCAAGTAAGGCCTCCATTATCCCAAACAAAAAAGCCGAGACCATTGCTGGCCACGGCTTATGTTAAATTCCGTTGCCTTGCCGCCCTGCAGACAATATAAACTGCATCGCGGCGTTATCTGTTGTGATAAACTACTATCTGATATGAAGAAAACTATACATTTTGTAATGTCGACACTATGCTTAGTAATGGTCGCACTTGGAGCCCTGATGGCCTGTAGCAGAAACGACGGGAACAAAAACAATGAGACTGCAAATATGAACGACGAATGCCTTATCTGCGGTGAGAAACTGGAGTACCTCGACCGCGACACGTTGATGGAGTGCGTGCTCTGCCATCATCAAGAGAATAGCAAGACACGCTGTAAAAACGGCCACTATGTGTGCAGCGAATGCCACATGGCCGGAATGGACTCGGTAATCGCCCTCTGCCTTGAGGAGACCAGCACCAACCCCATCTCCGTGTTGGAGAAGATGATGTCGCAACCATTCTGCCACATGCACGGGCCTGAGCACCACGTGTTGGTGGGTGCAGCACTGCTGACAGCCTACAACAACTGTTTGTCCGACACGACCAAACTCGACCTCGTGGAGCTGCTGCCCGAGGTGATGAGTCGTGGCCGTCAGGTGCCGGGAGGTGCCTGCGGATACATGGGTGCCTGCGGAGCAGCCATCAGCACAGGCATCTTCATGTCGGTTATCACTCGCAACACACCCCTGTCCACCGACACATGGCGTCTTTGCAACCTCTGTACATCGCGGGCGCTGGAGCAGGTGGCACTCAATGGCGGTCCTCGTTGTTGTAAGCGTGACTCGTATCTATCAATCCTCACGACGATTGACTTCGTGAAGGAGAACCTTGGTGTTGAGATGGAGAAGTCCGAGATCGTATGCTCGCGCAGCCAAATCAACAACCAGTGCATCGGTAAGAAGTGCCCATTCTCGCCTGTGAAATAGTAGCTCCCATAGCCACCACACAACGAAAGCCGAGACCATCGTTGGCCTCGGCTTTCGTCGTTTTAGTGTGTCGCACTCGGCTTACATCTCCGAAAGTTTTTTATAACCTTCGTAGCACAGTTTGGCGTTGCGCTTGGTGGCGACGAAGAGTTCTTCGGCCTCCAGGGGGAAGGTCTTCATCAGCGAGTTGTAGCGCAAACTATTCATCCTCATCTGATTTCCATATATATGTATCTCCAGTACAGACAATTTTACCATCTACGAAGTCCACACCATTGTCACGAAGCCATTCTTCAGCTTTTGCGGTGTACCAATTGTTTTTGAAAGCATACCACTCATCCGGCAATCCGAGGGTGTAAACCATTTCCGTAAAATGGGCGAAAGGTCTCCGCCTGTTTAATGTCCGATAAAGTTGTTCTGCAATCTTTGGGACCTGCATTCTGGCAAAGCCCTCCATCGCACCGAACGATTCATGCGACGACAGTGGGTCAATCCGTATTACCTCGTCGCCATCGTGTGGCCATAAGCATTCTTCATCCACATAACAAGAATTTGAGATATGGAGATCAATTGCCTGCTCAGTAAGATTCAAATAGAAGCAACCTTCATCAAGATTCATGTCGAGCGCATCTGCAATCTCTTCTATAAGTTGTTCTCGTGATGTAATTTCCATACTTAATGTTTGATAAACTGGCTGAGGATAGACAGAAACTGGTGGACGGTCTGCTTGTCGGGGACGGGGATGTTGAGGGTGGCCTTACCAGTGTTGGGGTCTTCGGAGACGAGGGTGTCGACAAGTTGTTGGGTTTGCTCTGGGTTGGAGAGGGTGTGTACTAAGTTGGTGAGGAAGGTGGTGCCTTGGCTGACAAGGTCGGCGGGATTTGTTGTAGGCAAATGGTCGGAATTGGCGGAGTTGGCGGGATAATCAGCATGTCCAGAGTAATCGGACTGCTCTGACGGGTTAACTGGGGGGTCCACCTCATCGAAGAGGCTGGTCTGTGTGCCTGAGACGTTGCGCTGAGTTTCTGTTTCTTCATCTGTCGTGGCTTGGGGCTCGCTGGTGTCGGATTCTTGCTCAGACATATCTTCCACGTATTCGGCAACCATCGACATGATGCCCTTGAACTTGTCATCGTTGGCAAATATGGTGTCCTCGCCACCGTCCAGTGCCCCTTCGAAGAGTGACGACTTGAACTTGAGTCGCGCAATCATCTGCTCCTCGAAACTGTTAGCTGAGACGAGGTTGATGACCTGTATGTTGCGCTGCTGCCCAATGCGGTAGATGCGGGCTATGCGCTGTTCCAGTACGGCAGGATTCCAGGGGAGGTCGAGGTTGACAATCAGCGAGGCGGCCTGTAGGTTGAGGCCTGTGCTACCAGCATCGGTGCTGAGGAACACCCTGCAATCGGGCAGGTCGGTGAAGTTGTTTACTAAGTCCTTGCGTTTGGCAGAGGGGATGCCGCCATGCAGGTATTCGAACTTCACGCCGCGGTGAGTCAGTTCTTGTGCCACCAGTCGCGTCATGCGTTCCCAACCGCTGAACACCACGGCTTTACCGTCACCCCCCTCCATGAAACTATCAAGGAGATTCATCAACTCGTCTATCTTGGTATCGTAGCGTGACTCTTGGTCTAGGATAAAGGTGCTGTCGCACACCATGCGCATCTGCGAGAGGAGCAAGAGCAGCCGTTTGCGGTCTTTCTCACTGAGAAAGTGCATCCGCTTCCATTTCAGTACTAGGGCTGCGACTCCCGACCTAAACTCGTCATGCATCTCGCGCTGCTCAGCTGTCATCGGTACGAAGAGGTTTTGGTCCATGCGGTCGGGCAATTGCAGGTGGACATCGCTTTTGCGACGGCGCAGCATGATGTGGCTGAGGCGTTGCTTGATAGAGTTTAGGTTACGGTAGCCCACAACTTTGCCATTGTCTTCGATGATAATGTGGTCGTTGCGGAACTTGTAGTAGGGGGCGAGAGCAAATTGGTCAACCAGTTCGACGATGGAATAGAGCTCTTCAAGCTTGTTCTCCAACGGGGTGCCAGAGAGTAGCACAGCGTATGGCGAACTGATGTGGCGGGCGGCACGGGCTATCTGTGTGTCCCAGTTCTTCAGCCGCTGCACCTCGTCCATAATCACCATATCGGTCTCCATGCGTCGCAACACTTTCAGGTCGTTGCAGACAGAATTATAGGAGACAATCTTGTAGGGTTGCTCCATCTTGTACTGTTCGAGACGGCGAGTGTGCGGCCCCTCTATGACTAGCACTTCGCGGTGCGTAAACCTTTCAATCTCGCGTTTCCATTGGTATTTGAGCGAAGTGGGGCAGACGATGAGAACATTTTCCACAAAACCCTCACGGCGAAGCAGCTCGGCGGTGCCGATAGCCTGTATGGTCTTGCCGAGACCCATCTCGTCGGCAATGATGGCACGTCCTGCCGTGGCAGCGAAACGGATTCCCTCTTTTTGATAGGGATAGAGCTGCGTGTCAAGCAAGGTGTCAATCTGTGCATCAGTATATTTCTCTTCTATCAATGTGCGTCGTTGAAGTCCTTCACGAAGGTCGACCACATAGTCAATGGCATCAGAATAGCAACGGAAATCCGAATCGAAATGCGCGGCTGCTGAAAGGAAATGGTCGAAATGAGAAATGGCTTCGTCGCGGAGATGACCGTGCGAGTCGAAATATTGCTTGGCGAGCTGCTCCATCTCCTCACGGTGATTGCTGCCGATGCGGATGGATACTTTGCGACCGTCGCGATAAGAAAGATAGACAGAAGAATAGGACGGAGTAGCAACCACACGGCGACCCTCTTTCATCTTGAGTTTTACAGCCTCAAGATGTTTGCATGTGCCGAGTTGTGAGGTCTTGAAATCCATGCACGAGCAATAGTTCCACGAGCTGTTCTCGCCACGAAACACCACCTTGTATTCCTCCTTGCTCTTGGGATTGATGACTCGGTATTCACCCGGACAGAGCCTAGCATCTACGGCCTGCACTCCCAGCATCTCGCGCTCCGCAGCCTGCCGCCGCAATGTGCGTTGCCATTCTTCAAGGCTCATGTTGTCAGGCTTCACCACATTGCTTAGCCTTGCTTCGGGCTTCTTCTTTTCAGTTTGGGCTTGCTTTTCTTGAGTTTTCGTAGAGGTCGAGTTCTGCTTCTTTGTCATATCACATCATGCGATTATATTGTCGTACGGCTATCAATAGTTCTGCTTGTTGATTTCGAAGTAGGCCTGGGGGTGGTTGCAGACGGGGCAGACCTCGGGGGCTTGGGTGCCGACGACGATGTGGCCGCAGTTGCGGCATTCCCACACCTTCACTTCGCTCTTGGCAAAGACCTCTTTGGCCTCGACGTTGTGGAGCAGGGCGCGGTAACGCTCCTCATGGTGCTTCTCGATGGCGGCCACGCCACGGAACTTGGCGGCCAGCTCGGGGAAGCCCTCGGACTCGGCGGTGCGGGCAAAGCCTTCGTACATGTCCGTCCACTCGTAGTTCTCACCTGCGGCGGCAGCGGCCAAGTTCTCGGCGGTGGTGCCGATGCCGTTCAGTTCCTTGAACCACAGCTTGGCGTGCTCCTTCTCGTTCTCGGCGGTCTGCAGGAAGAGAGCGGCAATCTGCTCAAACCCCTCCTTCTTGGCCTTCGAGGCGAAGTAGGTGTACTTGTTGCGTGCCTCGCTCTCGCCAGCAAAGGCGGCGTGCAGGTTCTTCTCCGTCTGTGTGCCAGCGTAAGGGTTGGCGGGTTTCGGCTCCTCGATGGGTTCGAATTTCTCCTTGCCCTGCTTGCAGCGCGGACATTTCCAGTCGGCAGGCAGTGCCTCAAAAGGCGTTCCGGGGGCTATGCCCTGAGTAGGGTCGCCCTGTGCCGGGTCATACTCATACTTGCAAATGGTGCATTTGTATTTCTTCATCGTTTTAGGATATTATGGATTAATCGTTTGTATAACGTCAATCTTTTGAAAATATTGTATTCTAAATAATTGTATTTCCTTTTAAAAACAGAAAAGCCGAGACCAGTTGCCAGCCTCGGCTTTCGCCGTTTTAGAGTGTTGCTGCGGAATTACATCTCCGAGAGTTTTTTCAGGTCAGTCCCAATTTACGTAGTCTTGACGCTATCCCACCACGGTTGCGTTGGAATAATGTCATCAGTTCTTTTATAGAAGTTCCTTCTTTATATAACTTTGTCAACAGGGCATCGTCAACTTCGCTCCAAGGTTTGTATGCGTTCGAGTACAATGCCTTTTGTTCTTGCATGTGATTAGAGTGTTTGGCGGTTACGAATAGGTCGCCTATTTTTTCCATCAAGCACTCTTTTGAAGGAATAATGTTATTGGGCAGCGACTCTATTGAAAAATCTTTATCAAGGCGGGTGAAGTATAGGCTGTCGGGGTCGTTGGGAAGGCCGCCTATACCAAGGAGCAAATAGACAGGCATGCGTCTGTCGGTAGAGAATTGCTGGAAAGATGCCATTCTCTCTGGAGGGAGCAATTCTTTCATGTCTTTTGATAGATGGCTACGCCATTTGCACTCCACAGCAAACGGTTTTCCGTCATACTCAAATACGAAATCAGGAGCACTGTTTTCGGGATAGACACCTGGAAGCGACTTGTCGCCGCGCCATTCCTTAAGCGTAAGTTTTTTATTGTTAGGTAAGTCAAAGAGATCTATCACATAGTCCTCGAACTCACGGCCTTTCAGCACCTCGTCGTTCATGGTGAGTGACTTAATGCGCAGATAGATGGTGCTATATGGTCGGTTGATGGCCTTGTGGATGGCATGGATACCCATATCTTCGTAGAACATGCGAAGCAGGCGTTTATCCTCGGCCACCGTCCAGCGGTATGGCTTTGCTTCTGGCTCGGCGGCCATGCGGATATCTTCCTTGTCGAGCAAGTGGGTGATGTTGTTTTGTCCTGCCAGCAGACCGAAGATGCTGCCGTTGGGGTTGATGTAGCCACAGGCAATATGCTGTACTTGGCCGATGACATATTGGTTTCGCAACCGAGCGGTATATCCTTTATCGTTTTCCTCCTGTTGCAACACTAAAATAAGCAGGCGGTTCTCTTTCAGTGCCTGCTCTATCTGTACATTGTATGTGTCATGAAAACGTCCTGTTACCACCAACGTTGTCGGCACATGGCATACCAACAAAGCCTTTAGCACCTCTTCTTCCAACTCCGACGTGTTGAAACACACTGCACAACCATTAAATTTATCGAACCCCTCCACCCACTGGAAGATGGATTCATAACACCCTATCGGTGCCTGCCGCGAGGTGAGAAACAGAGTCTTCTCCCGCTGCCATAGTTCCTTGTTGCCGATGGTACGATGGATAAACATGGAATGCTATTTATCATTCTCCGAACTCATCGTTGAAGAAATCGGTATCCACCTTTTTAATTGCATACACCTGAGATGTGCTGACTCCAAGGTTATACTGTATCATCAGGTTGGCCAGACGTTGGCCATCGATAAGTATAAATTTAATACTGGCAGTTGATAGCTCGTATGCCTTTTTTGAGAATTTGCTAGTGGTTACAAATACTCCTTTTGTACCACCGTGACTAATTATTGCGCCAATAAACTTTTGTACCTCGGGCGCCCCTACTGTCTCATCTGTTTTCCATCGTTTTGCCTGCAGAAAAATCTTATCGAGGCCGAGTTTATCTTCATTTATTACTCCATCAATACCATCGTCATTGGTATATGGAGTGATAGTTCCATCACCATATCCCATGGCTTCAAGCAGTTTAACCACCAATAGTTCAAATGCTTTCGGAGACATTAGAAGTATTTGATTCAATAGGTCATCTGCGAGTTGGGAATTGATTTTTTTGAATGCACTATCAAGTTCGTCGATAGGAGTCAGTTCTATTGGGGTAGTTGGTTGAGATGCTGGTATAGGACTGGAAGTGGCAAACTCTTTAAATGAAGGATAGTGCTCTGCCAAATACTTGGGAGTAATGGGGTTGGGTGGATTCTTGAGAAGTTCCTTGCCAGACTTTGTGATTTGGAATATTCCACGTTTTTCAGAATATGCAAGTCCTGATTTCTTTAAGTATGTCAGAGCCCAATTGGTTCGATTTTTTACTATACCTTCACTGCCGCTGGGAAGCAGTTGCTCCATTTCCTCATTAGATAATGAGAATATCTGTTGGATATTGTTTGTACATTCTTTTATAGTGTGACTTTTGCCGTCACCCAAGAACTGTAATACAGGAAGAATGAATTGTTTGAATTCCGGTATCATAACATTTATTTTTTATTAGAAGCTGGGTAGCCCTCTCGGGCTGCCCAGCTTGGCATTACTTATTTTTGGTTGGTTTTAAAACCTATTGGTTTACGAGGTTTGGCCTTTTCGTCTCGCAGGTGGTCGAGGGCGTCGTTGATAGCTTCCAACTGCAAAGCAACTTCCATATTGGTTTGCTCTTGCTGTTCATTGATATCGTTTTGGTCATGCAGAATATCCTCAACATAGGCGTTCAACTGGTCGACTTTGTGTGATAGTTGCTCATAGCGCAACTCCGATGTCTGCAATGCCGTGACCGCCTGCCTTACAGCGACAAATGCCCTCATAATATTGATATTAACTTGAATGGCAATTTTGCTGCGAAGCAGTCCTGACAACATAGCAACACCCTCCTCGGTGAATGCGAATGGGGCGTATTTGCTGTGCTGCCCTCGTCCTGTCTTTAAGATGCCATTTTGGCATCTTAAAGATGATACTTCTTCTGGTGTCAGTTCAAACATAAAGTCTTTTGGGAAACGGTCAATGTTGCGCCGCACCTGCCGTTTTAGCTGAGATACTTCTACCTCATACATCTCGGCGAGGTCGGTATCAAGCATAACCTTCTGACCCCGGACTTCATATATTACATCCTTGATATTGTCGGGTTTATGATGGGTCGATATGATTATATCCGATTCCATATCTTGTTGTGTTCATTAAGTTGTACTGCTATCGTTATTGTGCCGTTATTATTTTAGTAACGATGCGGAGGTTTTTTTATTGTATTCGTGGGTGATATTTCCCAGCAGATGCTCCAGTCGTAGTCCTGGTGTCGTATTTGCAATCCGACACCATTAGGCGATATTGGGAGAAGGATGTTAGATTGAAAAAAAATCGTATTTTTGCAAAATAAAAACCCATATACTGCTTGAGATATGAGAAAGACAGTTCTTCTATGCCTTAGCTTATTGTTCTCCATTAGCGAGATTTCAGCACAAGTATATAAAGTTGACGGTTCTTTGTACGACACCATATATGCCATCATTGAACATGAGGGCGTTAAATTACGGTTGGTGACCACCGTTTACAAAGATACCTTGGCAGAAGACGAATCAATAAAGGTACCCGTCTATCCGATTGTCCTAAACCAGAAGATTGAGGTGTATCAAAACGGTATCATGAAGCGGTGGCACTATATCAAGATACCAAAGAAATATACCTACACAACAAGTGGCCGATGGGTGAGGTATCAAACCATACCTGTGCTCGGGTTGTCGGTTCAGCAGGACGGCCAGCAGTTCTTCTTTATGGCTGATGGTTGCCAAACTGGATGCGGCAAAGTGGGAGAGTTTATCGGAATCTATTCGATGCAAGGGGAGACTATGTCTGAAAAAAATGGTGTGGAGGGCGCACCTGTCGAAAGCGGATGGAGAAAACAGTATGGGTATGCAGAGCCGGATACAGAAATCGACTACGCTTTCTCCAGCAGGTGCCGCATGAAAGAAGTAACAATTACCTGTTTTTTTCAACAATGAAATTAAAGGAAACATCTTTAGGAAATTAATGTTATGAAGAAATCGTTGTTTGTTTTGGCTCTTTGGGGGGCGAGTGCGCCAGTGTGGGCACAATTAAACAGAGGCGAATTGAGAAGCGACCGCTCGTGCTAGAAGACGGCTCCTCTATTTCGTCGCTCCATCGCCGTTACTTTTACATTACTTCAACGCCATTTCTACGCTCCAAAAGCGTCGAAATACCGTTGAAGTAGCGTTGAAATAACGAACCTTCGGCGAACCTACGGCGGAGGTGCAACTGGTGTAGCAATTGCAAAACGAATAATGGGAGCGGACGGGCAGACCGAGGGGAGAGGGACGATAATTGGGGAAGGAAGTGCAAAAAAATAGAATCATTACTAAATTTTTTGTATCTTTGTAGGAACAAAAAGTTGTGGTTAATGGACACAACGAGTTGTTATATTGTGTGTTATAATAAAAATTTGACAATTTACACGAATCAATAAACAATCTTATAGCAATGAAAAGAATTCTTATTGTTGGTGCGGGTGGACAGATTGGTTCTGAGCTCACACGTAATTTGAGAGACATCTATGGTGACAACAATGTAGTATGCAGCGACCTCAGACCGCTGAAGGGCGACCCCTACGAGCGCGGCCCGGTGGAGCGTATCGACTCTACACAGATTATGCAGATTGCAACGGCTGTGAAGAACTACAATATTGACACCATTTATAACCTTGCCGCCATTTTGAGTGCAACGGCAGAACTCAACCCTATGCTTGGATGGAATGTGGGTATCGGCAGTCTGGTGAATTGCCTTGAAGTGGCCCGTCTGTTTGGCTGTGCAGTGTTCACACCCTCGTCAATCGGAGCTTTCGGCCCCAGCACTCCCCACGACAATACTCCTCAGGACACCATACAGCGTCCCAACACCATCTACGGTGTGACCAAGGTGACAGGCGAGTTGCTGTCGGATTATTATTTCACCCGTTTCGGAGTCGACACCCGCAGCGTGCGTTTCCCCGGCCTTATCAGCTACCAGACGCTCCCCGGTGGCGGCACCACCGACTATGCAGTGGAGATTTACTATGCCGCTGTGAAGGGCGAGAAGTTTGTTTGCCCCTTGAAGAAGGGCACCTATATGGACATGATGTATATGCCCGACGCCCAGAAGGCCATGATTGACATCATGGAGGCCGACCCCAGCAAGCTGGTGCACCGCAACAGCTTTAATGTCACTGCCATGAGTTTTGACCCCGAGATTATATACAATACCATCAAGAAGCGCTATCCCAACTTCGAGATGGTGTACGAGCCGGAACCTATCAAGCAGGCCATTGCCGACAGCTGGCCCGACAAGATGGACGACAGCTGCGCCCGCAACGAGTGGGGATGGAATCCGCAGTATGACCTTGAGAAGATGACCGACGACATGATTCTCAACCTCAAAAAGAAATTATTGTAGCATTATTGTTTCATGGTATGGGCAGACAATGGCCGTGTGCTGTTGTCTGCCTTTTATTAGAGGTGTTTGGGTTGAAAAAGTAGGTAGAAAGCAGCGTCCGGACGATGGGCTATCAACTGGTGGGAGCGGAAAGTGAAGGGGAGTGACGAATGGCGGGATGTTTCAATCTTGTTGTAGATGAGCAGAATAGTGATGTATGGGATATTGTGGGCGGAAAATGTTGACGGAGTTTAACATTTGTTTGGCAAAAAAGTTGTATCTTTGCAGTCCAAAAAAAGTGACAGAGACAGAGTAGGGGACAGGTTGGAAACAATAGAAAAAAAGTGAATAATAGAACCGATGAGCCGATGGGATATAACGGGCACAATGAATAGATGAAAAAAGTATTTGTATTGTTTGTTGCATTGGCAATGGGTGTGGCGATGTCGTACGCCCAGGAGGTTCAAACCCAGTCTCCCTCCAATAGTGACTATGCCGAGCTGGTGGCAACCGATGTTGACCTGAGCGCGAGTCCGATGGAAATAAAAGATGCTTCGTTCCCCAGCGAGCAGGAGATACAGGCATTGGTGGAGGAGCATGTGCAGAATCCCGACCAAACCACGGCAGCCCTTCTGAATATTCTGTTGGGCGATTTCGGTGTGGGCCATTTCTATACCGGACAGACCCTGCGCGGGGTGCTGGATTTGGTTTTCTGCTGGACGGGCATTCCCGCCATTATCGGTATTGTGGAGGGAATTATCTGGCTCTGCGACGACGAAGCAACATGGGCTGCACGTGTGGCCAAATGGCAAAGCAAATAGCATGATTATGCCGTACCCGGGCCGGAAACGGAAATGAAGAGAGCCCGGGAAGCGGATGAATGGAAAGACAAGATGGTCTGTGTGAGATGCAGGCCATCTTGTTGTTGTATATGGGTGTGGCAAGAGTAGCGGAACGGCTATTGGATGGCAGATACAAATGCTTGGGTACAAGTTTTTTGTACGAAAAATAGTAGTTGGTTTTAGTTATGTCATTTTTTTTGTGTAAATTTGCAATTCCAATTATTGGGAGATAAAAGGTAGGATAATTATATAAAAACTTTATATCCATGAGAAAAATCAACAGTATTATTGCAGCGGGATTGTTCTGTCTGAGCATGTTCGCCGTGCCGACAGCCGATGCCTGCACCAATTTTCTTTTCACAAAGGGTGCTACCAAGGATGGAAGCACGATGATTACTTATGCCGCCGACAGCCATACCCTGTATGGTGAGTTGTATTACCGCAAGGCTGCCGACTATCCAGCAGGCACGATGTTTATGTTGGTGGACTGGGACAGCGGCCGCCCGCTTTTCGAGATTCCCCAGGTGGCACATACCTACAATGTGGTGGGAAATATGAACGAACACCAGCTGGCTATCGGCGAGACCACCTATGGCGGTCGCGAGGAGTGCTGGCGCGACGAGGTGAAGGGTATTGACTACGGTTCGCTTATCTATGTCACTCTTCAGCGTGCCAAGAATGCCCGCGAGGCTATTTATTGGATGACCAAGATGGTGGCCGACTATGGCTATTGCAGCGAGGGCGAGAGTTTCTCGATTTGCGACCCCAACGAGGTGTGGATTCTGGAACTGATTGGTAAGCGCGCCGCCCCGGTGAAGGCCGATGTGGCCAAGAAGCTGAAATATAAATATAGCGACGGGGCTGTGTGGGTGGCACGCCGCATTCCTGACGGATATGTGAGCGGACACGCCAATCAGGCACGTATTACCCAGTTCCCGATGGAGGGCAAGAAATTCCAAAAGGCCAAAGGCAAGGGACTGCACAGCACCATCAGCAGCAAACACATGGACTATCTGTATGAGCCGGAGGTGGAATGCGTGTATGCCGACGATATTGTGACCTATGCACGTGCCTGCGGTTGGTTCATCGGCAAGGACGAGGAGTTTTCGTTTTGCGACACTTACGCTCCCCTCACATTCAGCGGCATCCGTGGCTGCGACGCCCGTGTGTATGCAATGTTCCACAGAGTGAACAAGGATGCAAGCAAGTATGAGAAATATGCCATGGGCGACCCCAAGGCAGAGCGTCTGCCCCTTTGGATTAAGCCCGACCACAAGGTGGATGTGCAGGAGGTGATGAACCTGATGCGCGACCATTATGAAGGGACGGCAATGGATATGAACAATGATTTGGGTGCAGGTCCTTTTGCTTGCCCCTATCGTTGGCGTCCTATGGGATTCAAGGTGGATGGACAGGAGTATATCCACGAGCGCGCCACTTCGACCCAGCAGACCGGTTTCAGCTTCGTGGCCCAGTGCCGCAGTTGGCTGCCCAACAAGCTTGGCGGTATTCTGTGGTTTGGTGTCGACGACACTTATAGCACCTGCTACTGCCCCATGTTCTGCGGTATTACCGAAATACCTGAGTGTTTCCGCGAGGGTAATGGCGACATGCTCACCTACAGCGAGACGGCAGCATTCTGGCTGTTCAACCGCGTGACCAATTTCGTTTATAGCCGTTATAAAGACATGATTGTTGACCTGCAGAAGGTTCAGGGTGGTTTGGAGAGAGGTTTCATTTCGGAGGTGTTGCGTTTCGACCTCCGTGCAAAACAGATTACCGATGATGCCGCACTGACCCTTCAGCTCAACGATTTCTCGAACCGTATGGCCGACAGAATGATGGTCAGTTGGAGAAATCTGGACCACTACCTCCTTGTGAAATACATTGATGGAAACATCAAGAAGGAGAAGGATGGCAAATTTGAGCGCACGGAGACCGGCAATGCCGCATTCCCGTTGCAGCCGCAGTACCCCGAATGGTTCTACAAGAAGATTGTGGAAGATCACGGAAATGTTATCCGTCAAACCTTCTAATCATGAATATAGACCTATATCTGAAACCTATAGATACAGACTCGCTGGGCTATAAGCCCAGCGAGTTCGCTGCTATACTGGGTTCAAAAGTAAAACTGTACCAACCTGGTACGGGTATGGAAATACCGGAGAAGAGTCTGCTTTTGGTGGGCGTTGGCGATGACCGCGGTGCCGAGAACAACGCCGGTTGCAGCAATTCGCCTGACGAGATAAGGTATTATCTGTATCAGCTGACAACTCCCAGCAAGGATACCGAGATTATTGATCTTGGCAACGTGATAGAGGGTCAAACGCCCGAAGACACTTATTACGCCTTGTCGGAAGTGGTGGCAGAGGCTATCGAGAAGGATTGTGTGCTGATTATCCTTGGAGGTACGCAGGACTTGACATTCGGAGCCTATAAGGGTTATGAGCGGATGAACCGCATTATGAATATCACGGCAATCGATCCGCGCTTCGACATTGAAGATTCTGATTATATATCTTCACGCTCGTGGTTGAAAAATATCATTATGCAGGTGCCCAACTATCTTTTCTTCAGTTCGAATATAGGGTATCAGACCTATTTTGTGGGAGAGGACTATATCAGGCTGATGGACGATTTGAGGTTCGATGCCTATAGGCTGGCCGATGTGCAGCACGAGATGGTGAGGGCTGAGACATTGATACGCAATGCCGATATGGTGTCGGTGGATATCAGTGCGGTTCGCCAGAGTGACGCTCCGGGCAATGGTTTCCCGTCGCCGCATGGGTTCTATGGCGAGGAATTTTGCCACATGATGCGTTTTGCCGGTATGAGCGAGAAGACGAACTGCCTGGGTATTTTCGAGGTGAACTCGGTGCTGGACCGACAGGGACAGACTGCCCACATGGTGGCCCAGGGTGTATGGTTTTTCATTGAGGGTTACTATAACCGCAAGATGGACAACCCCCTTATGGATCCAGACAGCTGTCGCCGTTTCATGGTACCGTTGGAGAAGCACAATATGGACATCTATTTCTACAAAAGTAAGATAAGCGACCGCTGGTGGGTGAGTGTGCCGTGTCACAATCCCGAGATGCAGGAGCTTTATTCCAACCAGATGTTGCTGCCTTGCACCTATGCAGACTATCAGCAGGCATCCACAAAGGGCGAAGTGCCCCTCCTATGGTTGAAGTATTACCAGCGACTGAATGGATAAAACATAAAGCAAGAAGCCCGGCCGTTTGGCTGGGCTTTTTGTTACTAGTTGAGATAAACTTTAATGTTTACATCTCCGATGCGGATGCTTTGAAAACACCGAGCATATTGGAGAATGTTTTGTACAACTATTGGGGAGGGTTGTACGGTTGTGCTTGCAGATTCAAAAGATGTACCTTGCTTGTCGTAAAACGGGTATTCCTGCATCATACGCGCCTTTTTAAGTTGAACATAGGTTTATTTTCTCAATTCTCTCGGAGAATTCGCATGTATAAACTAAGAAAAGGATTTTTTATTGTACGGTTATATGTTAATTAACATTTTTTCGGTATAGACCAGTATGGGGTAGTGGCTCTATGGGAATGGGGTAGAGGAGAATAAGAATGGGGTATCCTTCATTGTAAATGTTGGATACCCCCATCAATCATGCTTTATATGTGGGCAATCAGAGTTCGAGATAAATGTTGTGTTCCTCGGCCAGACGGCGGAGGTTGATGATGGCGTAGCGCATTCTGCCCAAAGCAGTGTTGATACTGACACCGGTGCGTGCGGCTATATCCTTGAAGTCGCATTTGCCGTAGTGTCGCAGTATTACCACACGGCGTTGCTCGGGAGGCAGCATTTTGACGAGTTTTCGGACATTGCGGTGGGTTTGTTGACGCATGATGTTCTGCTCCACGTTTTCATCGTGCAGTTTGAGGGTGTCAACAATGTCACAGTCGGGACGGTTGGGCACAATGGGCATTTTGCTGTTGCGTCTGAAATGGTCCACAATAAGATTGTGGGCAATACGCATAACCCAATGGATGAATTTGTTTTCATCTTTGTAGTCACCCGAATTGAGGGTGGCCACCACCTTGAAGAAGGTGTCCTGGAAAATGTCGTCGGCCACGTCTTTGTCCTTAACTACGGAGAAGATGTAACCGTATACCTTGGCCTGATAACGGGCAAGGAGTACATCGAAACAGGCACAATTGCCATTGACGTAGCCTTGTATCAGCTCGTTGTCGGGGAGCGTGCTAAGTGACTGGTCTATCATTCTTATCGCTATTTTAGGGTTTGAACTGATAGTTGTGTTTCGATAGTTCTGTGTTTTTGTTTATACTCTATTTTGAATTGCAAAAGTACACATTTTTTTGAAAATGGAAACTTTTTTTTGCGTTTTTTTTAGTATTAGTATGTGTACCATGCAAAAAATTGCAAATATAATATATTGTTTGTGCTGTTTTTTACGTTATACTAAGAATAGCTATTTAGGTTTGTGTCTGCCCGGCAAGGAGTCCGCAAGCGGCCATGATGTCCTGTCCGCGCGATGTGCGGACGGTGCATGTTATGCCATGGGCATTGATGTAGTCGCGGAAGCGGTTGGTGGCGATGGTGGACGAAGTTTGGAAAGGGGTGTCGGGCGAAGGGTGGAAGGGGATGAGATTGACCCGGCAGCGGAGCCCTTTCAACAGGCTCACCAGTTGGGTGGCGTGCCGTATGTCGTCGTTGAGCCCCTTGAAGAGTGTATATTCGAACGAGATGCGCCGTTGCCCATTCCAGTCGTAACGGCGCAGCAGAGCCACCACATCGGCGATAGGATAGGCACGCTGGGCGGGCATTATTGCCTCGCGTTCGTTGGCAAAGGCGTTGTGCAGGCTGACGGCCACGTGGCATTGGCTCTCTTCCAGAAACCGTTTGAGACCGGGGATGATACCCACCGAAGAGACGGTGATGCGCCGGGGACTCCAGGCCAGGCCCCAGTCGGAGGTGAGCACATCGATGCTGGCCAGTATGTTGTCCAGATTGTCCATTGGTTCACCCATGCCCATGTATACTATGTTGGTGAGTTGCTCAAACTCGGGTATGGAAAATATCTGGTTGAGGATTGCGGCGCTGTCGAGATTGCCATGGAACCCCTGCTGTCCGGTTACACAGAAACGGCAACCCATTTTGCAACCCACCTGGCAGGAGATGCACAGGGTGCCTCTTTCCCCATCGGGAATATACACTGCCTCTATGTATTGTTCTTTGTTCTCCTGCGAGCCGGGGAATGCAGGAAAGAGGTATTTTTTGGTCCCGTCCTTCGATACTTGACAGTTCACGGGCGCGGGCTTTTCGATGACGGCTATTTCCTTCAGTCGGCTGCGAGCCTGAAGGGATAGATTGGTCATCGCATCGATGTTGTCCACCCGTTTGGCATAGAGCCAGTCGCACATTTGCCTGGCGGCGAAACGGGGCAACCCCTCTTCAGCACAAAGATGCTGAAGTTGCGGCAGTGTCATTCCAAAGAGATTCATGCTTTCCATGAGAGATTAAAAGTCGTAGTAGGGTTCTTCTTCCATCACTTCCTGCTGGAATTTGGAGCAATCGAGCTCGACATCGAGAGGTACATTGGGACGGTCGAAATCGCCACGGGGGAATTTGAGGGTCTTGTCGGTGTAGATGTGACGCATATAGTATCCGAATATGGGCAGGGCCTGTGCGGCACCTTGGCCGAAGGTCATGTTACGGAAATGGATGCTACGCACCTCGCCACCAGTCCAGATGGCTGTGGCCAGTTTGGGCGTGATGCCGACAAACCAGCAGTCGGAATTGTTCTGGGTGGTACCTGTTTTGCCAGCAATGGCGTTGCTGAATTCATTGAGGTGGTACTTGTAGTTGAGCCTTACACCGGTCCCGCTCTGCACCACGCCTTTCATCAACTCTATCATCATGTAGGCAGTGCGTTCGCTGATGGCTTCGTGGCGTTCGGGGGTGAACCGGTCGAGCACTGTGCCTTTCTTATCTTCGATGCGGGTGATAAAAATGGGTTCCACATATTCGCCCTTGTTGGCAAAGGTGGCCATAGCACCGGCCATCTCGTACACGGTGATTTCGGGCGTGCCCACACAGATGGCCGGCACAGCGTCTATATCGCTGTTGATACCCATCTTGCGGGTGATGCTGATTACCTGTTCGGGTGAGCCCTGTTTCATTAAGTAGGCCGAGACCCAGTTGATGGAATGTGCCAATGCCCATTTCAGGGTTACCATCTGGTTCTCGCGTTCGTGTGATGAATTCTTGGGGCACCAGTCGGGCTGGCCCCATACCTCGAAACATACTTCCGAATTGGGCACTTCTGTGCAGGGATACATGCCGAGGTCTTGTAATGCCATTGTGTAGACAAAAGGTTTGAAGGTCGAACCTACCTGGCGATGGCTCATCACGTTGTCGTATTTGAAATAGCGGTAGTTGATGCCGCCCACATAGGCTTTGACATATCCTGTGCCAGGCTCTACGGACATCATGCCAACGTTCAGGAATTTCTTGTAGTACAGCAACGAGTCCCAAGGAGACATCACGGTGTCGATATTTCCTTTCCAGCTGAATACCCTCATGTGCACCTTCTCTTTGAAGATTTTACGGATTTCCTTCTCGCTTTTGCCTTCGTTGTGGTGTAGCTGATAGTAGCGGTCTGACCCCTTCATGGCTTGAACCAGTATTTTTTCCTGCAGGTCGGGGGCTATGTCGCAGAAGGGGTTTCCGCCACGGGCTTTCAGTTCGCGGTTGAATTGGGGCTGAATCTCCTTGCTCATATGTTCGCGAACGGCATCTTCGGCGTAGCGTTGCATGCGTGAATCGATAGTGGTGTAGATTCGCAGGCCGTCCTTGTGCACATCATAGTGTTCGCCTTCGCTGTTACGATGGTGTTTGCACCAGTCTTTCATATAGGTGCGGATGTATTCGCGCAGGTAGGTGGCCAATCCGTCGTTGTGGCTCTGTGGGGTGTAGCGCGACACGTCTATCGGTTGTTCTTTATATTTCTCAAACTCCTCTTCGCTGAGGTAGTTGTAACGTTTCATCTGTGAGAGCACGGTGTTTCTGCGCATCAAGGCGCTCTCTGGATGCAGTATGGGACTGTAGGCAGTGGGGGCTTTGAGCAATCCCACAAGCATGGCGGCCTCGGGCACAGACAATTCGGCAGGAGTCTTGTCGAAAAAGGTTTTGGATGCTGTCTTTATGCCGAACGAGTTGCTCCCGAAATCCACGGTGTTGAAATACATGGCAATGATTTCCTGTTTGGAATAGTTGTGCTCCAGTTTCACAGCCACTATCCATTCTTTGAATTTCGAAAACACGGTGCCAATGGGGCCTTTGTGTTCACGGGGGAAGAGGTTCTTGGCCAGCTGTTGGGTGATGGTACTGCCGCCGCCGCTGCTGCTGTGGCGACCTAAAAGGGTTTTGAAGAATACACGGAACAGGCTCCTCGGGTCAATGCCTGAATGTTTATAGAAACGCACGTCTTCGGTGGCTATAAGTGCATTGATAAGGTTGGGCGAAAGCTCGTCGTAGGTTACATTGGAGCGATTCTCGATGCCGATAAAGCCCAATATCTCGCCGTCGGCCGAAATCACTTCGGTGGCTTGGTTGCTTTCGGGGTTTTCCAATTGCTCGAACGATGGCATGAATCCGAGCCATCCCAGCGACAACAGCAGGAAGAACAGGAAGATGAACCCCCACACGCCTGCAAATATTTTCCATGCTGTGCGTATTGTGTTGCTGTTGTTATTATTTCGTTTTTTTGCCATGATTCTGTTATTTCTTTTTTGTTTGGTATCGGGTGTTATGTCGTATTGTTATTTTCCGGCGGCAGAGGTGCCGAATTTCTCAATGCGGAGTCCTACACTCTTCAGTCCAGTTACATTTGTGTCGCGCATGCCGTGCCACAACTCGAAGTGGTAGCGTCCCGACCGTGGGAATATCACATGGCGGCGGAACACGAAGCGGCTGTCCACATAGCGTCCCGTACGTTTGCCATACCAGTGTCCCTCCACGTCGGCCAGAGGGCATTCCAGAGTGTCGTAGGCAACGCTTCCGTCGGGGAATGTTGTGTTAATGAAAAAGAATGTGTTGGCTTTAGGATATTGCACACTGTTGCGCACATCTATGTAGAAGTCGAATATTTGCAGGGTGTCTTCCACATCAACATCAAAATTGAGGCGGTCGTTCATGTTCCATCCGCTTTCGTCCACATCGCGCTCTGCAGTGTAGTACACTTTGCTGTCGCAGCTCTGCCACAACCATGCAAGGCACGCGGCCATTAATGCAAGTCCAAACTTTCTATTCATGTCGGTATGTTATCTTAAATGTGTTGTATTTTGTTTTGCCTTTCGGGGGAGTTGACCGGGTGGTGTCTCCTCCCTTTTGGCTGTTGTTCTGGCCAGAATGTGTGCTATACGTTGATGCAATCCTAATTCTGTTCGCCACGCTGCTCTCCGCTTCTTCTTTCTTTGTTGTTGCGGCGGGGATTGTTGCGTGGATTGTTGTTGATGCGGGCACGCTGGTCGTCACGGCGGTTGTCCATGTTGCGCTGGCGGCGTTCGTTGCGTTGGTCGTCGCGGGGACGGTTGCGGTTATCGCGGTTGCGGTCGTTGTCGCGACCACGCTCGTTGTCGCGGTTGCGCTGATTGTTGCGTCCACGGTCGTTGTTGCGGCTTGTCGGCTCCTCTGAACGGCTGTCTTGCAGGTCGGGGTCGTTCAAGTCGTCGGCCATACGGCGCAGTTCTCTTTCGAATTCGGCGTTGTTGGTCTCTTGGGCCAGAGCGGCTGTAGACATCAATTCCACCTGGTAGTCTTCCAGCTTTTCGGGATACTCTTGGTTGCGGTTCATCTCGATGATGGCCTTCACGCTGTCGGCGGGTATGGCATAGAGGTCGCTTTCGCCCTCGTAGGCATACCACATTATGCCGCGGAACACATCGGTTTTCTTATACAGTGCCAAGCCTTTCTTGAACCGAATGGATGTGTTGGCGGGGGGGGATTTCTTCAATGCGTCGGCATACACCTCGCATTCAAAGTTCAGGCAACATTTCAACTTGCCGCATTGCCCGGCCAGTTTCTGAGGATTGGGCAATATCTGCTGTACCTTTGCTGCACTCGTGGTAACCGATTTGAAGTTGGTGAGCCAAGTGCTGCAGCACAGCTCGCGTCCGCAGGTTCCCAGGCCACCCACTTTACCGGCCTCCTGGCGCACACCAATCTGTTTCATTTCGATGCGCACATGGAATTCCTCGGCCAGCACTTTAATCAGCTGACGGAAGTCCACACGGTCGTCGGCAGTGTAGTAGAATATGGCTTTGGCGTTATCGCCCTGATACTCCACATCGTTCACCTTCATCTCCAAGTTTAGGCTTGAAGCAATCTGGCGGGTCTTCAGCAGTGCGTTGTGCTCGTTCTTCAGGCTCTCCACCCAACGCTCAATGTCGGTGCTTTTGGCGCGGCGGAACAACTTGCGCACATTCTCGCTGCTGGGGTCGATGCGACGTTTCTTCATCTGAATGCGGCACACCTCACCGGTCAGGCTCACTATTCCGATGTCGTGTCCCGGCGAGCCTTCCACAGCTACCACATCACCCTCGGTCACTTCCAACCCGTCGGGCAGGCGGAAAAAGTCTTTGCGGTTGTTTTTGAAGCGTACTTCCACACAGTCGAACGGGGTGCCGCCCGGTTGACGGATGCCACGCATCCAATTGCAGGATGTAACCTTGCTGCAGCTGCGGGTTTCGCGCTCGTCCACCGGTACATACGATTCGGGGCAACGCTTGCATCCGCGGCTTAGAAACAACCCCTCCTCATATTTCACCCAAGGCAGTGTCGGGTCGGGCTCCAAATAGGGGTCAATCGAATTTTCCGGTGCCGAATACTCGCCAAAAACGTCGGTCTTGTCCTCTTTCCGTTCCTGCTTCTCTTTCTCTCGACGATCGCGGATAAAGGCCTCCATCTCCTCGGCGGTTGCGGCATCGTCATCAAAGTCATTGTTTTTCGCCTCGGCTGGGTGCTGAGGGACTGTGTCTTTTTCGGCGGGTCTATTATTGCCGTTGGGCTTCTCTATATCTTTGTCTTTCTTTTCTTCCATGTTCTCGTTTTCTTTCTTTTTCAAATACTTATATCGTTCTCTATCGGTTCTTTATTGCTTTACTCAGCCTGAACGACAACTGCATTAGCGTTATCTTCGCATAGGCGTTGCGCTCTATGGAGTATTGTGCTTCGTTCAAGGCATTGCATATTTGCTCTACGTTATTGTTGGTTATCATGGCGGGGAACGAACTGTTGAATTTCTCGTCGCCAAACGCCAACTCGTCTTTTAGTTCCACTCCGGCAGCGGTCTTCAGGTAACAGGCTCTCACCGACTCCTGCGCAAATTTCAAAAACAATTTCAACGGTTCGCGTCCCAGCTCGGCGGCCTTGTCCACCCATGCCGACAATGTTTGCATGTTCAGTTTGAACAGCAAGCGCATCCACGACACAAACATGGCGGCATATTCCACCCTCCGGCTACCGGATACCTCTATTCCCTGTCCCGGAACCACTATCTGCTGCACTCGCGAAAGGATGGTAGAGAGCATCCTGTCGCGGCTTTCCGCCACCATCAGTATCACTGTTCGGTCTGTAGGCTCTTCCAAAGTCTTCAGTAGCTTGTTGGCTGCTACAATGTTCATCCTCTCCGCCATCCACATTATCAATACTTTGTAGCTTCCCTCGTACGATTTCAGTCCCAACTCCCTTACAATGTTGTCCACATCTCTCTCTCTTATCATGCCCTGTTTCTTCTCAATACCCAGATGTTCGTACCATTGGTCCTCTGTCCCTGTTTGGTGGTAGTTGTTTAAAAACTCGCGGAATTGTTCTATGAATTCATTCGAGCAAGGGCTAGAAGAGCCCGAGCTTGTGGTAGCAGTTGGAAACACAAAGTGCAAGTCGGTGTGCATCAATTGTTGATACTTTTTGCAGGTGGGACACTCGCCGCACGAGTCGGCACGTAAATCACTCTCACCGTGATAGTGTTGGCGGTTTTCGCAGTTCAGGTATTGGGCATAGGCTATGGCCAATGCCAAACTGCCGCTGCTGGAGGGTCCCAACAACAATTGGGCGTGGCTTACACGTCCCGAGTCTATTATTTCGGTCAGGTGGTTTATCAAAATACGCTGACCCTCAATATCTTTAAACCGCATTATACTCGCAAATTAAACTACAAATATATAATTAATTATTGATATAATGACTTTTTTTTGCAAAAAAGTCCTCAATGCAATTCTCCCAACGTTGGCGGGCGGCCTCCAGGCCTTTGTGTATCTGGCGTTCCGTCAACTCCTTGGACGGAAGATTCGTCATATACTGCGCCACCTTGATGCCTGACTTGTCGAGCTCCAGGAGTTCTATTTTCTCCTCGCTTCCCTCGGTGCACAGAAGCAAACCCAGAGGGTATCCCTCCTTAGGTTCTACTCTTCGTCATACTAATGCTAGTTTATTTTGCTTTGGTATTGTTAGTTTTTGACGCTGCAAGGCTAAACAAATCTGTCGACATGTTTAGCAAAATGTCGATTTTTTCGCACAATTCAAAGAAAAGGCGTATTTTTGCAAAAAAATTTGACGATGGATAAGAAACAAGATATAGCCTATTTCTTGTCATTCTGTATTGAGCAATACAAGAACGCAAAACACTTGTCGGGCAGTAAGGCGATGGAGGTGCTGAACGTATATGGTGTGCTGGAATATCTTGCTCAGCACTATGAGACATTGCACACCCAAAGTCACCATTGGCTGATAGAAGACATTGACGAGTACATATCACTCCGTAAAAACAAGGTGTCATGAAACTGTACCATGGAAGTCTTGAAATAGTCAAACAGCCTGTAATACGTCAATCGAATCGAACATTGGATTATGGGCA
>JAEEGH010003491.1_pt1 | contig 41282 bp, 40 predicted proteins | sample 9134181 | NCBI WGS metagenome assembly JAEEGH01 (sample SAMN16246544, study PRJNA631951) | gut metagenome | biome: gut microbiome; feature: rumen; material: DP-attached | host: Bos | place: Iran: Karaj | collected 2018-10 | reverse complement strand
GCATAGATGGCCTTCGTCGCAGACAGGGATACAAAGACTGTTACCACACCGGGCGTCGTTAAGAAGCTCAAGAATGTATTCCTTGCAGGCCAGTGGCTCATGGGTTCAGGCGGACTTCCGCCGGCAACCGCGCAGGGCAAATATGCCGCATGGCGTATCTGCAAAAAAGAAGGCGTTGAGTGCAAGTAAGATTACGCATTGACCAAAGGGCTGTCTCGGGTATTGAGACGGCCCTTATTGATCTTTCAGTGGTTGATATATCTCAGCAGTTGTAATGTAATTCCTTTTCGACAACTGCTACAAAGGCTATGACGAGGTGGTTGAATATTTGGATAGTCATTTCGAGTATTAGCGGGCATTGGATTTATAGCTGGATTCTTCAACGAAAAAGGAAAACGGTAAATAAGGAAAACAGACTCATAACGAAGAACTTGCCAAAATGACGGATAGGACTGTCTATATTAAGGATGGCGTTATTTCTGAGCAATAAATTGCCTTACTAAGAGTTATTTCCCTGAATGGTATAATAATCGTGTTTAAGGGAGAGATCCGCTCGCACGGATATTCAACTATTCTGAAAAATAAGGGATTTATAGTTATGCCATACAATTATTCTTACACGCTTGATCCAAATCCTAAGCTTGTTCCGATAGGCAATATAAAGTTCGATCCGGTTACGGATGAGTACAGGAACGTAATAGAGAAGGAGAAGAGAATACACAGGCTTAAGCACAGAGGAGATCTTGTTAAAGCTGTGATCTTCTTTGTTCTGTCTCTGATACTTTTCGCGGGAGGAGCATTTCTGGGGATCAGATATGCTTTGTTCCTGCTGTTTCTTCCGGTACTTATAGGAATCGTTTTCCTGGTAATATCGGTGATCATGTTTGTCACCAGCGTGAGCTTTAAGGTCACCGGCATAAAGGCCGGCACGGTTACTCACAGGGAAACACATCAGTATAATGTTGAAAACAACTATAACCAGACATTAACGAGAAGTACTGACCGTGTCACAGTCAGGATAGATGAGACAGGTGATGAGGTATCGGTAATAACTGACTCTGAGACTCAGATGCACTGTATACCTGATAGAAAGGTCTGGCTTCTTAAGACCTCAACAGGTGCAGTAATATCGCTCGTAAGATAATATTTGTTCCGTAAATGTTATAATAACTTTACTCTTGCAAAGGAATAGGGATAAAGATATGGCAGACAAATGGTCAAATGAGAGCGACGATATTTTCGAGAGATTCGCGGCAGGGATCGACGATGCGATAAGCAAGGGTGAGAGCCTGGACGTAGCTGACCGTGATCTGAATTATGGCATCAAGCTTCAGCACGACAGGCTTGCACGGCATGGCGTGACCATGAAGATGGATATTACGCCGAGAGGCGCATGGACGGAAGGATTTAAGCTTGGGCGCTGCCAGGGTGACGATCATTTCGAGTTCTATAAGGAGAGCCGCACCTGCAAAAAGGATGAGTCCTATTACAAGAACGGCAGGCGCCTTTATAGAAATGTGGACAATTACAAGCTTTCCCAGACGGTAACGGATTTTGCGACGGAGGAAAAGCCAGCTGACAGACAGTATAAATGTCCTTCGTGCGGAGCTGTATCTACAGTTGCGCAGCTCGTTGCAGGGTGCCCTTACTGCGGAACCAAATTCAAGACATCTGAATTCTATCCGAAGATAACCAACTACTATTTCAATCTGGACATTGGATACAAATCAGGAAGGACTGCAAAGATCTGCAAATGGTCGATACCGATCACATTTGCAGCAATAATTACTCCGTTTCTTTTGTTCAGCTGCAGTGCTGCGCTCGCAGAGCACCGGACTGCCAGTCCATGGGGTATTTTCATGATAGGCCTGATCTTAGCTTTGATCTTCGGCCCCACTATCGGCTACTGCATTGCTTACTGGACAGATAAGATGAAGTATGAGAGCAACGATGCCAGAAGCAACAAGATGTCCACGATCTACAAGGGTTCGAGAACGGCCTTCAAAGATTATATGGAGAAGCTCTCTCAGGAATATTCATATGAATACTTTGCCGATAAGACCGTTGCCCTGATAAAGATGCTCATATATTCCGACAAGCCGGAAGAGCTGACATTCTATAACGGTCCGGCATTAGATCCGTCACTTCAGAATATCCTGAATGTCACATCGTTGGGTGAAGTCGGTATCACGAGGATGGAAGTCATCGGTGATTATGTAGTCGTTAATGCTAATGTGCATCTCGATGACACTTATATAAACGGAGACCGGATCCTGGTTGTAAATGACATGTTCAGAGTCGTCATGAAGAAGAACATTACAAAGCCGGTTAACCTGGGCTTCAATATCACGAGCCTTCATTGCCCGAGCTGCGCAGGTTCTTACGATGCCACAAGGACAAAGACCTGTCCTCACTGCGGCTCTGCAAACAGGATCGAGGATGTCGACTGGGCCGTGGATTATCTGGGAAGATAAGCATCGTTTTAAGGAGGAGATATTATGGGATTATTCGATAAGTTTAAGAAGAAAGAAGAACCCGAGAACATCGGCCCCATGTTCCTTTACAGCGAAAAGGAGCTGGAGGAAGTAGATGCCTATATCGCGAAGGCTTTCGGAAAGTTCGATAATGTCTTCCATGAGATTGTATCTCCCGACATCCATCTCGATGTCTGCTTTGTTCCGCCCACGGACGATGAGCCTTTCTATAAGCTTGTCACAATGGGTGCGGGCGCTTATGAGATGAAGATCCCGGAGAAGTGGAAGGAGTGGCACATCGAGCGCGCCGAATATGTAATCTATGTTCCAAAAGACTGGAATCTTAGCAGCGACAAGCCTGATGATTACTGGCCTATAAAGGTTCTTAAGGACACTGCGCGCCTGCCTATATGGTGCGATACATGGCTGTCCTTTGGACATACGCTGCAGGCAGATGAGGCGGGAACCGCATATGCTCCGGGCACGAGGTTCAACAGCGTGATCCTGGATTTCTGCGAGAACCATCAGGGCGAAGTCAGGTTCGAGACATCCACCGGCAAGACGATAACTTTCTATCAGGTTATACCGATGTTCCCCGACGAGCTGAAGTTCAAGATGGACACCGGCGATGCAGGTGCTCTTTTCGACAAGTTCGAAGCAAAGGGAATCGAATACAAAGTCGTGGATAACAACAGAAGAAGCGCAATCGATTAATATTGCAGAATGGCACGAAGTATTCGAGTCCTTGGTCTGCTTGCTGCCGTTCGTACCGACAGTTAGGAATTGTTGCTCTAAATGTTGCTCTCTCTGTCCGCTTAGAAGGCAACAAATGAGGCAACATTGGCAATGTTGCTCTAAATGTTGCTCTTTCTGTCCGCTTAGAAGGCAACAAATCCTTAACTAAGGATTGCCCTAGCCCTGAAGCAAAATAATCCGGACTGTTCTACCCGAATTGAGACAGCTTTTTGATCCTCAGACAAGACCGATCTTACTTCTTGTTGTATGTCTCCGTGATCTCTTTACATGTGTTGATCACGTCGATGTTAAGGACTCTTAAGCGGTATGAGAGCTGCTTTAAGATGAGTTCGATCTTGACGGGGCAGGAGAGGAAGATCGGCTCTAAGTATTCGGGAGTGATCGTCTCAACATACGTGTCATCAGATTCGGAGACTGCCGTAGCTTCTCTCTTTACAGAAGCGAGCATGCCGAGTTCACCGAAGAGCGATACGGGCTTAAGTTCAGAGATCTTCTCGCCGTCGCTGTTATATATTCCAACTGTGCCGCTCCTGAGGATATACATGGTATTCTCCAAAGCGCCCTCTTCGTAGATAATCGTATTCGTATCGTAGTTTCGGATGTCGCCTGTTCCCTCATCGGTGATCGCTTCAAAAGCTTCGTTGATCGCTTCTGCGCTCGGAGGTGCGATGTAATCCTTGTTGTTCTCATACATGTCTACATGCTTCTTGATCCTTGAGAACAAAGACTTCTTCTTGTTAGCTTCAGCCTCTTTGACTTCTTTAAGGAGGGCCTTGGCTTCGTTATAGTCATTGGTCATGGCCTGGACTCTTCTGCCCAGGTGCTGCATGAGCTCTAAGATCTGATCGGGATTTTCCTGGAAATATGTGGTGAGCTCGTCCTTGGGGATCTCGATGACGCGCACGTTGCCGACTGCAACGATGGTCGCATTTCTTGGGATCGAATCGATTATCGCCATCTCGCCGAAATATTCGCCGGTCTCAAGAAGCGCAATGCGGAAAGGCTCCTGATCCTTCTTGTCCCAGTCTGCATAGACACTGGCTTTGCCCTCAAGCAGGCGGAAGAAGCTGTCGCCGATGTCGCCCTCTTTTACTATTACTTCACCCTTGTAGAAAGACTTCTCAACAACACTCATAGCAATACTCCTTCCTCGCACTTTGAAAATTTATTCTTACCCAAAAAGAATACCTGCAACATTTATATTATATCCGCTGGAGTTCAAAAGAACATCACCGGCAATGTCTGTTTTTCAGTTAATTTTGCCTTTCAATCCCATTGGCTCCCACATATAATGGTTCTATGAGCGGCAAGTTGCAGAACAAGACAGCTATAGTTACCGGAGCTAATTCCGGTATGGGCATGGCTACCGTGAGAGCATTAAGCGACATGGGGGCCAAGGTCATCATGCTCTGCAGAAGTGAGAAGCGCGGTACCGAAGCGCTCGAAAAGCTCTCGTCTGAGAAGTACCGCGATCTTGAACTCATCCTCTGTGATCTCGGCAATTATGACTCCATCAGAGCATTCGCAAATATTGTCAGAAGAGGCTACGGTCACATAGACATACTGGTCAATAACGCAGGCTTTATCTCGCTCGACAGACAGGAGACGAAGGAAGGGCTGGAGAGGCAGTTCGGTATTAATCACATCGGCCATTTTCTTCTTACGACAAGTCTTCTGGATCTTATGGGCGAAGGCGGCAGGATCGTTAATGTCGCATCAGGCGCGCACAAGACCGGCAAGATCCATTTCGACGACATAAATCTTACGAAGGGCTTTAATGTCATTAAGGCTTACTCACAGAGCAAGCTTGCGAACGTGCTCTTTACAAGGGAGCTTGCAAGGCGCGTTAAGGACAGGGGCATAACGGTCAACTGCTGCCATCCGGGTGCTGTTGCGACCAACATCGGGATCGATAGAGATACAGGTTTTGGCAAGACTGTAACAGGTCTTCTTAAGCCTTTTTTCCAGACGCCTGAACAGGGTGCAAGGACTGCAATATTCTTAGCTTCAGACGATTCGGTAACAGACATTACGGGAGAGTATTTCTATAAGTGCAGGATAGCCAAATCTTCCAGACGTTCGAAGGACATGGAACTTGCAAAGAAGCTTTTCGAATTCAGCGAAGAACTTGTCGGAATATCTTCGTGATATAATATCTTACGGAATAAAAAAACGGGGGATAGTTATTATGTTTTTCAATACTTTTACGTTATCAAAAATGTTGATCGTTATCAGTGTTTTTGGCAACATTGCCTGCCTGATCATCGGCATGCTCATTGTGAAAAGCAAGATCAAGCCGACAAAGATACTGGGCATCATGTATTTAGTCGATGCAATATTGGGTTTCATAACCAATGTGGTCTCGTTTATCCGTTACAGCTTCGTTACTCCGGAGCTGTTGGCTTTACTCACAAAGGCAAACAGCGTTTTATCTGTCGTTATAACGCTTGCCGGATTCTTATTTATCTGTTTATACGTTCATAAGAATTACGGATGCAAATGGATCTATTTTCCTATATTCGCACAACCGGTAGTTAATGTTATAGCTACCATTGCTTTCAGGGCTGTTTTCAACCGTATGGGCAACACGGCGCAATATATCATCATTTCCGGTTTGTCGACAAGTCTCAGCTCTCTGGTAACAGGCTCTGTCGGGGCAATAATCCTGATCCTTGTTTTCCACAAGAACAGAAATAACGAAAAGATCATTCCTCATATGTGGGCAATCAGGCTCGCTACATTCTGCACATCCCTGATCTCACCTATTGTGAGCATTATCTACTATGGGGTATGTTATGGTTCCGAAGTAAGGGGAACAAGCATCTACTTTTTCACATCATACAAATTAACATTTTTCCAGTTTGTCTTCGCAGCTATCTATTCGCTCGTCTGCATGATAATGCCCATCTATATCCTCGTTATGGTAAAGAGGGCAGAGAAGAAACTGGAAGAGACATCGCCTTATATCGAAGATTGATCGCAAAGGAGATAAACCATGAGCAGAAAGAACTTCGGCGCAAAGCCCGTTATGTATCCGCAGCCCGTACTTATTATCGCTACTTACGATGAGAACGGCGTTCCCAATGCTATGAATGCCGCATGGGGAATTACCACTGATTATAAAGAGATCACGATAAGCTTAGGTGAGCATAAGACCACTGATAATCTCGCAGTGCGGAAAGCATTCACGGTCAGCATGGCAACAGAAGACCAGGTCATCCCCTGTGATTATGTAGGCATTGAGTCTGGAAGAAAAGAACCAGGTAAGTTTGCCAAGGCCGGCTTCCACGCGACAAAGAGCGAATTCGTTGACGCGCCTCTTATCGACGAGCTCCCGATGGCTTTGGAATGCAGAGTAAAGAGCTTTGAAGACGGTATCCTTGTAGGTGAGATAGTTAATGTCTCAGCTGATGAGAGCGTTCTTACGGACGGTAAGGTCGATCCAAAGAAGCTTAAGCCTATCACTTTCGATCCGATCAACAATACTTACATCGGACTTGGCGAGGTTGTAGGAGAAGCCTTTAAGGACGGAAATAAGATCAAATAATCAGCCGAACTCTTTTGCAAATTTCTCAGGATCTATCTGATAGAGTTCTTCACCAAGCTTGTCGCTTGCTTCGATGAGCATCCTCTCGTATGTGCACTGAAGGGGCGACACCTTGTTCTCGTCGCCGGTATTCATTCTGTTCGCGCATCCGCACGAATTCGTGCAGCGCTTTACGAGGTCACAACCGGTGCAGGTCTCAGGTGTGGAAGATCTTTTCGCGATCTCGATGACCTTTGCTTCGTTAAGCCCCTCGAAAACATTACCCAGCAGATAATCCTCATCTCCGATAAAAGACGTGCAGGGATAGAGGTCTCCCTTAGGTGTTACGGGCATCTGTCTGACGCCGAGATGGCAGCGCTCAGCGGGATTCTTGTCCCTGATGCACTCGCTGATCTTGGAATAGATCGGGCCGATAAACACCTTATCGCCCTTAATGAATAATTCCCTGATGTATCCGCATGCCTTTTCGAGCTGACCCCTTAAAGCATCCAGATCTTCGTCGGTCCAGCTGACTTTCCTTCCGTATGCGATGACGAAGGAGAGATGCTTAAATCCCAGCTCGTGAAGATATTTGACTGATTCAGCGTAATAGGGAACAGCCTGAGGCGCGATCGTCGCTAATGCTGATGCTTCAGGCATATAACTTAAGAGAAGCTTTGCTTTCTCTTCAACAACGGATGATGTGGGCTTGCCGCCCGCAAAGATCCTGCAGATATCCTGGGCTTTGCCGTCAAATGAGAGGCCGATGCCCATCTTTGCTCTTACGGCGCGCTTTAAGAATTCCTCATCAAGCAGCGATCCGTTTGTGGTCATCTTGCAGTCGAATCTGATGCCGGTCTTCCGGGACTTCTCTTCGCAATAATCCAATGCCTTGTAGATAAGGTCCTTTTTGAGCAGAGGTTCGCCGCCGAAGAAGCAGAGACCTGCTCTTTGTCCTCTGGAGAACGCCAGATCACAGGCCGCAATGAGGACGTCTTCGGTCATGTCCTTCGGGCATTTCTCACGGATGCAATAGCTGCAGTCCATGTTGCAATTGTCTGTCAGATGCAGTGTCAGATTCATAAGGGCATTATAACTGATTTATCGGGTCGTATATCCGGTTTAATTCTCCTGACCGGGATCGGCGAATTCAACACCGCCGTCGAGAGTTACCGGCTCGGTGCTCTGACGGGTATTAACAGGCTCGGTCTCATCGGTGTATTCTGCTACGTCACCGGCATAATCTACTTGTGTCTCGCCTTCCAATTCGACTTCGTCTGTCGTCTCTGTCATGGGCTGGATGTCGCCGGCGTATTCTATGGGCTTATCTTCGCCGCATCCGGTAACCGCAATTGCCGTAAGTGCTACCGCTACGCCTATTGCGTATAGAGGCTTCTTATAATCTTTGGTCTGTATTATCTTCATTGTGCTGCCCTCCCTTGTGGCTTTCTATCCTGTAAACAGATATGGACGCGAAAATGTTGCAGCTTCTTTTAAATTATACGTCTTGAGTGTACACCCCAAAGTTTGTAAAAACAAATTTACATTTTATTTTTTTGTTCTCATTTGCTTAATACTGAGTATTCATAGCCACCATATAATCTAATTTGATAAGCCTCTGCCAAAAGGTGACATGAGCGCCAGACTTAGAATGCCCGTTTACAGTCTTAATTGAATCTGCCACAAAAATAAACCATGCCTGAGTGTCAATATTTCGCGCCGCTGTGATATATATATGTAAAACTCTGTGCGCAGGTAACTTAAGATGATCAAAAACATTGTGCTTGATATGGGAAATGTCCTTCTGGATTTCAGACCTGAATTTGTTCTGGACGCATTCTGTTCTTCCGAAGAAGAGAAGGATGTGATCAGGAAAGAACTCTTCAACGGTCCGGAGTGGAAGATGGGCGACCGCGGTGACATAAAGGACAAAGACCGTTACGGCCTTGTTAAGCCGAGAGTACCTGAGAAATATCACAAAGCACTGAAGGACTGCGCAGACAAATGGGGCATATGCATGGATCCGATTGAGGGTGCGAGGGAATTCTGTGAGGCCTTGAAGAACAAGGGTTATAAGGTCTATGTACTCTCCAATGCGAGCGACCTTTTCTATGATTATTTTCCGAAGTTCCTGCCGCTGGATTTTTTCGACGGCGTATTCGTATCTTCGGATTATCTTATGCTCAAGCCCGATGTAGAGATCTATAAGACGTTCCTTGATAAGTATGGCTTAAAGGGCGAGGAATGCCTTTTCATCGATGACAGGCAGGACAATATCGAAGGCGCGGGAAAAGCGGGACTCAATACTTTCCGCTTCACGGGCGATTATGAGGCCGTGTTGAACCAATTGGCATAATCTTTTAAATAAATATTTTCAGGCTCTTTTACTTCCCGATGTAATGATATAATTAAGCGACTGACATGGTTGTGTGTGGGGGTAATATGAGCAGAAAGAACCGTATCGAGAGGCATTACACCAAATGGGGATATATCTTTGTAATCCCGTTTGTCGTTGTATTTCTGATCTTCAGTTTCTGGCCGATGGCCAGCACCATCTATTACGCATTCTGCTATCTGAAGCATGCGGGAAATACCAATCCGGAATTACTCACTACGATCGGCAAGCCCTGGTATCAGAATTTCAAAGAGGTTTTTACTGCTAAATCTTTCTGGGATGCCTTCAAGAATACGATAGTCTTCTTCCTGGCTTCAACTATCCCGGAATGGCTTCTGGCATTCTGGCTGGCGGCAATGATGACTGACAGAAGAATGAAGATCAAGGGAAGATTCATTTGGAAGACAGCATTCTTTTTCCCGAAGCTCGTTGCGGGATCTGCATTGGGTTACAGTGTTTTGGACCACATTCTTTCAGTTGTCTTTCAGGGATCCGGTTATACTATGGCTGCATTCATGATGAACGGATTCGGTTTCAAGGAAAAAGACCTGGAGTTTCTCACATCAGTGCAGTTCGTTATTATTTTGACTACTCTCTTCATGCACTTCGGCATTACCTTTATCTATGCGGTAGCCGGAATAACGGGAATCCCTGTTGAGGTATTTGAAGCGGCGGAGATCGACGGTGCCAACAGACTTCAGACCTTCTTTAAGGTCACGCTTCCTTCAATGCGTCCTATGCTGTTCTTCATTACTGTTGTTTCAGTCGTAGACGGAATCGGAATGTATGACATTCCAAACCTGTTCGGACCTTTCGATACTTTGAGAAGAAATCTTACGCTCATGATGTATATGGAGAAACAGGCATTTGCAGGATCCTACGCTTATGACAAAGCGTCTGCAGCAAGCCTCGTCTTACTTATGATCTATATTCTCATGTCCGGTATCATTTATTTCCTGTTCCTCAGGGATAAGGACGAAGCTAAGTTGAAGAAGCTCAATAAGCAGAAAGAAAAAGAACTCGCGAGGAGCATCTGAGGGGAATAATTATGAGTACTAATGAACTGACATTATCTGAAGATAAGAAAAAAACCATTGCCCTTAAGATAACAACTTACGTTATCTCTGTCTTACTGACGTTCATGATCCTTACGCCTCTTTATTATTTTTTCAGACAGACATTCGGAGAAGAGGTCAAGCTGGTTCACGGCGCAGGCGACAATACCCAGCTGGTAATCACACCGCGTGAGCATACGATAACCTTGAAAGAGTTCGCAAAGCTGTTTACCAGAGCAGACTTCATCGGTCTCAGGAATTCAATGCTAGTTACCTGCATCAGTACTCTCCTGAACATGTATTTTTCTGCACTGACTGCATATGCGATCACTGCTTATGAGTGGAAATTGAGAGCAGCGTTTGAGAAGTTCATCATCGTTGCCATGATGCTCCCCAGCACCGTAGCATCGATCGGTTTTGTCCAGATGTGCTATAAGTACCATCTGATCAATAATCTTACAATGCTCATTGTCCCGGCACTTGCTACTCCGATGACGGTATTCTTCATCAGAATGTATCTGAAGGCAACGTTCTCTAAAGAGATCGTAGAGTCAGCAAGGATTGACGGTGCCGGCGAATTCAGGATCTTCAACCAGATCATGCTGCCGCTCATGAAGCCTGCCATCGCTACACAGGCCATCTTCTGCTTTGTTGCGAGCTGGACAGATGAATGGGTTCCGAGGATCATTCTCATCGACAACAGTAAAGACATCAAAACGCTTCCTCTCGTGGGAAGCATACAGGGTGCAGGTCTCCTCATGCTTCTTCCGCCCATTATCCTTTATGCGTTCCTCTCAAAGCACATCGTTGAGGGTATCGCATTAGGAAGCGTCAAGGCATAACCGCCTGATAACAAATGTTATAATTATCCTGTCTGGATTTTCAGGCAGGATTTTTTATCGGATAAAAGGAAAGATGACATGAGGTATCTTCTATGAGCAACGAGAGACAGTATTACGAAGACATCGGCTATAAGCCTTTTTTGTTCTTTATTGTATTCGGTGTGTCAGGCGACGAGCTTGAAATATCAAGGGCAAAGCACAATGTTGATGAGATCCCTGAGGGTCTGGACAGCGTTTCTCTGACACGCCCGGAACACTCGGATTATTTAGACGGATTCTTCAGCGGTGATCTCGATAAAGTACTTAAGAGCCATACTGACAGTGCTTTATATGAGGCATGCAAAACAGCTGACAAGGTTGTAGTAATGAGAGGTGAGATCGCCAAAGACGACACGCTCGATTATATGCGCAATGTTATAGGCATCTGCCAGGCCTTTATAGACAAGGGAGCCGTCGGCATATTCGATACCCAGACATTCAGGATCTATTCTCCGGAGGAATGGACGGAAAAGTTCTTCGGCAAGGACGTTAATGCCCAGAATCACGTTCTTATCATGTTCTCCGAAGAAGAGGACGGATACTGGATCCACACAAGAGGCATGGCCGAATTCGGAAGACCCGATTACGGCATAAGCAAGGTTCCTGAAGATAAGCTCGAAGATTATAAGCAGATAATCGACCAGATGATCTTCTACGGCGGCCAGGGGCTCGTCTTTAAGGGCGGCGCGAAGCTTCACACATTTAACGGCAAGACATTCAGAGTCGCCACCGAATTCGTAAATGATTTCGAGAATTTTGACTATAACAACGCATATTACAACGTGACGGTAGTAGAAGAGTTATAAGCATCTGTTCTTGCACGAGGTGACTGTTATGGGAATTAAAGCTGCTTACATGGTACCGCATCCGCCGCTTATAGTTCCTGCGGTAGGAAAAGGCGGTGAATCGGAAATCGTCCCAACCACCGAAGCATACGAACGCGTGGCTTCTGAGATCAGCAGGATCGCGCCTGACACGATCGTGATCTTAAGTCCTCACTCGGTCATGTATGCCGACTATTTCCATATATCTCCCGGCAAGGGCGCTAAAGGCGACTTCGGCAGATTCGGTGCGCCTCAGGTCAGGTTCGACGAGAAATACGACGATGAGTTCTCCGCAAGGCTTGCCGACATGCTCTGGAATGACGGCTTCCCGGGCGGATTCCAGGGCGAACGCGATAAGGCGTTAGACCACGGAACGATGGTCCCGCTCTACTTTATAAGGAAGCACTATCAGGGCGGAAAGATAATCAGAATAGGCCTTTCAGGGCTTTCTCTTGCAGACCACTATAAGCTCGGTATCTATATCAGGAAGACCGCTGAGGCGCTGGGCCGCAATACAGTCATCGTTGCAAGCGGCGACCTCTCGCACAAGCTTAAGGATTACGGTCCTTACGGGTACGATCCCATGGGCCCCGTTTACGATAAGAAGATAATGGAAGCCGCTTCCAAGGCTGACTTCTACGGCATGCTTCATTTCGACGAAGACCTCCTGGATAAAGCCGCGGAGTGCGGCCACAGGTCGTTCTGCATAATGGCCGGCACGTTTGACGGATATAACGTCAGATCAGAAGTCTTGTCGCACCAGGATGTCACCGGAGTAGGCTACGGGATCAGTATTTTCGAGCCGCTCGAAAAGAATGAAGAGCGGTGCTTCCTGAAGATCATCGCAGACGAGATAAAGTCTTCAGACGCAACACCATACGTTAAGCTCGCGAGGGCCACGATCGATAAATATGTAAGGACAAGAAAGTGGCTCAAATACCCGAACGATCTACCTTCTGACCTGGTCGCTGCAATGCCTCCTGAAGCAACTGCAGACCGCGCGGGATGCTTCGTGTCAGTCCATAAGAGCGGCATGCTAAGAGGCTGTATCGGAACCATCGCTCCGGTCCAAAAATTCATTGCCGAAGAGATAATCTGCAACGCGGTAAGCGCGGTATCAAGAGACCCGAGATTCGACATGGTCAGGGAAGATGAGTTAGATCTTCTTGAGATCAATGTTGATATCCTCGGCAAGCCTGAAGACATATCAGGTCCTGACGAACTCGACGTTAAACGCTACGGCGTGATCGTCTCCTGCGGGTCTAAGAAGGGCCTCCTTTTGCCGGACTTAGAAGGTGTTGATACTGTCGAAGACCAGATCAGCATCGCGATGCGCAAGGGCGGCATAAAGCCCACGGATGATTATAAGCTGCAAAGATTTGAAGTAGTACGGTACAAGTGACATGACGGTCTGCAAAGTGTGCTTCAGACATTGTGATATTGCGGAAGGCAGGACCGGTGCCTGCGGTGCGAGGAGCTGCGTTGACGGCGTCGTTACCGCGACAAACTACGGCCGCATCACAGCGCTGGCATTAGACCCGATTGAGAAGAAACCGCTGTCGAGATTCTACCCCGGCAAGAAGATCCTTTCTGTCGGAAGTTACGGCTGCAATCTCTTCTGTCCCTTCTGTCAGAATTACGATATCTCAAGGTCCGACGGATCTGAATTTGACGATGAGATAACTCCTGCGCAGCTTGCCGGACTTGCCTTGAAATACAGGGACCGCGGCAACATCGGCGTCGCCTTTACCTATAACGAACCGCTTATCGGTTATGAGTTTATACGTGATACCGCAAAGCTCGTGAAGGATATGGGCATGAAGAACGTGCTCGTAACGAACGGCACGGCAGAACTTGAGATCTTAGAAGAGATAATCCCTTATATCGATGCGATGAATATCGACCTTAAGAGCTTCTCGGATGCGACCTACAAAGAGGTCCTCAAAGGTGATCTTGATACGACAAAAGCCTTTATCACAAGAGCGGTTAAGAGCTGTCATGTTGAACTCACGACACTTATCGTGCCCGGCATGAACGATTCCGAAGAAGAGATGAGAGAGCTCTCCGGCTGGATAAGTGAGCTTAAGGATTCATCAGGCAATGTGACCGGAGATAAAGTGCCTTTGCATATTTCGCGGTTCTTTCCGCGTTATAAGATGAGTGACGCACGCGCCACAGACGTATCAAAGGTATATAGACTTGCAGATATTGCTTCCGAGAAACTCGAGTACGTCTATACCGGCAATTGCTGAGGCAGATCTTTATCCGTAAATCAGTGATTGCTGAATACGATCACCTTGTCAGTCGGCTCTACCTTGACGTTTATCGCGGTCTGGTCGCCGCTGAACAGGCAGATATTGCCGTCCTGCTTTACGATGCCTAAGACTATGGAGATGTTCTGCTTTTCGGCGGGCTCGTCAGGGTCATAGGATGAGTCGAAGACGCCGCGGATCAGCTTATCAGCAGTGCACTCGGCAGGAAGACCTGCGAAGAAGTCCTTTGCTTTCTTTACATAGATCTCCTTGCTGTCGTAACCGTCTCCGCCGTCGTCATCGTATTCCAGGATGTCCTGATAGAAGTCGAAGATCGCGTCTTTCTCGCCGATCTGGGTGATCATCTTACTGATGAAGCGGTTGCTTATGACGACGTTCTTTACGCTGTAGCTGCTGACGACGTCGTGGTGCTTGGGATCGTTGATCTCTGCAATGACGTCGATGCTTCCGACGTCAAATTCAGGATTGGCTTCGACCTTGTCTCTGATGATGTCCTGGACATATACGAGATTTGCGAACATGCCTGCATCGATCTCGTCTTCGGGAACGAGGTCGTCTGAAAGGATAAGAACGCTGACGTCTTCATCGTTGAGCTCAAGGAATTCATTGATGGAATCGCAGATGAGGTCCTTCTCGAAGAGTTCGGCTGCTACGGTCTTAATAACGAACGGGTATTCCTTGTAGAAGTTCATCTTCTCAAGGCTCTTCTCATCGTCGATGACAACGATGTTTAAGAGCAGTTCGTCAGAATCCTTGTAGCCCCATTCGGAGAGGAATGATGCGAAGCCGTCCATGATCTCATGGCACTTGCTGTTGTGACCGAGCATGATGATCTTCTTTTTCTCAAGCCAGAAATCCTTGTTGAGCCTGATAGGAATGCCGGAGAGCCTGTCGCCGCTCTTTTTGGCCAGATCCTTATCGTTAAGAGCCATGTAGTAGCAGAAATTCCTGCCTTTGTCGGACTGTACCGTCAGAGGGATGACATTGCTGTTGCTGTCTAAAGACTTCGTGATATAAGCCATCTCATCGCTTTCTTTGCAGGGAGACGTGTAGAATGTGGCACCCTTGTTGGAGAGCAGTTCGTTGTAGATGGAATTGAGCTCGGGCATCAGCGAGAACTGGGCCATGAGCTTGCCGAGGATCTGGTTGACCCTTACAGGCACGATATTGCATTTGCCGTCGACCTGTTTGCTCCTGATGATCTTCTGCACGAGATTCCATGTCCAGTCGTCGGTGATCTCGACTATGATCCTCTGGTTATCCTGGGAATATGAAGCGGAAGTGATGTCGGATACCTGCATCAATGTCTTGATGGTAAGGGAGTTGCCTTTATCGAACTTATCTGCCTTCTCGTTTACGGCATATTTGCAGACGCTGTTGTTGATCTCTTCGCCTAAGATGACTACCGATGATGCGTGATGGAGGGAGATGTCGAAGAGCTGCTTTGATGAGAATACATCGCCTTCGCGGACAACGATCGTGAGGTTATTCTTGAACCTGTTTCTCGAGCAGTATATCTTGCGCGCGAAAAAGGACTTCCCGCTGCATTCTTCAGCAATCCTGTCATTCTCTCTTTTTACCGTCTCGTGAAGACGCTCTTCGATCTGCCTCTCGACTTCGGCTTTGCCGGAACCGACAAGGACCACAACCTTCTTTATATTGTCGCTGTAGAGGAGGTCATTTACGATCTCCAAGGCTCTGGAATTCCAGTTGAGGATGACGAAATGATCCGACATTATGAGCTTGTGGTTGCCGGCATTGGAATCTTCGATGAAGCTCGAAATATAGTTCGTGACGTAACCGATGACAGCGCCTGTGAAGGAGATCATTCCGATGATGACGATAAGGAGGCAGACGATCGCGATCGCAGCGTTCTGCGGTCCGATATCTTCGACGACATAGGAGATGCAGCCTGCATCAAGGATCATGCTTATCGTATAGAAAGCAGATTCCAGGAAGCCGAGCTCTTCAGTCCCGCTGAGGGACATCTTGCTGATGATGAATGCTGACAGGAAAAAGAAAGCGATATTGAATAAAAGTATCGAGAGCAAAACTATCTGTCCCGGATTTTTCGCAAGCCTGATGCTGAACCATTCGCGGATCTTTCTGTACATTCGTGTCACCTCGCGCCGTTGAAGTCTATAAGCATTTTATAAGTATATGAAATCATTCGCAATTAGTTGTTATACTTATACGGAAAGTTGTGTCAGGGGTTATTGGTTTATGGATAATGAATTGCTGATAAGAAATGCAGGGGATTATGTAGCCGGATTGCTTGAAAACAACAGCGGAGGGCATGACATCTCCCATTCCGTAAGGGTATATAAGAATGCGTTAAAGATCGCAGAGACAGAGCCTGCCTGTGACATGCTGGTCGTGTCACTTGCCTCGCTCCTTCATGACGTCGACGACCATAAGCTCTTTAATAATGAGAACAACGAGAATGCGCGTGCATTCTTAAGCAGCAGCGGCATTCCGGCTGAGAAGATCGAAGAGATAATCAAAGTCATTAATTCCGTGTCGTTCAGTCAGAACCGCGGCAGAAAGCCTGAGACCATAGAAGGCATGATCGTTCAGGACGCAGACCGCCTGGACGCGATAGGCGCCATCGGGATCGCAAGGACCTTTGCTTTCGGAGGCGAGCATGGAAGGAGCATTGAAGAGTCCGTGCAGCACTTCTACGATAAGCTCCTTCTCATAAAAGATGAGCTTAATACCGGAGCCGCGAAGACAGAAGCCGATAAACGCCACGCTTTCCTGGAAGCATTTATCGCTGAACTTAATGACGAGATGCGTGTATAATACGTCAGGTATTATTCCGAAGGATAAGAAGTATTTTTAGAATGCATTTTAAGGGGAAATATAAATCTCAATATGAAATGATGACCCAAAAGCCGGTGCCGGCTCTTATAGTCCAGCTCGGCCTGCCGACCATGGTCAGCATGTTCGTTACGAGCATCTATAACATGGCCGATTCCTACTTTGTAGGACAGATCAACACGTCCGCGAGCGGCGCCACAGGTGTTGTATTAGGCCTTATGGCGATACTTCAGGCTGTCGGATTCATGTTCGGTCACGGTTCGGGAAGCATAATCAGCAGAAAACTCGGCCAGAAGGATGTCGATAGCGCAACAACGATTGCTGCGACAGGCTTCTATTCTGCGCTTGCCGCAGGATTCTTTTTCCTCATATCCGGAGGCCTTCTTGTAACGCCGCTAATGAGGCTTCTGGGCAGCACGGATACCATCCTTCCTTATGCGAGAACATACGCGATCTGCATCCTTGCTGCTGCTCCCGCGCTCGTATCGAGCTGCGTCATGAACAACATCTTAAGATATGAAGGCCGCGCGTTCTTTGCCATGATCGGTCTTACTTCAGGCGGTATCCTCAATATATTCCTCGATATGTTCTTCATGCAGAAGATGAACATGGGAATCCTTGGCGCAGGCCTTGCGACCGCTATATCACAGTATATTTCATGGGCTCTGCTCCTTACGATGTTCATCCTCAAAAAGACACAGACCTCTCTTGCACCCAAATATGCAAAGTTTAAGGCAGCTATCCTTGCAGAAATAATTACGACAGGCCTTCCGAGCCTTGCAAGACAGGGTCTTGCGAGCATCTCCACGATGATCCTTAACAATGCGGCAGGCGTCTATGGCGACGCTGCCATCGCCGCAATGAGCATAGTAAACAGGGTCAGCATGTTCATCTTCAGCGCTGTGCTCGGCATCGGTCAGGGCTTCCAGCCTATCGCAGGCTTTAACTACGGCGCGAAAAAGTATTCCCGCGTCCGCCAGGGTTTTTTCTTTACTCTGATCTTCGGAACGATACTTCTGGGGATCGCATCGATGGCTGTCTATATCAATGCCGGCAGCTGCATCCGGTTCTTCAGAGATGATCCTGATGTTATCACCATCGGCATTCCGGCGCTTCAGGCGCAGTGTCTGGCGCTGTTCGTCGTGCCCTTCCAGGTCTGCAACAACATGATGTTCCAGAGCATCGGCTATAAGTTCAATGCGACATTCCTGTCGACCTTAAGAAACGGCCTGTGCTTTATCCCGGTAATTCTGCTCTTCAGTTTTATATGGGGTCTTACGGGCATTCAGATCGCACAGGCGGTAGCTGATGTCATGACAAGCCTTATCTGCATACCTTTCACGGTAAGCTTTTTCGCGAAGCTTCCAAAAGAAGAGCAATAAAATCATATCTCCGCGGGATGTTATAATCTTCTGTAAGACCAAAGATCTTAAGAGGAATAAGCGAGATGGAAGATCAGAACAAAAAGAAGCCCCCTGTAAGCAAATGGAAATTCCGTTTGATTATATTTATCACGTTTTTCTTCAGGTCGTTTATCTTCCTGTTCCTGGGCGGTGTGGTCTTTCTTGTTGCCGGCATATTCAGAAGGGAATGCCTCGTTGTCGGCGCCGCTCTGCTTGGTCTTGACCTGATCCTCTCTATCTGTTTCATGATAAGGACCAGCAGGCTCAAGGGGAGCCACGAGATGTTCAACATGATCGTTCAGGCTGCCACAGAAGATGATGGCGGCCGGGGTGAGATCGCCGTGAAACCTGATAAGGAAGATCTCTACAGCGAGAGGGCAAATGAACTGAGACACAAAGCTTCTGAAGCAAAGACCGTCAGGGAAGTCTTTGAGCTCTATCAGAGGGATATTGAGGACATGGCGCTTACTGATGAGACATATACCGTATATATCAAAAGGGAAGAATATTTCTTCGACAGAAAGATGCATTATGTTATATCTTTCGACCGCATGAGGGAGATCAATGACGACATAGAGCATCACCTCTACATGGATATCCTCTTTGATCCTGACAAGTTTGACAGCGGCATTGAGAATAATTTCGAAGGCATGGCAGACGGAGATAAGGCCGGATTCTTTGAACAGGTCAGGCAGTATCTTGAATCAAATGCTCTGATGGATCTTGCCGTAGAAGACATCAATACAGGCGCGTCTTACTGAAGACCTTTACGAAGCTTCCTCTTCAAGCACATTTTTCTTGCGCTTCTCAACGACGGATTTGCCGACCCACTTCTTCTTGTACCAGTAGTACATGACGATGAGTCCTCTTATGCATTCGTCCGTAGCGGTTCCGGCAAAGATGCCTGCTACGCCGACACCCATGTAAACGCCGACGAGCCAGCCTGTCGTAAGGCCAAGACCCCAGTTGCACAAAAGCCCCATGAGAAGCGGGAATATGTATGCGCCGGCAGCTTTGAGGCTGCAGACGAATGTCATGTTAAGGCATCTGCCGATCTCAATGAAGATATCAACGATCATGATCATCTGGCCAAGAGCGATGATGTTCTCATTCTGCGTGAAAAGCTGCAGCGTGTATCTGCAGAAGATAGCATTGAGTGATACCAGCATGATCGTGATAGGCATCGATGTCCTAAGCGTTCTGAATACTCTCTTATACGCAGCTTCCTCTTTGCCCGCACCGACCAGGTGGCCTGTAATGATCTGCGTCGACATGGCACATGCATTCGAGAAGATGATCGCGAGAGATATGAGCGTGTTGCAGTAAGCTCTTGCGCAGACGGCGTCATTTCCCATCGCGTTAACGAACGAGAGAAGCGTTGTCTGGTAGAGGTTGTATGTTAGGTTCTCGCCTGCGGTAGGAAGACCAATCTTGACCATCTTGCCAAGGAGCCTGCCCGGGAAAGGCTTCATGTATTTAAGCGAGATCTTACCGATCTTTTTTACGAAGAAGAATACGAAAACAGCGATCAAGCCGAATGTTCTTGAGACGACAGTCGAGATCGCAACGCCTGCAACGCCCATGTTGAGCGGTGCGAGAGGTCCGTAGAGGAACAGGTAGTTTCCGCCGATATTAATAACGTTGATCGCGAGCGTTACGTACATGCCGATCTTCGGGTGGCCGTTGCACCTTAAGATCTGGAGCATAACGTTATATACAGCCATTATGAATCCGCCGCCGCCGACGATGTAGATGTAGATCATCGAGTACGGGCGCATCTCGTCAGACACGTGAAGGAATTTCATTATGAGCGGATTTGCAGCGCAGAATGTTGCGCTTAAGACGACACCGACAACGAGATTTACCATGATGGCAAGCGTGTAGATCATGTTCATCTTGTCGTAACGCTTCGCGCCGAGATACTGCGAGACAACAACGCTCGTAGCTGTCGCGATGACGTTGAAAAGAATGTTCATCATGAACATGATGGTGTTCGCATTGCCGACTGCGCCTACGGCATATTCGTCGTAGTGGCTCAGCATCAGCGTATCGATGTTATTGACCAGTGTAGTCAGGAACATTTCGAGGAACATAGGCCCCGCCAGTAACATCAGCGGTGTCTTCTCGTCGATAACGACTGTATTTCTCTTTCTTATAGCGCTTTCCATATATTCCCCCATTGTCAGGCGCGCCTGTGATAACGAAACACAATGATACTACTAGCTTAAAGGGAATTATATTAAAATACAGTATATTTCTTGCCAAAACATTACATACATGTTTAGAAGGGTTTTGTGTAAAAGGAATAGACGGCAAACAATATGTGTCCGGGGAAACGACAGCGGGAGGACAGTCATGAATAAGATCTTTGCGCAAGTTGAGAAGCATATGCTTGAAGCACTTAAGGCGAATCTGCCTGATGTAAGTACGGATGATCTCGAGAAGGATGGCGCCATATTTTACATGAATGGTCAGAATGGAACAGCCTTTGACTGGTATGTAAATGACCGCTTATCCAACTTCTTCATTTTCTATAACGACAAGGAGAACCTTGGTGCAGTAAAGGGAATGCTCTATAAAAACGGCTCCCTTGATGTCTATACATACGGCAACAAAGGCCACGACGAGCCGGTCGAGACACAGTATAAGATAGATGCTGATGAGAAAGAACTCTTGGATCTTGCTGTTTTGCTTACGAAGAGAGCCGACGGGAAGTCCTGGGATGAGGATATCAGAAAGCTCGATGCGGACGGTGAACCCGATGCAAAAGAGACCGAAGACTTCCTCTCACAAGAAAAGGTCCATGAACCTATGAGGCAGAGAAAACAGATGTACGGCAAGTCCGTTATCGTCTCGAAGAAAGTCTTTGAGGGCAATTGGAAGATCGGTTACGGCTCACGCATGGAACCGACAAGGGAGACGGACAGCGGATGGTTCTTCTGCGTAGGCGACGAGGATGGAGAGTACATCAATAACCCCAAGAATCTGGAGCTGACACTGGTCGCTTCTATCCTGCATTTTGATCCGGCCTTAAATGAATTCATTACGGCTCCTTACGGCACTGAAATAATCCGTGTTGCTCCGGACAGGTTTGAGGAGGACGGCCCGGGCAAGAGGATGCTGATAGAAAAGAGAAAGTAGAGATCCGGCAAAACCCGCTCTGTGTGTATTTTGTAATTATATTGATGCCGATTGTATTTTTTGCAGGTGTAGGGTATATGTGTGAGGAAAATATGGTTGGAGAAAGAATATGAAGAAAACCAAGCTATTTGCAGTCATATTGAGTACCGGCCTGATGCTCGGAGCATTGGCGGGCTGTAATGATACTAAGACCTCCGAGACATCTGCGACGAGTTCGGAGACGACTCTGGATGTCATCAGGTTCACTGACGACGATACGAAGGTGATCGATCCTGCAGCGGTAACGGAACCGGTTAAGCCGGCAACCGAATCTGTTGAATCTGTCATTTCCCCTGAGCCTGCCGGTGACAGTGTCATGACTTTCGATGCTGCAGCGCAGGAGAAGGCCAATATCTTCATAAGCAATTTCGCTGAAGTATTTTTCGCTGATTTTGACGCAGGCAACATCAATACCAAGCAGCTCCTGAACTTTGCCCATATTCACTACAAGATCAATGCAAGAGACAAGATCAAATATGAGAACAAGGGCAACTCAAACTTTGAGACATTCGCATATAAGGATGCTTCAACTACGGTCGGAAGGTATTTCGGCATAGGACTTTCGGAAGACGAATTAAAGAAGCTCCCAGCTCCTGCTGCAGGCGAACAGGGACCTTTCTATGAGAACGGAAGCATCTGGTATCCTACCGCTGACGGTGAGAACTACAACCTGATTGCAGTCGTTGATTCCGCCACATCAAACAGTGACGGTACGTTCACATTTTACTTCACGGTCTATTCGATCGACTGGGATACTTATTCGAATTTTAAGGAAGGCGACATCAAGAAGTACTACAAACTGACATCTGCGAAGGCCGCTTCCGACAAGACTCTTACCAAGGTAACTTCCGGAACTGCAAAAGTCGGTGCAGGTCAGTCAGGAAATTATTTCCTTTTGGTGTATAATACAGTCAAATGAAATCTCCTTTAATAATTGAAAAGGGCTGTCTGTTCTGCAGGCAGCCTTTTTTCCTGCCAGGTCGCGAAAAATCCTTCTGATGTTGTATCATTTTAGCAGGTAACGTTATTCGCTTTTTTCCGCAGGCGGGGCAGATGGGCAGAAAACAGTCTGGTACAAAAAACATAACCATTATAGATAACAGAAAAGTCGGAGTATTTTTCTTTGTTATTGCTGCGGTCATTATCGTCGTTAACCTGTTCGTCAGATTTTACGATATCCATAAGAGTGCTGATTATAAGCATGTTGACGGCGTTGTGTCCTCTATTGATAAACAGAGTCACTACTATGCAGGAAAGAGGCGCTATAAAACGACAGTTTCGGTTATTTATTCGCCCGAAGGAACAGACATGAATTATTTTGTCTCCAACTCAGGCTTTATGATGCAATTTGCCAAAAAAGGTGATGTATACAGAGTCTATTACAAAGAATCAAACCCCCGGGATGCCTACATCGCTGAGAAAGACTGGCTCACAGGCAGATACGTTCATGCAGGCAGAGACTATAATGATGCGCTCATCATTACCGCGGTCCTCTTACTTATAGCTATCCTCTTCTTTGAGGACGGCGTTAAGACCAGGCGGAAAGCGCTGAAGGAAGGAAAGCCTGAGATGCCGGGGAATACTGAACCTCAAAAGAAGATCAGGATCGGCGATATCGTAACGGTCACTGTCGACAGGCCTCTCGGCAGTTACCATCCTGAACACAGGAAAATGTACTATCCGGTCAATTACGGCTATATCGAAGGCACCATAGCTGCCGACGGCGAAGCGCAGGATGCTTATATCCTGGGCATTAATGAACCGGTCAAAGAGTTCACCGGAGAAGTGATCGGAATTGTCCACAGGGAAGACGACGTGGAGACCAAACTCGTTGTCGCTCCGCAGGGCAGCAACTATACCGGAGAGCAGGTAATGAAGCAGATCAACTTTACCGAGAAGTACTTCAAATCTTATGTCGTTATGAAGTTAAAGAACATAGATGTCGATCCTGAGGACCTGGTCGCACTCGGATTTAAGATCAGGGAAGGTCATTGCTGCTACTTCCTTTCCATGGATGAGACGCCCTCGAAAGAAACGATCCTCAAGCTTTTCGATCTCCTCACGATAGAACAGGAACTGACATTCTGGAGTTTCTACCGTTATAGCGGAAGCGATCCCGGAGAATATGTTACTGTCAGTGTCGAAAACGGCAAGGCGGTAGCGATACGCGGCAATCACGGCTGGAGCAGCGGCTACGAATCCATCAGCATCGATGACCTGATCGAGCTCATCCAAAGGAACTGGGATAAGGACTGGGACAGCATTAAAAACTATGTGAATTCCATAGAGATCTCAAAAACGTATGATCCCGATAGTATGCGCAGATGGATGGATCATCCTACCGGAGTCTTCGTGCCTGATTATTCGGTTACGGCGTGGTAGGATCAGAGCCTGTTCTGACAGCCGGATTATGCATTTTGCTCCTGTTTTAGACATCAATAGGCACATATGCTAAATAGTAAAAAAAGCCTTATAACACATCGCCAAATCCATAGTGTATAATTCGTGCCAAATCTTTTTCTTCAAGGGAAAGAAAAAGTCGCCTTGAGTGGCAAGGCGTTGCAGCCTGCAGGCAAGACATGGTGACCTGCGGGGCAGGGTTATGGTGTCGAGGTAAACAGATGAGATTTTTGAGAACCGCGTATGATTATTTCTTTTACTGCGGGGCCGGGAAGGACGAGTACAATGCAGTAAAAAAGGACGCTTATGTGTCGAATTATAAGACATGGCGTTTTTTGCACTTACTGATGGTGGCAGCCTTCACGATCATGTATCTGTGTTCGCTGGTATACGATATTCTGGACTCGAACAGGGTGTTTTACCTGTTCGCACTCGTCTATTCGGTCATCGCGAGCATTTTGTTCTTCATTATGAAGAAGGATTCGCTGATCGCACAGCTCATGATATATCTGTCGATATCGCTTCTGTTCTTTTTTGCGTGCCTGATAACACAGAATAAGCCGGATATACCGGCGACGATGTTCATCGCGCTGCTCCTGATCGCACCGGTGTTCATGATCGACAAGCCGGTCTTCATGACCATTGAACTGATCGCAGCATCGGCGGTGTTCCTGCTCTGGATGTACAACGTAAAGCCGTACGATATCTGGCAGATGGACTTTATCAATGTCATCATCTTCCTGATCGTGGGAACGATCATTAACATCATTGCCAATTCGATCAGGATCAAGGAGTTCATCCTGACCAGGAAGATCGCTATCCAGAAGGATACGGATGAGCTGACCGGCCTCATGAACAAGGGCGCGCTCATCAGGGAGATACAGGCGGTCTTAGATGACAAGGCGGCCAATAAGGGAATCCTGTTCGTTATGGACGTCGATCATTTCAAGAAGATCAACGATACATATGGCCACGATGTGGGCGATAACGTCATCCTGCAGCTCGGAAAGCTCCTCGGCAAAAAGCTCGTGGACACTGAGATCGCGGGACGTTTCGGAGGCGACGAATTCGTTGTATTCATTAAGGATTCGGACGATACGGAGGTTGCCCGCGGGATTGCCGAAGCCATCCTTGAAGGTGCTTTGCAGAGCGTCAAGATCCCCGGTTCGGATAAGAATGTCTGCGTCAGCATCGGTATCGCTGTCTACCGGGGTCTCGAAAAGACTTACAACGAGATATTCAAGAAGGCCGATACCGCTTTGTACAGATCAAAGGCCGACACTGTCCATAAATACAATTTTTACGAGTAATTGCCCGAAAACCATGACGCCGCAGGCATGCAGCCTGATATAATGTCTCTATTAAATTATTTTAAGAAAGAGGCGTGCCATGGGACCAGATGTCAACAAACCGGTCAAGAACCCGTATCTTAAGTCACTGCTTGCAAAGAGAAAGACGGCACCTGAGGAAGATCAGATGAAGCTTCTGAACCAGATCGCTCATGAGATGGCGACGAATGCTTATTTCCTGGCGTTAGTCCATATTGATAAATCAGCAGTTACCCATCACGATGACGGCACCGCAGTATTTAACAAAGGGTCAGAGATATCCTTCCTGCTGCTTGGCATGCCTGACGGCAGCGGCGCTGTGCAGCCTGTGTTTACGGACTGGGAAGAGCTCCGGAAGATGGATCCCTGTAAAGACGGCGATAAAGACGGGCTCATACTGAATCTGGATGATATCCATTCGCTGGTAAGCCGCGACAAGCTCCCGGTTGTCATTAACCCGTTTGGTGATGCTCTCCTTCTTACCTTCGACATGCTGGATCAGATCAAGAAGGTTAAGGATGCGAACACTGCGGGCATTCAGCATAAGGTTGTCGGGGAAGATACACGTGTCATGTTGGGCAACCCCAAGGAATATCCGCAGCAGATGGTCGATTCGATAATAAGATATGCCGAGAACGAGACGGACATCAAAGCGCTCTGGCTTAAGCTGATGGTAAAAGATGGCGAGAAGAGCTTCCTTATCGTTGTTGACGCTGAAGGTGATGCAAGGAAATATTTTCCCAACATAGCAAATTCCGCAATGCCTTATATTCCTAAGGGCATGTTTATCGACATGGTCCCTTATGGCGACGGATTCAGCAAGGATGCAGCGAACGGAGAGCCTTTCTTCAAGCGCTGATGCGGGCCTCTTTAATGTTAATATCTATATAGTTTTGGGAATAAGGAGATAAGGATAGAATGTCAGATTACAGATTTAAAGTAAACCTCAGCGGCATGATCGAGATACTGTCAGATCACCTGTACAGCAGCCCTGACGTATATATCAGAGAGCTTTTGCAGAATGCCGTTGACGCAGTTGTCGCGCGCAAGAAGAATTCAAGCCCGGCTGACCTTGCAGGTTACGAAGGCAACATCGATGTATATCTTGAGGACAACACTCTGAGATTCATCGATAACGGTATCGGCCTGACCGATGAGGAGATACACAAATTCCTGTCCATTATCGGTGAGTCTTCAAAGAAGCAGTTAGACGAGGCAGCGCTCCGTTCCGATTATATCGGCAAGTTCGGTATCGGCCTTCTGTCTTGCTTCATGGTAAGCAACGAGATAGTCGTAAAGACCAGATCCGTCCGTTCCGAAGATGCCTTTATCTGGATCGGAAAACCGGACGGCACATATACGCTTGAGAAGTACGCTGAACCGCACGATGTAGGTACGGAGATAATTCTCACACCGAAGCCGGAATGCCTGGCGTATTTTGAACCTGAGCGCGTAAAGGACCTGCTCCTGCACTACGGCCAGATCCTTCCTTACCCGGTCATCCTTCATGCGGAAGGTGAGAGCGAGAGGATCAACTCTCCCGTCCTGCCATGGGACAAGAAGAACGTCGACAAGGCTGAGCTTCTTGCATACGGATTCGAGATGTTCAAGACCAAGTTCTTCGATGCCATCGTACTCAGATCTGAAGCGGGAGATGCCACGGGCGTTGCGTACATCCTGCCTTACCAGGTGCATTCATCAGCGAAGCAGAACCATCTGGTCTATCTTAAGAATATGCTGGTCACGGAGAAGGGCGATGACATCCTTCCCGAATGGGCATTCTTTACCAAGTGCATAATCAATTCGCAGAACTTGAGGCCCACCGCTTCAAGAGAAGGCTTCTATAATGACGACGTGCTCGAAAAGACCAGAGCCGAACTCGGCAAATGCATTACGGATTATCTGGTCTCTATGGCTCACGATAATCATGCTCTTTTTGAGAGCTTCATGCACATTCATGAACTTGCGATAAGGAGCATCGCGTGCGCTAATGACGAGATGTTCGATACGTTTATAGACGAGCTCTTTTTCCACACGACCAAGGGCTATCTGACTGGCAGGGAATTAAGAACTTCGGGCGAGGATCTGGTATATGCGGACATATCGGAATTCAAGCACTTATCGCAGATCTTCATGGCGCAGGGCAGGCTCCTGATCAACGCGGGATACGTATATACAACGGATCTTCTCGATAAGCTTTCCGTTAAATTCGATCTGCCCATCACAAAGGTAAGCGTCGACATAATCGATGACATGCTGGTCGATATCTCGCCTTCGGATTCGGAGACATGCGTTGAGTTCCTTACTATCGCGGAAGAGGCTCTGAAGGGCTACAAGGTCAATGTCGACATGAAGAGGTTCGTTCCTTCGGACATGCCGGCGTTCTACTATATAGACGATGACGTCATGCTCTATCAGCAGGTGCAGGATGCATTAAGCCAGTCGGATGATGCTTTCTCAGGCATCCTGCAGGAGTTTGCGGCTACTGTCGGTGAATCGTATCCGACGGTATTTTTCAACTTCAATAATCCTGTGATCAGGAATCTCATCAACTGCAAGGACAGAAAACTCATCTCTGACATCGTCACGGTGCTTTATATCCAGACGCTGCTGGCAGGTGATTTCCAGCTGCGCAATAATGAGCTCGGAACATTGAATTTTAAGCTTCTTGAGCTGTTCGACAGATGCATCTGAGGGGAGGATCATATCAATGAGAGACAGCAATCCCGAATATAACAGTTTATTGGCTACTATAGATCTGTTGCCCCGCGGAAGGCAGCGCATCGAGATCTTCCAGAAATGCGTGGATCTGGCAGATAAGAACAAAGATAAGGAAAGGCAGATCAAATACCGTCTTATCCTCATGGACGAGAGCTGTCTTCATGACGACAGTCTGAAGGCATATATCGTTTTCCCGGTCGTGCTCAAGATCAGTGATGAGTTGTTCGAGGAGACGGGTATGAGGCCCTATCTTGATAACATTCTCTGGCAGTACAAGTGGCTGATAGAAGATGCCAGATTCTTTTATCAGGTAAAGCAGGACCAGTTCGAGAAGCTCTTAAATGATGCTGTTATCAGGTTCAGGAATGCGGGTTACGGTTCGCGCTCTTCATACCTTCATGCAGCGCGCTATTATGTCTATTCCGACCCTGCGAAAGCTGATGAATACTACAACTTATTCCTGGCCACTCCGAGAGACGGAAGAAGCGACTGTATGGCGTGTGAGAAGCATGCCGAGTACGACTTTCTGCTCTCGAAAGGCAGATATCTCATAGCGATGCATAAAGCCGAGCCGCTGTTTGAGGGCAGGCTCCGCTGCGCTGATGTTCCGCCCCTGACTTATCTCAGCTTCATGCTCTATTATTCGCAGAAGAAACTGAGGGGAGAAGAGGTCCCGGAAGAAGTCATGCGCACGATGACGATCTATGCGGCATTATGCCGTAAGGCCTTCACCGAGAAGAATCTGGTCATCGAGAACCTGGGTGTGCTTCTGACGTACTATGTTCTTTTCGAACCCAACAAAGCACTGAACCTGATCAAGAGGTTCGCGGATTATACTGAGAAGTACCAGTACAATTCTTACGGCGTATTCTATTTCTCGACCGGAATGATGCTGTTTATCAAGTATCTCGGAGGCAGGGATAAATACATGATGAAGATGGAGCCCAGCTTCAGATTCTATAATCCCGATAACACTTATGATCTCTCTGAGATGTATGAGTATTACAAAAGCCAGGCAGAGAAGATCGCCGAAGGCTTTATCGAATCACAAAATAACGGTTCTTTCAAAAAGCATTTAGAGCTCGTAACAGGCTTTGAAGGGTGATCCAAGGAAGAACAGAGGAGTATTAATGAACAAGGTTTTGAAGGCTGTTGCAGGTGCAATGTGCGCCATGACGGTTTTGTTTACGGGAGTTACGGTTTTCGCCGCTGAAGACAAGAAGACTCCGGCAGGAACAGCTTACAAAGATATAGGGAGCTCTATTGAGAAATGGACTGTCGAGCATCCCGAGGAATATGTGTCATTCGTGACTGCGGTATTCGATAAGGAACAGATCCTTTATGAGGGCGCATTCGGTCAGACAGACCGTGAGAACAACGTGGCCTGCAAGGCTGATTCCGTGTTCGAATGGGGCAGCGTCAGCAAGCTCACTGTCTGGGTCAGCGCCATGCAGCTCTACGAACAGGGCAGGCTCGACTTAAATGCCGACGTGCGCACATATCTGCCGCAGGGCTTCTTCAGCAATCTCAAGTACGACGATCCGATAACCATGATAAACCTCATGAACCACGATGCTGGCTGGGGTGAAGGCACATGGAACCTTCAGGTCGATAATGCTGCCGGTGTCGTGCCTCTCGGAGAGGCTCTTAAGGCCACCGAACCGCCGCAGATATACCGTCCGGGCGAGGTCTGCTCTTATTCGAACTGGGGCGCGGCTCTCGCAGGTTATGTGGTTGAGTGCATCACAGGGCAGTCTTATGCCGATTATGTGCGTCAGAATATTTTCGAGCCTCTCGGAATGGAGCAAACATCGATCCTTCCTGATCACAGCGACAATGCGTGGGTGCAGGAGAAGCGTAAAGAATTGTATTCCTATACCAACTACGGCAACGGCTGGAACAACAACGGCCGGCAGCTCTTGTACATCAATCTGTATCCGGCAGGCGCCGTTACGGGCACTATAGGTGATATGGCGAAGTTTGCGCAGAGCTTTGTAAGAGACGACCATCCCCTGTTCGCGAAAAAGGAGACCTTAGATCTCCTGCTCTCGCCGTCTTCCTATCTTGGTGATACGGGCATTCCGAACTCCTTCCACGGACTGTGGCAGGATACATTTGAGAACTGTAATTTGTTAGGCCACGACGGTGGTACAAACTGCTGTTCCTCGTATTTAAAGTTCGATAAGGATACGGGCCTTGGAGCAGTATTCATGACGTCTTCGGGCGGCCGGGAAGGTGTTATCAGGACTGTGTTCGGGAATCCTTCCGCTGCAGACGTAAAAAGCTTTGCAGGAACTGTTTCCAAGCCGGGCTCACTCGCAGGTTATTACGCAGGATGCAGATCGATCCGCAAGGGATTTTATAAGGCCTACGGCCTGATCAGCCTTCTGCCTATATCTTACAAGGGCGATAACACATACGATGCGATGGGCATGGCCACGATCCGCCAGCTATCCGATAATGTCTGCGAATTAGAGCAGGGCGGTACTTATCCTGCATATGTTTATAAGACTTCTGACGGCACGGAGATATTTACTTTGGGCTCACAGAGCTTTGCGAAGGATAATACCATCCTGCCTTCGATCGTGCTTCTGGTCATCTACGCGGCAATGACTTTTGCGAGTGTATTCATGGTATTAGGCAAGATAATAAGCCTCATCGCAAGAAAGCTCGAAGGCTATAAGGGTCTGCTCCTCATAACGTTATCGCAGGTAATAAGGCCTGCTGTCATCGTGCCTTTATTCGTGCTCTTAACGTCTTACCAGACACTTTACGGACTTACGCGCGCGCAGGGCTATACGGTATTCGGCATCGAAGCCTTCTGCCTTGTGGTATTTGCAGCAACGCTCATATCTTCCGTGATAGGTCTTATCTCCAAGAGCGAAGATAAGGGCCCGTCCTGGAAATACATAATGAGTATCCTGGGCAACGGCTTATCGGTCGTTCTGATCCTTATGCTGGATCTGGTAAATATCCGGGGCATCTGATAAAGCGGCTGACAGAGCGGCTAGCGGTCAGTAAACTTACGTAACGTTGATTATCTTCTCTTCAGGCGCCTCGCATCCGGAGATCTCGGTTACTTTGCATACCGGATGCCAGACATCGTATTTGTCGGAGTAATCCTTATCCATGATGCAGGTTATCGTGAACCATTCGTCGGTATTAAGGACCAGGCTTCCTTCGCAGTCGCAAATGAAAGCGAATGTAGACAGGTCTTCAGAGCAGCATGTCATGGCGATCCTTCCGAGAAGGAATGAACGGTCATTTGCCTCTTTGGCCTTCAGCACCATGCCTGTAAATACGACTTCTTTTCCCACATACCGGTCGGGCTTTTCCGTGGCATCTATATAGAATGCCGCGAATTCATCGTCACCTATCTCAATGACATCCGCATTGGGGTCGTAGGGAAGGAAATCGCCGGGATCGAAATCGATAAGCCCGGAACTGTTCCTGAATACTATAGTCGATTTGGGGTTCAGAGCCCGCGCGCTCCTTCTGTAGAGGGGGATCTTCTCCTTAATATCGTCGCATCTGTTGAACATGATGAGCTCTGCCGACCTGATCTTATCTGCGATCAGCGCTTTGAGATTTGAGAGATACATGTCGAATGTCGAAGCATCAACCATCATGATCTCCATGATCTGCAGCGGATCCCAGATAACGCGCGGCCTGTTGACGTTCCACATCCCGTTATATTCGACGACCACGCACTCTGCCGAAGTCTCTTCTTCGAGTGCGAGCGTGTAATCGTACGTAAATAACTGCTCTTCGTCTATGTATCTTATCAGGATATCTTGCTTCTTAAGTTCATCTTCATCGAACTCTTCCTCACCCTCCTCGCATACGAGGAGAAGCGTCTTCTTGTGATGCTTCTCCTGCATGCCGGAGAGAAAGTCTTTGATAGCGGAGGTTTTACCGCTGTCAAGAAAGCCTGTGAAGATATATACAGGTATCACTTATTCTGCAAGACACTCCATAAGCTTTCTTAAGAATTCATCCTTGTCGTAACCGCGCCCGATGAACACGAGCTGGTTCAGTCTGTCGCCGTATTTCTCGTGCCATTCTTCCTTTATGTCAGGGTATTCTTCGAAGATCAGCTGCTTGTCCTCTTCGGACATTGAGGCGACCCAGTTGGACACTTCGGTGACGGTCGAATTTCTTCCGGCCTGCTCGAAAAGCTGGACGTGCACACCGTCGTTCTGGAACCACATATATCCCTTGCCCCGGATGATCTCGGGCGGGAAGTTGTTGCTTACGAAGTCTATGAACCTGTCGTAGTCAAAAGGTCTGGGATCCTTGAAAACAAAGGATGTGATCCCGTAGTCATCTTCACAAACTTCCTCCATCTTCACCTCGCGTTCGAGTGCACGCTGCAGGGCAGATGAATTGAGCACTTCGTCGTAATCGAATTTACAGCCGCTGAAGATCTTCTCAGGATCGATCTTACCGTTGACTATCTCGTATATCTCGGCCTTATTCTGGAAAGTCCTTATGACTTTCTTTATCTCTTCGATCTGGTCTTTCTCAAGCAGATCGCACTTGCTCAAAAGAACGATATTGCAGAATTCGATCTGGTCCATGACAAGGTTTATTATGTCCGGATCTTCTGATCTGTCTCCTTCTATCTCGCGCATCTCGTCGATGAATTCATAATAGAGTCTGTCTGCGTCTGCAACAGTCACGATCGAATCGAGATATACTCCCGAATCGCCCCTTATCTTCTGATAATTGAGGAATCCGTAAGCTATCGCTGCGGGGTTGCTTACGCCTGATGCTTCGACGATTATGGCGTCCACATTGTCATCCTGGGCAAGCTTTCCGATCTGCTCCATGAATGCTTCCTGCAAAGTGCAGCAGATGCATCCGTTGGTCATCTCGATCATCTTCGAATCCGATTCGACGACGCTGTTGTTCCTGATGAGCGAAGCATCAATGTTGATGCTGCCGAGGTCGTTTACGATTATCGCGAGGTTCTTGTCAGACTGGCTCTTAAGTAATTCGTTTAAAACGGTTGTTTTTCCTGATCCCAGATAGCCTGTGATCATGGTGACGGGCTTGGTTTTAGTTGTTTCCATAGCTTGTGCCGACTTTCTAATTTGAGAATCGTTCTCATTTTTACCACAAGGATGCAGAACTGTCAACGAATTTGATAATAATTCTCAAATTTGCGGGGGAAAGGTCTGTGATAAGGCGGTTCTATGCTTTTTCGCGAATGCTATAATGCATATAAAATAATAATTATTTGCAGGGCAGGAATATGGAACTTATAAGCAATTACATGACTGATGACAGTTCAAGAAAGATGCTTAATGAACTGACGCAGAAGACCTTCGGATTCGATTTTGAAGGCTGGGTGAAGGGCGGATATTTCGAAGGCGATTATATTCCGTATTCTCTGACAGAAGACGGCAGGATGCTCGCTAATGTATCAGCCAATAAGATGCACTTCATGCAAAGAGGCACCAAGAAGAATTACATCCAGATCGGTACTGTCATGACGGATGAAGATTACCGCATGAGAGGGCTTGGAAGAAAGCTCATGGAGCATGTCATAAGCATTTATGAGAATGAATGCGACGGCATATATCTCTTCGGAAATCTCAGTGCCGTGGAGTTCTATAAAAAGCTCGGATTCAATACCGTTAACGAGTACAGATATTTCGTAAAGGAAGAATACTGCAAGGCAGGTTCCGGTAAGAGATTCGTTCCTGTAAAAGAGCTGGACGGAGACATTAAGAACAGGTATCAGGAGATGGTCCGCAGCACCTGTTATACATCATCATTTGAGCAGATAAATAAGTATGCTCTTCAGATGTTCTACACGGCAGGGCTTGATAATGTCTCTTATGCTGAAGACATAGACTGCTTCATTGTGACAGACGATGAGGAAGGCCTTGTGCTTCAGTCTGTTATATGCAAAGAGAAGGTGTCTCTGGCAGAAGTCATAAGCCGTCTTGCTCCTGAGGATAACAAGCTGAGACTCGGATTTACTCCGCTTGAAGAAGACATGTATCTCTGCACATCTGAGATCTACGACGGCGCGGACGATTACAGGCTCTTTTACAGAGGTGATGCGCTCCTGCAGGTTGAGAAAGACAAGCTCTATTTCCCTGAGCTCTCGCACGCCTGAGATATCAAGCGGGGTCACAAGGTAATGATACGCGAAGCAACAATACATGATGCGGCAAGGATCGCAGAGATAGAGGTCTTGAGCTGCCGGTATGCCTATAAGGATATCGTTCCTTACGACTGCCTGTTTAAGGATATGTCGGTCGAAGGCAGGACCCTCTCCATAGAACGCTGGATAAATGAGAAGCTCTTTGAGATATACGTAAATGAAGATCCTGACACCGGCATTATCAAGGGCATGATGGGCATCGGTATGAATGAAGATGAAGACAAGGAAGGTGCCTTCGAGCTTCATTTTATCTACGTCGATCCTGATTATATGAGATCAGGCACTGGCTCTGAGATGCTTGAATTCTTTGAGCAAAAGGGCAGAGAAAAAGGCTGCTCCGAATTTGTTATCTGGGTATTGGAAGATAACGGGATAGGAAAAAACTTCTATTTCAAACACGGCTATAGTTCCGACGGGAAAGAAAAGATATTCAGAAGGTGGAACAAGCGCGAGATCAGGTATGTGAAGAAAGCGGTTTAAGCTCAGCAAGTTCCGGCAGCAATTAGAGGAGGGCAGGATCTTATGAAGTACGGCGAATCAACATTTGACATCTTGTATCTTATCTTCGCGATCCTTACAGGCGTACTGATCCTGATTAAGCGCCGCAATAAGAATGACGTCCTCATGGGAACGGCAGCGCTGATCCTCGGTATCGGCGATTCGTTCCACCTCGTGCCGAGAGTATTGAATTACTTCATCGACAGCGATTTCACATGGTATCTGGGCCTCGGCAAGCTCGTAACATCGATCACCATGACCATCTTCTACATCCTGGTCTTCCTGCTCTATAAGAGTGTGTATAACAAAGATGATAAGAGCACAAAGACTGTCGGCATCACGTTATATATCCTTGCTGCCTTAAGAGTCCTGATCTGCCTTTTGCCCGGCAACAACTGGTTTACGGGTGAGGGAACGGTCCTTTGGGGTGTGCTGCGCAACCTGCCGTTCATCGTAATCGGAGGAATGATCGTTTATCTCTATTTCAGAGTTCGAAAAGAAGACAAGTATCTTAAAAGGCTGTGGCTTTATACGCTGCTTTCATTCCTGTTCTATATTCCGGTTGCTGTCTTTGCGCCGCTGCTTCCTATTCTGGGAATGCTTATGCTGCCAAAGACGATCTGCTACATACTCATGCTGATCTCGTTTATCAGGAAGCAGAAAAACGGGTGATCTTTGCATCAGTAACTCAACCCTTTAACAATCTCGATCAACAGATATATAAATGCTAACTTAACCCCCAGGCTGATGATGAGTTTAACTAAAGGCTTCATAAATGAATCCTCCTTTCTGAGTAACGCGGGTTGTATTAAGGATTATCAGTTCTTGCTTAAGTCTTTTTCCTCAAGTGTGATAAGGTACTTAATCAGTCTCAAACGCTGTCTGTGGTCCAACGTGGAAGGGTCTGTCTGAGAGAATTCGATCGTTGTCCCATCGTCTGAGACAAAATCGACATTGGTCTCTTTAGCTGACGGATCTGATTTAGGAATGATCTCAATCTCATAACTGAAGGCATCAAGATAAGCGATGAAGGTCGAGAGCTTCATGTCGTTGACGCCGCGCTCGAGACGGTAAATGCTCGTAGGTTCGATCTTGAGCTTCTCTGCAAGATCTTTTGCCGAGATATTCTCCTTACGCTTCTCAACTGCCTGTTCTAAAAGTGTCTTATACATAATCAAACGCTTTGCATTATCGCTGTTCATAATGTTGTCTCCTTTGTTGTATTTTGATTGAATTATAACACGGATGTTCACAAATGCAAGAGGTAGTGAACATAAATGTTCTAAATTTGCAGAAATTGACACGGCTGAACGTGAGCTTTGTAGGCTTATAATATAAAAATACCAATCACAAAACGGGGGATGATCTTATGCCAATGATGGAAAGACCTGAGGTCAGGGACTGCAAGGGCGGCAGATGCTGGGAGCACGGATTTGATTCATTTACCATGAAGGTCTTTGTTCCTGATAACGACCTGGACGGACAGACCAATAACTACGGATTCAGAGCGCCGCTCCTGCTTGTTTTCGAGGACGCGAAAAAGGATATGGAGAGCGCTGTCAACTTCGCTCATGACACAGGACTTGCAAAGATCGCAGCCAGGTACGATTCAAGCGTTCTGTTTATCTATCCGACGGCTGAAGGCGGTTGGGACTCCTGCGACAGCTCCCTTTATGCTGATGTCATAGCAGAGATCAAGATGATACAGGTCTATAAGGACGGCATCGTTGAGAAATTCAATTTCTTCACGCAGACTTTTGAAGGATATTTTGCAAGAGGCGCGATATTCCGTGCGGATATCTACAGCTACGGAAGATCCGCAGACTTCGTTGCTAAGAATCTCCTGAAGAAGATCGACGGCGAGTATCTCTGGGGACCCGGTGAGATCACGCCTGCGATGTGTTCAATGGAGAATTTAAGCGTCGTTCCTGATGTCGAGCGAAAAGACATTGCGGTCTTAAGCGTCGGAAACAGCGAAGAAATAAACAAGGCTTTTAAAGGTTCAGAGAACCTCCTTATCAAGGACAAGGCAGATTATATAAGTGACTTCGATTCATTCGTAAAGAAGTTCAAGATGTGGTGCGGCAAGATCGAATTCGAGCCTGACTTCGATGCGCTTAACATGACCGAAGACATCGGCTTTGTTGAAGTTACGACATCTCCTGATAATGAGTTCCTGCCCGTGAAGACACCGACACATAAGGTGGGATATTTCGCATACTACAACAAGGGCCTGATGGAAAAGGGCAATGTCCCGCTTGTCATAGGTTTCCACGGCGGCGGAGATTCCTCAATGTATCTGACATATGTTGCAGGCTGGTGGGATGTCGCGCGCAAGAATGATTTCCTCTTCGTATCGGTCGAGAACCACCAGTTCGTCACCGCGACGGAAGCCAAGGAAGTCATTGAGATGCTTCAGACACGTTATCCCATTGATCCTTCACGCATATATGCGACGGGTTTCTCGATGGGCAGCGGCAAGACATGGGACCTCTATCAGGAATATCCGGAGATCCTTGCAGGCATTATGCCCGCGAGCGCGCTTTTCCCGGTCTACACAACATTCTACGGCAAGCCGGTTACTGACAGGCTCAATAAGACCCACGCAGTTCCGGTGTTCTATTCAGGCGGCGAGAAGTCACATCTGGGAGAGCTTTCTTTCCAAAATGAATCATCGCTCGAGCGCGTCAAGTATGTTGCAGAAGTAAATAAGCTCAAGAAGTCTTTTGCAGATGTAACCTTCGAGAACAAGGACAATTGGGAAGATCCCATCTGGGGCATTCCGGGCGACCGCATAGAGAAAGAATACGATGAGACAAGAGATGCGACACTGACGATCAACTATTACGACAGTGAGGACGGCGTGTGCAGGACTGCTTTTGCGAGCGTCAATAACCAGGTCCACGAATGCAGGCAGCACAGCATTGAGTGTGCATGGAAGTTCATATCACAGTTCAGACGTGAGAACTGAAAAAGATTGGAGCAGATATGAGAAGAATACTTTGTTTTGGCGATTCACTTACATGGGGTTTTGATCCGGAAAGCCGCGTAAGATTTGAAGAAGACAGCAGGTGGCCATGCGTTATGCAGGAAGCATTAGGTGACGGCTACAAGGTCATCGAAGAAGGTCAGAATGGCAGGACGATCGCTACAGAAGACCCGGCCGAAGGCGAGAAAAACGGACTTACATATATCGGTCCCTGCCTTGAGAGCCACGCGCCCCTGGATTACGTCATACTCATGCTCGGCTCCAACGACTGCAAGAGGAAGTTCTCATATTCCGCAATGGATATAGCCGGCGAGATGCAGATAATGCTAGAGAAGATCCAGTCTTATAACCGATTCAGGTGTAACGACAGCATCAGGGTAATTCTTGTGTCGCCCCCTCATATCGCAGATTCCATAAAGGATTCCTGGCTTGGCGACAGCTTTGGTTACGAGAATTCCGTCAAGCTCTCGAAAGAACTCTCTTCCTGGTACAAACAGCTTGCAGACATGTATGGCTGCACATTCGTTGACGCTTCAGAATACGTGAAAGTCAGCGATGCCGACGGCGTTCATATGGATGCTGAAGCGCAGCGCAAACTCGGCAAGGTCCTTGCGGAAGTTGTTCTGAAGGAAGAGAAAAAAGCATAAAACGAGGTTTTTAGATCAGCATTTTTGATTTACCTCATTTTCCTGCCGGACTTCCTTCTGATTGTCCCATTAATCGAACCCCTGCATACTTCCTTCCGTGCTATAATGACCCGCGATATTACTTTTAGGAAGCTTTAGGCATGGAACAGTATGAATGGGAGCAGCTTTCTCCCGAGGAGAAAAAGAAGCAGTTGTATTTGAATCAGAAGCAGACTCTGGAGGCGTTTCTGGAGCGGGGAGCGATCTCGAGAGCTCAGTATGATAAGAGTCTTGGTGATCTTACCGAGAAGATGGGAATGGCATAAATATGATATCGATCTACAGGAAATATCACATTGCATACTGGTGCGTGGGCATCATAGAGATCATTGTCATGGTGGCAGTGATGATCGGATTCTGGAGAGATGTCTGGTATTTCCCGGTTCTGGTAACTTTAGGGACAATTCCGTTTATTATGGCAGATGTAGTTGTCTTCATGCGGCTTGCTTCGAAGAAGCTTTCCAAAGAAGTATTGCCCCTCTTCTATAATTGTCAGGTACATGAATTCATAAATGAGTTGAACAGGCTGTTTGCCAAAAAAGCAAAAGGAGCCAATATATCGCTTTACAATTCATTGGTTGCAAGGGGTTATGGCTCTATCGATGATTATGATTCGGTATACGAATGCTGCCAAAAGATCAAGGCCAAAGGGTATAAGGCTGAATGTCACAGGTCCATGATCGAATACTACCTGAAGAACGAACAGTTCGACAAAGCTCAGGAAGAAATGGAAGCACTTCGAAAACTCATGGAGAAAATGAAGAATCCTAAGTATATAGAGGGTTGTGAACTCAGCATAAAGAACGCGGAGTATTACATCAGGATAAAACAGGGCAACTACGAAGGCGCTGAAGAGCACTATCAGAAACAGCTGGACACCATCAAGCCGCTCTATCCCATAACCGAGGCCAGCTATTCACATGCTTTGGGAAAGCTCCTTTTCTTAAAGGGTGAACCTGAAAGAGCAAGAAATTATCTTCAGAAGGCAGTCGATCTTGGCGGCGATACCAAGTATAAGAAGTTTGCAGAAGAACTGCTCTTAAAGCTCGACGAAGAGTAAGCGTGATTTTTATACTATATTCTCCAGGATCCTGTTTACCGCATCCTCATACTCTGCATATTTCTTTGCTTTCAGCAGGCGCTTGATATCGCGTTCGGAGCCTTCAAAAAGGTTCTGCCAGTAAGACCAGAGTTCTTTCATCTTGTATAGCACATTGATGTCGGGCGATAAGATCTTCCGGTATTCGTGATAGACCGTGTCGTGCAGTTGCCTGAATTTTGCATAGTCCGTTTCTGATGCAAAGCCTGTAAGCTTGTCTGCAAGAGAGGGGTCAAATAGAAGACCTCTGCCTATCATTACCGTGTCAGGACTAGTACCGAACGCACCTGATAGCTCCTCGTAGTCTTTGACTGTATAGATATTTCCGTTGTACACGAGAGGGTTCTTCGAATGCTCCAGAGCGTATGCGAAATATTCTTTCCTGGGCTCGCCCTTATAGAAGTCAGACCTTATCCTCGGGTGCACTATAAGCTCGCTTATCGGATATCTGTTAAAGACCTCCACGAGGTCGCAGAACTCATCAGGATCTGAGTAGCCGAGCCTTGTCTTGACCGATATCTTCATGTTATCGGAAGCCGCATAAGAGAAGATGTCATCAAGGAACTTCTGAAGATCAAGGGTCTCCTGCAGGAATCCGGCGCCCTTGCCCTTCGCACAGACAGTTCCGGAGGGACAGCCGAGATTGAGGTTCACCTCGCTGTATCCCATATCATGCAGTTCCTTTGCCGCTTCAATAAAGTGCCCGGATCTGCAGGTAAGGATTTGCGGGACGAGGTTTATGCCTTTATTATTCTCCGGACAGACGTCTTTGCGCTCTCTGGGCGTCATGGGACATTTCTCGGCAGGCGAGATGAACGGCGTGAAGAACTTGTCGACATGGCCGTAGATCCCGTAGAATGCATTGCGGAATATATAACTTGTAATGCCTTCGAGCGGCGCGAAATAAATCTTTATCTCGTTCATGGATACATTCTATCGTAATATGGCTATTTATCTGTTCGTGACTGATATTTATAAATCTCCGAAATGAATAGTATCATATCGGCTCTTTAATGGCACTAGCCTGATGCCTCTACCTGATCTAATTCAGGCTGCTTTTATCTTGATTATCTGTTCTCCTGTCTTGATGGGAATTGCTCTTGTTTCACCTAGTTTCATCATCTGATATGCAGCATTTACGTCTGCATTTATCAATATACCACTGTTGCTCTTGAATAGACCGCGTTTCACTCTTCGTGCCTTGTCGTAATATTCTCTCGCAGGCTTTTCTCCATCTAGATAACTCGTGCCGCTCGTGTAACTCTCACGCACAGTTTTTACCTCTATGCCTTCAAGTTTTGATTTGTACACAATCATGTCAGTAAGAGTCTTATATGGTATGGATACAAAGTTCTGGTTTGTTATGTTTCCCATGTGTACTTCCTGTTTCCATCCGTGATTGGCTCCAATCACTATGAGTCCGACACCTGACGAGACTGCCATGTCTACGATCTTCCTGCTTGCTTTGTGCATGTAGTCTTTTATCTTGCGGTTCCTTTTTGCCGTAAGTTTATTCAATCTTTTGGTCCTGTTCTTTCCGTTATATACTTTTGCCTCCTTTTGCATATGCGCTCTTGCCTTGTTGTAATACTGGTTTATCGATTTCAGCGGTTTCCCGTTGATTATCACAGGTCTGTCTTCAGAATCCCATGCGGCTGATATAAGATTATTTACTCCCAAGTCTATCCCCATAACCTTTGTCCCTTTTGTAGTCTTTTCTTCTTTCTCATACATAAGACTGATAAGTATGGAGTCCTTAAACATCTTTATCCGTATCTGCCTCACGTTCCCATGCC
>JAEEGH010003490.1_pt1 | contig 41283 bp, 27 predicted proteins | sample 9134181 | NCBI WGS metagenome assembly JAEEGH01 (sample SAMN16246544, study PRJNA631951) | gut metagenome | biome: gut microbiome; feature: rumen; material: DP-attached | host: Bos | place: Iran: Karaj | collected 2018-10 | reverse complement strand
GCACTCTCGGACGAAATCCGCGCAAGCCTTGGAAGCCGCGGCAAAAAACACCGCGAAGAAGTTGACGCCCTTCTTGAGCGCAACTGGACAGAAATACTTGCGTCCCTCGGTTCGCACCAGGCCGGAAGCGCAGGCGTAAAAGCCGCCATCGATAGTGTAGAACTCCGCCGCGTCCTCGAAGACGTACTTGGAAGCGGTACACTGAAAATTCAGGCCGCACAGGTTACAGGCGCAGGCGTTCAGCCGGCTCCGGTTAGTCCTGCGGTTCCTGCTTCAGATGAAGCAGAGGAAATTGAAGAAGCAGAAGATCTCGAAGAAGCCGAAGAACTTGACGAAGCAGAGCCAGTTGACGCTGTAGAAGAAGCCGAAGAACTGGACGAGGCAGAGCCTGTTGACTCTGTCGAAGAGGCCGAAGAACTGGACGAAGCAGAGCCGATAGAAGAAGCCGAAGAACTTGACGAGGCAGAGCCAGTAGACGCTGTCGAAGAAGTCGAAGAACTCGACGAAGCAGAGCCGATAGAAGAAGCCGAAGAACTTGACGAAGCAGAGCCGATAGAAGAAGCCGAAGAACTTGAAGAAGCAGAACCTGCAGACGTTGTTGAAGAAGCCGAAGAACTCGACGAGGCTGAGCCTGTAGATGCTGTCGAAGAAGCAGAAGAGCTCGACGAGGCAGAGCCAGTAGACGTTGTCGAAGAAGCAGACGAACTCGACGAAGCAGAACCAGTTGACGCTGTCGAAGAAGCCGAAGAACTCGACGAAGCAGAACCGGCAGACGTTGTTGAAGAGGCCGAAGAGCTTGACGAAGCAGAGCCGGTTGACGTTGTTGAAGAAGGTGAAGAGCTCGACGAAGCAGAGCCGCTTGAAGAAGCCGAAGAAGCCGAAGAACTTGAAGACGCCGAGCCTGTAGACGCAGTCGAAGAGGCAGAAGAGCTCGACGAGGCAGAGACTGCAGACACTGTTGACGTTATTCCTGAAAGCCTTGACGCGGAAGACATGACAGAAGAGTTCCAGGAGTTTGCCGATAACGCAAACACAGAGCCGTCAGCGCGTCCTGTTGATAACGATGAAATAGAAGAAGAACAGGAATTCGGTTCGCCGCTGCCTGAACAGACGGTTAAACCGGAAGACGAAAAATACGTTGAAAGTTTTGCCGCAGGCCCGATGGACTTCTCATTCCTTGATGAACAGCCTCCTGCCCTGGACGAAGAAGAGCCTGAACTTCCTGTTGAAGATGTTCCTCTCTCAGACATTGTTCAGGAAGAAGAACAGATTGAAGACGCCGAAGAAATCGAAAGCCTCGAAAACGACTACGCAAGTCATCCGTTCCTCTTTGCGGGACTTGCCAAGAACAATAACAATATCAAATATCTCGAAGCCGATAATTCAAATGCAATTGTCCAGAGCGAAGACGGTACCTTCCACATTCAGGGGCTGCCGGGCGAAAAAGATGTTGCAATTGACGCAGAGTTCAAAAAACTTGTAGACTCAGTATTGAATTAGCTATGAATATTGAATTAAAGAATCTTGATAAGTTATACGAGTCAGATAACGCCGTTTCTGTTCATGCGGTAAACAACGTAAGTCTGCATATTCCTTCCAACGAAATATTTGGAATTATCGGAAAGAGCGGGGCAGGAAAGTCAACTCTTGTCCGCCTGATCAGCCTTCTGGAAAAGCCTGATTCAGGGGAAGTCTGGTATGATTCAAACCGTGTTGATAACCTTGAAGGCAAGGCCCTGATTGAACGCCGCCGCCGCATCGGCATGATTTTCCAGAATTTCAATCTGTTCAGTTCAAGAAATGCCGAACAGAACATTGCATATCCTATGGAAATCACAGGAACTCCAAAAGCCAGAATCAAACAGCGCACAAAGGAACTTCTTGAACTTGTAGGCTTAAGTGACAGGGCAAAATCTCCTGTAAGCCAGCTTTCAGGCGGACAAAAGCAGCGTATTGCAATCGCCCGTGCCCTTGCAAACGAACCTGATATTCTCTTTTGTGATGAAGCTACAAGTGCCCTGGATCCAAAAACAACACGCTCGATTCTTGATTTGATCAGGAAAATTCAAAAACAGATGAACCTGACAGTCGTTATGATTACACATCAGATGGAAGTTGTACGCGATGCCTGCAGTCAGGTTGCCGTTGTAAATGAAGGTCAGATTGTTGAACAGGGAACTGTAAAAGAAATCTTTATGAATCCCAAGTCTCCAGTTACAAAAGACTTTCTCAACCATCTTACTCCAGAAGAAGACGGAGAAGAAACCGAAAAGATTGTACGCTGGAGCAATGACGGCGGAAATTATTACCTCCGCTTTTACGGCGACAAAACTGACATGCCTTTGTTGAGCCAGACCGCCAAAAAATTCGATATTGAATACAATATCCGTGCCGGTGGAATTCAGTCGGTGCAGGGGGATAAAGTTGGCGCAATGTTAATCGACTTTATCGGCGACGAAGCAGAAATTCAAAAGGCAATAGAATTTTTAAAAGAAAACGGTGTAGGAGTAGAAAAAAATGAATCAGATAATTAGTCTTGTGGGACAGTCTACTGTAGAAACATTGATTATGGTTTTCTTTTCCACTTTGTTTTCTGTAATAATCGGTTTTCCTCTGGGAGTTCTGCTCTTTGTGACAGGTCCGACCGGAATTATGCCAAAAAAAGTTCTTAACCTTGTACTGAGCCGGATTGTTGATGTTCTGCGCTCGTTCCCTTTTGTAATTTTAATGATTGTTCTTCTGCCAATGACGCGCGCAATCCTTGGTAAGGCAATCGGAACTGCGGCAACAATTATTCCGCTCTCGATTGCGGCCGCTCCTTTTGTTGCCCGTGTTATCGAAACAAGCCTTATCGAAATTGACCCGGGCGTAATCACAGCGGCCCGCGCAATGGGTTCAACAAACTGGCAGATTATCTATAAAGTGCTCGTGCCGGAAGTTCTTCCTTCGGTAGTCAGCGGAATCACACTTACCATCATCAATCTTATCAGTTACTCGGCAATGGCCGGAACTCTCGGCGGCGGCGGTCTTGGGGACCTTGCAATCCGTTACGGTTATCAGAGATTCCGCACGGATGTTATGATCAGCGCAGTAATCGTAATCATAGTAATGGTTGCCCTGATTCAATTTGCAGGAACTAAACTTTCTGAGAGAATTATTAAACGCCGTTAAAAAAGATAGAACTACAGGAGACCCTGCATGAGGTTAACAAAGAGGTAAATCTTTTTGTAAACTTCAACACCAAGCTGGTGAACAGGGTGCTCTGCGTAGCGGTCCAGTTCCTTCCAGTTCATGATTAATTCACCCTTTGGCTTCTGATGATCTTCGATGAGCATTTTGAGCGTTTTTGCGTAAGAAATCATGGCCTTGGTTCCGTTTACAAGATATTCCTTTGCAACAGAGTTTACGTCTTTTAAAGTAGTGTGAATGATATTGTTTGCTTCGCGGTCGCGGTCTGCGCGTGGAAGCAGTGTTTTAAGTTTTGAACCGATTTCGGCTTCTTCGTTCATCTTGTCGTCAAACGATGTAATTGTATCCGAAAGCTCGAGGAGCATGTGGTAGTCATCGCTCATCTGGTTGCTTACCGGAATTGTTGTCCATTTTCCGCGGATTAAAACGAGATCCGAGTATTCGCGGACATCACGCTTTACAAATTCAATTAAAAAGGCCTTCATGTAGTTAAGCGGGCGGGCATAATCGAATTTTCCCAGGTTGCGTTTTTCGTATGTTGAACTGTTCTGTTCCGTGTAATTTTTAAGAATTACAACTGCGTTTGTATTAAAAATCTGTACTAAAAGACTGTCGATTTTTGAATTTTTCTGGTCGTTTTCAAGCTTGCGCAGAGTCTGTGAAGTCTGGTTTTTGATTGACTCAAGGAACGGCTCAACTACGTGTTCCTGCTTGAGGGCAACATCTGTTGCGTATGCAGGATCCTTTGTAATGAGCTGGATTATCATGTCAAAAACCCTGTTGTCGCGCAGCTGTCTGAATTTACTTACGAGTTTATTCCACTGGCCTGGTTTTACAGGTTCAACACCTTTTGCCGCCTTGAATAAAGCCATAAGGTCTGACCAGTCGTCATCAAGCGGAAGACTGTACACGATTGAAAGAAAGTCCTTTAAGTCGTCTGCCACATATGCCGCGTCAATAGGTTCAAGTTTTGGAGAACGGTTAAAATCACCTTCCTTAATGGTTGAATCAAATTTCTTGAGCATAAAGTAGTAGTCGTAGAGACAGAGTGCCTTAAAGCCAAGAAGCTTTGTATAAAGAGCGTCAGTCTTTGTGATTTTGTCCATGTCAAATTCTGACATGTATGCATCCGTGTCTGCCTTGATTTTTGCCTTTAACTGGTCAAACGGCATACTTTTTGATGCCATCATGATTGATTCTTCTGTGAGGCTTTCTGAAATCTGTTTCTGGTTTTCGCTCTGGCAGGCGTCGATTACGATATTTTTGTAGTAGTTGGGATTTGGCTGTCCCTGAAAAAATACCTGCGCCTGAGATAAAAGTTTATAAGTGTCATAAAAGAATTTTCCAAATGCAGGAAGAATCTGGTCTGAACTCTGTTTGTAAAATTTATAACCCGAACGCGAGAGGTTTTTTGATATTGCTTTAAGTAATCGTCGTTTTTCTGCTTCCTGATCGTTGCCGCTGAAGAGAGATGAAAATAGTCGCTGGAAAAATGACAGTCCAGTAGAATTTGCCATAGTTTAAATATGAACAAATATAACAGAATTGTCAAGTTTTATATGTCTGTATCTCAAAAAGTTTAAGTTTGAAAAACACTCTGACAAAAATTGTAAATTTGTTGATTATTTTTCCCTAAAACGTTGAAATATGCCGTAAATCGTGTAATAATTATAATGATGTTATAAAACAGTGTGTTAATACCTTTCTTTTTGAAAAGTATTTTACATATGCCAACGACATTGGTGAGAGGTTTATTTAAAAAACGTTGAGTTGAATGGTATAAGAGTTTTAGTGTGTTTGCTCTGAGCCTTCCAGGACCCAGTGATAGAAATATCACATGGGTCTTTTTTTTGAATATCCAATATCTCAAAACGATTTTCGGGATGATGATATTTTATATGATTTTTACAATAATGTTATTTTAGTTATTCATTTTTTTTGGTATAACTTTATTATGGAGGTTTATCCAGTTATGATAAAAAAACTTTTAGCAGCAGCAACGGCTTTGTTAAGCGTGTCTGTATTGGCAGCTTATAATCCGCCGGCAGGAGGCCAGAATTTTCTCCGCCTCACTGAACCACAACTTTTGAGCGGAGCCTCTTCGTCAGCAGGAGGCGCAATTTTTAATGTAACTCCGGCTTCGGTAGTCAACAATCCTGCTCTTACTGCTTTTGAACAGCGTATTGTTCTTGATGTTGCAGGAACTATGCTTTTTGACAGTTCTGATTCAAATGAATCTGTAGGCGGCGCAACTCAGGCCGGCATCCTTTTCCCTTCAAGATGGGGCGTTTCTTCCTTCCTTCTGCAGGGTGTATGGGTTCCGTTTGACCGCATGCAGGTAGGAAATAATATTCACTTTAATGCGTGCTTTGCAAAAGATGTTACGGACAAACTTGCAATCGGTATGAGCGGCAATGTAGGTCTTTTCTACGGCTATGATTCAGACTGGCTGGGCGCTGTAGACATGGGTGCCCTTTACCTATTCGGGGACCTTGCATTTATGCAGAATGTACGTTTTTCTGCAGCCCTTCTTAACCTTGGTAAAATGTACAGCGAAACTACAAACCACGGTATTAAGGGGTCGGATGCTTCTGACTGGCCGGCACTTGCAACTCCAAAAGCCGGTGTTGCAGCAACATTGTTCAACAACAAAAAACTTGAAATCGGTGCTTCTGTAGATATCAGTGCTCCGGGATTCCAGAACTTTGTTCTGGACGCAGGTGTTCAGATGGTATTCGGCGGAATCGTAAATGTAGCTTCCGGCTGGGAATATGACGCAAGAGAGTATTCGGAAGGAGCAAAAAACGTTATGCCGAGCGTTGGCGTAAGCTGTAAGTTTATGTTCAATTCAAAAGACGGTTCATTCCTTACAAACAAGGGATGGCAGCAGAGCGAAATGACTGTCAGCGCTGCATGGCAGCAGATGTACAAAAAAATCAACGCTGTCAGTGTTGGTGCCCTTCTTAATCTTGGTCTCAAAGATACAGAAGCTCCTAAAATCATACTTTGGGGAGAAGAATAATTATGAAAAAATTAGTTCTTGCTTCAGCTGCAATTTTGTTTGCAGCAGGCATTTATGCAGAAAAAGGTCCTGTTTACATTTCGCCTAACAACGACGGTGTACAGGATGTGCTGGAAGTTCCTCTCCAGATTAAAGAAAAACGCTATGTAAGCGAATGGGCATTCGAAATCCGCGACGAAAAGGGTAATATTGTCCGCACAATCGGTAACAAGGAAAAACGTCCTGCAAAAGTCGGATTCAAGAGATTTTTTAAACAGCTCATTACTCCAAAACAGGGAGTTGATATTCCTTCTTCTGTTTCATGGAATGGAATTATGGACAACGGTGAAGTTGCTCCTGACGGAAAATATACATATTCATTTTCGGCAACTGATGACAACGGCAACTCAGCATCAAGCCATCCGCTTGTTGTAATCGTTGATAACACAGCTCCGGAAATTGAACTTACACAGCCGTCCCAGGATGCAAAAATCTTTGGTGAAGGCGCCAAGGCTGTTTTGACTTTGAAACAGTCCGGTTCTCTTGAAGACCTGTGGACAGGTATCTTCAGCGACAATGAAGGTAACCCGGTACGCACATTCAAGTGGACAGAAAGTGAACCGATTAAATTTGACTGGAACGGTACAAACGATGCCGGAACTCCTGTTAAAGACGGTGTTTACAGTTACAAAATTACGGCAACTGACCGCGCAGGTAACGTAAGCAACGCTGCCGGTGTAACAAACATCATTTATTCAGCAGAAAAACCTGCTACAAACATTGCACTCGTTGGTTCAAAATATTTTTCACCGAACGGCAACGGAACAAATGATACAATCAATTTTGACCTTAAGATTCCGACCCCTGACCAGGCTAAGACCGGCAACAAACTTGTTGAATGGACAGTTACTGTTGAAGGCGTTGACGGAAAGGCCGTACGCACTTACAGGGGAACAGACAATCCTCCTCAGTCAATTTCTTTTGACGGTAAAACAGACGACGGCAAAAACGTTCCGGAAGGACAGTATTCAACAAAGGTTGTGGCAAAATACCTCAACGGCTTTGTAACAGATCCTATCAGGTCTCCTGCATTCGTTCTGGATACAACAAGCCCGGAAGCCAAGGTTTCTCTCGAAAGCAATATGTTCTCTCCGGATGGAGACGGAAACCTCGATGCTCTCGTAATCAAACAGGTTACAGCAATCGAAACCGGTGCTCCTGTTAATAACTGGACAGGTACAATTACAGGTCCAGACGGTGCAGTAGTTAAAACATTTGAATTCGGCTCGTTCCTGCCGGAACAGGTTGAATGGAATGGTCTTGATGCAGACAACAAACTTGCAAAAGACGGTAACTACCGCTACACACTTACTGCAACTGATGAAGCCGGTAACAAAACAAATATTAAGGAATCTGCATTCTCTCTTGATACAAGCAAGACCGAACTTATCCTTGCTGTAAGTCCGGCTGCATTCAATCCGGCCAAGACTCAGGTTAAACTTTCACCTATCGTAAAATCCGGTTCAAGCGTTAAGTCTTATTCAATTGAAATTCAGAACTCCAAGGGGGCTGTTGTCTGGAAAGAAAGTGCAGAACGCGCCCTTCCTTCATTCATCGGCTGGAACGGTCTTGGTAATGATGGAAGCCGCCTTGATGACGGACAGTACGTTGCAATTCTTTCTACAGTTGCCGCAAACGGAGCAGAAGCAAAAACTTCTTCACAGGTATTTGTAATTGACTCAGTTGCACCAAGCATCGATGTAACAGTTCCATACACAGTATTCTCTCCGGATGGAGACGGAAGCCGTGATTCAGTTCCTGTAACAGCAAAGACTTCAAAAGAAGATCTCTGGACAGCAACAGTTCTCAATTCAAGTGGAAAGGCTGTACGCTCATACTCATGGAAGGGAAGCGTTCCTGCATTCGGCTGGGACGGTACTGACGACAACGGCAACAAGGTTGCTGACGGCTCATACAAGATGGTATTTGCAAGCACTGATGCTGCCGGAAACAAGGCAAGTACAGAAATCACAGGTCTTACAGTTGATAAACGCGAAACTAAAGCATATGTAACAGCAGACCTGGACGCATTCTCACCGAATGCTGACGGAAATGCTGATGTTCAGAAGTTTACAATCCGCACAAGCCTTACAGAAGGAATCAGCGAATGGGCATTCAGCATCACAACTCCTGAAGGAAAATCTGTGAGAAAGTGGTCCAGTGCAGATTCAAAAAATCTTCCTGCTGTAATCAACTGGGACGGTCTTAACGGAGAAGGCAAGGTTGCAGAAGGTGCCTTTACAGGTAACCTCTCCATTGCTTATGAAAAGGGTAACACTGTAAATGCAGTTTCTTCAGCATTTATCTGTACAGTTACACCTCCGCAGCTTTCCGTTAAAACTGCACCAAAATACTTCAGCCCGGATAACGACGGCGAAGACGATGACCTTTACATCCAGCTCAAGGGTAACAGCGCAGTTCCGCTCAAGAACTGGTCATTCCGCATCAACGACCCTGAAAACGGAAAGAACTTCTGGTCAGTTGCAGGTAAAAACACAATTACAGAACGCATCGTATGGGACGGACGCGGCAACAACGGTGAACTTGTTCAGTCGGCTATGGATTATCCGTTTGTATTTACTGCAACAGATACACTCGGCATGACAAGCACTGTTGAAGGCAAAATCAGCGTAGACGTTCTCGTAATCAGAGTTGGGGATGTTCTTAAGATGGCTGTTCCGTCAATCATCTTCCGTTCAGACGCAGCTGACTTCAAGACTGCTGACGAAATCAAGGGCGGTATCACTGACGCTCAGAAAGCAAACAATGAACGCGTACTTAAGCGTATTGCAGAAATTCTTAACAAGTTCAAGAATTACACTGTAACAATCGAAGGTCACGCAAACAATGTCAGCGGAACTGATACTGAAGAAAACGAAGATACAACCCAGTACGGAAAGGCTCTCAAACCTTTGAGCCAGGAACGCGCAGAATTTGTTAAGAACTATCTCAAGAAACACGGTGTAGACGGCGCAAGACTCAGTGCAGTCGGCCGGGGCGGTTCAATGCCTGTAGTTTCACGTTCAGATAAAGACAACTGGTGGAAGAACAGACGAGTTGAATTTATCCTTAACAAATAAAAAATTGAATCCGTCGGTTCTCCTGGAACTGGCGGATAAATATGAAACGGCGGATTTTCTGCAAAAAGATCCGTCCCGCTTCATGCATTTATACAAGGCTTCTCCTGCCGATGCGGAGGTTGTGGCTTTTTTGTCCGCAAACCTTGCTTTTGGCAGGCGGGAGCAAATCTTATCCCATATTGAATTTATACTTTCCCTAATCAGACAGTCAGACTTAACTCCATGCATGTGGATTAAACAGGGCGCATACGAAAAGGACTTTCCATGCACAGACAGGTCTTTTTACCGCATGTTTACCTTTACTGATATGAATAACTTTTTTAGCGGTGTAAAACAGATTTTAAATGAATCCCCATCCCTGGGTGAATTTTACAAAGCGGCCTGGCAGAATGCGTCCGGGGCTGCTCAAAATGACAGGGCGGGCTCAAAACTGTATCTTCACCAGGTCATTGCCGCCGCCTTTCCTGTAAAAACAGCCCTCGTCGGATGTTCAAAGGGTGGGGCGGCAAAAAAACTGAATATGTTTTTGCGCTGGATGGTGCGTGATAACTCGCCGGTTGATCTTGGCCTGTGGTCCGCCTGGTATAAAAAAAGCGATTTACTGATGCCGATGGACACTCATGTAATCCATCAATCCGTTGAATTCGGCCTTTTGCCGGAGACCGCTTCCGGGGCTTTGCCTTCTGCGAGCATAAAAAATGCAGTCCGGTTGACGGACTGCATGAAAGAGTTCTTTGGAGATGATCCGGTCCGCGGCGACTTTGCGCTTTTTGGACTCGGAGTAAATTCGTAGGGAACTTCAGAAAATCGCCAAAGGCGATTTTTTCGAAGTTCCCTAGAATACATATGTCATGAACAAACCTGTAGACCAGCAGTTGCGTGTTTTGCCGTCGAAAGCCTTGCGGTTTTCGTAGTTCAAGTATGCTGAGAAGGTTGTGTGTTTTGAGTAATCCAGTGTGATTGATGGACGGATGTCAAAGATATGACCGCCGTTCCAGTCTTTTGTTATTGAATGGTTTACATAATCATCATCATCCCAGCGTTTGTCGCTTGAACCTACAGCAAATGAAGACCAGATGTTGATTCCGATCTGGTTTGTGAGGCCGAATGCAAATGTACCGCCTGCATACCATGCAAAGCTGTAGTTGTCATTTTCAAAGAAGTTAACGCCGAGTTCAGGTTTTACTGCAAACTTTGTGTTTGGAATTACAAATGCAACAGCAGCCCCTGTTCCGTATGCTACGTCGTCTTCTGCGTCAGTAAAAAGTGAATCTGCTCCAAAGTAGAGGTCGATTGTAAATTTGTCGAGGAAGAGTTCTGCGCCGGTGTAGAAGTTGGCAGCGTCATCAAATGCACCTTCCATTGCAAGAGCAAGAGAAATCCAGTCGATTCCGAGCTGTGCGCCAAAGTTTACTGCAGGATCATCTGTGTTGAATCCGTTAGGAATTGCGGCACCGAGCTGAACTTTCATATCCTTGTTTGAATTATCAATGAAGCGTACGCCGAGAGCGCGTTTTGCATATTTATTTGCGTATGGAACAAATCCGACAACGTCAGCAGTACCTGGTGCGTCAACACGGAATTTATAAGTTCCTACACCTTCTGTAGAAGTCTGGGCATATGAACCTGAGCGGTCATCATAGGCTGTAGAAAAACCACCCTGTCTTACGTGAGCATCGCTTTCCCAGAGCCAGCTTCCGTAACGTGGAGCAGGTCCAACCTGCCAGTTGAGTTTTGTACCCACACCCACATCAAGATTCTTTGAAAGGTGCCACAGGAAGTTTACATAGTATGAATCCTGAATTGTGTTGCTTACATTTACGGCGTTGTTGTAGCCGGCAACTTTTGTTGTATTTTCAGAAGTAGAAGGGCCTGCACCGCGGCAGCCGTAGTGCAATGAAAGCGGGTTTGCATTTGATGTACCAAATACAAAGTTGTCTACATTGCCTTCGTTGTCATAGTTTGCGAGGAAGCTCCAGTTGAGCATGCCTTCGATAGTAAAGTTGCTGATATCAAAGCGTGCCTGGAAAGTGTCTGTAAAACCGTAGTAAGAAATGTCGCCGTCCATTGGGGCTCCCAGTCCTGTCCAGGCGGTGTTTTTCATCTGCTGTTTGTCCAAAACCTGTGCGCTCAACAATGCAGAAACACTGAGAGCAGCAAATAAAGTTAATAGTTTTTTCATTGTAATCTCCGAAAAATAATTAAATGTATTTCGATTATAATGCATTCAATTTCTTTTGTCATTGACGGCAGAAAGTGTGTGGGCGCGGGCTGTTATGATTACTGACAATATTGGCCGAAAAGGCCGTTCCGCAATGGTCATAACAGGCGTTTTATGATATAATGGTTAAATCTATAACAAATTTAATTCTGCTGCGAGCCGGCAGTGGTAAGGAGATTTATAAATGGCAAAAAACGAAAAAACTGCAGCTGATCCACACGCATGTACCCTGGACAAAATCATCTCTTTGTGTAAGAGACGCGGTTTTGTATACCAGGCATCAGAAATTTACGGTGGTCAGGCAGGCGCATGGGACTACGGTCCGCTTGGTGTTGATTTTAAACGCAACATCCAGAACGCATGGTGGAAGGAAATGACACAGCTTCATGATGATGTAGTTGGTCTTGATTCAGCAATCTTCCAGCATCACACAACATGGAAAGCTTCCGGTCACGTTGATCACTTCTCGGATCCAATGGTTGACTGTCTTGAATGTAACGCACGTCATCGTGCCGATAAATTGATTGAAGACTTTGTTGCCGCTAATCCGGACAAAGATCCTGGAAAACCGGTAGACACTATGAGCCACGAAGAAATGAAGGCTTATATCGACGCAAACATCAACTGTCCTACCTGTGGTTCAAAAAACCGCAAATATACAGCAGTTCGTGAATTTAACCTGATGTTCAAAACTTATCAGGGCCCGATTGCAGACGAAAGTCACCTCATTTACCTCCGTCCGGAAACCTGCCAGGGTATCTTTACAGACTTTAAGAACATCGTTCAGTCAAACCGCATGAAGGTTCCTTTCGGTGTAGCTCAGGTTGGTAAATCATTCCGTAACGAAATCATTTTCAAGAACTTCATTTTCCGTACCTGCGAATTTGAACAGATGGAAATGGAATATTTCTGCAAGCCGGGAACAGAAGACGAAACTTTTGACCGCTGGAGAAAAGAACGCTGGGCATTCTACCTCAAATACGGTATTGCAGAAAAGAACCTCAAGTGGCACCACCACGACAAACTCGCTCACTACGCAAAAGACGCATACGACGTTACATACAACTTCCCGATTGGATTTGAAGAAGTAGAAGGTATTCACAGCCGTACAGACTTTGACCTGAGCCAGCATATGGAATATTCAAAAAAGGATATGTCATATATGGATCAGGAAGATGGAAACAAAAAATATGTTCCATACGTAATCGAAACATCTGCCGGTCTTAACCGTAACTTCCTCATGTTCCTCTGCGAAGCATATGAAGAACAGAACGTAGCAAAGCCGGGCGAACCTGAAGATTACCGCACCGTACTTCACCTTGATCCTCGTCTTGCACCAATCACAGTTGCAGTTCTTCCATTGATGAAGAAAGACGGTCTTGCTGAAAAGGCAAAGGAAATCCAGCACCTTCTCAAGGAAGACTTTGTTACTGATTACGACGTATCAGGTACTGTGGGTAAACGCTACCGCCGCCAGGACGAAGTTGGTACTCCATTCTGTGTAACAGTTGACTACGATACTTTGGATAAGAATTCACCGGACTTTGATTCAGTAACTGTACGTTTCAGAGACTCAATGGAACAGGAACGGGTAAAGCTTTCTGACCTTCACACATTCCTCTTTAACGCAATCAAAGCATACAAACCGGTAGAAAAGAAATAAACCGGATGGATTACGTTGCTCTCGGCAAATCCAACCTTCTCGTAAGCCGCACTGCCCTCGGCGCCATGGCTCTCGCAAATGTGAGCGATGACGAAGAGGCAGCAAAGATTATCAGCACGGCTTACGAGGGTGGAGTAAACTTTTTTGATACCGCACGTTCTTCAGAAGAAAGCGAGCGCCGCCTTGGAAACGCGCTTCATGGAACAATCCGGAAGGATATCTATGTTGCAACCAAAACCCGCGCCCGCAGTGCTTCTGAAATCGAGATGGATATTGATAAAAGCCTTACCGCCCTCAAAACAGACTATATAGACCTGTATCAGCTGGATAACCCGGCTTTTCTGCCTGTAATGGACGGTGATGACGGCGTTGTAAGAAAACTGCTTGAGCTTAAAAAATCCTCAGTAATTCATCACTTTGGTGTTTGTACAGAAAGTTTTGAAATAGCCAGGGACGTATTGAATTCAGACGTGCCCTGGGAAACCCTCCAGTACCCTTTTAACATTCTCTGCTCAGAAGAAATCCAGGAATTGGTATTTGACTGCCGCGAAAAAGATGTCGGCTTTATTGCCATGCAGCCTCTTTGTGGTGGAATTATCACTGACATTCCGCTGTCTATTGGATTTTTTAATCAGTACGATTATGCGGTTCCTGTCTGGGGCGCTCACAGCCAGGAAGAACTGCAGCAGATTATGTACTTTGCAGAAAATCCGCCTGTAGTTGATGATAAATTCAACGAAGAAATCGAAAAAACACGGGCCTTCTTTAACTAGAGCTTATTTATTGATGTTGAACTGCTTTAAGATGTCTGCTGCTTCAGATTTGTTGAGGACGCGGACAATTCTCATTGTGCCGTTATCAGTCTGAACTGTTTTTGGACCGCCGGTTTCGTCAGTTTCGCCCAGAATCTGCACAACAGGGTTGCGCGGGTCTGTGGGGTTAACGTCTGTAACCTGAGCGATTTTACCGTTCTGCAGGTAAACGTAGGCTCCGATAGGAAAGAGGGAAAGTGAATAGAGAAGGGCTTTGATAACAGTGTCGTCAAACTGTTTGCCTTCGTTCTTCAATACTTCAATCATTGCATCGTAAGTTGAACGGGCTTCCTTGAACATACGCGGTGCGGTAATTGCTTCAAAGGAACATGCAACTGCGATGATTTTTGCGTACAGGGAGATTTTGTTTCCTGTAAGTTTACGCGGATATCCGGTTCCGTTTTCGCGTTCGTGGTGTTCAAGGACACCGAGCTGAACAGCGAGCGGAAAGTCGTTTTCTTTTACAATGTTAAAGCTGATAACCGGATGTGTTGCAAGCTTTGCCCGTTCCGGTGCAGAAAGGCGTTTACCGGTCATGTAAAGCTGTGGAGGAAGACGAATCTGGCCGATTTCGTGCAGGATACAGGTAACGCCAAGTTCAATCAGTTTGGTAAGCGGCATGCGTAGCTGGAGGCCGATTACAATTGCTGTAACTGTTGAACGCATACTGTGGCTTACGATAAAGTTTTTATTTGCGGCTTCGAGAGTAGGTGTAATTCTGAGAACGTAGCGGCGGTTATCTTTAATGAATATACACAAATCTTTTACAGTGTTTGAAAGTTCCTGGTAATCGAGAACTTTGTGAGTTGCGTAATGTGTGTAAACTGCCGTGATGTAGTTCATGTATTCGTTATAAACGGTCTGAACTACGCTCATTCGTGATTTTTCGTTATTTGCTAAATCCTGATGTGCTTCTTCGAGGGCCTTTTTTACATTGTCGCCCATTTCAGGCTTTTTAGGATCATTTGCATTCGGGTCTACCTGTTCAATGGCAACCTGTTCAAAATCCTGTGGAGTCGGACTTGCTACAGCTCCGGAACCGATGCTGCCGTCGGAATATACAACCTTAAAATCCCATTCCAGAAGTGCCTTTTTAAGCGCATTGTTAAAAGGGCATGTCGGGTTGAGCAGAATAAACTGTTTGTCTAATACAAGTTCCTGAGTAAAAAACGTGTTTTCCTTTAAGGTTGTGACCGGAAAAGAATTCATGAGTCCTCCACTCTAATTTATCGGCAAGAGGGCGCGATTTCATAAGTATTGTTAGCTGAAAACAGCCTGTTATTCAAGTTTTTTGCGCTTAATTTTCAAAAATTCAAAAAAAAAGAGAAGAAATCTTACACATTTCCTCTCTTTCTTAACATGGAGAGCCGTTATTTTACGAACGGCGACGCGTCAGTTATTGTAAACAGGGCGTCTGGATGTTTGGGATAGCTGCTATCCCACGTCCTGCAATTTAACAAATGACATTTAAATTATCGTCGTGCGTGGAAAAATCTTTAGTGTGGTTTTAAAATTTTTTCTGATACTGCTGGATTGCGCTTTTAATCAGGCCGTAAATGATTTTTGATTTGATAAAACCTGCCTTTACGGGATCGTCGGGGAGGGCAGTTTGCTCCATGATTGAATTCAATTTTTGTTCGGTTGGAAAGACCAGGCTTGCAATATCCTTGAACTGGCTTGTCATAATTGAATTGTCAATTTTTTGTAATTCCCGGGTGTATTGAACTGACTGCTGCGGTGTTAAAAGAGCCTTTTCTGCAGTGCGGATTCCCTGGACAGCAGTATCGTAAAGACTCTGCATTCCCTCCTGAAATTCATTAAAAACCTTATCAAATGCTTTTATCGTTTCTGAGTTTGTGTTTGAAGGGCAGTTTAAAAATTCAATTCGTTTTTCCTCCTGAACCGGCATGTCCAGAAGAGTTTGAACGCTCTTGTACGAAAAACCCGGAATATAAAGGGAACTTTTGTTCAGAGAGTATGAGTGGACTTCCTTAAACTGTTGGGCTTTGCTTTCAAACCACCATGCAAACATCTTCATTTTGTCATCGGTAAAAAGAGTATTTCCTTCGTAGTCCCTGTCGAGCTTTTTGCCCGCCTGGAAGAGACTTGTAGAAAGAGAGGTTTCTGCAGGATGCAGCTTACGGGATGAAGCATGAGTTTTTTCTTCAAAGGTTGAACCTTTAATGTGGCTTTGTAAAAGAGGATAGCCCAGATCAAGGCCTGCGCAGTAGATATCTTTAAAGCCTGCAAAGCGCGCAAAGTCCCAGGCAGTCGTACTTACGGAACCACCGGCTCCAAGCTGGCCCTTTGTGCCGAGACGCTTTTCAAAATACTGCCCGAGCGGAAAGAGCGAAGATGTCAAAACGATTTTTTTGCATTCAAAACGGTAAACGGCAGGGTAGGCTGCACTTTCTGTAATCAAAATGCTTGAAGGACTTTTTAGTCCCGCAATGTGGCGGTAAGCGTAATACTGCGGGTCCACGAGAATTATAAAGTCAGGTTCAACGGCGGCCTTGAGCAGGGCGCGCAGGGCTGTGTCTACCGCGATAATTACCGCACGCTTTTTTATCTCTTTTAGGTAAGGCAGAATATCGTGGAGGCTCGGGCCTGCGCTTATCAGGACTGCAGGAAGGTCTTTTGGAGCGCGGTCTTTAAAAATATTAACACCGTCGAGCTCAGCAAAGAATTTGAGGTTTCTGCAGCTGTTGTTGAGCCAGAGACTGGAAAACTTTTCGAGTGTTGAATTATTTATTTTTACTTTCTGCTTGTTGCGTTCGATTAAGGCGTGGATTGATTCAAAATAATTTTTTTTGTGAGATGTCTGCGCCGCATTCTGGATAAAGGCGGCGTGGTTAAAGCCCGTTGTTGATTCAATCAGTTGGATTACACTCTGACTTGGAGCCTGAAGGGCGATAATCAGAGATTTTTGTTTAAAAAGAGGCGCAAAATCGTTGTACTTGAGGGCGGCTATAAAATAGTCCGGATCCGGTTCAACAATGATGATTGTGTCATTTGGATAAAGCTCTGCCCATTTTAAAGGCGCGTAGCCCAGGCCCATGGAAAAAAACACTGCACCGTAAGTTTCTGATGTGCGGCTCTGCTTTACGAGGGTTTCTGCCTCGCGTTTTGGAGCGTAACTTGAATGCAGAAAAGTTCCGTTTTCTTTTGCGGTTAATTCGAGGGATTTTGAAGGCAAAAGTTCCCAGAAGTCAAAGTCGCATTCAGTTTTTGCAGAAAGACCAAGCTGCTGTACGAGGGCCGGAAAGCGCTGTTCAAAAAGAGTTACGTTTTTATTCCAGAAAGAGTTCAATTTCCGTGTCCTGTGTGAGCGTTGTGCCCGGCGCCGGTGTCTGGCCGGTAACCCATCCGTCGCCGTTGATTTTGATTTTAAGTTCCGGTTTGTTTAAAAGCTGGAGAAGGCTTCGCTTTGGAAGACCTGTAAAGTCCGGAACCACTGAACCGATTTTAATTTCTTCATCCTGTGGAATTGCAATCAGGCCTGAATGGGCAAGGCTTGCAGCTCCTCCACGGCTCATTCCGAGGTGGTCTATGATTGCGCTTGCGGCCTGTCCGATTACCGGGGCAACAATACGGCCTGCGTAGGTTTCGCCCTTTGCCTTTTCGATTACGATGTAAAGAATCACTTCCGGATTTTCTACCGGAAAGATTGCGATACAGTTTGAAATAAAGTCTGTCTTACTGTAGCCGCCTGTTTTTGGATCTGCCATCTGGGCTGTACCGGTTTTTACACCGATTGAAATATCACCTAAGTTGGCGCGGCTTCCGGTTCCGCTCTGTGCAACGGTTTCCATACAGCTCAAAATGTATTTTGCTGTGTTCTGGTGGAGAACCTGGTTTTTAAAGGCCGGAACGTGTACGTATTCTTCAACTCCGCCCATAGTTGTAATTTTTTTAATCAAAGTCAGCTGGACAGGAAAGCCGCCGTTTGCAATCGCTGTAGCCGCCTGAACCATCTGGAGGGCGCTGACAGAAATTTCCTGACCGATTGCGATTGTCGGTTTTGAGCGGGCAGACCAGAGCCTGTCATTTGTGTTGCGTACTGCACCGGAAGTTTCGCCCGGAAGTTCGATGCCGGTCTTTGTGCCAAAGCCGAGACTTCTTATGCGTGCAAGAAACTGTTCGCTTTCTATGTGCTCTGACATCTGAGCAAGTGCGTCGTTGCAGGAATATTTAAGGGCGTCGCGCGCTGTAATCCAGCCGTGGTGGTCAAGACAGGTGATACGGATGCGTTCGCCCGAATTGGTGCGTTTTTCGTAAACTCCGTCACAGAGAAAGATGTCCTTGTCGCCGATTGCCTGGCTGTCGTAAAAAGAGGCAATCGAAAAGATTTTAAATACAGAACCCGGTTCATAACTTTCGGTTGCCGGACGGTCTTTCATTTCTTCGATGGAAGCCTGGGTGTATTCGTTGAGGTTTGTGGAAGGAAGGCTTATGTATGAAAGAATTTCGCCTGTCTTTGCTTCTGCTGCAATGAGCATGAGGCTTGCGGCCTGTGTATCTTCAATTGCCTTCTGTGCGATTTTTTCGAGCTTGAACTGAAGGTTTGCGTCAATTGTAAGGTAGACGTTTTTACCCTGAGTTTCGATCGGGCCGTCCGGGTTTACCGGAGGCGACAAAGTGTCCTGGAATGTGTATTCAATTCCTGCAAGACCTGTACCGTCGTTTCCCATGTAGCCGATTACCTGGCTTGCAAGGTCTTTTTCCGGATAAATGCGTCCAGGAATTCTGTCAAAACGGACTGCGCTGAAAAGAGAATTTTTGTCGGTTATTTCTTTTAAGGTTTCGTAAGTTTCCTGGTCAATCTTTTTTTTGATGTAGGTAAAAGAACTTGATTTGGAAGAAGTAATCAATGCGGCAAGCTTTTCTTCTGTGTAGCCGAGGGGCCCGGCAAAGAGTTTTACAAATTGAGCAAGATCTTTGATTGAACTTGGTGTTACGCCAACATGATAAAAGTTTGCAGAAACCGCAAGCGGCTTTCCGTTTTTATCTACAATCGAGCCGCGTTGAATTGTGGGAGAAGTTGTTGCAGGCTCGGGGAGTTTTCCAAAAGCGAGAATTGAATATTTGTAAAAAACAAAAATAGAAAAAGCAATTGCAAGACCGCATAGAATGAGTACACGATTTTTTTTCAGGTAGCCATTTATTTGCATATTACTTTTCCCAACACATTCCGTACGCTGACAAAACCGTAATCCCTTGAATCCACGGATTTTTCGTAGTTATCCCCGACGGCCAGAATATAGCCCTCCGGAACTTGTGAACAGTCTTTTAAATTAAAATACTGCTCTTTTGTCAACGGAATATTTTTATCCCCTATTTTGAGATTATATAACGAATTGGCTGAATATTCCAGCGATTGTTTGGAAACTGCGGTGCAGCGCTTAACAACGATTTTGTTGTTGTACATGTAAATTACAATGTCACCTTCTTTGGGCCTGTTCCATTGAATTAAAAGTTTGTCCGAGTAGGGAAGTGCAATTCCATAGGCAAGGCGGTTTACGGCAATTACGGAGCCGTCCTTTATTGCCCCTTCCATTGATGTGCCCGAAACATGCATAAAGTCGATTACAAAAAGCTTTAAAAAAAGCCCTGCAATCAGACCGATAGAGATTACTTTGATAATTGACTTTGCTGATGGTGATAACTGTGTCTGGTACATCTTTTTACTAATATAACGAATTTTGCTCTCCGATAATAGATATATGGAAATAATCAATTACGTGGGAGCAGGCTCAGCCGTTAGACGCCGTTCTCCTTCAAAAAGTTTTTTATTAAAAACAAGAGACAAATCATTTGATTTTTCGCAGGTAAAAGAGCGCCTGCATTCAGTAAAGTTTGCTTCAATTCCACGGGTACAGCTGCCGGTAATCCGCACACGCCATATCGGCCGGATTTTGATTGCGGCCCTGTTCTGTTCATTCACTTTTATAACAATGTACAGAGCCATCGGTTACTTTCAGAGTTTTGCGGGACCTGTAAAATTTGCCGACGCAGGCAATACGGAAATTGAATTCCTGAATTCTGCCATGGACAGTTTTGCAATGGACAGAACGGATGTTCAGTTTGATGAAAACGGAAACGTTCTTGCTGATGACGGTTCTGTTCTGACAATGTCTTCTCTCGGCATTACAAAGGTTATTTCCTACCAGACATATAAAGTAAAAAGCGGCGACACAATCAGTTCAATTGCATTGAAGTTCGGGCTTACAAATATTTCTACACTTATTTCCGTTAACGATATTGAAAACGTAAGAACTCTGCGTGCGGGACAGAAACTGCGCATTCCCAACCAGGACGGAATCATCATCTCTGTTTCTAAGGGACAGAGTTTGACAGGCCTGAGCGCAAAATACAGCGTAAGCCTTGAAGAAATTCTCGATGCAAACGATTTATCAAGCCGTACTCTAACTGTCGGCCAGGAACTTTTTATTCCGGGTGCCAAGATGGATTCAGGCTCGCTCCGCAAGGCCATGGGTGAACTTTTTGGCTATCCGATCAAGGACCGCTACAGACTTACATCTTTGTTCGGGCCGCGTGCTGATCCGTTTACAGGGGTCCGCTCAAATCATACTGGCGTTGATATGGCCTGTCCTACAGGAACTCCGATTTATTCTGCAATGAGCGGAAAAGTTGTTTATGTCGGATGGAGCAATATTTTTGGAAATTATGTTATAATCAATCATGGTAACGGCTATCAGTCTTTGTATGGCCATATGTCAAAAACTCTTTGCCGCACAGGTAAAACTGTCGCACAGGGTGCTAAAATCGGTCTTGTAGGATCTACCGGATATTCAACTGGTCCACATTTACACTTTACTGTTTACAAGAACGGAAAGCTTGTAGACCCTATGACTTTACTTAAAAGATAGATTATGGAGTTTTACAGAAAGATGAGTACTGTTTGCGTTTGCGGCGGCTGCGGAAGAACAATTGATAATGATTTTATTTACTGTCCATGGTGCGGACAGGCAAAAATGAAAACTGACGAAAAGTCAGCAATAGATGCGGTATTTAAAAATCTTGAACGAAAACAGGCGGAAGACCGTGTAAGACGACTTGCCAGTCTTGGAAAAAAACTTGATGATCTGGAGCAGGATTTGAATATTCTTGCTTTGAGTGCGGAGATGGCTAAATGATAAGACACCTTTTTAATTCAATTAAGAAAAAGGGCCTGACAGCGGTTGTTTTTTGTGCAGCCGCTTTTTGTGTTTACGCAGAAGTTTCCTTTGAAAGCCCGGATTTAAACGAAAATAATCAGCTTGTATTCAACGTGGCGCATTCAATCAGCGGAAGTCCGTCGTACTCAACAGGATTTATGGCAGACGCCTCTACATTGTCCGGAATTAAAATCCTGACCTGCTACCCGGAAAAAATGGAAGTTCTTTCTAAAGGTGCAGTTTTACAGATAAGAAACCGCTACGGCAGCGCCCGCTATTCAACCGCGGACAATACAATTTCGTGGATTAAAAGAACGGATTCAATTCCAAGTTTCAGTTCAAAACAGGAAGCCCAGAGCGTAAGCCCTGACGGAAAGTGGATCTGCTATATCAAAAAGACACAGGTAAGCTCGGGTGAACTTATCTTAAAAAATGCTTCTACAATGCAGGAAACTGTCCTCAACAAGCACGCAGAATTTGATTTTGAAAAAGTGCCTGTTTTATGGAATCCTGAAAGCACAAGTCTCCTGTACGAAAAAGGCGGCAGTATTTATTTCTGCGACCCGAAGGCTGCCTTTCAGAAAGTGCAGATGTCAGAAGAATTCCGGAAGATAGGAAAGGGCTCGATTGCAGGCGTCTGCTGGGCTAATTCCAAAAATCTGATTTATCTTGACCGCGACCTCGTTTACAGAATTTCTTCTAACGAATTGTATACACGTGGCCTTTATTCAAAAATGGTCGGAAGCGGAACCGTTATCGGGCGGCTTCCTGTAAAATTTGACGGACGCTACGACAAGTTCAGTGTGAATGGACGCGGCGACTCACTTGTTTTGATTCAATCAGATAAAGTCGTAAGCCTGTTTAAAATCGCAGGCGACGGATTTGAATACCTCCAGAGCGTTTATTCAAAACCTGTAACTGATATCGGCGGAACAATCATCGATATCGATGCCTTCTGGAGTGCAGATTCAAAATGTCTGCTCTGGGTTAACAGCCTCGGTTACGAAGACGGAAGCAAAAAGGCTTCTGTTTACTCGCTCGGTGCCGACTTAAAACTTCTTGCAATTATTGCAGGGGCCTCAAAGCCTTTAATCAGCGAAGACTCCAAAAAACTCTGTTACGCTCAGGGCGACTCCCTCTTTGTTTACGACACTTCAAACTGGCAGATGATAGACAGACTCGACGGAGAAAAAATCGTTTCTTTTGCCTGGAGTGGAAATTCAAAAATCTACGCAGGCGGTGTAAGCACTGTCCGCGAATGGATAATCGGCCCGTCTCATTTAAGCCGCGTCCTTTTTCTTTCCAGCTGCGCGCGCGTATTCTGGAAGTCTTCTTCTGCAGTGTGCGCACAGGACAGTCACAATCCAAAAATCTTTTACGATATGGATTTGATTGCCGGTACCTGGAAGCCTGTTGAGTCATCTGACATCCTTACAGTCGGAGAAGGGCGCCTTCAGAACGGACGATACCGTGTATTTATCAGCACAACTCCAAACCAGAAATTTGCAAATTCACTTTATATCAGAACCCTGTCAGGAAAGGCTGTTACAAATCCGCTCTTCCCAGACACAGCATTAAAGAGCGACAGTCTTAAAAAGGTTGCCCTCGTAATCGATCTGCTTGATGATGCAAGCGGTTTGAGCCGTGTTCTTGCAACATTAAAAGAATACAACGTGCCTGCCACTTTCTTTGTTAACGGTGAATTTATCCGCCGCTATCCAAAAGAAACAAAACAGATTGCAAAGAGCGGCTTTAATGCAGGCTCGATGTTCTTTACAAACGCTGATTTGACTACCAGGGGCTTTGTTGTAGACGAAGACTTTATCCGCCGCGGTCTTGCCCGCAACGAGGATGAATTTTATGCGGCTACAGGAAAGGAACTTTCGCTTTTGTGGCACGCTCCGTTCTACAAATCGAATGATTCAATTAAAAAATCAGGAAAGGCCTGCGGTTACCGGTATGTAGAAGCAGGAAGATTCAGTCTGGACACAATTACCCTGGAAGAAGCCGCTCTCGGTCGTCCGGGCTATCTGTCAGCAAGCCAGATGATAAGCTTTTATGCCGAAAACGCAACTTCACTTTCTGTGATTCCTGTAAGCACAGGAATTTCCAGCGGAAGCCGCACAGATTATCTTTACGAAAAACTTGATCTTCTGATTGGAACCTTAATCAACGAAGAATACGAAATCGTTGATGTTACAGAACTCTAAGAGCGTAAGGTAAACGAAGCAAGGGCGCCCCAGAAGCGTCCCCACAGTCCGCTCTTTAACGACTGTCTGTCTGCAACGAGCGGAACTGTTTCCAGAACTGTATCTCCAAGTTTATATTGAATTTGTCCCCAGATTTTGCCGCATTCGGTGCCGCCGTAGATGTAGCGCGGAATCTGAACTTCTGCCATTACATTCTGTGCGTCTTCAAGTGCGGTCTGAGCCCTCAAGTGCGGAACTGTAACTGTTGAATTCCATGCGGGTACGAGATTGATGAATTTTGTCTTTGAGCCCGGGGTCGGAACCGTGTAACTCTGGGAAATATGTTTTGTCGGGTCATAATCTGCAAAGGAAGAAAATGCCCATTCCATCATTGTAGTTCCGTCCTGACGGCGGTAGTAGTTGCCCTGTTTTGAACCCTTTCCAGGTCCCTTCATCGTTACAGAAAGATAGCGTACGCCCTGTCTCTGGCAGGTGAGTGCAAGATTGTAACCGCTTTCAAAAATAAAGCCTGTCTTTAAGCCGTCACAGCCTTCAAGGACTCCCAGAAGCGGGTTTGTGTTTTTCTGGTAAACGGCCATTGTGTCGCCCTTACTCTGCTGCCATGAAGGAAGGTTTTCCTTGAGAGGGTAACGGATTTCGGTAAGGCTGTGAAAGTCAGAAAGACTCTGGGGGAATGTGTTGATGTAAATGCGGCAGAATTTTGCAAGTTCCCGGGCTGTGGTAAGGTTTTTTTCTGAATAGCCGCTCGGTTCAACAAAGTAGGTATTTGTTAGGCCGAGAGCTTTTGCTTCATAGTTCATGCGTTCAACAAAGGCTTTTGTACTTCCGCTCACTTTGTTTGCAACGGCAATTGCGGCATCGTTTCCGGATGCTACTGCAAGACCTTTTAAAAGTTCACGCACTGTAACTTTGTGGCCCTGTCCGAGGAACATCAGTGATGAAGAAGGCGGCATGTTGATTGCCCAGCTGCTTTCAGGCGGTTGAACCAGATCGTCGAGGCTAAGGTTTCCTTCCTGAACTTCTTTAAATACTATGTACATTACAAAGAGTTTTGTGATACTTGCCGGCGGAATGACTTCGTCCGCGTTTTTTTCAAATAAAACACAGCCGTTGCTTGTGTCGATTAAAATCGCACTGCCTGACTGTACGTCGAGCTGTGCCTGAACAATCGGATATGGAAGCGGCTTTAAGTCGTTGCCGCGGTTGAGGGGGTAGGTCTGGTCCAGAACTGCGTTGAGCGAAAGTGTCTGCTCTTCTGTGAGTGGTTTTACGTTTGCAGGATTTTTAAATGAGCGGGCCCACAGGCAGAAAGAAAGAATACAAACTGCGGCAAATAAAATCATACCGCAGGAAATTATTGTTTTTTGTTTTTTGCTTAATGCTGACAAACTGAGTTTTTTCATATTTTTGTATTCTACTGAAAATACAAAAATCTGTGAAGAAAAAAAAAGGGATGACCAGCCCTGAAAAGAGAGTGGTCATCCCCTTTGTTGTTATAAAACGCTATTTACCAAGGGAATCCATAACGGCCTGTTCGTAGCGCTGCCAGTAAGCGTCGTAGCATGACATCTTACCTTCGTTACCTACAGAGAACATAAGTTTGCCGTCGCTGTTTTCGCCGATTGCATTGCGCGGATGAACAATACTTGGAGCAAGTTCCGGAATAAGCTTTTTGATTTCTTTTGCAAATTCACCGGCAACTACAAAGCCACCGAGTTTATTGTTGTGAGTGCTGTCGCCTTCAAACATAAGCTCTTTTGCTTCGATGTTGTTGCCGCAGTCTGCGTATGCTTTTTCGTACAATGCCTTGGTGATTTCAAAACCGTCGATAAGGAGGATTTTCTTTTCCTTGGCAAGCTGGCGTACTGCTTCAACATAAGCGTTGTTTCTTGTAATCATTGTCTTTGTAGAAGTGTCCTTTGAGTCGTGGTGAGGAGTAATTCTTCCCTTTCCGTCAAAGTACTGGCGGCTTACAGGTGTGATAAGAACCGGTGTTGCGCCTGCTTCAAGAGCAACGTTTACATACTGCATGAGGTACCACTTGTAGGTAGCGCCGCAGTTGTATGAATAGAATGTTGTTCCGTATTTTTCTACATAGCTGTCTGGTGTTCTAACCTTTTTACCTTCGCTGATAGGATAGATTCCTTTTTTGTTTGGTTCTCCGAGTGGAACGTAGCGGTCTTCAAGATAACCTGCTCCGTTTGAACAGTCGTTGTGACCAAACTGGATAAAGAGGTAGTCACCCTTTCCAATCTGCTGTTTGATTTTGTCGAGGTTTCCTTCGTTGATAAAGTTGCGTGAAGAGCGTCCGCCGTTAGCGTAGTTCTGGATGGAAACTGCACCGTTAAAGAAGCACTGCAGGAATTCACCCCATGCGCCTTCATTGCGTGTAACTCCGTTGCTCCACATGCCGCTGGCAGAGTAATCCTTACATGTTGAATCCGAAGCAAGGAATACGTTTACCTTTCCTTCAGCGCGTGCACGGATGGTTCCGGCAGCTGCCTTTGCAGGAATTGAATAACCGTCGTTAATCTTTTTGTCGAGTTTAACTGTTACAGGCTTTCCTGGTTTTCCGCCGCGTGCGCAAGGTGTGATTACAGCCTTTAAATGGAATCCTGAATCAGCTGTAGAGATGAGGTATGTTTTGTTTGCATAACCTGAGCTCTGTTTGATGAGAACTTCGTTTCCGTCCTTTACACGGTACCACTGGATCAGGGACATATCTTCCTTTGCATCTTCACTGAATGTGTAGTGCAGGGTGACTGTGTGTCCCGGATACGGTGTGTTGATGTCGTCATCAGTTGTAAAGCTTGCTTTCTTAACCTTTGCTTCTCCGCCCTTTGCCTTGTTGTAGTAAACCGGTGTCCAGCCTACAAAGTAGTTTTCAGGAGAGTAAGCGCTTGCGTCAGAAATAATCTTTCCGCCGTTGCGGTGAGAAACGTCAACTGACTTTCCGTCCCATACCGAGTTATATTCAAAGAAGTTTGCGTTCTGAGGAAGGTTTCCGCTCATGTCGGTCCAGCCCATCGGGTCAATGATTCCGTCATAGCCGAGAACTGTGTCTACCCATGCAACAGATGCTTTTGGTCCCCAAGGACGGCCGAATACACCAGGATTCTGGAGGGAAGCCTGATCTGCACTTACTGTACAGTTGTAGAAGAGGTAACCTTTGAGGAGGGCAGTGCGGGCAGCAGTCAGATAACCTGTTGCCTTGATGTCTGTGTAACCTGACCATGAGATTTCGCAGTTTTCAAATACGATATCACCGTCACCAAAGATAAAGTCTGTTCCACCTTCGATGTAGCAGTTGCGGTAATACTGGCGGCTGTTTGTACCTGTGTAAAGTGTATCCTGAGAGCCGATAAAGCGGCAGTTGAGGAATTCAGCCTGGTCTGCTTCTGTACAGATTGCGGCAGAGCGTTCTGTTGCTTTTTTTGCACGAACGTCAGAATTCAATTTGCGTACAAATGGAAGTGAGCCGTCCGGTTCAACTCCGTCGTCAATTTCTTCGTCAGTTACGTATTTGTTAAAACTTGTTTCAAAAGTGATGCCTTCTGCACGGAAGAATTTTGCGTTTTTCTGTACATAAGTTGCAACACCCCACTTTGCAACACCGCGTTTTTCAAACTTGTCGTAAGCGCGTTCTGCATCGTAGTAACCTTTTGGATCTGCCGAGTAGTAGTTGTAACCGATACCGTAGTACCATGTGAGTTTAACTTCCTGGGCAGGATTGTCGTTTTTGAGTGTGATGTATGGAGTGTCGATAATCAGCTGGGCTCTGTATACGCCAGGAGCGATGTGAATTGTGATTCGGTCTGCTTCTGATTTTGGAGACATTGCGGCGGCTGCACTGACTGCTTCTGCAACAGTTGCGTAGTCTGCCTTTTTGCCGCCGACATAGATTTCTTTTTTGAGAGGAATCTGCTGAACTGTCTTGTCCTTGAGAGCCATGTTGATGTCTTTTTCAACAGCCTTTCCTTTAACAACGATGTGATTCATTGTAGAAGTTGTTTCTGTTGAACAGATAACTTCGTAGTTGCCGTCGCGGAGTTTAACGCCGTAAATTCCGTTTGCGGCAGCCCCCTTGTATTCGTAGCCGTCATCAAGATTTTTGAATGTGATTGAAGACGGCATTGGTTTTGTAACACCGATGAACTTACCGTTTACATCGTAGAACGGTTTTAATTCAACCTTGAGGTCTTTTGTAAAGGCAGCGGTTCCTTCAAATGAAAGGTCGCCTGAAAGTTTGTAGTCGTTTGCGCCCTTGAGTTCAGCAGTGTAGGCTACAGACGGTTCAAGTTCGCCTTTGAATGTGAATTCGCCGCTGTTTTCTGAAACTGCAACTTCTACCGGAAGATAGAGTGAGTTTGCAGGCGGGTTCATGATAATTGTAATTGCAGAAACCGGCTTGAAGTCTTTTGCAAATCCTTCAAGTTTACCGTCAACAACGTAAGTTTTCATTTCTGCGGCAGTAAGGTCTTTTTTTGCTGAACCTGATGCTTTTGCGTCCAGGATGAGCTGCTTTGTTTCTGCCGTGATTCCGTAGCCTTTGATTCCAGTAAGGACAGCTGTAAAGGTATAGCCTGCAGGAAGTCCTGCTGTGTATGCTTTGCCTGAAACGTTTGCTTCAATTTCCTGTTTTGTTTCTTTTACAACAAATTTGAGGGCAGCCTTTCCTGATGGAAGTCCCGAAATTGCACCTTTTACTTCAACACCCGGTTTACGAACGATACGGTAGTAAACAGGTTTTCCGACAGAAGCTTCTGTGTAAACTTTGTAAGAACCGCTCTGGGTTGCGATGTATGAATAGCGTGTAGAAATGGCAGGAATCGGTGCTACTTCGTCCTGTTTTCCGTCCTTTTCTCCGTTTGCGTTAACCGATGCAAAGTGAATTTTTTCGTCGCCCGAGTTTGAAATGCGGGCATAGAATGTAATTAAATCGCCGGCTTTTACGTTTTTAAGGAGAAGATAGCGTTTTCCTTCGCCACCTTTACCGTTACAGTAGTACATACCGTTGGAAGTGTAGCCGTCTTCAAATTCAAAAGTTGAATAGCCCTGTACACCGTAATTCTTTTTTCCGTCGTAGTAAGCGCGGTCGTTTTTGTCAGCCTTGAAAGTAAGGTCGCCAAATGAGTAATCGCCGGCCGTGTATTTACCGTCATCGGCAATACCTGCGATACCATCGATGTCTGCAATCGAAATATGGTTTACGGCGCCTTTTTCTTCAACGCCACCAAAATCCCATACTTCAGTTTTGCGGGACTGAGCTCCGGCGCCTGTAATAAATGCAGCAGCAAGTACAAGGCCGAATAACCGTTTGAGTTTTTTCATGATTGTCTCCTTTTCCCCTTTTTTTAATATAATTCTAATTAAAATTGAACTTTTTCAGTGCGGATTATGCAAAACTGCCAATCAGCGTATTAATCCATTATAACAGAAATTTCAAATTTAGAAAGAGAAAATATGTGAATTTCTCGAAGTTTGCGAAGATTTAACATGATGAAAAAATAAGCTTTAAGCCTAAAAAACCGGGTGTGAATTACAGTTTTGAAGTTTTTGCCTGAAGGAGCAGGTCTGCAAGTGCGATGGCGCTCATTGCTTCGATTACCGGGACGATACGCGGACAGAGACATACGTCGTGGCGGCCCTCAATCGTAAGCTCGGTGGAAGCAAAACTGCCGCCATCCCATTGAACTGTGTTCTGGCTGGCGTAAACGGAAGGAACGGGCTTTACGGCTGCACGGAAGAAGATTTCGGCACCGGTAGATATTCCGCCGAGGATGCCTCCCGCGTTGTTCGTTATGAATTCAACTGATTTTCTGTCGGCAGAAGGCTGCATTCTGTCGTTGTTCTCAAGTCCTGTAGATGAAGAAACTCCAAAACCTGCACCAAATTCAATTCCCTTAACTGCACCGATACTCATAATCGCGTGAGAAAGAACTGCGTCTGCCTTGTCAAAAACCGGTTCGCCCAGTCCTGCCGGGATTCCTGTGATTGAACATGCGATGACGCCGCCTGCAGTGTTTTTCTGCGAGCGGATTTCTTCGATTTTTGAATTCATTAAGGCTGCCGCTTCGTTGTCCGGGGCGCGCAGCGGGTTCTGTTCAATCTGAGAAAGGTCTACCCTGGTGATTTTTACGCCTGCTGCCTGTTCGGTGTAGGCTGTGATTTTTACATCCGGACAGAGTGCTCTGATTACCTGGATTGCAACGGCGCCTGCTGCAACACGTGCTGCAGTTTCGCGGCCGGAAGAGCGTCCGCCTCCGCGGTAATCTCGGGTTCCGTATTTTAAAAAGTAGGTTAAGTCTGCATGGCCCGGGCGGAAAGTTGTCGCGAGGTTTCCGTAGTCTTTTGAATGCTGGCTTGTGTTTTGAATTACAATCGCGATGGGAGTTCCTTCAGTTACGCCTTCAAAAACGCCGCTCAAAAACTGAGCCTTGTCGTCTTCTTTGCGCGCCGTAACCGAAGCGTTGTTTTTGCCGTTTGCGCTCTGGCCCGGCTTTCTCCTGTCGAGTGCGGCCTGAACTTCGTCAAGGTCGAGCCTGATTCCGGCCGGAACACCGTCAATGATACATCCGAGAGCGGCTCCATGGCTTTCGCCAAAAGTTGTTACTGTAAATAATTTTCCAAAACTGCTGCCACTCATGACATACTCCTGCGCTTTTTTTGTGAATATAGCATATAAACGTAAAAATGAAAATAAAAAAAACAGCTCCGCCCGGGTGCCTTGCCGGGTGCCTTGCCCGGAGGACCGCGCCCGGAAGCTGAATGTTACACCGAGCCCTGGCGCTTGAGTTTTCTTATAAAAATTATTGCTGTGATTCCTGCAATGATTCCGCTTAATGCGTTGCTCATCAGCATCGCGATTCCCACGGCCATTGTTCCCAGGTGTTCCCGCAGATAAGGTACATTCATAAAAATCAGAAGGGGCGGAATTCTGAAACCAAACAGGCGGATAATGTTTATTGCCATGGAAACCCTGGTTTTTCCGAAGGAATACAAAAGTCCCATTACCGAAATGTTGACCGCCATCAGAAGGGCGTCCATTCGTTCAAACATGTAGATTTTTTCAATCTCGCCCGCAAATACGGCGCTGCCCTTTGCAAAGGCCGCGATGATGGGTTCCTTGAGAATGGTCGTGATGATAAAACTGAATGTGGCAAAAATCAGGTTGATTGAAAGGGTAGTGTAAAAAATTGCGAGGGCCCGTTTTACGTTTTTAGCGCCGATGTTCTGGCTCATGAGCGAACTTTCTGCTTCCTGAAAGCCGTTCATCGGGTTTGTAACAAGTCCTCCGAGGCGGTTGCTTACACCGAGTGCCCCGATTACGATTGAACCAAAAGAGGCACACATTGAATTTACAATTACCTTTCCAAAGTTGAACGTAAACTTTTCAAAAAAGACAGGAATGCTCAGGTTGAAAAGCGGTCCCAGAAACGGTCTGGAAAACTGGCAGTTTTTGAGGCTGATTCTGAACGGATTCTTTTTTGAAGTAAGCGAAATTACTGCGATAACTGTCAGGGTTGCGTGCGCGATAATTGTCGAAACCGGGAGTAAAAGCATTGCCCTGTCCGCGTCAAAAAGTCCGCGCTGTGCCGAAACGCTGATAGAAACGTTGAGTGCGGTTTTGATAAAAAGTACAAGCGTGTTGCCGTACATTACCTGCTTTGTGTTTCCGCGGCTTTTAAGGGTTGCAAAGTAAATTGTGTTTATAAACTGAAAGATTATGCTGATTACATCAAATGAAAAATATGCGGTTCCGGTCCCGATTAAATCGTCCGGCATTTTTAAAAGCTTTAAAAACGGGTATGCGAGCGGAATAATGAGTGCAAGAATTCCAGCCCCGATAAAAACACACAGAAAGAAAAGTGTGCTTATCTGGGTTTTAACTTTGTTCATGTCGCCTTCGCCGTAGCTCCGGCTGATTATTACGCCGCCGCCCAGGGCAAGGGCTGAGCCGATTGCAAGAATCATGCTTTCAATCTGAGCAACAAAACTTACTGTAGAAACTACTTTTGCGCTTAAATTTGAGGCGATGATTGTGTCTATAAGCTGAAAAATCTGATTTAAACTGTTGTAAAAGACGAGGGGCAGAGCAATTAAAAGAATGATTTTTAACTTGCTGCCGGATAAAATCATCTGGCGCTTTCTTTCTTCTTTTTCAGAGAGAACGATTTCTTGTGATTCTTTATTTTCTGTATCCATCTGAGTGCATTATACAGAAAAAACACCTGATACAAAAGATGTACTGAACAGTACCCGGGAATTATAAAAATGCGGTATGTGAAATTATGTAAAAACTTGTATAAAAACTCAAAATTCAGCATAATGAACTAACTTTTTTTAAATTTCATGAAGGTGTTGTATGACTAAATTTAAGGGCGCTTATACCGCTTTGATTACTCCGATGAATGCGGATGGTTCTGTTGATTACGAAGGATTCAGAACAAATGTAAAATTCCAGCTTGAACAGGGAATCGATGGTCTTGTTCCTCTCGGAACAACTGCTGAAACTCCGACTCTCGACGAAAAACCGGGCTCAGAAGAAGACAAACTTATTCAGATTGTAATGGACGAAGTCCGTGCTTTTGAAAAAACATCCGGCAGAAAAATCCCGGTTATCCTCGGTGCAGGAAGCAACAACACAAAAGACGCAGTTATGTACTGTGAACGCGCAAAAAAAGCCGGAGCAGACGCTGCTCTCGTAGTAACACCTTATTACAATAAACCCTCAAAAGAAGGAATTTACCGCCACTTTGAAGCTGTTTCAAAGGTTGGAATTCCAATCGTTGTTTACAACATTCAGGGACGCACAGGATTGAACATTCCTACTGATCTGCTCGAACGCATTGCAGAACTTCCAAACATTGCAGGCGTAAAAGAAGCAAGCGGCAATATCAACCAGATGATGGAAGTTATCGCCAGAATCAAGTCCAAAAAACCGGACTTTTCTGTAATGAGCGGTGACGACGGTCTTACACTTCCTTTAATCGCCTGCGGCGGTGACGGAATTATTTCTGTAGTTTCAAACCTTGCTCCAAAAATCGTTGCAGAAATGACAAACAAAGCTCTTGCCGGCGACTTTGAAGAAGCACGTAAAATTCACTACAGGCTTCTGCCGTTCTTTAAGGCAGCCTTTGTGGACGGAAACCCGACTTCAATCAAATACGCCATGAGCGTAAAAAAGATGCCTTCAGGTCCATGCCGTCTTCCACTCGTAGAAGTAACAGACGACGCTAAAAAGGTAATTGAATCTGCATTGAAAGAATGCAGCCTTTAATATTTTTTGGAGATATATATATGTCAGAAAAAATCAATGTTGGCGTTCTGGGCGCAACCGGTATGGTTGGACAGCGCTACATCAAACTTTTGGAAAATCATCCGTGGTTCAAGGTAACTTATGTTGCTGCAAGTCCTCGTTCAGCAGGCAAACTCTATAAAGAAGCTGTAAAAAACCGCTGGCTTATCGGCGCTGATATTCCTGCAGATGTAAAGGATCTTACTGTTCAGGATGCAAACGATGCCAAAGCCGCTCTCGGAAAATGCCGTTTTGTATTCAGTGCACTCGAAATGAGCAAGGATGAAATCAAGGCTCTTGAAGCAGCATACGCCGCTGAAGGAATCCCTGTTGTTTCAAACGCAAGTGCAAACCGCTGGACAGAAGATGTTCCGATGCTCATTCCGGAAATCAACGCTGCTCATCTTGAAGTTATCAAGGAACAGAAAAAACACCACGGCTGGGACAAGGGCTTTGTTGCTGTAAAACCAAACTGTTCGCTCCAGACATACATGATGCCTCTCTATGCATTGCAGCAGGCAGGATATCCTGTAAAGAGAATGATCGTTACAACCCTTCAGGCAGTTTCCGGCGCAGGTTATCCGGGCGTTGCAAGCTTTGACATGATTGATAACATCGTTCCATACATCGGCGGTGAAGAAGAAAAGACAGAAAAAGAATGTCTCAAAATCCTCGGAACCGTAAAAGACGGAAAAATCGAAAACGCACCGGGCCCGGTTGTAAGTTCAACCTGTACACGCGTTCCGGTAATTGACGGACATACAGCAAGCGTTAACCTTGAATTTGACCTTCCTGAAGATAAAAAGCCTTCACTGGAAGAAGTTCTCCGTGTATGGCGTGAATTTACATCACTTCCACAGGAACTCAAACTTCCTTCTGCACCTGAACATCCGATTGTTTACCGCGAAGAAGAAAACCGTCCGCAGCCAAACCGCGACAGAGACACTGAAAAGGGAATGGCATGTGTTCTTGGCCGCCTGAGAAAGTGCAATGTATTTGACATCAAATTTGTTGCCCTGAGCCACAACACAAAGCGCGGTGCAGCTCTGGGCGGCATTTTGAACGCTGAGCTTCTCAAGGCAAAAGGATTTTTTGACTAATTAAATTCAAAACGATGATTATTTGTGGGCTTTTACAAAGTCCACATAATTGTCTGCATTAAGAGGGCGGGAATAGAAGTAACCCTGAACTATATCGCACTTTATGTTGCGGAGGAAGTTTATCTGTTCTTCTGTTTCAACGCCCTCAAATATTGTCTGCTTCTTAAGGTTTTTGCCCAGTTCAATGAGGGTAGTGATAAAGTTTGCAATTTTATCGTCCAGTTTAAGGGGAACATTGTTTTCGTAAAGGAATGAGCGGTCAAACTTTAAGATATCAACCGGAATCATGGAAAGCATATTAAGGGAAGACTCGCCGCTTCCAAAATCATCCATGGCAACACTAAATCCATGCTCATGAAGCAGAACCGTAATATCACGAAGAATGTTCTTGTCCATGCTTGAACGTTCAAGAAGTTCAACTTCGATGAGAGACGGCGGAATATCGTAAGATTTAACTAGCGCTGCAAAGTCGTGAACAAAACGGTCCGGCTTGTTGTGGTTACGGCTCATGTTTACAGAAACCGGAACTACAGGAAGTCCTTCGTCCAGACAGTGCCGCAGGAATTTACATACCTGTTCGTAAACATAAAAATCAAGTTTAACAATAAAGTTGTTCCTTTCAAAAATCGGAATGAATTTGTTTGGCGGCATGAAGCCCAACTCATTGTTATTCCATCGGACAAGGGCTTCTGCTCCCACGATTTTTTCTGACTTGAGATCGATTTTTGGCTGGTAAACTACAAAGAATTCGCCGTTTGCAAGGGCGTCCTGCATGTGGGATTCGATATAGTTTTCTTCCGTAGATTGTTTCTGTGCCTTTGAGTCATAAATGCTGATTGTCTGGAGGGCATTGTCCTTAATCTGGGACGTTGCAAATTCTGCCTTGGCAATAAGGCTCTGGATCGTTTCTGATGAACCGCTTTTTTTGTCAGGAATCCGGAATGCAACACCAAAGCGCGGCTTATACTGAATTTCCTGTGCGGCGATTCGTTTTTCAAGTATATCTGTGTGTTTGTGCAGAGTCGTCATTGCCTTATGAACTGACTGGATTTTAATAAGTGAATAAAAATGGTCTGCATATCCGCGGCACATTATGCGGTTGTACGGGTCAGTCTTGGCAAAAATTGAATTTGCAAACTGTACAAGAATTTCGTCACCTTTTTGAATTCCGAGTTTCTGATTCAAAAACTTAAAGCCCTTGATATCCGAGTGAATTACCATAAATTTTGAATCAGGATTTCTTTTGAGCATTTTTGCGGCTTCATGTTCAAAATATTCCCGGACCCACAGGTGTGTTACTGAGTCGATGCGTGTGGTAAGGAGCTGCCTGTTTTCGAGGAAGGAATGTATAAACGTATCAATCAGAAAGACAATAAAGATGCCCAGAATAAGGAACAGCATGATTCCGCGATGGTATTTTAACTGCCTCTGCCTTACCTTTGTAAAGTCTTCGTATCTGAGTGAGTAATTTACTGTCCAGTCTGTATTTTCTACATTTTTGTAAAAAAGAATAATCGGATTGCCGTTGACATCGATTATTTTTCTGATTCCGTCTACATCCCCGTGAGTATCGAAGGGAGTTTTGATAAAGGTGCTTGTGTCGTAGATTTTCATGTTCCACTCTTTAAGCGGGTGAAGGATGAATCTTCCTGACGAGTCCCTTATTGTAATCCTGTTATCGAGATTGCCTTTTACATGGATTTCTGAAAAAATCTCCGCAATTTTCTGGTAAGGACAGACAGCGCACAAAAAACCGATTATTTCGTTTGAGTAATCATAAATCGGCCTGCAAAAACCAAAAACAGGTTTGCCTGTCTGTTTTGAATAAAGCATGTCGCTTATATAAAACCTGTAGTGACCGCCGACTACTTTCTTAAAATAATCCCTGTCACTGTGGCTTTTACGTGGAGTTGTCGTGTTATAACCGTTTCCATTTTTGTCGACCATAAAAATTTCTTCAAAAATAGGAGGCAGTTTTTTTGAAGGCTCTATAAGATTGTCCCGGAGTTTTTCCATCGGAAGGTTCTTGTAGGCAACCTTTGCGTAATACGGGTCGAGCATGACCTTTATTTCTTCAAATTTTTTTTCTATTTCGTCCGAGTAGTCATCGGTAAAATGAGCGCACCAGTCAATGAGCTGATCTTCGTTTGCTCTCTGAATTTTCTTTAAGACGGTTTTTGAAAGGACAAAGTTAATGATGCTTATCATTGTAATGAAAATAATTAATGAGAATAATCTTTCGAGATTCGGGTTAATAAAGACTTTTTTTCTCATACTTTCTCCAATTAAAAATCTGTCCTTCTTTGGCCAACTTAAAGTTTAACACATATTTTCATAATTAAAAGAAAATTATAGAATATAACAAAGGAAAACTCTAAAACTTCTGTTTTTAGAGAAACCTGATAATAATTATGTTCTCCAGAATTGAATCCGGCGCATCCTGAATAAACTGACCACCTTCAATTTCTGAATGAGAAAAAAAAGGTTGATTTATATGAAATATTTTCCATTGACACATGAGCAGCTGGTTCAGCTTACAGACAAGGTACAAACACCATTTTATCTTTATGACGAAAAGGCAATCCGCGAAAATATGAAGAAGTTTACAAAAGCTTTTTCCATTTTTCCTGTTTTCCGCGAATACTATGCGGTAAAAGCCTGCCCGAATCCATACATCCTTAAAATTCTTGCAAGTGAAGGCTGCGGTGCTGACTGCTCGAGCCTCCCGGAACTTATGCTTTCTGCAATGAGCGGCATCAAAGGCAAACACGTTATGTTTACTTCAAACGAAACTCCTGCAGAAGAATTCAAATACGCATACGCAAATGGAAACATCATCAACCTTGACGACATTACTCATATTCCATTTTTAAAGGAAGCCCTGGGCGGCAAACTGCCGGACACTATCTGTTTCCGCTATAATCCGGGCCCGCTCAAGCACGGCTGCAATTCAATCATCGGAAGCCCTGAAGAAGCAAAATACGGTCTTACCCGGGAACAGATGATCGAAGCGTACAGAATCTGTAAGGAAGAAGGCGTAAAACACTTTGGCCTTCACACCATGGTTGCTTCAAATGAATTGAATCCAGCATTCTTTGTTGATACTGCAAAACTTGTATTTGAACTTGCAGCCGAAGTTCAGGAAAAAACCGGTGTAAGAATTGAATTTGTTGACCTTGGCGGCGGTCTTGGAATTCCATATAAGCCTGACCAGAAGGCAATCGATTATGATGAAGTTGCAAAGGGAATCCGCGCCGAATACGACAGGGTAGTTGTTCCGGCAGGACTCGATCCTCTCGAAATCTACTGGGAATGCGGCCGTCCGATTACAGGTCCATACGGATACCTGATTGCAAAAGCTGTTCACGAAAAGCACATCTACCGCGAATACATCGGCCTGGACTCATGTATGGCTGACCTTATGAGACCGGGTATGTACGGAGCTTACCACGAAATTACAGTCAGCGGTAAAGAAAACGCTCCAAAAGACCAGGTTTACGACGTTGTCGGAAGTCTGTGCGAAAACTGCGATAAATTTGCGGTTCAGAGACAATTACCTAAGATTGACATGGGCGATATCCTGATTATTCATGATGCAGGTGCTCATGGCCGCGCAATGGGATTCAACTATAACGGAAAGCTCCGCTGCGGAGAAGTTCTTCTCCGTCCGGACGGAAAGGTTGTAGAAATCCGCCGCCGCGAAACAATCAACGATTTGTTTGCAACCCTTGATCTGGACGGCGTTGAATCATTCAATTAATCAGAAAGGGGCGGGAAGTGTAAATTCCATTTTCTGTCCTGTTGAAGGATGTGTAAAGGAGAGTTCTGATGCGTGCAGCATTAAGCGCTCTCCTTTTTCGCATTTACCATACAGGCTGTCGCCGATTATGGGGCATCCAAAGCCGTGTTCATCCGCGCTTATGAGGCGCAGCTGGTGTGTCCGCCCAGTGCGGGGAATAAACAGCACCCTTGTTGCAGGGCGCAGGCTGTTGTCCGGGGCCGTGTAATTTTCTACGTTTAAAATTTCCCATTCAGTTACAGCGCTTTTTCCGTTAACTTCGTCCCATATCTGGTGCGGACGGTTATCAACATCAAGCCGGAAGAAAAGTTCTTTCGTTCCCCGGGACGGGATTCCTTTTTTTGCCAGAACTCCGTCCAGAAGCGCAATGTATTTTTTGTGAACCTGATTTTTTTCAAATTGAATTCTTAAGTTTCGCTGGCTCTGTGCGTTGAGCGCGTAAACCATCAGACCGGAAGTTTCCATGTCCAGCCTGTGCACGGAAGGCTGTTCCATGCAGGACGGGTAGAGGCGGCGGAGGCGGGAAGTAACGCAGTCCTGCTTGTCAGGTCCGCGCCCGGGCACGCTCAGAAGCCCGGACTGCTTGTTTAAAACTACAATGTCGCTGTCCCGGTACAAAATATGCAGGCCGAGCATGTGGGGTAAAATAAGGGCGCATCTTTCGTCGCAGGGGTCAAAAATCTGACCGTTTCTTGAACTGTTTTCCCCCTTTGAATAAAAAACTTCGCACATTGAAAGTGGCGTCAAACCCTTTGAGTATGCGTAATTGAGGAGTTTTGGTGCGCAGCAGTCGCCCGTTCCTGTGGGAGGAAGGCTTTTTGTGCAGATTTCGTTCAGGGAGCGCATTTTTTTGTCCGCGCAGGCAAAGTTATAAAGGGCAAATACGTTTTTGAGGGATTCGTCGCAGAGTGCACTTCGTTCCTTTGAAAGGCAGCTGCGGATTTCTGCGTCCTCTGTCTCCTGAATCTGACGGGTTAATTCGTGGATTTTTGCGTCGTTTTTATTGAGCGCCCCGTCGATTTTGCAGGCACTTACCACAGGTTCAACATAGGTAAAGCCGTAAGAAGACAAATCACCTTCAAGACGATAGCGGATTCCGGAATTTGTAACTAAAATTACCGCTTCCTGTTCGTCGTCCCGGGTGAGGGCGTCTGGGGAAGGTGACTTTGCTGCAACGAGTGCACCGAGCATAATGCCGTGCCCGTCGCGTGTGCTTTTTGTCTTTGCAGTGTTTGTCAGTTGAATTTTATTTGAATTCAATAAATTCAACAATTCAACACAAACCTCATATGAACCGGCGGTGTCAAAAGGCGCAAACATTTTATTTTTTTAGGAGCGCTGCAAACGGGTTGAAGGTTTCGCCGTCGTCATCCTGATCTGCAAGATAAGATGCGGCGTCGTTGTCCTGTTCAACACTGGTTGCAGGTGCAAGGGAAATGCGTTTTTCGCCCAGGTCGATTTTCTGGATTACAACGTCAAAATTGTCACCCGGCTTAAACATTTTAGCAAGGTTTGTTGTTGCAGAAACGCCTTCAATCTGAGAAATGTGAACCAGACCGTCCACGCCGGGAATAAGGTTTACAAATACACCGAATCCGGCCGTGCGGCTTACTTTTCCGCTGATTTTCTGGCCGACTTTGAGTTCGCTTTCAACAGAATCCCATGGATCTTTTTCCAGAGCCTTGAGACTCAATGTAACTTTAGAGCGTTCCGGCTTCTGTGTGTTCCAGTCGGCACGGATAATCTTAGCTGTAACTTTCTGACCTTCCTTGAGAACTTCCCCCGCGTTCATGATGTGGGCGTGGCTGATTTCGCCTGTGGGAAGAAGTGCCTGAAAGCCTTCAACATCAACAAATGCGCCGTAGGACTGAATTGATTTTACTGTTCCTTCAACTACAGTGCCTTCTGTAAGTTTTTGTGCGAGGCGGCCTGACTGTTCAAGTTCTTCTGCTTCCAGGAGTTTGCGGTTAGAAACGATGATGTTTTTGCCTTCGTTTTTGTATTCGGTAATTACAAAGCTTTCGGTGCGGCCAACGTACTGTGCAGGTTCCAGACGGTTTTTGTAGCCCATCTGACTGTACGGACAGAAAGCGCGTGCAGAACCGATTTTTACTTCAAAGCCGCCCTTGATTTCTTTTTCTACGTGGCCTTCGATTTTCATCTGGCTTTTGAATGCGCTTTCGAGTACTTCTGTGTCTGCGTTCTGGCCCTTTAATTTTGTCGTAAAGTGAAGTTCGTCGCGTGTTGACGAAATAAAATAGGCTTTGATTTTATCGCCTTCTTTAACCGAACAGCTGCCGTTATCGTCAACAAATTCTGCCTTGTCGATAAAACCTTCGCTTTTAAGCCCCAGATCTATAAATACAGTGTCGTTCGATACCTGAACAACGGTAGTTTCTATTTCCTGACCAATTTCAAGTTTATTCATTTTTAATCCTCTTTTTGCTCTGATTTATGCGGGACTAACTTTAGCACAAATGAGATAAAAATACTATGGACAGGGGTGAATTTTACAATTCCCCGAAAATGAGATTGTGGGCAACGCTTCCGGGGCCCGGAACTTTTGGCAGTGCGTCCCGGTCAAACCAGTCAGCGTGGGCGATTTCTTCTTCCTGAATTTTTAAATCCCCGCTTTCGTACTCTGCGGTAAATGCCAGCATGAGCTGGTCCGGGAAGGGCCATGCCTGGGTTCCTGCGTAGCGGATATTTTTTACGGTAAGGTTTGTTTCTTCCTTTATTTCCCGTTTGACTGCGTGTTCGGCAGTTTCTCCCGCCTCAATAAAACCTGCCAGGCACGAATACATTCCGTCGCTCCGGTTCTGGTGGCGGGCCAGTAAGATTTTTGGTCCCTTGTTTACGAGTACGATGACTGCAGGTTCAAGCTGAGGAAAGTATTGCTTTTTGCATTTTGTACAGCTGCGTGCAGTAAAATCACTGTCGTCTTGTAAAAGTCCGCCGCATTTTGCGCAGTAAACCTTGTCCCGCCTGAAGTTGAGCAGGCCTTTTGCGCGTGCGCACAGAAAGCAAAGTTCTGTTTTTGAATTCTCATAAAAGAATTCCCGGATGGGAAGGGCTGTCCACTTTGAGGGCTCTGCAGCGGGAGATGATTCTAATTCAACCGCGGTAAACTTATAATCACTGTCCGTAAAAGAGTCCGTGACAGTTGAATTCTTTATTAATTCACGGACACTCTGACAGTCTGGAAGCCTTCCTTCAGTCAGATAAAGTGAATTTTCAAAAAATACAAAAAAGTATCTGACTGACTCATTAAATTCTGCTTGAATCATACTCATACCCTTATTTTATTCAATTTTACCCGCCTGGTTAATACGGGACGCATCAGAAAATTGAATTTTGTTTTTGTTTATGGTATTTTGAAGGCCAGAGGTAAACAATGAAAGTTGCTATATTTTTCGGTTCAAAATCCGACACAGAAACAATGAAAAAGGCTGCCGACGTTCTCAAAGAATTTGGCATTGAATACAAGGCATTTATTCTGTCTGCCCACCGTGCAGGCGAACTCCTTCATAAAACCATTAAACAGGTTGAATCAGACGGCTTTGAAGTTATCATTGCCGGTGCAGGTCTTGCAGCCGCACTTCCTGGCGTAATTGCCGGAGCTACAACACTTCCTGTTATCGGTGTTCCGCTTGAATGCGTGAGCCCTGGAAA
>JAEEGH010003489.1_pt1 | contig 41285 bp, 33 predicted proteins | sample 9134181 | NCBI WGS metagenome assembly JAEEGH01 (sample SAMN16246544, study PRJNA631951) | gut metagenome | biome: gut microbiome; feature: rumen; material: DP-attached | host: Bos | place: Iran: Karaj | collected 2018-10 | reverse complement strand
TTTGGCGACCTTTTCGCCGGCGACCACCTCACAAATGCCGACCGCGAAATAGTGACCGTTGCCGCACTGAGCGGTCTCGAAGGTGTTGCCCCCCAGTTGACTGCCCACAAGAAGGGCGCCGTAAATATGGGCAACCCGCAAGAACTCGTCGACGAGCTCTGTGCTTGGCTTGATAAAGAAGGGTACACGCTGAAGAGTAAATGGCCGAAGGGCGAACCCAACACGGGCTATGCGCAGTATTTCATCGGCAATAGTTATTTGTCCAACGTTGGCGGTGATGTACATAATGTCACCTTCGAGCCACGCTGCCGCAACAATTGGCATATCCATCACAAACAGGTGCAGGTACTGATCTGCGTAGCAGGTCGCGGCTGGTATCAGGAATGGGGCAAGGAGCCTGTGGAAATGACTCCTGGCACCGTCATCGCTATTCCCGCCGAGGTGAAGCACTGGCACGGTGCAGCCAAAGACTCATGGTTCCAGCATCTGACGTATCATAAAGACGTAAAAGAAGGTGCAAGCCATGAGTGGCTGGAACCTGTAACGGATGAGATATACAACAAACTACAGTAAGATATGAAAAAGATAGTAATGATATTGACAGCACTCTTGGCTATGAGTCTGAGTGTATGCTCACAAAAGAAGGAGAGTAAAAACATGAACAAAGTATTAGTTGCCTATTTCTCGGCTTCAGGTGTGACAAAGGATGTGGCCCAGCAGTTGGCAGAGGTAACAGGTGGAACACTGCACGAAATCAAGCCAGCACAGCCCTACACAGATGCAGACCTCGACTGGCGTGACAAGCAGAGCCGTAGCAGCGTAGAGATGCAGGATAAGTCATCTCGCCCAGCCATCACGGACAAACTCACAAATATGCAGGCCTATGATGTCATCTACGTCGGCTTCCCCATCTGGTGGTACACCTACCCCACAATTATCAACACCTTCATGGAGGCGTACGACTTCAAGGGTAAGACCGTTATTCCCTTCGCCACCTCTGGTGGTAGCAGCATCAAGAAAGCCTGCGAAGACCTGAAAGCCGCTTATCCTGAAGTCAACTGGAAGGAAGGCAAGTTACTGAATAGAGTATCGAAGAAAGATTTAGAGAAACAAGTTAATAAACAGTAAATCTGCCTCCTACAATCAAAATTTCGAGCTGTGTCACTGTGCGGCACAATGCAATAAAAGAACTCATTTTACGTTATATTACATACGCACTGAAAGTCCGAAGCACTGCCCTATCACGAACAGACGTACAGAATAAAAAAACAAATATCAACAATGCTGACAATCAACACACAAGCTCCTGATTTCACACTGCCCGATCAGGATGGAAAAATGCACAGTCTGAGCGACTACAAAGGCAGAAAGGTAATACTCTACTTCTACCCCAAAGACAACACCTCGGGATGCACCAAACAGGCATGCAGTTTCGGCGACTTGTTTCCGCATTTCAGAGAGAAAGGCGTTGAGATATTGGGAGTGAGTAAAGACAGCGTGGCATCGCACAAAAAATTTCAGGAGAAGTTCAACTTGCCGTTCACACTTCTGTCCGACACCGAGAAGACCGTTATTCAGGCATACGATGTTTGGAAAGAGAAAAACATGTACGGCAAGAAGACATTCGGCGTTGTGCGCACCACATATCTGATTGACGAAAATGGCATTATCACCAAGGCTTTCTCAAACGTCAAGGCGGCTGAAAATCCAGGACAAATGTTGGAGGAGATATAAATTCGTCAACTATGCATTACAACAAAACCATCACCCTAAAAAACTCCGCTGCCTGCACTCTCCGCAATGCTGATTATGCTGATGGTGCAGCGGTGCTTGACGTGTTTTTACTCACTCACGCTCAGACAGATAACTTGCTATCGTACCCAGACGAAAACACTTTTACTGCCAACGACGAGGCGATGTATCTTAAAGAAAAATCCGACAGCCAAGACGAAATTGAAATCCTCGCAGAAATCGACGGCAAGGTGGTTGGTACGGCGGGAATTTCAAAAATTGGCAAACATACCAAAGTAAAGCACCGCGCCGAATTTGGTATCGGCATAGAGCAAAAATATTGGGGTTTGGGAGTCGGCAAGGCTCTCACTGCCGCCTGTATCGAATGTGCGCGAAAAGCAGGTTATAGTCAGTTGGAACTCGAATGTGTGGCAGAAAATCACTCTGCACTCGACCTCTACCGTAGCCTTGGGTTCAAAGAGTTTGGACGCAATCCGATGGGGTTTAATTCGCGAAATAAAGGTTTTCAAGAATTGGTGATGATGCGATTGGAGTTGTAACCATCAGCAAAAAAACAGTTCCGACTTTCACGCCGAAACTGTTTAATAATTATTATGAATGGTGTGTTATAGAACAATTATTCAAAACTGTAAAAGAATGAGGGGAAACCTTCTACTGTAACTATCTTATCCTAATGGTAAAATAATATATTGATAATAAAATAATAACAATTTATTTAAAATTATAAGAAGAATATATAATACGTTTGCAACGTAGAATTACAAATCTTGTTTAAAAGACTTCGCAAGAATATGTAACCACAAAAAACATCAATAAGTTTAATCAGAAGTCTATATTTATTAAGTTAAAATGAAAAACAAAGTACTATTAACAGCATCCTCTATCTTTATCTTAGCAAGTTGCAATGTTGAAGAAATCAACTATGAACCATCAACCCCCACAACATTAACTAATATAGAAACGGTTGAGGTTTCATCTAACGGATATTTAACATTTGCAAATGCCATAACTTTGGAACAATATATGGATAGCATTTCTAACAAAGGGACAAGTCTATCCAAAAAATTATGCACAAACGGTTTTAAGTCAATTGCTAATTTGCAAGATGAATTATCAGCGCGACACGCCATAATGAAAAAGTCATCAATCGATAGCGAGGAAAACGAAGATGAAAATATGACAGAAGATGAGTTCAATCTAATGAAAGCCGAAGACTTGTTATTTGACAATAAATTGACTTACATTATGGATACAACTCTTCGTGTCTGCGTAGACGGAATTTTATATAAGATTACTCAATACGGTACATTCTCAGCACAAGAGAAAGATGCCTCTAAAATCGAACAAGCAATTATCAATTTTGATACCACTCTTTTATATCAAAGCGAAATTGGAGACATTATTACTCTACCAAACGGAGTTAACTTTATAAGGTCTTTTAATAATCAACAGGAAAACACAGACAATAATGACGATTTGGTAGAAGAAAGAAAACTCAGCAAAGACTTTGCAATAAATACATTTCACACAAGTTACAATGTTGACAGTTACAAATGGAAAAATCATAGTCTTTTTCAAAAACTTGTTGATCTAATACGGGGCAAACAAGTATCAAGAGAAAAAAAATTCAGCAAAAGCAAACGTGTGCAATTAATTTTATTTGAAGTTAATTACGGTTTTTATGCAAGCACAGGTGTAAAAGTCAAAGTTCAAAAACGCAAAAAGTTTTTGGGTATTCCGTATTGGAAAGCAACATCAGCCGAAAAAATAGCAATTGGTTTTAATGGATTAGAGGGTGAATTAAAATACGATAATCCGAGAAATTATTCCAAGATATCTCCTACAACTTCTTCGTATTATGGTAGTTTTACCGCTACTTTCAATAAAATGTCGTACAATTTTATTTACACAAAAATATCCAACGTTGATTTTCTGAGAGATTGGATAAACAATACTATCTATTGTATTTTACCCGCCATTACAATCAATAACACCAATGTCACAACATCATTAGTAAATTCTCTATACGCCGCAGAAACAAAAGAAATTGCAAATCTGCCAAAACTAATCACCAACCAATATATATTCGACCCAATTAAGAAACAGATTAAACCAAAAGATCCTATGATTGCATACCTGTTTTGGGGTAATTCAACCACTACTTACAACAAAGAACGTCCATACGTAACAGGAGTAGAAGAATACAATGACGAGTCCAAATCTGTTATTTTTGACAGATCATACGGAATAACAATAAGCAACAAAATAATCAAAGGTTTTACTCCAACTAAATTTGACATCAAAAATATTGACGTTTTTGGGGCAGCCTATTGTGATGGTCAATGGATGGGACTAAGATTTTATTACGAGGACTAAAATGAGATACATACTAATTATCATATTGTTATTGTCCACTTTTTCAAACACAAAAGGACAAGATAACAACGATGACGAAACATTTTTAGACCATCACGAAATCTGTTTCAATTGGGATTTCAAGGGAGACATCATCGCAAGGCAAATTGGTTATAACTACCTATTTAATAAATATATTGGAATCGGGTGTGGAGTTGGTTTTTGGTGCGAAATAGAATCAGGCTCATTGTTGTCATCGGATTTTTGGGAAGACAACGATGGACTGTTCCGATTGTTTATTATGCCAAAGATAAAACTCTCAACTCCGTATATCATTAAAACCAATAGAATTAAAATCAATTGTTTTACCGACAACGGATGGATGTTAAATAGAAAGTTTAAAAGGACTATTACTGCGTGGAACGAAGACTTTTCTGATAAAAAAGAATATTCGTTTACAAGTAAGAATGGATCTTACAACTTCTCCTTAGGCCTTTTTTGCAAACTATCTGATAATGGTGGATTTGGTGTTGGATATTCTTTTTCAACATTGGATTATTCTAAGAAAGTAGACTATTACAACGAAGATAAACCATTATCAAAAGAAAACTTGAACGGTATTTTTCTAACAATAAATATAGTTCTGTAAAAACAAATACGATATCAACAACAATGCCTTTGCCAACAAATAATTCAAAATTGGCAAAGGCATTATATTTCTCAATATTTCTTTAATTAGTAGAAATACAAAAAACTACGCCGCTGTAACCGCCTTACTTCCTTTAATTATGCACCTATTACTAACTAATATCTATTATTCAAAACTGTAAAAGAACGAGGGGAAACCTTCTACTGTAACTATCTTAGTTTCAACCTCTCCGGTAGTGAGGTCTACCGACGAGAAACCGTTGTATTCGTTGTTGGCAGAACCGTAAACCATCTTGTTGCCGTGCTTTCCCATTGCCACGCCGTGACCGTTGCTCAGGGGCATTCCTTCAATGATTTTTATCGACTTATTGTAGATGTCAACCACAATGGGAATTACCGTGCGGGCGGTGTAAGTATTTGTGTTAGTGGGGTCAAGCGCAGGCGAATAACCGTAGGCGTACATCTTGCCGCCACCAATGTAGCGACACATAAAAATGCACTGTAAATAATCACCGGTAAGTTCTTCTACACGAGTTTTTTGAAGGTTGAAATTGTAAGTTTCGTCAATCTCGGTAGAGCCTTTTTTGATGCGTGCAATGCCAGAATCAAGTCCCGGAATATAGCCGAACGAACCCACGCAGTTGAAATAGAGGTCGCCGTTTTCGTCCTCAAAAATCGACTGATTATCAATGGGTCGTGTGGGTGCGGCATAGCCAAGAGTTGTGTTGCGAATTTTCTTGATAAAAGTATCGTCTGACACATTGTAGAGGGCAAATTCGAGCGAATTTTCGTTGGGCATCCATTGAGCATTAAACTGTTCCAAAGCCACATAGAGAATGCCGTCGCGGATGTACATTGCACCCGGATATGCCGAAACACCTTCGTTGCGGAGGTTAGAAACGTCGATACGCGAAATCTCGGTCATAGTCTGCGGATTGAAAACAATCAAAAGGTCGAGACTCTGGCAGCAAACATACGCCTTTTCGTTGCTTGCCTCCACAACAATAGCCGCCGACGAATTGGCAGGCAAAGTCATAGAACCTTTGAGTTCCAATTGGTTAGCATCGTTGAGCACAAAACGGCGGAGTTTCAATTCTGTGCCGCCCATATAGTCGGGAAAAACATAGATATTTCCACTCGGACACACGCAAGGATACGAGCCAAAACCAAGCGGAACTGCATTAGAATTGGTGTAATTAACGCCGCCTTCAAATTTGGACGCAGTTAAAAGATAGCCGCTTCCGCTACTTCCGTCGGGATTGGTAACTGTGGTGGAAAACAGGATTTTACCCGATGTTTCATTGTCGTTTTTTTTCACATCGTCGTCATCGTCGCAAGCGGCAAAACTCATTGCCACCGCCGAAATCAATAATAAATGTTTTAGTTTCATTGCCTTTTATAATTATGAATTATTAATTACGAATTATGAATTGTGAATTATGAATTATGCATTACTTCATCACATACCTAACCTTAAATCCAAAGTTTCTGCCGGGGAGAGGACGGTTGAGGTCGGAATATACTGTCTTGTCGGTCAGGTTTTTAACTTTGAATGTAAGTGTAATAGATTCATTGAAAAAACTATGTTCAAAACCAAGGTCGATAGTAAACGAAGTAGGTATTTTGCGGTCTTGATACTTACTCATTTCAAAATCGTAAAAATACTCGTGAACATATTGAGCGTCAAAGAGTAAACGGCTGTTTTGATTTTTGCCGCCAAAGATATTTTCTCTATGAATTTCAACTCCGAAATTACCCAAAATATAAGGAATATTTGGCATACGTTTGCCGTAAGTGGGATTTTCGGCAGATGAGCCTGTTTCGTTTTTGCGACGGTCGCGAAGGTCTTGGTAAGTGGCATTGCCATAGATATATAAAAACGGTGCCACATCGCCTTTAAACTCAATTTCTGCGCCCTTGGTTCTCACTGTTCCAAAATTTGCGTAACGTGCCATCGACGGAATCATATCTGCCTGATAACGAATCATATCCTCCAACTGATTTAAGAAATAATTTGCCTCAACTTCAATAAATCCAAACTGATTGGCACGGTGATAAAGCACACCCGCATTAAGACCGTTGCAGCGTTCGGGAGCAAGGTCGGTGGCAGGAAGAATCGAATATCCATTGCCTACAAGTTCTTCGGCGGTGGGTATGCGCACCTCGCTACTAAACGATGCCTTTGCCAAAAATCTTTTGGTAAATTTGTAACGCAGACTTTCGCTTCCACCCCAATAATTCTTAGAAACATCAACATCTTTTGGACGGTTAATCGACACAAGTTCAAGCACTTTGGTTTCAGATGTAAAGTTAAAATTCTTAACAGTTGTGGCGCTCATAAATTTGCCGTCAAAAAGGGTGAGGTCGTAAGAAAGCCCTGTGGTAATGCTGCCCATCTTGCTGTCGAAAGTGGTTTGATAGCCAAAACTCTTATCCATCAAGTCGTTTTCGGGGTTTTGACTTGTGTGAGTAGCGTAAAAATTAAGGTTAAACGAATTGTGTTCGTCGAGTAAGTAGTTGAGATTGATTTTGCCAACAAAATCGTTGGTGCGATTGTCGGAATCAGATGCGTAAGTGGCTTGTTCGCCGCCATATGAAGACACTGAATTATAGCGGTTTCCATCCCAATCGTAGCGGTAAGGAGCGGCATCGTAAAGACCGTTGCTGCCGTAAGAATATGCAAAATCACAATCCAAATCCAAACCGTCAACAAGGAAATTGTCGCGTTTTAAAGTCAATGCCGCAATACCCGACATACTATGGTTGTAAGCCTCGCGAATATCGGTGTCAATGCCCTGAATTTCAGCCTTTGTGCCTGTGAAAACAAGTTCGAGTTTTGCCTCGTCGAAATACCATTTGGTAGCCTTAATACTGCCGCCAATCATCATCTTTTTAAATTGGTCGTGGTCGCGGGTAACTTCGCGGTTTTCAAGGTTTTGGAGTTTCATTTTGTAATTATTGTCGCTGTATGTGAGTATACCGCCAATGCCAAACTGAATACCGGTTTTTTTGTTGGTTTGTTTAAATGCAGTGCTGAATTTGTGCGTGTTAAACGATGCAATTTCGTAACTTGCATCTAAATACACAGGCGGATATTCCTTTGTTACCACATTGACTGCGCCGCCGAGAGCCGACCCGCCAAAACGATACGGCACAATACCTTTATATACCTCGATGCGCTCAATCATATCGGTTGGAATATCGTTAAGCGACATATAATCAGACATTTGTCCAATAGCCGCCTCGTCGATATAAACGCCCATACGCTTGCCTTCCAATCCGCGCACCGAAATTCTCGACGCACTGCCCACGCCGCCGGTGTTTCTAATAGTGATACCCGAAGTGCGGGCGAGAGCATCGTTGATGCTCGACGTTGTACCCTCCAACTGTCTGGTATCCAGCACCGAAAGCGGCATTGTAGCCTCGCGCATCTTGCGGATTTCGGTGCGTGCTGTTACGGTAACAGTGGATATCTCTTTTTCAGGAATAAATGATGTGGAATCCTGTTGTTGGGCAAAAGATTCTATGCCCAAAATCATAAAAACAAACAGTGTAATTTTTCTTTTCATCTCTCTAAATTTTTGCGCAAAATTAGAGAGGTTGTATCAGATTAGAAATACCTAAAAATAGGGATTTATTAGTGGTAATCTTACGCTGATTTTTTCATAATAGTTTGTTTGTTGCATAAATGAAGATAACGGTTGCACTCCTGAATTTTGTCGTAGCCGAGCAGTACGCCGAGTATAAAATCTTCTTCGGGTGTGTACTCGTTAAAGGGCTTATCGCCAATATGTTTGATAACCTCAATGCACTCTTTTGCTCCAAAAAAAATATTTATTTTTTCGGGCGAGACTTGTCGTGTGAGGAAGTCGATGCCGGCAAATCTCAATCCTGCCTCGGCTTCAAACCTAAATTTGGATGGTAAAGTATGGAGAATAAGTTTTCTAAGTCCTTTTTTGTATTCGTAAATATGATGCGATAGTACTTTCATTTGTGCAACCGTTAAATTATTATAGTTCAGGTATAATCTGTGCTGTCCATGCTTCAATGCGACTTTCAGAAAGTTGATCCTGATTGTCGTAATCAAGAGCCAAACCAACAAATTTTCCGTCTTTTACAGCAGAAGATTCACTAAAAGAGTAACCGTCGGTAGAAGTTTCGCCTACGATTTTTGCACCGGCAGATTTTGCGGCTTCGTAGAGTTCGCCCATAGCGTTCACGTATGTGTCTGAGTAAGAAAATTGGTCACCAACACCAAATACAGCCACAGTTTTGCCGCTAAGGTTGGCAGATTTAACTTCGGAAATAAAACCGAACCAATCGTCTTGCAATTCACCGTCGCCCCAAGTAGACGAACCGAGGATAATGTTGTCGTAATCAGCAAGATCCGACTTTTTTGCAGAGGAAACCTCTTTAACATCACCACCGCCGAGTTTTGCTGCGATAGTTTCAGCCGCTTTGGCGGCATTGCCCGTTGTAGAGCCGTAAATTATTACAGTTTTTTTCATTGTTATTTTGTTTTAAATTTTGGCGCAAAATTAGATTCAACACAATTATCACACAATACCGAAAAAGCGGTATTTAAAAAATATGTAATACCAAAAGTTTGCGATTGAGTGTTTTTGATACACTATCCCCAATAATAATTAGTCTTAAAGCCGAAAACGAAGTTAAATCATTACTTTTAGGTATTCCGTTTTTCATTGCCGCACCGTAACTTTGTGTAAAATTTTTAAAACATAATAACAATGTTCAACAATATCTCAAAAACAGGTGTATTTTTCCTTGGGGCGTTGGCAGGTATAGCCGTTATTGCCCTTTTGAAAACCAAAACAGTGCAGAAAGGTTGCGCTAAGATTATTGCCGCTGGTCAACAACTCAAAGACGAGGCTCAGGCTTTTGTAGAAACCGTAAAAGAAGACGCCGAAGATTTGGTAGAAGAGGCAAAACAAGAATCTAAAAAAGCGTAATGGACTTTAAAATAGCACATTCGCTGCCCGGACGGGTAAGAATCCGTTACGACAGACACTCGCTTACGCCTGTTCAAGCAGGGTTGGTAAAGTCGCTCGTGGAAGAACAGATGGGTATAACATCTGTTGAAATCAATCCCACAACGGGCAGTGTATTAATACATTACGTAGGTGTTAGCGAAGAAACAGTTTTGGCGTATTTCCGACTGTTAGACCACCGATACCTTGAAAATCAGGAACTTCTTGACAGCGTTAATCCGCTCGACATTCCGCAGCCGTCGTTGTTTTCGATACTTTCGGAAATGGTGGTGCGACATTATATAAAAAAGTTGCTGCCGTTTCCAATTCGCAAGGCGTTGCAGTTAATCAACATTGCACCAAGACTTTACAACGGAGCAAAGAGCATTATTGGCGGCAAAATTTTCTGTGCCGACGTGCTTGATGCAACAGCCTTGGGATTCTCCTATTTCAGCGGCGACATCAAAACTGCGGGTTCGGTTTCGTTTTTGCTCAGCATCGGCGAAGTTTTGGAAGATTACATCAAACGCAAATCTTACGACAACCTTGCGCACTCGCTCCTCAACACCGAGGAAGTGGTTAACGTGCTCACCGACAGCGGACAAGAGATTCAAGTACAAACCAAAAACCTCAAACAAGGCGACCGCGTAATTTGCCGAATCGGAGGCGTAATACCTGCCGACGGCACTGTTGTAAGCGGTTTGGCAATGGTAAACCAATCATCAATGACCGGCGAACCGTTGGCAGTGGAAAAAAAGGAAGGTTCTGGCGTGTTTGCATCCACAATTGTGGAAGACGGCGAAATCGTAGTAAGCGTAAAATCGGCAGGAAAAGAGACAAGAATCAACCAAATTGTGTCGCTTATCGACAATTCGCAAGCATTAAAAGCCGCGTCGCAAGTAAACGCCGAACGTATTGCAAATCACTTGGTTAAATACAACTTTTTGCTTGCCGCCGCCACCTATTTTGCCACTGGAAATTTCACAAAAGCGATGTCAACTTTGCTTGTGGATTATTCGTGCGCAATGAAACTTTCTGCCCCAATCTGCGTGCTTTCGGCAATGAGAGACAGCGCACAAAACGGCATTATTGTAAAAGGTGGAAAATTCTTAGAACTTATATCCGAAGTTGACACCTTTGTTTTTGACAAAACAGGAACGCTAACTGAGGCAACACCAAAGGTTTCGCGCATTATTCCATTGGGCGGACGCAATGAAAACGAGGTATTAAAAATGGCGGCTTGTTTGGAAGAACATTTTCCGCACTCTTTGGCTCGTGCAGTGGTGTTGGAAGCCCAAAACCGAAACCTCATTCACGAGGAGGAACATACCAAAGTGGAATACGTTTTGGCTCACGGAGTTGCATCGTCAATCAACGGCAAAAAACTCCGCATCGGATCGGCACATTTTATCTTTGATGATGAAAAAATTCCGCTCACCGACGAGGCTCAGCATTACATCGACGAACTTGGCGAAACAGGCGATTCTATCCTCTATTTTTCTGAGGGCGAGGAACTTGCGGGACTTATTGCCATAAAAGATTTCATCCGTCAAGATTCGGTAGAGGCGATAAAACTTTTGAAACAGGCGGGCGTTAAAAATATTGTAATGATAACCGGCGACGGCGAAAAAACGGCTCAGGCTGTGGCTCGCGAGGCTGGTATTACCGAATTTTATGCGCAAACTCTTCCTGATCAGAAAGTTGCATACGTAAAACAAATGAAATCCGAGGGACGCACCGTGGCTATGGTTGGCGACGGCATCAACGACGCACCCGCACTTTCAGCCGCCGACATTGGCATTGCAATGGGCAAAGCGTCGTCGATTGCAGGTCAGACAGCCGACATTATGCTACCCGACGACGGACTATCTTCATTACCCAAACTTATGAAAATTGGCCGCAATCTAAAACGCAGAATCAAAGGCAACAACGATGCAATTATCGGCGTAAATTCGATGCTAATACTCGGCGGATTGGCAAACATAATTTCACCGTCGCTCGCCGCATTGCTTCACAACGCATCAACCGTGGCAATCAGTATGAGCGCAATGAGGAGGATAGATTAATGGAAGCCATTTTAACAGCACTTTTGATACCATTTGCCGGCACGGTTTTGGGGTCGGCATTTGTGTTTTTTATGAAAAAAGATATGCCCGAACTTTTCCAAAAAATCTTACTTGGATTTGCCTCGGGCGTAATGGTGGCGGCGTCGGTGTGGTCGTTGCTGATTCCGGCAATTGATATGGGCAACATCACGCCCGTGGTGATTGGATTTTTGGGCGGATTTGCGTTCCTCTTGCTCATCGACTACATCACGCCGCACATTCACCCAAAAGGCGGACACGAGGGTCCGCAGAGCCATCTTTCGCGTACCACAATGTTGGCGTTGGCGGTAACGATTCACAATTTTCCCGAGGGAATGGCTGTGGGCGTGGCAATTGCGGGCGCGGTAACGTCAGATTTCAGCACGGCGGGCGCGTTGGCATTGTCGTTAGGCATTGCTATTCAGAACATTCCAGAAGGCGCAATAATTTCGATGCCACTCCGCAGCGCAGGCAACAGCCGTTTAAGAGCCTTTTTGGTGGGCAGTCTCAGCGGCATTGTAGAACCTATTGGCGGCGCGTTGGTACTTTTGTTGGCATCGGCAGCCACAGCCACAATGCCCTATCTCCTACCCTTTGCCGCCGGCGCAATGCTCTACGTAGTTGTAGAAGAACTCATCCCCGAAGCCTCCCAAGGCGAACACTCCAACGTTGCAACAATCGGATTTGCAATCGGATTTGCAATGATGATGGTGCTCGATGTGGTGATGGGGTGAGGATTATTGACTCCAATGTCCCAACGCCGAGCCATATAAATACATGTACCCAAACGTAAGATACGCGCCGAAGCACGAGGCAAACAAGAAATAATTATACCCATCCGCCTGTTTCAAGAAAAACGCAAGAATAAGAGGAATCAATAATATAGCCAGAGCGTAAACCCATACTATTGAAAATGAATGTAGTATGCTAATTATCCATAATATTGCGCATACAATAGAAGAGATATAAAACATTATGTCCCAATGTTTGTAATAAGACAAAATACCCGCCGCCGGCAACAGCAAGAACACGATGTATACAAGAATGTATAATACAATTTCCATAATTGTTAATATTTAGTAGATTAAAATGTTGGCGACAAAGATAAGGAAAAAAATATATATCAATATAGATTATTCAAAAAAAATAAATTGGAAAAAAACGAAATAATCAATAAAGATTAGCAAATAATAGGTAGTATCAATCAAAAAAAATCCCCATTTTAAGTGATTGCAGAGGTTGTTTCGGCTGCATAATTTTGCAGCGTAAAAAATGACAAATGTAACACACAATGAAAAAGATTATTACTACAAGCCTGATGATTGCAGCGCTGTTTGTTGCCTGCAATAGTTCTTCAAACCAAAATCAGAGCGGCAAAGATTGCTGCAAGGGCGTTTATTCGCCCAAAACTCTCTTAGATTCAGCCGAATACCTTGTTGACAAGGAAGTGAAAGTAAAGGCAAAAGTTACACGTGTTTGCCATTGCGGCAGTAATATCACTTTTACCGATATTCAAGACACAACCGCCACTCTTTATGTGGTTGCAGGCGGCGATATTCCTAAGTTTAACCAATGTCTTTTAAACAAAAACGCCAATATCACAGGCGTGCTGAGAGTCAATAAGATAACTCAGACCGATTTAGACAGCACAATTATCAAATTAGAAAACCGTCTTGCCGAATTTGAGGCTAAATCTGATTCGGCATCTTTGAAAATGTGCGAAAATATCAAAGCCAAAATCGAAAACACCAAGATTGCAAATCAAGAAAAAAAAGATTGGATGGCATCGCATAATCAGGATTATTATCCTCAATATTATTTAGAATCAGTAAAATTTGCCGATTGCTGCGTTAAGAAAAACGACCCCGAAGCCACAGCATCTGCCGACGAATGTATGAAAGACGGAAAATCCGAATGTTTTAAATAATCAGTATTTAAGTATCTATAAAACAGTATAATAAATGAAACATAGAATTATCAATTATGCCGTTGCATTGGCAATGGCAGGCGGTAGCATTGCGCTATCTTCGTGCGACGACGACGACGACAACAATGGTTATTCGTACAGCGGAATCGATGCTTTTGTAAATCTCGCTTCCGACGTTGACGGTGCTGTATCAAGCACAGAATTAGACGGTTGCACTATCACTCTCACATCTGTTCAGTCAAAAGACACTTACACTTTTGATATCAAAAAAGAGACTTTGGACGAAAACGCCAACGGAAAGGTTAAAATTTACATTCCAATAGGCAATTACGACGTAAGTCTTGAAAAAACTGTTGATGGCAAAACAATCTTTGTACGCAAAGAAAACGTTACCATCAAGGATGAAAACCAAACAATTGATGTAAAACTGATTGCAACTGTTGCACAACAATCTGACTATCAGTTTATCTTCTCTGAGGTATTTTTTAATGGCGAGCGTAATGCGGGACGTATGATGCACCCCGATCAATATATGGTGCTCTACAACCCCACAAGCAACATTCTCTATGCCGACGGTCTCGCTATCGGCTGCACAATGCAGGCTTCTTGCACCGAAAAAGAGAGTTGGTACGATGAGTATTACAACGCCGGAAAAGTGCCTGTACACGGTATCATTGTTATTCCGGGTTCGGGCTACGAGCATCCAGTTAAACCTCACGAAAAACTTGTGATTGCTTTCACAGCCAAAAACCACAAAGAAACCGAGGGTTCGTATGAAGAAACCGACGAGGCAACAGGCGAAAAACGCACTGTTACATACAAATACGAAAATGCGGTTGACCTTTCGGGTGCCGATTTTGAAATCTACGACCCGCAACTCTATACAAGCGATGTTGACAATCCCGAAGTGCCTAACGTTAAGGAGATTTACCCTGCCGAAAACGACTTTGGCGGCATAGGTGGATTTTACCAACATCCCCGCGGATTCTACTGCCCGTTTATCTTCAAACTCAAAAACGGCGAACAGGCTACTCTCGACGAATTTTTTGCTGCCAACACTTCGGTTGCAACTGTTAAAGATAAGGAAAACAACAATGTAGAAATACAAATGCTCAGCGTTAAAGCCGACCTTATTCTCGACGGAATCACCACAGGACACATTCCTTCCGACATCGTTACAAATCCTCTTCCCCAAAGCGTAGACCGTGGCAAACAACTTGTAAAAGGTTGCCATTCAGGTCTTTTGGTTCAGCGCAAGGGCAGCGATGCCGAAGGCTACAAAGACACTAACAATTCTACTGACGATTGCGAAATTGTTGAATATCACAATGCTTTCCCCGTTGGATGGAGAAATAAATAATAGAATGAGAGTTCCGATGCTCTTTAAATAACTGATGTAACAGCCGGGGAATTATTTCTCCGGCATTTTTTACAGATTATGAGACATTTAATTATACTAATTTCATTGGTTTTTATTGTTTTTGAGTGTGCTTCGCAAAATTGCAATTTTAATATCAAAGGAGTAATCAAAACTGAGGACGGATTTGCAGGATTTGCCACCGTTGGAATCGAAGATTTGAACATATACACAATGGCCGACGAGGGCGGTAGGTTTGAACTCCGCCGTATTCCTTGCGGCAATCACAAACTATTGGTAAAACGTATGGGATTGACCGATAAATACATCGATATCAATCTCATAAACAAAGACTTAAATCTCGAAATAGAGATGCAGACAGCCACTTTCAAACTCGAACGTGTGGAGGTGATGGCAAAGAGGCACAAGGCCGACAAACTTGAAATTGGCGAAACTGCCATTGAATATCTGCAACCTGTGAGCCTCGCCGATTTGGCGGTTCTTCTGCCGGGCAATGTATACTCCGAAAACCCTATGACACAGTTTAATCTCAATAGCAGCCGTCAGGTTGGCAGCGACAAAAACACATCGCTTGGCATTGCAGTAACGTCCGACGGAGTGCCGCAAACGTCTGACGGAGTGCGCATTCAGATGGTGGGAATCACCGAAAATTCTTACAGCGGAGGTGGCGACAGTCAAATTAAGGCTCGCACAGGTATAAATTCAGGCACAGATATGCGCTACATAAGCACCGACCACGTTCAAAGTGTGGAGGTAAACCGTGGAATTTCGTCGTCGAAATATGGCAATATGTCGGCAGGTCAGATAATTGTAAACTCAAAATATGGTGTTTCGCCGCTTCGTGTGAGGGCAAAAATCGACCTGAAAAACAAACTCATATACGCAGGAAAGGGGTTCTCACTTGGCAAAAAGGCGGGCGATCTTCACATCGGCACCGATTATCTCTACTCTTACGACGACATACGCGAGGAGATGGAAAAATTCACCCGAATTACCGCTCAGGCATATTACAACAATAAAGTAAATTTTAATTCGGGATATTCGTTGGATTTGGATTTCAAATTGGCACAGACTATCTCGGTTAACAAAATGAAAAAAGATGAGTTAACTTACGAATACAACGAGACTTACAAGGCTGATTATAACAAAACCGATTTGATGTTGAAAGCAAAACTTAATTTCAACCTTCCGTGGATCGAAAACATATCTTTGATAAGTTCACTCAACCGGGTCAACGATTTGATTGATAGGCATTACTGCGTTATCACAGGCAATCCCAAAAGTATGCCCCTATCCTACTCCGAGGGCGAAAACGAAGGATATTATTTACCCACAATGTATTACAGCGATTTTTATATCGAGAATATTCCAATCAACTTTTATACACAACTAAATATCAAAAGCAGATTAGAACTTGCTCAAAATCTTAATCTTACACTCGAATACGGAGCCGATTTTTCATCATCCAAAAACAGAGGTGGCGGTGCGGTTATCAAAGACGAGAAACTGCCGCCTTTCCCTTCGGACAATTCTTATATGCGTCCGCAAAAAAACTATGAAATTCCAGCAATTGAAACAGGTGCGGCGTATATTCAATCGTCGTTGCTATATAAACCCACTGAAAATCAAAAGGCTAAAATTGATTTTGGTTACCGTTTTACACAGATGATGAATCTCGAAAGTGATTATGCGCTTTATCATAAAATACTTTGCGAACCTCGCCTAAACGCAAGTTATACAATCGGCAAAACTATCAATCACACAGTACGTTTGGGTTACGGCACAGAAAACAAACTGCCCACTATGGACTATCTTTATCCCGAAAAAATATACAAAGATTTTTGGGTGCTCAACGCATATACCAACAATCCCGAAAACCGGCATCTGATTACATACACAAAGATTTTTGACGCTACCAACAAGGATATTCGCGAAAACAAGAATCAAAAGTTTGAAGTCGGCTACGACTTGAATATCAATAATTTTGAGATTTCATTAACAGCATTTTACGAAAAATCCGAATCGGGATACGATTACTTCAAATTTTATCAGGCTGTAACATATCCCTATTTTTCAGAACTGAAACCTGATGTTGACATTTCGGGCAGACGACCTGATAAAGAGGACTATGTGGAGGATAAATTCAGCGAATTTGCTTCTTATTCGCAAGTGCAAAATTCAAAAAAAGTGATTAAACGTGGAATAGAATACCGCATTATCTCGCCAAAAGTCAGCGTGTTAGAAACCAACGTGGAAATCAATGGCGCATATTATTACACTATTTACGGTTCGTCGTTGCCTTATTATTTCTATCCGGGCGGACGCATCGGCAACAATATGTATCCGTATGTAGGAATCTACAATCTTGATGAAAAAAACAAACAAGGAAGGTTGAACACGAACTTTTGGTTTAATACGCACATACCCAAATTTCGTATGGTTTTTACCAACTTTTTTCAATTTATTTGGATTCAAACCAAACAGTATTCCGACAATTTTGAAGGAATATACAAAAAAATACCATACGAATATATCGATTTTGAAAACCAAAAACACGAAGTTACTCCTGAAATTGCACAGCGTATCAATGATTTAAACGATACTCAATGGAGTCAGTTGCGCCGTCAGAGCACCGTTTTGTCGTATGCCAAAGAAACCAAGCCGGTATATATGATGTGGAACATTAAGGTTACCAAGGAGTTTGGCGACAATGCAAAACTTTCGTTCTTTGTAGACGGCATTCTCGATATACATCCTCAGTACGCAAGCAAAACTTCGGCTCGCACCAAACGCGAATGGAGCAATCCTTTCTTCGGTATGGAACTTATTTTAAACATCGCTAAAAACAGGGAAAAATGATTCGCAAATTCTTAATAATTATATCTTCAATTATCATTGCAACAACCGTCTATTCGCAAACCAAGGACGATGATATACTTTATAATAAATTATCACAAACGGCAAGTTTCTACACCGTCAATAAGCAATACCTGAACGACACTTCCGATTGTTCGTCGGCAGAGATTGTAGCATCGTACCTCAATGACAAAACAGATGGCGATTTCCTTGTGTATCAAGGCAAAAACCACTACGAAAGTAGAATAAGCGGCTCGGGTGTTAAGGATTACGGAAAATACGGCATTCTCAATGGTAAATGTTTCTACGCCAACGGCAAAGACCGCGGAATATCGTGGAACGCTATGCGTTTTCCCGAACTCTACCTGCCGTATATCATCACCGACTCCACAGGCGGCGACAGCAGTTTTGAAACTTATTGTGCACAAGGCGGATATGCCAAAAAATCAGGAAATTGGCATTTTGGTTTCGACTTTTCGTTTCTTGGTGAACAGGCGTACCGTCTCACCGACCCGCGTGTGCTCAACAATACCACTTTTCTTACATTCAAATTAAGTTCGGGAAAGGTTTTCAACAATGGTAACGCCCTTATGTTCAGCGGTTACTATATGCGAAACAAGCAATATCTTCACGACCGATATTGGCGTCCCGGCGAGCAGCAGCGTTTTTTTGTGATATACGGTTTTGGACTCTACGACACCAAAGAAAGCGTAGTGGCATTTGGCGTTTCTCGAATGTACTATATCAACAACGCAGGAGCGGAAATATCATTTCTATCGTCTGAAAATAAACGATTTACCATTAAGGGAATCCTCAATTACGACTATAAAAAAATGTACACCGAGGAGAGCGACATAATGCAGTTGTACAACACTCACACCCACACAATTTCACCATCAATGTCGGTGGCTTATCACGGTAGAGGATTTGATATTAAATTATATAGTTTTACCGACATTCTGAATCGCAAAGGGTATGAAAATATTTTAGAAAAATACATCACCGACGAAGCAAATTCTACTTACGATTATAGAAAAATAGCCGATGAACAAAATTATAAATTCTCTAACATAATTAGCAACAACTCTTTAAGATTTGCTCTTTTCATTGGTGATAACGAAATCGGTTTTGAATTAGGTGCCATTGTTCTTTGCCGTAAGGAAACCAATTCAAAGTATGCATATAAGATTAAAAATCTGAATGTTACTCCTGATTTCAAGACCGATTTTTGTTTTAAAACCCCAAACCATAAACAAAGATTTGACATTGGATTTAAATACAGCCGTCAAATTTCAGTTAAAAACAATTACGATGTAGAAATCAAAAACAATGCGATTCCGCACGTTGATTTTCAAACGTGTTTTGCGCCATACGCCTATTTTTCAGCCGAATACGATGCCTTTAATGCTGAGTTTGAATACGTTTATAGTTTTCAAAAATTCTCTATTGGAACAAGGGTAAACGGTTTTATTGTATCGGGCAATCGTCTCAGCGATGTAGAATATACCAAAACAGTTGGTTACGATTCTGTTTGCCCGATGATTAGCAAACAAGCCGACAAGCACAACGAAAAATACATAAATTTGTCTGTTTTTGTAAAATTTTAAACACATAAAATAATGAAATACAAAATTTTATTACTTGCATTTGCCGCCTTTGCTTCATCGTGCAGCGACAAAAATATGACCAAGAATGACGACAATTCGTACACAATCAACACATTAGAATTAGGCAAAGAGATACGCGGATACGCAGGCAGACTGCCTATAAGCGTAATCATCAAAGGTGATGAAATTCAATCGGTTAAAATACTTCAAAACCAAGAAACACCGTCATATTTAGAGCGTGTAGAAAATCAGATGCTGCCCAAATTCAACGGCATCAACATAAACCAAATCAACTCAATAGACGCAGTATCTGGTGCCACATACACAAGCAAGGCATTAACAAAGAATGTACAAGTGGCTGTGGATTATTACAATAGCAAAAGATAAAAAAGAAAAGCATAAAAAAATCGGCGCGAAATCACGCCGATTTTTTTTTATAAACTCAAAAAAACTACTACTATGCAATTGCTTTTCCATCCTTGATAGTGATAATCTTGTTTGCGCCTTGTACGGTGCGCATACGATGAGCGATTACGAGGACGGTTTTGCCTTTGATTAGTTTTGAAAGCGATTGTTGGATAAGTGTCTCGTTTTCTACGTCTAATGAGGCGGATGCTTCGTCGAGAAGAATTATTGGAGCGTTTTTGAGAAATGCACGGGCAATGGAAATTCGCTGACGTTCGCCGCCGGAGAGTTTTTTGCCGTTTTCACCAATTATTGTATTCCACTTATCAGGCAGATTTTCAACAAATTCGGTGCAGTTGGCAAGTTCGGCTGCGGCTTTTACCTGTTCGTCGGTGGCGTTTTTGTCGCCAATACGAATGTTTTCCAAAACAGTGTTGTTAAACAATGTAACATCTTGAAAAACAATAGAGTAAAGACTCATAAGTGTTTCAGTGTCAACTTTTGAAATATCCTGACCGCCAACAGTTATTTTGCCCGAATCAATATCCCAAAACCTTGCAGCAAGTCGCGAAACAGTGGTTTTGCCGCTGCCCGAAGGACCAATCAATGCCGTAACTTCGCCCTGTTTTGCAGTGAACGAAACGCCGTCTAGAATCTTTTTGCCATCTTGATACGAGAACTTAACATCCTCAAACACAATATCTCCGCCATTTACTTTAAGTTCCTCGGTGCCGGTTTGCTCTTTATGTTGAAGAATGTCGTTGAGACGTTCGCAGCTGACATCAAGCGCGATTATGGCGGCAAAATGTTCGAGCGAAGTGGTGAGCGGATTGTAAAGTCGCGATGCAATAATCAAGAACAAGAAAAATTCCAACACTCCCAATTCACCTGATTTTAAGAGCATTGCACCTACAAGAGCGGTAGTGGCGATTCCAAATTTAAGAATCATTTCGGCATTGGTAACAAAAATGCCTGTGCCAAGTTCACTCCAAATTTTGCGTTTTTCAACGTTTTTAATTTTAGATTCAACTTCTTGATAATAACTATCTTGGGCATTGTTTTGACGAAGGTCTCGAACAGTTTCCAAACATTCCTGAATTTTTTCGGTCATTTCTACGGTTGCACCGCTTGTTTTTTTGCCCAAACGGTACTGAACTTTTCGCGAAAAAGCCACAATTGTAAGGCAGACAGGAAGCACCCAAACCGCCGCCAAAGCCATTTTCCAATTAACAAAAAAGAGACATATTGCCAACACGCAAGTACTTGCTATTGAGCCAATAAACTGCGGAATAAAGTGCGACGAAGCCTGTTCAATCTGCGCCGCGTCGTCCATAATTGTGGAGGTAAGATCTGCGCTGTCTTTTTTTGCAAAAAACGACAACGGCAACCGACGGAGTTTTTCTGCCAACGAGATACGCCTTACGCCGCTCTCTTTGTAGGTAGAAAAATAAGATGTGTCGTACTGAATAACAGTGGTAACAGCCATCAGCACAATCCAAATGCAAATACCTGTGATATAGAATGTTGCTCTGCCTTCAATAGTTCCGTTCATAATGTCCTGAACCAAAAAATAGAGCAACAAAACTGGTGAAAAAAGCATCAGATTGTAAAAAATATTTGCAACAGATGCAATCACCATCGACCGTGCACCCTCGTCTGAAAGGGCATATTTTTGTTTAAAGTTTTTCATAATAATTTATAATTGACAGTTGACAATTGACAATTATTATTCAATTGCCAATGGTTATTGTTAATTGTCTGTGTTTATTTATTTTTCATTGTCAATTATCAATTGTCCATTGTCAATTGATAATTTTCCATTCCACCGATTTCTGATAATCGCCAAACATCTTTGAATACATTCCGTTTTGCGATATAAGTTGCTGATGTGTACCATTTTCTATGATTTTGCCTTCGTTGAGGACGAAAATTTGATTGCAGTCAACAACAGTAGAAAGACGGTGTGCAATTTTGATAACTGTCTTATCCTTAGATATTTCGTCAAAAGCCTTCAACACTTTTTCCTCGTTTTCGGGGTCGGCAAATGCAGTAGCCTCGTCGAGGATAAGAATTGGAGTGTTGCGTAGCATAACTCGCGCAATAGCAATGCGTTGCTGTTCGCCACCGCTGAGATAAGTGCCTTTGCTGCCGATAATTGTGTTGATTCCGTCAGGCAATTTGGCAATAATGTCGGCACATTGAGCACGGTTCAAAACATCCATTACCTCTTGCTCTGTGGCATCGGGTTTTGCCATTCTTACATTGTCTAAAATGCTTGTTTTCAATAATTTGCTATCCTGAAAAACAAACGAGACAATTTCGGAAAGTTTTGCTTGCGGAATATCTTTTACATCAACTCCACCTATTAAAATTTTGCCATCAGTAACATCCCAAAACCGAGATACAAGACTTGCTGAGGTGGTTTTTCCGCCTCCCGAAGGTCCAACAAATGCAACTTGCGAACCTGCGGGTATTTTCACAGAAATTCCATCAACAGCATTTTTGGTTGAATCTTGGTAACGGAATGTTACATTGCTAAACTCCACTGAAAAATCATTAGGAATTTTTGGATTATTGGATTCTTTGGTTTCGGGAACATCAAGAACTGTGTCAATCCTTGCAAATGCGTTTCCCACAATCATATCCGCCTCCGACGAGTACATCACTTTGTGGAGAGTTACACCGATAATTGGCGTAAAAATTATATAGAACATCAGGTTAGAGAAAAATTCGTGATCGGCGGAAGAAGAACCATAATAGAGCGCAACGGCAATCAAAATTGCAAACGCAGAGTTGATTACAACCGTAAACGAGGTCATCGAAACCCTGAAACGCTCGGTGTAACTAATTGTAAACTTGGCATAATCGTCGATAGCCTTTTTGAGTTTTTTAAATGAAAAAACCGACTGTCCAAAGGTCTTTACAACCGGCATACCGCGCACATATTCAACGGCTTCCTTGGTCATATTTTCGAGAGCGATATTATAAGCCTCCATATCTTTTTTTAGTTGCGGACCCACCATAAAGGCATACATAATTATAAAACCTAAAATAGTGGTTGCAAGGCACATAAGGCCAATTTTCCAATCAAAATACATCAAAAGTGTAATCATTGCAATTGGCGTGGTAATAGCCACCGTGCGGTCGGGCAAAATATGTTCGAGATAATTGTCCATAGCCGCGGTTGAATCAACGATGATTTTACGAATTTTGCCACTACCCTCATTTTCAACGTGTCCCAAGGGCATACGGAGCACTTTGGCAACGCATTTTTTGCGGATATTTGCCACAGTTCGGAATCCTCCCAAATGCGAACACGCCAACGCCATAAAGTAGATGCACATTGCGTTTACTGAATATTTAACGGCTGTAATACCGTAATCTTCAATGTGTTGCGCCTTGCTAAAATCGGGCATTACAGTAAGCACTTCGTCCACAATTTTCCAAACATAAACGAATGGAACAAGCGCAAGACACGCGCTCACCGCAGCCAAAACGATGGAGCCGATGGTAAAAAATTTATAACCACCTGCAAAATCCATCAATCTTAGAAGATTTGATTTATTTTTCATTATTCTTTTCTGAGTTTAAAAGATTCTTTTGCCATAATCATAGCAATTACAGCCATCATAGGCATAATTACAAGTTGAGCAGCATTGAACTCTTCAATGAGTTCAGACATATGAAAAACTGTAAAAAGTGCCATTATGCAAGCCAAAACAGCATTAATTGTTTTACAAGTTTTTCCTCCATAAATAACTAACAGAATGGCAATTGTGGGTAGTAAATAGGTAAAAATCATCATAAATGAAATCATACCCGTAGATGCAGGTGGTTGCATAGCGGCAATACTTTCTCCCCAAAAAGCGGGCATTGCGTCTGTTAATGTGTGAGTTAGAAATCCTCCAATTGTGAGAATCCAAAATACAATAATTTTAATTTTTCTGTCCATTTTTTATGATATTTAATTGATTAACTATCAGAAACTAACTTTGACCTTAGCCCAAATCTCGGTATTTTTGTCGTACATTTTAAATGTTCCTTTATCGGCGTTGAAATAATCAAAACCGAGCGAGATGTGCATCATATCGTTGACGGCATAGTCGAACGTTGTTCGGTCGTAAACTCCGCCGTTGGTTACGTCGATATAGGCAAAGGTGTTGATATTGAGGGTGGAACGGAACAAATCTTTTGAAACTCTGACCGTTGCCGTTCCTGAGTTGCGATAACCGTTGATGACTGCCGCATCGTAACTTGCGATGTACTTGTGGGCATACTGAAAACTGAGATTCCAATCACCTCCGGGATAAACGTCGATGCCGAGAAGGGCATTGGAAGTGTTTTTTGATACGGGAGCAACATTAACCACAGGTTGCTGAGCCTCATTGAAATATTCTGCAAATTCACCACGGAACACAAACTTGCCAAGAGGAACAGAAAAATCAAAACCCGTCATTGTCATCCGCTCGTGCTGCGGAATTGCAATAAGTTTCTCATTTGGTGAGAGATAGAGAATTGAATAAACCGGCATTTTGTTGTAAGTCCGCAATGCCGATAACGAAAAATCTACTCCACTTAGAAACCACGATAGGCGACCGCCAAACTCCATATTTTCGATTTTGAAATCGGGTTTTTCGTCAGCAATAATTGAATCGTTGCCAGTGATTGAGATTGCCCACGGATTGCGGACATCTATTGGCAAATCAAATGTTTCAATTACAGGAACTGCCAATGCCTCAGCCGAAAACGAATTTTTTGAAAACTTCAAACGCAAAGCATTTTCGGGAATGCGAATATCGTCGTAATCTTGCGCAAGAAACTCGCTGTAATCCATCGGCGACACCAAATCGGTAAGGCGCAAAGCATCTGCTACCCCCCAAGTGATAATCTGTCGCCCAGCACGGAGTTCAAAACCTCCAAAAGTCTGAGAAACAAACAGTTCACGGATTTTAAAACCAGAATAATCACTAATTAAGGTATTGTAAACAGCGTTCGCCGAAAAGAAAAGTTCAGTATGGTTTTTAGCCAAAGAAAGTTCGCCTCTAAGCCTTGTACGTGACGACATCCAATCATTTGGTTTATCGCACCTTACGGCGTGGTAAGTGTCGGCAAAACCCTTGACTTTTACTTTGAAATCTCCGTCGCCGTCTTGTGCAAACGCTGCGACGGAGAATATCATTGAAAGACAGAAAAAAAGTACTTTCATTTTACAAACCTTTTTCTAATTTAGAAACTGTAAACAAATCTGCATCAATCTTCAAATTGTATTTAATATCAGAAAAAGTAAGAACTGTTTTATGCTTGGTCTGAACGTTTTCCATCACCATTTTGCCGCGAGTCCAAAAACCTTGAACTTGTTTTATATCGCTGATGTTCAATACTCTGTGAAGTTTGCCAAGTTTATCATAATACTCCACTTTTACGCCCATAAAACAATCTTTGCGAATCCACGAAATGCGTTTTGAATATATTTCTCGTTTATCCTTGGGAACAGATTCAACCACATAACATTCTTTACCATCGATTGTTTCCATTATTAAAAACTTGTGATCGTCTTCATCGATGTTGCGGTCTCCCATATCGTCGTAAGTGAAGTCAGTACCCATAAAATAGTCTGTTTTAGAGGAACTTCCGCTGATACGGCGGGTCTTTTTGAGGGCGGGCATATAGAGCCATTTGTCGTCGTCCTTGCCAATTTCGTCGTAGTTCCAAGTGAGAAAACCCGTACCCTTAACATCGCCGGGATAGGTGAAAAACATCATCGTCTTGGTATCCTCGCCTATGTCCATAGCCCAAGATTCCACCTTGCGTTCACGTTTTGAACCGTTGGACTTTTCCAAAACCAAATCCAACTTTGAATAGCGAGTATCACCATCAGGATTATCCTTTACTTTTTTAATAATGTCTCTACCAGAAAGGCTTTGAGCATCAACCGAATACGCAGCCATCAAAACTGCAATTGCTAATAATATTTTTTTCATAGTATTTTGTTTTAATGAATTACAAATTATGAATTATGAATTATCAATTGTGAATTGTCAATTTTCAATTTTCAACTTCCTCTTTTCCAAACACTTTCAGCAACTTAAATAAAGACGGAGTGATAAACAAATCAGCCAAAAGAGCCGACAAGAGACCCGACACGGCGAGAGTGCCGAAGTGAGCAAACTGAATAGCATCTGAAATAGAAAAACCGAGGAATGTGGCGCAAATTATCACTGTGGTCATCACAATAGCCAATCCTGCCACACGGAAAGTGGCTTTTACACAGTGTGTATAATTTCGTTGACGCGAAAATTCAAGATGAGCGTGGTTGACAAAATGAATAGTGTCGTCAACTGCAAGACCAAGAATCATAGGAATGATACAAGCGGTCATCATATCGAGCGGATAACCGAGCCAACCCATTAATCCACCGACAAATACGGCGGGCGCAAGGTTTGGAATCATACCTATCAATCCAAGGCGGATATTACCAAAAACTATCATCAAAAGCACACCGATAATCAAAGCCGAAAGAATCATCGACATCATCTGTCCGCGTGTTAGATATTGCTGCATAACAGTGAATTGCGGCAAGTTGCCTACCACAGAAACGGCAGCATTAGGGAACAACTCTTTGGCTCGGTCTTGAAGACGGTTCATCTCAATTTCAATTTCATTAGAATTATAGTTTGAGATTTCGATTTGCAACCTCAGACGGCGGTATTCATAATCCATCCAATATTCTGATTCTGAGCCACCTGCGTTTTCGTAAAGAAGAAGCAACTGAGCCACAGCCTCGTTGTTGTTGGGAACGTGATAAAATGCTGTATCATTGCTGTTTAAAGTGCAATTCATATCCTTAATAATATCCAAAACCGACGAATGTCGTTTTGTAAGCGGATAGTTTTCTACCTCGTGTTCAAGAGTTTCAAGTTTAATGAGGTTTTCAGGATTTTTGGCATCACCTTCATCGGGCAAAACCACCATTAAATCATACGAATACATAGTGCCAAGTTCGGTATCGCAAAGTTCAAGAAAATTGCGCACATATTCTACCTTTCTGCCCATAGAGCGTTCCACATCAAAAGCAGGTTCGATCCAACTTACGCCAACAGCGCAAAATACTGTAACTATGGAAGATATAACAATAATTTTCTTAGAATGTGAAAGGACAAATTCGCCAAAACGTTCAAAGAAATTAGCCGAACGCCCCTCAAACGAAGTGTTGAACTCCTTGTCGGCAGCAGTGCGGTGTCCAAGCGAAAGCAGCACAGGCGAAATCACAAGAATAGAAACCAACACCGAAGTGATTGCTAATGCGGAATTTATGCCCATTGCCTTCATCGGAACAATGTTCATAGCAAGGAAAGTCATCATAGCGGCAATTGTGGTGATTCCCGAAAAAATCACAGGCCAGGCGGTTTCTGCAATAGCGTCGATGGCGGCTTGCTTGCGGTCGTGAAGTTTGAGCAATTGCGCCCGGAAGAAACTGTAAACGTGTATATTATAAGCAATTGCCACGGCAAAAGCCAACATTACAGTTATCATTGTGGTGCTCATATCAAGGTAGAGACCCAGCCAACCGATTATGCCCATCGCAATTATCAAAGCAAAAATCGAAGTTAAAATCGGAATCACAACGCCACGCAACGACCTTGTAACCAACGCCATAACTATCAGCGCAACAATAATTGCAATCATCATCAGTCGCGACATCTCTTGCTTGATATACTGCGCCTTGGCGTAATTCATATACGGCATACCTGCAATTTTAGGGTTGAGCGGCTTGTATTTATCTTTAAAACAGATATTTATAGCCTCGCGACCTGTTTGGTTTTCAGGTGCTTCAAGACCCTCCGCTCGCCAAACACTGTCGGCAGGATAAGGGCGGAGTTTTACCAAAATCCACGACATTGTGCCGTCTTTGCTCACAAGTTTTTTCGACACATACTCCTTGCTGTATGCCTTGGCGCGGATAGAATCGAGTCCCTCTTTTGTGTCGGGAATTTCCTCAGGCACAATCTGTTGGAGTTCCATACCTTCGTCGGTACCCACCATAAATTCAAGGTCGGTGAGCGAGGTGATTTTTTCGGAATAAGCAAGACTGTCCATAAGTTCGTTGCTTAGTTCGCGCACAAGTTCGAGAGTAGGCTTGTTAAAAAGGCCGTCCTTATTTTCCACAAGCACAGCCACATAATAGTCGTTGCCAAAAATGCTCTTAAACTCGTCGGTTTTTAAAAGCATCGGGTCGTCCTTAACAAAATAGGTGTCGAACGATGTTTCAAAATAGATACGCTTTAATCCTGCAACAGAAAACACGAGTAAAGCGGCAAAGATAATCAACACCATTAAGCGGTGATTAACAACAAATTGTCCGAACAAACGGAACTTAGAATTTATCTTTTCGATGTTCATATTATTTTAAGTTTTTTTTGTTTATTACTAATCAGTTTATCAGATTTTCTTTATAATAACGAACACTGTTCGGCAACTTGTTTTTAAAAAGGACGTGCGCTTAAACACGTCCTAAAATAGTCACTATCACTATTAGTGTTTTGCTTTTAAAAAATCCGCTGCAAAGGTAGGGCTATAAGAATAAAGGTGCAATACCGAAAAATAGGGATTTTTCTTCGGTCTATTTACATTTTTTAGGGATTGCGTGTTATAAGTTTGCCACCGACAAAATACCGAAAATATAAAAAATTACCGCCTTTTGCGAGGACTACTATCGGTTTGTGGACTACGGGTTTCGCCATCCGAAAAACTGTCTTTTTGGGGTGTACTCAATAAAATTTTGATCTCATCGTCGGTGAGATTCCAATTCTTAGGGTTGGCGCGGAACTGCTGTTGAATTTCATCCATCACTTCAGCGAGGTCATAGCCTTCCACTATGGTGTACAACAATTTCTGCCGTCCGTCCTCGGTGTAGCCGTCGGGCTTGTGCCACCATAATTTGCTGCCGTCCGGATGCGTCGGAACATAGCACCCGTCGAGTTTTACGCACATAATTACAGGAAATTTGGTGGTGCCAAAAGGTATTCTCATCACAGAAGCTTCTTTGTAGGGTAGTTTCTGTTCATTCTTGAAACTAGACGGTGTACCGACTCCGAAGTGCCCGTCTTTCTCTGCTATGACCAATTCTTTACCTTTATATGAAAAGACTGAACTTCCCCAGCGCGCGGCCTCCTTCCATCCGATGACATTGGTCATAGGAGTAATCTCGTCGTACTCACAGGGGAGAAGTTCGTAAGAATCGTAACGCCTTTTATAATCTGCCGCACTCTGCGATACAACAAACCCCATCTTTCCGTTGTTTTCTACGCGATAAAAGTCATACCAAGTGTCGACGTTTCCAACGGACTTTGACTCCACCATATTGGTAAGAAACACGTTTTCATATTGCTCATCGAAGCGACCGAAAATAGTTTTTGTGGAGTAGTCCAAAACCTTTGTCTTGCCTGTTTTGGCATCTTTGGCCACGATTACCATAATCTCATCGTCGTCAGGTATTGGTTTGAAAGAAAAGTCCACGCTGCACCATTCCCCTTCGTAGGGGACGAATGAAAAAGTGCCGTTCTGAAGTACTATACGGCCAATTATCCAGTGCATATTGCCGCCCTGGTCTCTGACAGCGAGTCCAATGGGAGAGCCTGTTCCGCCGCGGGTATAGAACAAAACCTCATCAAACGTACATGATACCAACTCACGGCCTTTGTCCGTAGCATCGATCACTCCCCACTTGCCGTTTTTCCTTGCTGCGCAGCAGTAGCCGTCCAAAAGCAGGAATTCGTCGAATTTACCTGGATTGACCAACCATTTGTGTGTCGCATTGTCCCACACGCCTTCTTTTCCGTTTTCCTTCACAACCTGAGTGGACCCCCAACCTTTTTCAGGAGCGGAGGAATGATACTCGCGGTGCGCTGTTTCGTAAGTCTTTTCGAATTTCCTTGCGAACAGGTTTCTAAAACCCTCGAACACCATATTCCCCACCGCATAACCTAATTGCTCTGCAACCGATAGAAGTGCCTGACCTTCCGGCGTGTCGCGGATGGGGGTCGGAGGCACATAGACTTCCACCTGTTGCGGCGGGTAAGTAACTCGAGCATAATTGCTTCTTTCATCAGCATTGTAATCCACTGTGCGGCTGTCGCTTTGCGGCCGTGTCTGCGTTTCTGGTGCGGGTCGATAGCAGTCGCACCAACTACGGTGATCCCAAGGACGGACAACACCACGCATAGGAATACGGCAAATGGCACACACAGGCTCGCTTGGGGGAGGAACATTTAAATCCGAGTATCCAGACATTTGGTTCAACAGGTCAGTGGCACTTTGGGCAAGACCTTCGGTACTTACTAAAAATAGCAAAGCTGATATAAGGAAAGCAAAGTATTGGTTATTTATTTTGAGATATATCGTATGTTCTTTCATTTAGTCTTGGGTTTATAGTTTAAAGAGAAAAGTTGCAAAAATTGTACCAAAGAGAGCGGCAGAGAAAGCTGTCTTTGGCGCCACGATGATTATATTTAAAAACCGAACAATAACCCCGAACAACGCGGCACGTTAGCGTGATGTGCCGGATTAAATACCGAACACTGTTCATTAAGTTTTCTTAAACAAGGACGTGTGCTTAAACACGCCCTAAATTAGTCACTATCACTATTAGTGTTTTGCTTTAAAAAATTCAATGCAAAGGTAGTGGGATAGAAAGATTGGTGCAATACCTAAAAATGGGGATATTAGGGATAAAAAACAATCGAAAACATTATTTTACCGGGATACCAAATATCGAAGCCCAACCAGTAGTAGAATACTGAACATAATCGTGGGCAAACTTATTGAGTTCATCTTCTGAAAGGTCGTGAGAAACAATTTCGCCGATAATGGTAATCATCCAAGCGCAATTAGCATGGATAAAGAAAGACGAAACGTCTGTATTAATCTGCGGATATTTCATCTTCATCTTACCAAAAAACCAAAGCATGTGGGCGGTAGTTTTGTCGGTATACTCATCGCGAAAATGATTCATTGTAGAACCCTCCGAACGGAAAAGAATCAAACGGATAATGTCGCGATACTTTTTCACTACCAAAATAAGAACTTTCGCAGTATCAAGTTGAGCCTCAGGGTTAAGCATTTCGTCCATATTAGTGTCGGCAGAGTGTCGGGTAACGGTAAGAGTGTTAACCTCATTTACAAACGGTTGACAAACAGCCGTCATAAGTTCGTCCTTATTTTTGTAGTAAGTATATATAGTACTGACACTTATGCCCACTTGCGATGCAATAGTGCGCATCGACGTAGCATTAAAACCATTGGCAAGAAACTCCTTTTTTGCCTCATTTAATATCGCTAATCGTATGTTGTCTTTTAATATTTGCATAATTGATTGCTCTTTTTACTAAATAATATAAGGTGTATAACGAACAATGTTTGATTATTGTTGCTCTTTTAATAGTGATCGGTCTTGCAAATCGGGTGCTGCTTGCAATGGTTTAAGGTAGATTACGCCGTCTTGAATAGACAAGATACCTGCAAGAGAATTTTTTGCAACACTCTGAATCTTGGAATCTTCGTAGTGGCTGACGACGTCAAAAAATAGTCCTCCGCTGACATTCGAGGTGGAACATTTTAAATGAATGTAGCCAAAATCGCCATCAGAAATCACCTCGGCATTGCAACCGTCTTCTACTTTTTGACGCATTATAAAAGTGAAAGACTGCGTTTTACCATCGCCATTATAAACAAAATGGTGTTCGCCAATAAAAGGACTCACGTAAGGTTTTTCCTCAGGACATTTTTCGGGAGAGTAGTCCACCATCTTGCAGATAGCCGTTACAAAACTGTTGGTAACATCGCGGAAACCAGCGGGACAACGGTCGCCATTAAACTTGATATAAAGTTTTTCGCCCGACGAAAAAGTGGCGCTGATATCAAAATCGTAGCACGGAGGAAGTCCAGCCACTACCCAACTGTATTCGTTGAAAGCCAACATACCACTATTGCGGATAGCGTCGGCAATTTGAGTGCCAAGTTGCTCATTAAAAGGCATTTCGTATTCGTAACTATCGTACCTTTTAGAGTCGTTTTGCCGCGAAACGCTTCCCTTCAACTTACCCTCAAAAATAAATAATTCGAGCGCACGGGGCATTACACTCTTATAGTTTACATCAGCGTCGTTGTAATTGCAACTGATATAAGTTACATAGCCCTTGACATTTTCCAACGGCTTGGGATCCAAGTCTTTGCTTATAGTGCCGCCACATTCGGTACGACCGTTGAATATGCGTTTAAAAATATTCATATCTCCTTGGTTTTGAGCGCCGCACGAAGCAATTGTCAACGGCAGCAATGTTAGTAAAATAAGTTTTTTCATATCAATTAGGTTTTGGGTAAATAAATATATGTTGCGGTTTCGCGGGTCTTAAACATTCCCAAGAACAACCGTACAAATATAAGATTTTTTTGTGATAACGGTGAAAATGAGGAAAGATTTTTTCTTATTCCACACTTTTGAGCCCTACCACCGAGGCAATAAGCGTGGTGAGGAAAAAGATTTTCCAAAACGACACGGGCTCTTTGAAGACCAAAAACGAAATCAGCACTGCGCCCACTGCTCCGATTCCCGTCCAAACGGGGTAAGCAATGCCAACAGAAATGCCCTGCACCGCCTTTGCCAAAAGCACCGCGCTCAAAACATACAACACTCCAAACGCTGAAATCCACGCCCACCATTGGGCATCATCGGTAGAAATTTTAGCCTTGCCGAGGCAAAATGTAAAGGCCGTTTCGCACAGCCCAGCGGCAATAAGAAAAATCCAACTCATAACAAAAAACGCTTTCCGAGGGCTGCATAAATATCACGGCGACTCCTTCCTAAGCGAGGACAAAGGTAAGGAAAAGGATGGGAAAAATACAAGTTTTAATTAACGTGCATTTTTTACACGTTGTAAAATGCAAATTTTGCATAATTCAACTTGTGCAATTTTTGCACTGGTTGTCAAAAATGGTATAAATCAGGATAATCACTAAATTACTTTCCGTAAAAATCACTCATACATCTCCATCGCCTGCAAGTGCATATCTCTTACCTCATCGGCGAGCCATTGAGGTTCAATCACTTTGAGCATAATGCCACGCGAAAGCAAGTGCGACGAAAAGTCGAAGGTGGGACGCATAAAGATTTCAAAATCAGAATAATCATCCTCGGTGGCAATCTCCCTTTGCGTATGGTGCAGCGGAAGGTCGCGCAAAAAATAACGCTCGCTGTCGTATGCCCTCAAAACAATCCTTTCAGCCGGCGCATTCACCTCGCTCACAATGCCGAAACATTCGCTGAAATATTCCGCCGCGTCGAAATCGGGATCGATGTCAAAATGTTGTTCTGAAACCTCCACGCGCACAAACCTATCCAACGAAAACACGCCGAAAAAACCGTTTCTATGTCGGCAAAGCGCATACCAACGTTGACGGAAAAGTTTTACGCAATATGGCATCATCAAAAACTTTTTGGGCTCAGCAGCACCATAACGGCGGTATTCGGCAGAAATCATCACACTCTCTTTCATTGCCTTGATAACCGTTTGCAAATGCGACCCGCCCGACGGAACGTTTTCGAGCAAAATACGGTTTTGAACACTCAAACCCTCGCTAAGAATATTGCCCACACTTATTGTAGAAAACATCCAATTCTGAACAGTGTTTTCTTCAAGAGCCTCAGGATTAGCAATGTAATAAGTATAACCATTGCGCCTGTCGCAATCGATAATAATGCCAAACATATCCAAAACAGCGTCGCGGTGACGGTTGAAAGTGGTGCGGCTGAGAGGAATTCCGCCGCCAAAATCGCTCTCCGCCCATTTTTGACTGAGTTCGGCAAAGGTGATACGGCGAGCGCGTTTGATGGTTTCAATCAGCCAAATAAATTCGCGATATTGAGTTGTGGTAGCCATAATGCAATGTTTTTTGCAATATTACAAAAAATTTTGAAAAAAAACAAGGTTGTACCGCAAAATGGTACACCCCCCTCCTACCTTTGCTGCCACAATTTTATAATCAACACTTAAATTAATAAAAAAATGAAAAAAGTAATTTTATCTATCGTATTGATGTTAGCGGCATTAACATCGTTTTCGCAGAATCTTGAATCGGGCTACCGTGGATTTGCAGAGGCTGGAATTTGCAGAGGTTCACTTCCCGACGCCAATGTTTTAGGTCCGATGAATGCCAACCGGCTGAATATCTCAACGGTGCACGGTTATCAGTTCAACCCTCGGTTTTATCTCGGCGGAGGATTGGTAAACCACATTTACACCGAAGGGTATTATTCTATATCGTTGTTTGCCAACGTTAGGGTTGATTTTTTGGACAAATCAAAAACCCCGTTTATAGATTTCCGAGGCGGACACAGTTTTGGCGATTTTGTTGAAAGTCTTGATTTTGACGGCGGCTATCTCGCTTTTTCGGCAGGATTCCGCTTCAACCACAGCAACATTTCACTCGGCTGGGAAGGTTCGGCGATGGAGTACTGCAAAGGCGCAAAACTCACAGATGCAACCACCTGCCACTTAGTAGCCAATTCGTTTATGATAAAATTCGGATTTGATTGGGGAGGACGAGCCGAAACCTACGAAAAAAATTACAAAAAACCTCGCAAATTGTATACAGCATTATTATAAAATCCGTATATTTGCCTTGCCGACGTGTAAAAACGAAGGCAGACATATAGGCGTTACTAAACGCTTTGTTCTCGGCTCATTGAAATTTGGCCATTTCAAAAAAGTAATGCGAGACAAGGCAACGGTGATGCCCTCGGATTATGTATTATAGGCATACATACGGTGTGCTGTATACATATTTTGCGTGGGCTAAGGCGTTGCTCGTTCAGCATTACAGGGCAAGGCCAAAGCCACAATGAGCGGGACGGGCAATTAGTCTAAAACCCGCGCAATCTGTTTTTATATAACAAGGGTTCTGATTGGGGTTTTGCAGAAGAATGAATTAATAAAGTAAACACCTAATATTATGGCAAAGATTTATAACACATTGGCAGAATGGACACAATTCACAAATGAATTGAAAGCCAACGGAATACCAATTCCACCCGAAGTTGCTGCACAAGAACAGCGATTGAAAGAATTAGAGAAAGAAAAATCAAAAACTCCAATTTACAGCAAGTTGGAGGATATTTCAAAATTCAAACCCTATTCACCTGATTTCAAAAAATGCGTAAACGACACGGTAGAGCAATTATTGGAAGATTCTGAAAATGCAAAACAACCCGGATTGCTCCTCGGCAAAATACAGTGCGGCAAAACCAACACGTTTGTAAATATCATCGGTTACGCATTCGACAAAGGCATTGATATTGCAGTTGTATTCACCAAAGGAACCAATGCATTGGCAACACAGACAACAGCAAGGCTCAAAAAAGAATTTGCAGTGTTTGCCCGCACTGAAAAAATTACTGAACTACCTGTTGTTGAAGTATACGACATCAAAGATTTGAAAGGTGTAAAACTCACCACAGATGAAATAAACACGCAACACACCATAATAGTCTGCAAAAAAGAGGATGATAATCTCAAATGGCTTATGGAGCGATTTACAAAAGACAATCCGATTTTCCGCACCAAAAAGACTATTATAATCGACGACGAGGCCGACTTTGCATCAATCAATTTTTTCAAAAAAGAGGGACATTGGCATTCTGCCGTAGTTACGCAACAGATTCAAGACTTCATCGACATCCCCGAATATTGCCGCTACTTGCAAGTAACAGCCACGCCATATGCGCTGTTTTTGCAGCCAAACGATGTCCTCAATCTCGAAAATGGTATTGTAAAGGCGTTTCGCCCGAGATTCACAACGATTGTCCCGACACACGACAAATACATCGGCGGGCAGCAATATTTCACAGAGGCATTAGACCCAGAATCTATGTATAGCCATCTTTATTATCCAGTTTCAAATGACTGCATAACAAAACTGAAAACTAAGCACTTGGCATACAAGAACAAAATCCTTACATTACACAAAATAGAAGGATTCCGCCGTGCATTGCTAACTTATATGATGGCGGCAGTGATACGCAAAATCCAATCGGAAGGCGTGCTCAACTACCGTTCGAGTTGCATACTCCATTTGGACGTAACAATAGACAAGCACGATTGGCAATACACCCTCACAAACGAGTTTTTCGAGAAAATAAAGGAGCAACTCAATAGTGAACCTATGGTCGAAATAAGCGAGATGATGCAGTCGATATACGAGGATTTCAAACAGTCTAACGAGGCGGGCAACAGCCAAGGTATTATCAGTCTCCGATTCCCTGACTACACCACCGTAATCAAAGAACTGCGTCAGGCTCTCAACGACGAGAAATATATAATCAACTTAGTTAACTCCAACCAAAGCGTCGAAAACCTCTTAAACGACAACGGACAGTTGAAACTCAAAACCCTGATGAACGTATTCATCGGCGGCAGCATACTCGACCGTGGCATCACAATCGAAAATATGCTCTGTTTCTTTTACGGCCGCGTTCCGCAAAAATTCCAACAGGACACCGTGCTTCAACACGCCCGTATGTACGGTAGCCGAAGCAAGGAGGATATGTCGGTGACAAGACTTTTCACAACGCCAGAAATCTACGACGTGATGCAGAAGATGAACGACCTGGACGAAAGCCTCCGACAACAGATCATCGACGGCATTGTCAACCACAGCGACCCGACACTGCGCTATCTAGACTATGTAGGCGGACGCATAGTGCCATGCAGCCGCACAAAGATTGCAATATCTAATACGTTGACCGTAAAACCAGGCTCTCGTTGCACAGTTTCAGGTTTCCAGACTGGACCAAAAACACAGATTGCCAAAACAATAGCCGACATTGACGACATAATCACATCAACCCCCGGCTACAAGCACAACGACATTTTCGAAATAGAAACAGAAGCCGTTGTGGATATCATTCACAAAATCCGAAGTACATACGTATATGACGAAGAACCCGACCGTCAATGGCAAAATTTTGGTCTTGATTGGAACGAAAACGATATGATTTCCACCTTGGCTTGGTGTACACGTAAAACTGGCGGCACAATGCTCTGCCTACACCACACAGGACTCAACGCTTCGCGTTTCCGCAAAGACGACCCGACAAAATTTATGACCGCTCCTGATACAGGTCGTACAGACTTAAAACTTGCCCGCGAAAGCGCAATCGACAAGCCCGTCATAATACTCCTGCGCGAGGAAGGTACAACGGAACAAGGTTGGCGCGGCACACCATTCTATTGGCCTGTACTTGTGGCTCAACAAAACATCCAAAGTTCATATTTTACCCTCGACAACAACAAGAAGAAAAAAGAATACATCCCACTCGACCACAGCATAATCGCCGATATCAACCCCGAAGAAATGCTCAGCCTGACACTTTTTCAAGATGTGTTTGACGCAATTGAATCAGGCGAGAAGACAGAAGAGTATCGCGAAATCAGAGACACAACGGCATCAACATTCTTAGAAAAATCCAAACAAGGCGAATTTATCCTCAGTCCTGACACCGACTTTGAGGCTATCACGGCGGGCTTCAACTCCTTGAACGACGGCATTTTCCCGTTTGTAGCAAAAAAATACAAGTATCTGCACTTCCGCACATCTCACGACGGTAAAGCCAATCAGATGCTTGTGGAAATCAACCCCGAAATGCCCGTAAGTTACGGTTATTCGCGTCCAAAAAGGGCTGTCATTTCCGACGTACTCAAAAAGAACCACGAAATCAAAGGTTTCACCGACGACACTTTTGTTAGATGGTGGCTGATTTTCCACATCCGCCCAATACGCATACACCGCTACGGCGAAAACCTACAATTCTTAGCGCCCAAGCCTTTCGATGACCCGGGCGAACTCAACTACGGAATGAAGTGGGACGAAGAAGTTATGCAATCTTCCGATGATAACAACGAATCGAGTGCTACCTCAGAAACATTGGATGGCTACTCTGTGGACGAAATCATCACTCACAACAACAAGATAACAGTCTTTGACATTCCCGAAACTATCAACCCAGATGAAATGCCTTTCCGTATGCCAATCGATGGTATTTATTGGATAGAAGGTCGTAATGGCTATCTCCTGAGCGGCACAGTGGAGACCGGCAGCATCGAACTTGGCGACATCATCTTCCTCAGCAACGGCCTCCAATGCCGCGCCGAGGATTTCGACAACAACGCCTCAATCGCCACACCGGGTGACAGACTCGGCATCCTCGTCTCCGGCATCAAGAAAGGAGAATTGGACGGCGTGGAAAATTTGATTGCAGAATAACTAATAATAAACTTACATTTTTCCGCAAGATGAGATAATCTTGCGGAAAATTATATAAAAACAACACAACTATGCTAAACCCACAAATATGGAATCTTTATAAGACCTCAGAAGATGGCAAAAAGGCAATCGCTCTATTTGATTTGGGCGAACATCCCCAATATGAGGAAATTCAGAAAATTGCCGATTGTATGGAAACAAAACACGGCGATTTTCCATCTGATTTCAATAGTGAATGGTTCGTCTTATGGGAAGTTAACGTTAGTTGTATGGAAACACCTGCAACTCGTGAAGAATTTGAAAAATATGTTACCAATTTCGACTTAGTTAATTTCTCTGTTGACGAAAAAGGCGAACTTCAATTTCACGAAGACCAAATTGTTTTGCCAAATAACCGTTATCGCGAAAAAAACGCGTGGATGCAATTATTATCAATGGCTTTGTACATCCAAAATCCGTCACTATACAAGCCAATATTCTACCAAACCCGATTTCCAAACTTAATGCGCAACTGTGACGTTTTAGGAATAGAGTTGCCACCAATACCACGCACAAAAGACTACAAACAGTATATGATGTATTACTGGGATATTTGTCAAGTTTGGAACGAGTTCCAAAAAGAAAACAACCTATCCGATGCCGAATTTTGCGCTTGTCTCTACGATTTTGCGCCAATGCTTATTAATTCCCCAAAACCTACCGAACTGCCAAATCCGACAAATGTGTGGCTTGTGGGGGCAGCACCCGGAGATTTCAAGTTTATTGACACTCTCGGCGCAGAAACCGATGATAATCCTGAACATATATGGCAATGCAACGAAAAAACCAAACGCGGAGATTTAATCGTTATCTACTGCCGTTCTCCACGAAGTTATATTCACTCTGTGTGGAGAGCCAATACAGACGGCATTTTCAATCCCTTCGACTACTACCAATGCCGCACAACAGTATGCGAAGGTGTCAAAATTCCACCAATAACAATCAAAGAACTGCGAGAAGATGCTTACCTGTCGCAAATTCCAATTGTCAGGAAAAACCTGCAAGGTGTAAATGGTGTGGAACTCTCACCCAAAGACTATTCTGAAATAATCCGTTATGTAAAGGATCGCGGCGACAATGTGGATATGTTTCCAAAGTTGTTTGAAACCGATGCAATGGATTTTGGAGAAATCAAATTAGAAAAAGACGTTGAGGAGAAAATACTCATTCCTATTCTCAACCGCCTTGGTTACAGCGATAGCGACTACACACGACAATTGTCGCAAAAAGCAGGGCGCGGATTGAAAGCGATTCCTGATTTCGTATTTTTGCCGCAAGGCGAAAAACACTTTGCATCGGCACCGTTGGTGATTGAAGCAAAATTAGATATGTCTCCGATGGCAGAACGCATCAATGCTTTTTCACAATGTCTGTCGTATGCGCGTATGCTTCGCTCTAAACTTATGGCTATTTGCGACAAAGAACGCCTCGTTGTCTTTGACGTGGATACCAACGGTTCTGCCGACCGCAACAACCCTGTATTTGAGCAACATTGGACGAACATATACACCAACGAACAAATTGGCGCAAAACTCAAACAGTTGATTGGCAAAGAAACACTTATCAAATAATCATCTCCCATTATGCCCAAATCCAAACACCCATACTATTACGACAAGGAATACAGCAAGCCCATCATCAGCCGAATAAAGCCCGAAGCGTTTTTGGTTAAAGACCCTTCGCTATCGGATATGGATGCTCCATTCTATAAATGGTTAGATAATAACCATTTTCAACACGCCTGGCATAAGGGGCATTATGATAGTTGTCCTTGGGTTTTTATCAATATTACTAATAAATTGTATGCCTACGGAATGCCGGGTGTGGAAATCATCAAACCGATTGGCAACCACGCAATTACGATAGATGAGTTTATGCAAATCTACAATATTTACGATACGTATAAGGGATTGAACGCTTTGGAATTTGCAGAGGATAAAATACAGTGAGAACAAGATTTTGAGCCAAAGTGCCAAAAATGTGTAAATTTACACATTTTTGGCACCTATTTTTGTGTATTTTTACACATTTTTAGCACTTAGGATTTTTTATGTGTATTGTTGCCACAAAACATCTGCAAGTTCCCGATATTCTTTTTTTGTATCTTTTATGCCTCTCGTAGTCGCATTGAGTGGGAGAGGGGATGCGGGAGATGTCCATATTGTTTTGTAGGTCGTTGAGTTTCACTTTTAGGGCGAGGTTGTTACCTTATTATATTAGAGATGATCTACTATATATAAGTTTTTCAAATAAAATATCTTGTATTGTAGTTTTGTGGCAATTGTATAGTTATTTTCGGTTTTAGAAACTAAAACCGAAAAGTTTCCCAGAATCATTCTGGTCGCTAAGTGTCAAACATATTTCTGACTCATTGAAGGTTTGCATCAAATCTGCGGGTACATCATCTTCAATTGTTGAAAATATGTATTGAATAGCATAACGATTGCAGTAATCCCTTACAACTTGCAAGAACAACGTTTTCTTACGGTTATCCAGTCCCTCAAATATCCCATCATGATATACAAAATGAAAATAGGAGCGTTGGCTATACGTTGCCAAAACTGCAATATCAAATGATGCACAAAGCATCTTTTTGTACGAATTACCTAATCCTTCAGCTGTTGCTGCAGCATTTTCGTCAGGTGCAACATCTGCATAAAACTCAACATTGCTTGACTTGTTTGGCTTAACATATAACAAAGCATTTACTGCAAAAACAGAGCGAAATACATCATTGAACAATTTTTTTAGCATCAAAGTATCTGCATTTGTCTGATTTTTCACACTATTCACGACTTCTTTACAAACCTGCTGAAGCTTCAGATTCAATTCATCACTCTTTTCTGTCAAAGTTGTAACACGATCGATGTTAGAGAGTTGCAATGAAAGTCTGCTAATTTCCCCCTCCAGCACAGACAGTCTTTTCTGGTA
>JAEEGH010003485.1_pt1 | contig 41295 bp, 41 predicted proteins | sample 9134181 | NCBI WGS metagenome assembly JAEEGH01 (sample SAMN16246544, study PRJNA631951) | gut metagenome | biome: gut microbiome; feature: rumen; material: DP-attached | host: Bos | place: Iran: Karaj | collected 2018-10 | reverse complement strand
ACACCTATAGAGAAACATAATAATTATTTGCTGGTGGCATAAAAAACTGCCATCAGAAAACTGATGGCAGAAAATTTATTTTTTTGATTGTCTACTTGACGGGGAGCGGTTCACACTGAAGCGACAGCCCCATTTTATTTTGTTTTCATAATTGTTTTCTGTATTTTGGCTCATGTAAGGTCCCTCTTATGACGGCCTTGCAAGGTAAAATCCCTGGAAAAGATCCACTCCAAGGCCTACAAGGTAATCAAATTCTTCTTTTCTCTCTATACCTTCAGCTACTACCAACATGTTCCTTGAATGAAATTCCTGCAGAAGGTTTCTGACATTTTCCTGTTTTTCAGGGAGCTTATCTTTTTTGGTATATTCATCAATAAGATCCATGACATTCATATCAAGTGGACGCATCAGAGCTTCCCCTTGCATATATCGTTTTTCCATCTGCACGGAAAATAGGCTGAAAAACATAGTTTATCCTCAGCTCTCTAAGTGCATCAAGTATTTCCTTATCCAAAGGCAGGTCGTCAAATAAGATCATGGATAGAATGAACCCCATAAAAAAATTCTTTTAAACTATATTCACTCTATCATTGGAAATAGGGTTGTACCAAATGAAATTTCTATAAAAAGTTAGATGTATTCAAGCCTTCTGGCGTTTGCTATGCTATTTATTATCTTCGGTATGATTCAAAAAACAAATGATTTTCGATACACATTTGGTTTATGTATAATAGAGAGCAGATCTGTACTATCATGGTCCAAAGAAAGCTCTCAAGTATATGCAAAATAATGATTCAAAATCATTTGATACATACTTGCGTGCGTTAAAAGAAATGAATCAAAATAATCTTACGCAGTGGATTGGAGTGCTTAAGGCTTTAAAATAAATAATATAGATTGCAGTTTTATGCTTATCCAAAATCTATCTACGATTTCATAATTAAAGGTATACAGGATGAAGACTGTTATAATATCATTTAGCGCAAGAAAAAACGGTAATTGCGCTCAAATAGGAAAATATATTCAAAAACTCGTGCAAGATCCAGTGCTGTTCGACTTTTCAGAACGGAGTATTCATGCTTGCGGTGGATGTGATTATGAGTGCTTCACAGATCAGACCAAGTGCCCGTATAAAGACGATATGGAATGTGAAATACTTGATGCAATTGTTCAGAGTGAAATGACATATTTCATACTGCCGAATTATAGTGATTATCCTTGTTCAAATTATTTTGTTTTTAATGAACGTAGCCAATGCTATTTTCAAGGAAAACCAAAGCTCTTGGATGATTACCTAAAAGTACCTAAACGTAGTATTGTTGTCAGCAATACTAATACAGAAAACTTTTCAAAGGCCCTTGCGTATCAAACAGAACAGACTTCAGACATCCTATTTTTATCAGCAAAGCATTATGGGAAGAAAAGTATAAAAGGAGACTTGGCAACAAGTAAGGAAGTGCTGGATGATATTGCGGCATTTGTAAGCAAAATATGAAGATTAGATTTCAGTTAAATGTGCGTGAGGCGAATAATAATGGTATTAAAGAAGAATTACAAAAAAACACAGCTTGCATGCTATTTGGGATTTGTAACGCAGGCTATATGTGCTAATTATGTCCCGTTGTTGTTTATAACATTTCACAATGTCTATGATATATCTTTTGGGATGCTTGCGCTTATATCATCATGTTTCTTTGTTACTCAGTTGATAGTTGATTTCTTATGTGCCGGAATAGTAGATAAATTGGGATACAGAGTATGCATCATAGCAGCAGAGATCACTTCAGGGCTAGGTCTTGCAGGATTAGCGTTCCTACCTGATTTATTACCGGTACCATTTTATGGAATACTTGGATGCGTCATTATTTATGCTATAGGGAGTGGTTTGACAGAGGTGCTTGGAAGTCCAATCATAGAAGCATGCCCCTTTGAGAATAAGGATTCTATGATGAGTCTTTTGCACTCCTTTTACTGTTGGGGATGGGTTGGTGTTGTACTTTGCTCTACGATTTTTTTTACTGTCTTTGGTATAGAACATTGGAGAATAATGGCACTTATATGGTCAATTATACCATTTTATAATATTTACAATTTTGCAACCTGTCCAATAGAACCATTGGTTGAAGATGGCAAAAGTATGACAATGCTTGAACTCTTCAAAACAAAAGTGTTTTGGGTTTTTATTGTTTTGATGGTTTGTGCTGGTTCATCAGAAATAGCGATGGGTCAGTGGGCATCGGCTTTTGCTGAATCAGCATTGCATGTCTCCAAAACAGTTGGCGATTTGGCTGGCCCTTGTGGTTTTGCAGTATGCATGGGGATTAGCAGATTGCTTTATGGGAAATTTGGTGAAAAAGTTGATTTGACTATATTTATGGTGGCTTCAGGAGTAATGTGTCTGGTTTGTTACCTGATTGCAGGATTATCAGGGGCTCCGTTGGCGGGATTAATAGGTTGTGCTTTGTGCGGATTTTCTGTAGGCATTATGTGGCCCGGCTCCATCAGTATTTCATCTCAGATACTTCCTACGGGTGGTACAGCAATGTTTGCTCTTCTTGCGTTGGCAGGAGATTTAGGTGGAGCTGTAGGGCCTGCGATCATTGGCAATGTTTCTCAGAAAGCAGCAAATAATCTGCAGGTAGGGGTTTTAGCAGGAATCGGTTTTCCTATTGTTTTGGTAATCTCGGTTCTGTATGTTCGAAAAAAGTATAGGTAGTAAATTATTCAAATTCAAGCTTCGCCGGGTTGATGTGATGGTAAGTTATACAGATAATTGAACTGACAGGATAAAGAAAGGAAAGATAAACTCATGTCAGACAGGAAATACTTACATACGGAAAGGGCGCACTATATGTGTCCGAATATGCACTTCGGCATCGTGGCAGAGATCGTGGCAGAGTTTGATGTGAACAGGATCATCGAGAGCATAGATGTTCTAAAATCAGTTCATCCGCTTATGAGAAGTCTGATAGCTGAGGAGCAGGGAAGTTCCGGGATATATTATGAGGAGCAATCGGAACTTGAAATCCCGGTAATGATAAAGAATACAGACGATAACTGGCAGATTGATTATGAGGCGGTATCTTCATCCGGTTGGAATGTTCAAAAGGATGCACTGCTTAAAGTCTTTGCCTATCCTTCCGGGAGCGGAACGAGAGTCCTTTTTATAACGCATCATCTTCTTTGTGACGGAAGAGGACTTCTTCAGCTGGCACAGGAGTTTGCGGATTATTATGTTAATGGTGTCAAGCCGCATTTAGTTGACGAGAAGCTTATGGAAAGTCTTGATGACCTTCCTGACGGCAGTGATCTTAGGTTCATCAGCAAGTTGTTGATCAAGGATTCTAATAAGAAGTGGTGTAAAGAAGGGCATAAGGTCAGCTACGACGAATATCTTAAGTTTGAAAGTGCTTATGATTCGAAACAGGATTTAAAGCGTGAGATAACGAATGTTGACGGAGAAGAACTTGATGCTCTCCTTGGTTTATGCAGGGAAAACGGAGTATCGCTCAACGACTATCTTGTTGCCAGGATGATGATCGAGGAGTGTACGGATAAGGTGGTCATAGCTTCCGACATAAGGAATAAGATCAAAAACTATAAGAAGGGTGCTCTTGGAAACTATGCTACTGCATTCGGCGTGGTGGTTAAGAAGAAGAGTTCTGAGATCATGGAACTCGCCAAGGCTGTAGATCATGAAGTCAGGAGCATCATAAGTAAGCCGGATAGGGAGATGCTCGTTCTCTCATGTTATTTCAATATGGATCCGGAACTTCTCGATGCCATAGCTATATCGACTCTTGGGAGTTTTGAGAGCAAAGCCGGCAGATTTGTCGGCAGCAAGATGTTCGGCTATGAAAAGTGCGACGGCCATTGTATCACTAACCTTGGCAAAGTAGAGAGCAATGTTATAAGCGAGGCCGTTTTCATTCCGCCTGCATCTCCCGCAAACAGTAAGGCGTGGGGCGTTCTGACAATAAACAAGAAGATGAGAATATGTTCAATACATTCAATGTAATGCCCGGTTCTGTGGTTTGTGCAGTGAGTTTCCGTGCGACAGACTTCCTCAAATGATCTCCTGGAATCCGGAGATCATAAATCATCTTTCGAAGCTGAGAGATGAGTATAGTAGCCTGAAAGGAATTGATATAGATGGGAACCAGAACTGAAAATGTAGAATTGACTGTCTTGTGTCTTATACAGGATGGAAACAGAATATTATTGCAAAATAGAGTCAAAGAGGATTGGAAAGGATATACCCTTCCCGGAGGCCATGTTGAAACCGGTGAATCTTTTGTTGATGCAGTAAAGAGGGAAATGAAAGAAGAAACCGGGCTGAACATCATTAACCCCAAACTGGTTGGAATCAAGCAGTTTCCTATAACGAACGGCAGGTACATTGTACTGCTGTTCAAAGCGACAGAATTTGATGGAACAGTTACTTCCTCAGACGAAGGTGAGATGGAGTGGATAGATATTGATGATCTGTCAGAAATAAACGTTGTCGAAGATTTCCATGACCTTATGAAAGTACTGAATGATCCGGAAATAAATGAGTTTCAATATACTATTGAAGATGGCGAGTGGATCGTTCATTTGAAGTGATTAGGATTATATCGATAAAAATGTCGGTATAAGAATATGATTACAGATCAAAACGATAGATAGCAAGTTATATCTGAATTTATTCCAGGATAACGGAGGAAAAAAGATGGCTGGAACAATTATTTCTGGTGTGATTTTCTGTATAGTTGCAATGATAATGCTTGGAATTGGAGTTAGTCAGCTAAAGAGTAAGGAACCTGTTGGTTTTTATACAGGAGAAAAACCCCCGAAAGTAGATCAATTATCAGATGTCAATTCATGGAATAAGAAACATGGCGTAATGTGGATCATTTATGGCATTTGTATTATTGGCTCGTGGATTTGTTCTGCGTTTATTGGAGGAGACAGCATATACTCCGTGATTCCGTTATGTATAGGCACGATTATTCCTATTCTGATTATGGTATTTCTTCATCACAAATGGGTGAAAAGGTATTTTATACAATAAATTCACATTTATAGAGGTAATTTAATGAGAATTGAGCACATTGCAATGTATGTAAATGATTTAGAAACGGCAAGGGATTTCTTTGTCAAATATTTCAACGGAAAAGCTAATGACGGATACCACAATACAAAGACGGACTTTCGCTCATACTTTGTTTCTTTTGATGACGGAGCAAGGTTAGAAATAATGAATAAGCCTGAGATGGAAGATCCTGAGAAAGCTCTCAATCGTACAGGCTTTATCCATATCGCTTTTTCGGTAGGAAGCAAAGAGCGTGTTGATGAGCTGACGAATACATTACGGGCAGATGGTTATCAAGTTGTAAGCGGCCCTCGTACTACGGGAGATGGGTATTATGAGAGCTGTGTAGTCACAATAGAAGGAAACCAGGTTGAGATTACAATCTAGAATTTGTACGTGATAAGAATGGAAGGAGTTTTCTCATGTCAAAAGTTAAGCTTACAATCACAGAAAGCAAATGCCGTGGAGGCTACTTTAAAGAAGGGCAGGAATTCATTGTTGAGGATTTGTGCCCACCGTTATGCCATGAACTGTGGAATGCGATCTATCCTTCGGTTTATGCACTTCAAAACGGAGCCACTTTGGATTATGGAAATACAAGGGCAAAAATGTTTGACGCAAAGTGCCCGGACGGTGGCAGAGTTTGCATTCACGGGGAAGTTTTGGAATGAAAGCCTTATTGATTATTGATATGCAAGAAAAATACTTTAAAAACCAAGGCTACGATAGAAACTTGGTTTTTAAAGTAAACAAAAGAATAGATGAGGCCATAGAGAATAAAGAGCTTATAGTTTACATCTTAAACTTTGGAAAAAGAAAGATAGACCTTGATTCTTATGAGTTTGTGGCGGGACTTAAAGTCGAGAGTGAACTTATATTATCAAAAACCTCCCCTGATGCATTCACAAACCCGAATCTTGCTACACTTCTTAAAGGAAAAAACGTGGATGAAGTAGAAGTAGTCGGAATAGATGGAAACGTCTGCGTCTACAAAACAGCACTTGGCGCAAAGAAAAACGGTTTTAAAGTCGTATATAATGAAGATTGTGTTGATACAAAAAGTAAGAAGAAAAAGTTGATATAATAATTTGAAAGAATAAATATGAAATGCAGAAGTGCAAAAAAGGAGGAAATATGTTAGACGAAAGATGGGTATTTTATGATAAGGTTAAGCCTGAAGATCAGGGAAACGGAGTGGTAAGAAGAGTGCTTGCTTACTCAAAGGACCTTATGTGCGTGGAGAATACGTTTGAAAAGGGCGCGGTGGGAGCGCTTCATCATCATCCTCATACACAGATTACATATATTGTAAGCGGTGAGTTTGAATTTGAAATTGACGGGGTGAAGAAAATAGTTAAAGCAGGCGATACAATGCTTAAGACTAACGACGTGGTGCATGGTTGTGTGTGCCTTGAAAAAGGAGTATTGCTTGATATCTTTAATCCCATGAGAGAAGACTTTGTATAGAATCCGGCCGGTCGAAAGACCGGCCTTTTTTTTATGCGTAAAAATATATTGACAAATACCCCCGAGGGGTATAATATGACATTGTAAAGATACCCCTCGGGGGTATACAAAGGAGACGAAAATGACTGATATAGATAAAAGTATGGAAGAATGCCCTTATTGTTCCGGAAAGAAAAAAGAAAGAGATGATAAGGAATATAAAGACCTTTACAATCGCTTAAAAAGGATTGAAGGCCAGGTCAGAGGTGTGGAAGGAATGCTTGAAAACGATGCATACTGCACCGATATTTTGATGCAGGTTTCGGCTATCACTTCTGCCTTAAACAGCTTTAATAAGGCTCTTTTGGCAAACCACATGAAGACCTGTGTGGTTGAAAATATAAAGAATGGAAACGAAGATGTGATTGATGAGCTTGTGTGCACCATGCAAAAGCTCATGAAGTAGGAGAAATCATGGAACAATATAACGTAACGGGTATGAGCTGTGCCGCATGCCAGGCAAGAGTTGAGAAGGCCGTAAGCGAAGTAAAAGGTGTTGAAAGCTGCGCCGTAAGCTTACTTACAAACTCTATGGGCGTTGAAGGCTCGGCAGATCCAAAAGATATAATTGAAGCCGTAGAAAAGGCAGGATACGGAGCTTCAATAAAAAGCTCTCAATCAAAAAAAGCAATGGGAAGCGAAGAGGATTCTTTAAAAGATACAGAGACTCCCAAAATGAAAAAAAGGCTTATAGCCTCTGTTATCATACTCATTCCTTTAATGTATGTATCAATGGGGCATATGCTGTTTAACTTTCCGCTTCCAAAATTTTTAGACTCAAATCACGTAGCCATGGGGCTTTACGAACTTTTGTTATCCGGCCTTGTGATGGTTATAAACCAAAAGTTTTTTATAAGCGGATTTAGGGGGCTTTTTAATAAAGCTCCAAACATGGACACTTTAGTGGCCCTTGGCTCTTCAGCCTCGTTTTTATATAGCGTTGTAGCATTATTTAAAATGACAAATGCCGTCCTTCTAAAGGACACTGAAATGGTCATGTATTACATGGATCAGTTCTATTTTGAAGCTGCGGCCATGATTTTAACTCTTATTACGGTTGGGAAAATGCTGGAAGCAAGGTCTAAAGGAAAGACCACAAGCGCCCTTAAAGGCCTTATGGATTTATCCCCAAAGACCGCAACTATCCTTAGAGATGGCAAAGAAACCACCGTTTCCATCGATGAAGTAAAGGTGGGGGACATATTTGTTGTCCGCCCCGGAGACAGCATTCCCGTAGACGGCGAGGTAATAAAAGGAGAAAGCGCCGTCAATGAATCTGCCCTAACGGGCGAAAGTGTTCCTGCGGAAAAAGAAACCGGAAGCCAAGTATATGCAGCCACCATCAACACTTCAGGTTACATGGAATGTAGGGCCCTAAAGGTGGGAGAAGACACCACACTTTCAGCCATAATCAAAATGGTGAGCGATGCGGCTGCCACAAAGGCTCCGATTGCAAAGGTTGCTGATAAAGTGTCAGGCGTGTTTGTGCCCGCGGTTATAGGCATATCGTTAATTACATTTGTTGTCTGGCTCCTTCTTGGAAAAGAAGTGGGCTACTCCCTTGCAAGAGCAGTGTCGGTACTTGTGATAAGCTGTCCCTGTGCTCTCGGCCTTGCCACTCCCGTAGCCATAATGGTTGGAAACGGAATGGGAGCAAAAACGGGAATCTTATTTAAAACGGCGGCCTCTTTGGAAGAAGCGGGAAAGACCGATATCATCGCCCTTGATAAAACAGGCACCATCACTTCAGGGGAGATGAAGGTAACGGATTTAATACCTGAAAAGAGTTTAACACAAGATGAACTTTTAACGGTTGCCTACGCTCTTGAAGAAAAGAGCGAGCACCCTATTTCTAAGGCTATTACGGAATATGCAAAGGAAAAAGAAACCGCCCTTAAAGAAACAAAAGATTTTGAAGTTCTTCCCGGAAACGGAATTAAAGGAAAAATAGGCGAAAGCCTCTATTATGCAGGTAATCTAAAGTATATTGAAGGAGTAACAGAAACTCTAAACTCTGACTGCAAAGAAACTATCGACCGTTTGGCTAAAGAAGGAAAGACTCCCATACTTATTTCAAGCAAAGAAAAGCTCCTTGGAATAATTGCAGTTTCAGACGTTTTAAAGGATGACTCAAAGGAAGCCGTAAGTGAGCTAAAACGCATGGGAATCCATACGGTTATGATTACGGGAGACAATGAAGTTACCGCAAATGCAATCGGATCACAGGTAGGAGTGGATGAGATTGTGGCATCCGTGCATCCTAATGAAAAAGAAGCTGTCGTAAGAAAACTTATGGAGCATGGAAAGGTTACGATGGTTGGAGACGGCATTAACGATGCACCGGCCCTTACCTCCGCAAATCTTGGAATCGCCATTGGGGCAGGCACCGATATAGCAATAGATGCAGCTGATGTAGTACTTATGAAGAGTAGCTTAAAGGATGTGGCGGCAGCCATCAGAATCTCAAAGAAGACTCTTAGAAACATACATGAAAACCTCTTCTGGGCCTTCTTTTATAATGTCCTTGGCATTCCCCTTGCGGCAGGATGTTACGTAGCCCTTTTTGGATGGGAGCTAAATCCCATGATAGGAGCGGCGGCCATGGGGCTTTCAAGCTTTTGCGTGGTATCAAATGCCTTGAGGCTTAACTTTATTAAGCCCTATGACAATTCAAAAGACAAACCCAAAACCAATCGTGCGATAGGTAAATTAATTGACACAGAAACAAGAAAGGAAGAAACAGGAATGAAAATCAAAGTAAACGGAATGATGTGCGGACACTGCGAAATGCACGTAAAGAAAGCTTTAGAGGCCCTCGATGGAGTTAAGAGCGCTGTAGCTTCTCACGAAGAAAACATGGTTACACTTGAAACCGAAAAGGACATAGACGAAGCCTTGATTAAGGCAGCTGTTGAAGAAGCAGGATACGAATACAATGGAATTATGTAAACCGACAAGGGAGATATAAGCTTGAGCACTTGTTATCATTTTAATTTGGATATTCCGGATCCAGATGTGATTTTCCATGACGGATACTATTATCTAATCACCACCACCATGCACTTTTTCCCGGGAGCAGAAATACTTAGGTCAAGGGATTTAAAGAACTGGGAGCACTTTTCTTATGTCTTTGAAAAACTTGATAGCACCAAAGCCCAAAGGCTTGAAGGTGATGGATACATATACGGAAAAGGCATGTGGGCACCTTCTTTAAGGTTTTACGATGGTGTGTTTTATGTAGTGTTTTCTTCAAACGATTTAAAGAAGACCTTTCTTTATAGGTCAGATGACTTAAAAGGCCCTTGGAAAAGAAATGAAATCAAAGGCTTTTATCACGATTCATCCCTTTTGTTTGATGATGAGAAAGCATATATCGTATACGGAAACAAAGACATATATCTAACGGAATTAAATAAAGAACTTACCGGGCCTAAGAAAGACGGCCTTCACAGGTTAATTGTAAGCGATGAAGGAAACCCAAGTTTAGGATATGAAGGCTCCCATATTTACAAAATCAACGGAAGATACTATCTTTTCTTAATTCACTCCCTTAGAGACAGATGGAGAAGAGTTGAAGCTATGTTTTCATCAGACAGCTTAGAATCAGAGTTTATCGGCGGTGACATATTTAACGAAGACCTTGGAATAAAGGATGCAGGCATTGCTCAGGGAGGCGTTGTAACAGGACCATTGGGAAACCACCTGATTATGTTTCAAGATAGCGGTGCCATCGGAAGATGCCCGGTCATAGTGCCCTTTGAATGGAAAGACGGAAAGCCTTCTTTTGACAGTAATATGACCGTCGAAGAGTGCTCATTCACAGGTCTCTTTGGAAGCGATGACTTTAAAGAAGGATGCAAATCCTTTTGGCAGTTTAACCACGAGCCCGACTTAAACCTGGTTAACTTTAAGGATGGGCTTAGCCTAACAACCGATAGGCTTACAAAAAACATTTTTCACGCAAAGAACACCCTTACTCAAAAGGCCATGGGCCCTAAGTGCGAAGCGGAAGTTACAATCGATGGAAGACACTTAAATAACGGAGACTACGCGGGCCTATCCGCATTTCAGGGAGACTACGCTTTTATAGGTGTAAAGAAAGAAACCGATAAGCTTTATGCCGTAATGCTTAGCAATGAAAGTAAAGGCGGAATCTGGGAGCTTGAAGACGGAGAAGGAAAGCAGGAAGGAAAAGAACTTCTTGACGATAACAATATAAGGGTAAGAGTGGAGCTTGATTTTATGAAAGATATCGCAACCTGCTTTTATGAAAAGAAGGGCGAATACATAAAGCTTGGCACCCCTCATAAGCTTACCTTCAGGCTTGATCATTTTACCGGAGCAAGGGTTGCTTTATCCATGTTTTCTACCTTAAACCATGGCGGAAGCGCTACCTTTAAAGACTATAAATACTTAACTTACAATTTGTAATATTTTTAAGCAGCCCCTTCAAAAAGAGTGTTCTTTACTTGTGCTAGAGAGAAAATATTGTTAGGATGAATCTAGCAGATTTAGGAGGAGCATATGAAAGTATTGTTGATAGACTCAAGTCCCAGAGTGGGCGGAAACACTGCCATAGCTTTGGACGAGATGGTTAAGGTTTTTAATGAAGAGGGAATTGAGAGCGAAGTTGTTAAAATCGGGAATCAGGATATAAGAGGCTGCATTGCCTGCGGAAACTGCTCAAAGACAGGTAAGTGCGTTTTTGACGATGCGGTAAATGAAATAGCAAAGAAGTTTAAAGAAGCAGACGGCCTTGTGGTAGCATCGCCCGTTTATTATGCTTCGGCAAACGCTACTTTGATTGCTTGCCTTGATAGATTATTTTACAGTTCAGACTTTGATAAGACCATGAAAGTGGGCGCAAGCGTGGTGGTGGCAAGAAGAGGCGGATGCTCTGCTACATTTGATGAGCTTAATAAGTATTTCACCATTTCAGGAATGCCTGTAGCTTCAAGCCAGTATTGGAACAGCGTTCACGGCTGTTTAAAGGGAGAAGCCAAGGAAGATATTGAAGGACTTCAGACAATGAGAACCCTTGCACGAAATATGTCTTTCTTAATAAAGAGCATTGCTCTTGGAAAAGAAAAGTTTGGGCTTCCTAAAAGCGAACCCAAGCAATTTACGAATTTTATCTAAAAGGAATATAAGAACATGATGGATCCAAGAAAATTAAGAGGCTTAACTTTTATTATGTTTCCTCTTGTGTTGGTGATAGCCTTTGCGGTTGTATCAACAATTTACTCAAAGCACACCTTCACACTTTCAGGAAGTGACACTCTAAAAAGCGAGCAAATTCAACCCATAAAGGCAATCGTTGAAGTAACGGGCACAATGGATACTGATGTTGTGTTTACGGATGTTGAAACCGGCAAAACCTATACAATCGGCTACATCACCCCCGGCATGGGCGGAAAAATAGAGCTTGAAACCGGTAAGTGGTATACAGTTGAAGCCTTAGGAAACATTACTGTAAGACCTGTAAATGTAAGAGTGGAGTAATGGAAAAAAAGATTTATTATCACCTTCCGGGATTGTTTGAATTTTATGATTTTTACAAGGTGTTTTTGCCCTTATTTAGGTCTCATAAAGAGTATTTTTACGACTTTTGCGAGATAGGCTCTATTTACGGAGCTCCGGCAGATGCCCTTTGGGGCGGCGGAAGAGTGGGCTTTGGAGAAGAAGCCCCTGAAAATGTGGTGGCTTTAATGAAAGAATACGGCATTTCTTCACGCCTTACTTTCAGTAACTCACTGCTTCGAAAAGAACATCTAAATGATAAAAAGTGTAACAAGCTTTGCAAACTCTTTTCAACAAACGAAAACTTAAAAAACGGAATAATCATTTATTCTGACTTACTCCTTAATTACATAAAGAAAAGCTATCCGGACTTTTATTTTGTTTCTTCCACCACAAAGGTAATAACGGATTTTAGTGAGTTTAAGGATGAATTAGACCGCGAAGATTTTAAATATGTGGTACCTGATTTTAGACTTAATAAGGAATTTGAAAAGTTAGGAGCGCTTACTGACAGCCAAAAGAGCAAAGTAGAGTTTCTTTGTAACGAATGCTGTTACATAGGCTGCCTTGAGAGAAAAAACTGCTATGAAAACGTAAGCAGAAAAGCTCTTAATGAAGACTGCGAAGATCACATTTGCGCATCACCAAATGCTAACTTAGGCTATAAGTTTTCTTTGGCCATGGAAAACCCTGCATTTATCGGCTTAGAAGACATTAAGAATACATACGCACCCCTTGGCTTTTCTAACTTTAAAATTGAAGGAAGAAGCTTAGGCAGTGCGATTATTCTTGAATTTTTGCTTTATTACATGGTTAAACATGAGTACCAACTTAAGGTACGTGAAGAAATATACTTAGATAGCTCCCTTGATTTGTTTTAGGCAGCTGAAAGGACATTATGAGCAATTTAGAAGTGCGTGATGTAAGATTAGAGGATGCGAAAAGGCTTCTTGAAATCTATTCTTACTACATCACAGACACTGCGGTTTCTTTTGAATATAAGGTGCCGACTGTAGAAGAGTTTGAAGAAAGAATCAGAAAAATCAGCAACAAGTATCCTTACCTTGTGTGCCTTAAAGATGGCCAAATTATCGGATACGTTTATGCGGGAAGTTACAGCCCAAGAGAGGCATATGCATGGACTGTGACCACATCGATTTATCTTGATAAGGATGTAAGAAGGCAGGGCGCAGGCAGTTTTCTTTATGCAGAGCTTGAAAAGAGACTTAAAGAACGTGGAATCATTAATTTGCTTGCAGGTGTGGCTCATGCCGAAAAAGAAGATGAGTACCTAACGCATGATAGCTATAAGTTCCACATGAAAGAAGGATACGAACAGGTAGCCAGAATGAAGACTGTTGGCAAGAAATTTGACCGTTGGTACGATCTCATTTGGCTTCAAAAGAAAATATAAGAAAGAAAAGATTACAGCACGTTATAGTACTTAAGCATAGAGTAGACTGATATAAGTAAACTTAAAACAAAGAACGCAGATAATGCGTAGAAGGATACGGCCTTTGTTAAATCAATGGCCGTTTCTTTTTTTGCTTTCTTAGAAATTAAGGTACCTATAAATCCGATTAACTTTTCAATTCCGGCGGTTAAAAGAGCGAAGAAGGGAATGAGGCAAGGTAAGTAGTATCTTCCCTGAGGCTGAAAATCCCAGGAGTAAGAGTAAAACAATGCAAGGCCCGCGGGAATGATAGCGCCAACTATAAGAGCTAACTCTATAAAAAGTTTTTTCTTTCCTTCAAAAGCCCCAAGCTTTGTTGACTTGTAAGGAAAGAAAAGGCCGATTAAGCAAACGTAGAATAAAAGAGCAAAAGCAATGTAAACGTAGTGATGAGTGGGAATAAGCATGGGGCCAAACATTGCAATGAAGCTTCGCCAAACGAGCGTTAGGTAGCTTGAATGAAAGAGCATATAAAACAAAGAATATCCTTCGTTTTTATACGTCTTAGACATTTGCAAAAGCCATGCGGGGTCGCCTGTTGCCTGAGCACATGCCTTTCTTGCTGTAAGTGCAAACACGTCCCCGTTATAAAGAATGGCATTTCTTATAAACCACCATCCTGCAAGTAAGATTACGATGCCTGCAATTGGAAGGCCTTTTTTAAACATGCCTTTAATATCTTTATTGTGTATAAAATAAGCCATAAAAGCTACAAATGTGACTAATATGTAGCCGTAGCAATTGTAGTAAGAAAGAAGGCAGACTACGATTCCAAGTGAAATTGCAACTAGGGACCCTATATCAAAGTTTTCTTTGTATCCTCTAAGGAGGCCGTAGAGCATTATGGTTACAGCCATAAGGGCCGCACCGTCTGTGTTTACGTAGGTATAAATAAAGATGTTTTGCGGAAGAAGGATTACCGCAAGAGAGAACAAAGAAGCTATCTTTTGATCTTTAAATAAAAGCTTTGATAACTTAACCGTATAGAATGCAGCGACCAGTCCGAATATTACGTTTATATATCTGCAAATAACAAGCTTAGAAAAGAATGATAATGAAAGGGGAGATAGGATTCTAAGCACAAATCCGCAAATCATGTAAGTTAAAATCGGCTGAAATGCGTAGGATGCGCCGTAACCGTCCAGGATAATTTCAGGATCGTCTCCCGCAGGAATTTTACCGTGATTTTCAATGTATGTTACAACTTTAAATCGGTTTATTTCATCGGGACCGTCTCCAAAGGGCTGCACAAACACAAAAAAACTCATGCATACTAAGATAAACATGATAAGAAATGACATTTTTATTGCGTTGTTTGTTTTAGCCGAAAATTTCATTTAAGTTCCCTTTATTATCCAAAGAAAAGTTGATATATTTAAAATAACATTTACATTGTACATGTTTTTTTAAAACTAAGCCATAAAAAGTATTAAAAAGCCTAAGGCTTTTAAAGGAGAGGTTACTATGTATATCTACGATGATAAGACAAAACTAAACGCGTTTCTTGATATGCCTAAAAACGGGGCAAAAAAGTGTCCCCTTTGCGTGATTATCCACGGCTTTACGGGGCATGGCGAAGAAAGACACATAGTTGCGACTCAGGAAGCCATGAATGAAATAGGAATTGCAACTTTAAGAGTTGAAATGTACGGACACGGTCACTCGGAAGGAGAGTTTAGAAATCATACCCTTCATAAGTGGATTTCAAATGCTCTTGCTGCTTTTGACTATGTTAGAACCCTTGATTTTGTAACTGAAGTCTATCTTTGCGGACACTCTCAGGGAGGACTTTTATCAATGCTTGTGGCTCCCATGGAAAGAGATTTGATTAAAATCTTAATCCCCATGTCTCCCGCAATTTGCATTCCTAAAGGGGCAAGAGCCGGAAACCTTCTTGGCATCCCCTTTGACCCTGTAAATATCCCCAAAGAACTTGCATGGGATGACAGAACTTTAGACGGAAATTATATAAGAGTAGCTCAAAGCGTTGATACGGATAAAGCAATTGAAGGTTATGAAGGAAAGGTATTGCTTATTCACGGCGATGCCGATGAAGTTGTGCCTTACGAAGATTCCGTTGATGCAGCAAAGAAATATAAAAACTGCGAATTTGTTACTATCAAAGGAGACAATCATTGCTACGATTATCACCTTGACGAAGTTGTAGATGCCTTAAAGAAATACATGAGCGCAAACGCTAAGCTCTAATCCACAGTGGTTCGGCGGAGAATCCTATGAAAATTGATATAAAGAAAATAGATGAAGGCGAAGAGAGCATTGTTATCAGGTACAAAGAACTTACGTCACCGGTTGATAAGATAATTTCAATCCTCGATAATTCGCAAAACAAAATTTGGGGAAGGGTTGAGGACCAAAGCATTGCTCTTGACCTATCCGACATTCTTTATCTTGAGTCGGTGGATGATAAGGTCTTTGCTTACACCAATGATAAGGTTTTAAAGATTGATGGTTCACTTCAATCTTTCATGCTTATTGTGAATGACGACAGTTTCTTTAGATGTTCAAAGTCAATGGTAATAAATGTAAATCGCGTGATTTCTCTTAAAAGCCTTTCTTCCAACAGAATTGACGCAACCCTCGAAGGCGGCGAACATATCATAATTTCAAGACGATATGCTTCGGAGTTTAGAAGACTTTTGAAAGGAGAGAGATGATGAAACAGGATAAAAAACTATCACTTTGGGAAAGATATCTTACCAATGAAATCGGAATAGAGTTTAAATCATGCCTTTATTTCTTTGCAATTTTGTTTTTTTACTGCATGTATAAAGTGATAAACGGCTCCTTTGAAGCAAACATCATTCACATGGCCGAAATGATTTTTTCCTGCTACATAATCTGCTACCTTCAAATCCTGGTTTTTTGGAACTTTGATGAGGCGGATAAGCTTGGCTTAAAAGAATGTGTGGGAATGGTGATCTGCACCTTGATTTACACTTTGGTTTCTTTTGTCGGAAACTGGTTTGATAGAAAAATCGTCCCTTCATTAATACTTGCGGCATACATATTAGTCATGTATTTGTGCGTTTTCTTTATCTATAAAACCAAGCGAAGAATTGACGATAAGAAACTAAACGAAGACCTAAAACTATTTCAAACAAACCACAAAAAGTGAATGATACAGGCATTAAAGTGAACCTTACGGGAACAGCTATTGTTCCCGTTTTTTATTTTGGGTAAATGTAGAGTGAAAGAAACCAAAAGGAGAAGATTGCACTATGAAAGAAAACATTTATAAAACGCCCTGTGGCGATATTCACTACTTTGTAGAAAAGCAAGCCAAAGACGATAAAATTCAGTTAGTTTTTCTGCCGGGACTAACTGCGGACCATAGATTGTTTGAAAAGCAAATAGAATACTTTGAAGGAAAATACAAGATTTTTGTGTGGGATGCTCCGGGACACGCCGCATCCTGGCCATTTTCTTTTGATTTTAATCTTTTTGATAAAGCAAAGTGGCTTGATGAAATCCTTATAAAAGAAGGGTTTGATAAGCCTGTGATTATTGGACAATCAATGGGCGGATATGTGGGGCAGGCTTATTCTGAAGCTTTTCCCGAGAAGCTTAAAGGTTTTGTTTCCGTTGACTCCGCACCTTTGCAAAAAGAATACGTTACGGCAGCGGAAAGATGGCTTCTTAAAAGAATGGAACCCGTTTACTTTTATTATCCTTGGAAATCCTTGTTAAAAGCAGGAACAAGGGGAGTGGCAGAGACCGATTACGGAAGGCGTCTTATGCATAACATAATGATGACTTATGACGGGGATAAAAAGAGATATGCAAAGCTATCGGGCCACGGCTTTAGAATCTTGGCAGAGGCAATGGAGAAGGATTTGCCTTATAAGATAAAGTGCCCCGCAGTCATAATCTGCGGAACTAAAGACCATGCAGGCTCTTGCATAAGATACAACAAAGCATGGCATAAAAAGACGGGTATTCCAATCGAATGGATACAGGGCGCGGGGCACAATTCAAACACGGATGCACCTGAAAGGGTAAATAAAATAATTGAGAATTTAGTTGATTCTTTGTAAGCCAAATGAGGAGGGAGAATTATGTATAAAAACGGATGCGTTAAGGTAGGGGATACCGACATGTACTATGTGGCCTTTGGAAGGGGCGAAAAGAAATTGATTGTGCTTCCGGGGCTTTCGGACGGTCTTGCAACTGTAAAGGGAAAGGCGTTGATTTTATCTGCGCCCTATAAAAGATTCTTTAAAGACTATACCGTTTATATGTTTAGCAGAAAAAACGAAATGCCCATAGGATACAGCATAGAGGACATGGCAGAGGATCAGGTAGAGGCTATTAGGGCACTTAAAATCGAAAGGGCCTCAGTCCTTGGCGTATCACAGGGCGGCATGATTGCTCAGTGTATTGCTGTTAGGCATCCCGAGGTTGTAAAGAGACTAATCTTAGCGGTTACGGCTCCTTATGCAAACGAAGTTGTAAAGAAATCAGTTTCTTCATGGATAGACATGGTAAAGCGGGATGACCATAAAACTTTAATGATAGATACTGCGGAAAAAATGTATTCTGAAAAGTATTTAAAAAAGAATAGAAAGTATTTTCCTTTAATTTCAAAATTTACAAAGCCTAAATCCTATGACCGCTTTCTTAAAAACGCGGAGGCTATTTTACGATTTGACGTTAAGAAAGAACTATATAAAATCAATTGCCCCACGTTAATCTTGGCAGGAAGTGATGATAAAACCGTAGGAAATGATGCGCCCTTTGAATTAAATGAGGCAATCCCGGAGAGTGAGCTTTTTGTCTATGAAGGCCTTGGCCACGGAGCTTTTGAAGAAGCAAAGGATTTTTACGACAGAGTATTGGCATTCTGCGATAAGTAAAATATAATTATGAAAAGCTTTATTTGACCTAAGGAGTGACGGATGAAGATACTTTTGCTTGAAGACGATTCGGCTATTGGAATGGGCCTTAAGTATTCTCTTGAAAAAGAAGGGTATGAGGTTAACCATTTTGAAAACTGCAAAGATGCGAAGGCAAGTTTTAAAGCCGGAGAATATTCCCTTTGCATTTTGGATATAAATTTGCCTGACGGAAACGGATACGACGTTTGTAAGTTTGTTAAGGAAAAAGAAGACATTCCGGTTATTTTCCTTACAGCTTCCGATGCGGAAGTAAATGTGGTTATGGGCTTAGAAATGGGTGCCGATGACTATATTTGCAAGCCCTTTAGAGTTAATGAACTTATGGCGCGCATTAAAACCGTTTTACGTAGAGCCGGCAAGGGAACGAATGATGATGCAGTGAAAGACAGCGTTATTGTCATTGAAAATGTAAAGGTAAATAAAAGCGAAGCAAAAGTTTACATAACAAAAGGCGAAAAAGAAGAAACCGTAGAGCTCACAGCGTTGGAATACAGGCTTCTTTTAACATTCTTAAATAACAGAGGTACCGTACTTTCAAGGAATAAGCTCCTTGAAGATATGTGGGATGTAAGCGGAGACTTTGTAAATGATAACACCCTTACGGTTTACATAAAGAGACTCAGAGATAAGATTGAAGAAAATCCCGCAGACCCTAAAATCATCAAAACGGTTCGCGGACTTGGATACATGGTAGAGCGAGATTAGGTACATAAAAGAGGGCGGGATATGCTTAGAAACAAGGATTTTAGACAAATAGTTATAGTAGGAAGCATAGTTACGGCTGTGCTTTCTATTATTGTCTTAAATTTAAATGCGTGGGCAGGCCTGGTGACGTTTTTTTTAGGAGCGTTTCTTATCCTGTTTTTTTCTTTTTACACAAAGAAGCGATACGAAGATATAGAAAACCTTAACGACTACCTTACAAAGGTATTGTCCGGGGACGATTCTACGGAAATCTTTGACCAGCAGGAAGGCGAGATTTCCATCTTAAAGTCAAACATTTATAAGACCACCACCACCTTAAAATATCAAAAGGAAATGCTTTCTAACGATAAAAAGCGCATGGCGGATGCCCTTGCAAACATAAGCCATCAGCTTAAAACGCCTCTTACATCCATGATGGTTATGAACGACCTTTTAAAGGATGAAGAGGACAAGGAAAAGCAAAAAGAGTTTCTTTCTACCCAATCTAACCAGCTTGACAGGATGAACTGGCTCATTCAGACCCTTCTTAAACTATCTAAAATAGATGCAGGTACCGTTTCTATGAAAAAAGAAACCGTAATGTTGTCTGACCTTTTAAAAGAAGTGGTGCGGCCCTTTGAGATTCAGATGGACTTAAAAAACATTACATATGTAAATTCATCCACGGATTTAAGTCTTAACTGTGATAAAAACTGGACCATCGAAGCAATTCAAAACATTATCAAAAACTGCATCGAGCACATGGATGAAGGCGGCACCCTTACAATAAGTTCAAATGATACCAATATATATTCGGAAATTTCCATCACAGATACAGGCTCCGGCATTTCAGAAGAAGATTTGGCCCACATTTTCGAGCGCTTCTATAAGGGAAAGAACGCAGGAAAGGACAGTGTCGGAATAGGCCTTTCTTTATCCAAGAGCATAATCGAGAGCCAAAAGGGAGACATCCTTGTAAGCAGTAAAGAAGGGGAAGGCACCACCTTTGTAATAAAGTTTTTTAAAACAATAATCTAATGTGACAATTCTGTAATAAAAAAGTCACCGGATAGTAATATTGACAAGTTATCCTTTTCTCATAAAGCGAAACAAACGCATTATGAGAAGGGAGATAGTTTTAATGAAAATACTTGAAATCAAAAACCTTTGTAAGGTCTACGGAAAGGGAGAGACAAAGGTCGACGCTTTGAAAAATGTTTCTTTCAGCGTTGAAAAAGGCGAGTTTGTGGCAATCGTTGGCCCCTCAGGTTCCGGTAAGTCAACACTTATGCACATTTTGGGCGGTGTAGACACACCTACTTCAGGAGTTGTAAACATTGCGGGAACAGACATTGGCAAGCTCGATGAGACAAACCTTTCCATCTTCAGAAGAAGAAACATCGGTCTGATCTACCAATTCTACAATCTTATTCCTATTTTAAACGTAGAAGAAAACATGACACTTCCCATCCTTTTGGACGGAAAGAAACCTGACAAGAAGTTATTAAAGGATTTACTTTTAAAGCTTGGGCTTGAAAAGAGATTAAAGCATTTGCCCAACCAGTTATCAGGCGGTCAGCAGCAAAGAGTTTCCATAGGAAGAGCCCTAATGAATCAGCCCGCCCTTCTTTTGGCAGACGAGCCCACAGGTAACCTTGATACAAAGAACACAAAAGAAATCATTTCACTTTTAAGAAAGTTTAATGAAGAAAACAACCAGACGGTAATCATCATCACTCACGATGACAGAATTGCCCTTGCAGCGGACAGAGTAATCACAATCGAAGACGGAGAGATTACCAAGGACACAAAGAAGGTTGAGGTGAGCGCATAATGAACATCGTACAAAAGCTTACCTTAAGGCATTTACAGCTTAATAAGAAACGAGCTTTGGTTACCACTCTTGGTATTATTGCTTCAACCGCACTTATTACAGCCATGGTGGTAGGTATTTGCTCATTCTTTTCTTTCTTCGGAGATATCGATGTGACTCAGACAGGCCACTGGCATGCGGAATATCAGGATTTATCCCAAGAACAGATTGATGCCTTAAAAAACGATCCTAGAATTGAATCTGTATCAATTTATGATACGGACTTTGATTACAGCGGAATCTGTTTGCATTCAGATGCAAAAGACAGATTTAAATATGGAACCATCAGAAGCACCAACAAAGAAGGAATCCTCACTAAAGTTGTGACGGATTATGAAGGTGTGCTTCCTGCAAACAAAGACGAAATCGCCATTGAAGCAGAGTTTTTAAATCGCAGCAACATAAATGCAAAAATCGGTGACACCATCACATTTGATTTGGGAGAAAGATATTTTATAAATCCCGACGGCACAACAACAACTATCGGAGGAAAATATAACTCCACAGAACACTTTGATAAACTTACGGAAGTTACATGTAAGATAACAGCGATTTTACACGGAAATACAGCAACACAAGGCTATACTGTTTTAAGATGCATAGGAGATGATTTCCCCACTAAAAACATCACTTCCATTGTTTTAAGTAAGTGTAATTACACCGCATTAAAGCAGATTGAAAAGATTACAGAGGATCACGGCCTTACACTTTACCACTATAATACTGAGTTCTTAGTAAGTGTATTTGCGGTAAATCTTAATGCAGGAGGCATTGCCGGAGCTTTAAAAGCAGGTATCGGTGCCCTTGTAATCATTATGGTCACAGCAGTAATTCTTATTTACAACGCATTCGGAATGTCACTTACCGAGCGAATCAAGTATCTTGGAATGCTTGCAAGTGTGGGCGCCACAAGAAGGCAAAAGCGAGGCTCAATTTTCTTTGAAGGCTTTGCCCTTGGTATAATCGGTATTCCCCTTGGAATGCTTGTAGGTTACTTAGGCGCTTTTGTTACGGTAAAAGTTTTGGCAGGAGCCATGATTAAAGTAAACATGCTTCCCGGAGCTGAAAACGTAGTGGGAGGAATTAAAGTATCAGCACCTTTCTTTATGTATGTGCTTATCATACTTTTATCAGCTTTAACTATTTTGATTTCGGCTGTTATTCCCGCTATTAAGGCATCAAAGATTATGCCGATAGAAGCATTAAGACAGACAGATTCAATTAAAGTTAAAGCAAGAAGCTTAAAGATTAATCCTCTTTTTAGAAAGTTCTTTGGCTATGAGGGTGAGATAGCTTATAAGAATATAAAAAGAAACGGCGCTAAGGGAAGAGTTATTTCTTTATCAATCGGTGTGTCCGTTGTAATGTTTTTAACAATCATTTTCTTCTGTAAAGCTTTTGAAAAGGCAAATGCCTTTGAATTTAACTTGCCTTACCAGGTATACGCAAGCTCTTATGTTTATGACAGTGATGAGTTAAAAGAAATCATTGAGTCTACGGACGGTGTAGACAGGGTGTACGCAAACGATTACATTCTTTTTAACTATAAGCATGACGCTGATGATCCAAATTACATACCTCCGAATGATAAGATTTTAAATCCCGATTATTTGGAAAAAGGCTTTGAAAACGTATTTAACGATAGAACGATTGCGCTCTCCATTATAGACGATAATGAATTTATTAAATTATTGGAAGCAAACGGACTAGATAAAAGCGAGTACTTTGGCGGAGACCTTAAGGGCGTATTGCTTGATGACTTTTACAGAAAGCCTTCAAAGAAGCATGTGTTTAACGAAGGCATCATAGGAGAGAAGGTATTCTACGATAATCAAGAAGCAAATCCTCCTGCAGTAACAATTGCCGGAATGGTTTCTTTTGACAAAGAAAACTTTATTTTTAATATGGTACCTAAGAACACTGTTGCAGTATTTGTGCCTGAATCAATGTACTTTGAAAAGGCAGTTGAGATTCTCGGAAGTGATATGGCTGTAAAGACCCTTGCCATTGAAACAAAGGATAGCGACAAGGTATACGAAGAGCTTGTAAAGCTTTATGACGATAAAACAATAGAAGGCTTTAACTGCGGAAACCTTGAGTCCCAGGGCGCCATCATGAAGACCGTTATGTTCTTACTTAAAACAATCATGATAGGCTTTACGGTTTTGGTTACCCTTATCGCTCTTGCAAACATGGTTAACGTTATTTCAACCGGAATCGTGATGAGAAGAAAAGAATTTGCAATGCTTAGATCCGTAGGCTTATCCCCCAAGGGCTTTAAGCGAATGATTTCCATGGAAACAATCCTTTACGGAGCAAGAGCCTTAATCGCCGGCATCCCCCTTTCAATGCTTGCCACATTCTTTATGGTCAAAGCATCAAACGGCGTCATGAAATTTGAAATCGACGTATTAATGTATCTGCTCGTAACACTTGCTGTATTTGCAATCATCGGCATCAGCATGCTTATGAGCGCCTCTAAGGTACAGAACGATGAAATCATAGAAGTTTTAAAGGAAGATATATGTTAGTTATTTTAAGGCGTAAGGGATTATATATTGTATTCGAGACTTTCCGCAGCCCCGGTGCTTAGCGAGGTATTTACGAGCTTAGCATCCGCTGGTGCGAGGACGTAAGCGAGAGCGGGTCGAGAAACAATATATAATCCCGTCGCCAAAAAAAGGAAACAAGAAAATACAATATTTGCCAAACACAGCGATTCGAAAATAAAAGAAACCTCCTTAAAATGAAAATAGCAACAAGGCTATTTCGTTTTGGGAGGTTTTTTTTATGAGATATGGTCACTTTGACGACGAACACAAAGAATATGTAATTGAAAGACCGGATTTACCCACATCCTGGACCAACTATTTGGGCGTTGAGGATATGGCAGCGGTCGTAAACCATACTGCGGGAGGATATTGCTTCTATAAGTCCCCCGAATATCACAGAATTTCAAGATTCCACGCAAACACACTTCCTATGGACAGGCCCGGTTTTTACGTATATTTACGTGATAACGATGATAGCGACTATTGGTCACTTTCATGGCAGCCTGTGGCAAAGGATTTAAAAACTGCAAAGTACACCACAAGACACGGACTTTCTTACACAGTTTATGAATGTGATTATAAGGGAATTAAGTCAAGTGAAAAGCTTTGTATTCCAAGAGGCGAGAATGTCCTTTTATGGGATGTAAAAGTGGAAAATACAGATTCTAAGCCTAGGAATCTTTCTATTTTTTCTTATCTTGAGTTTTCTTTCCACCATGTAATGATTGATAACATTAACTTCCAGATGAGCTTATACTGCGCAGGCGGTTCCTATAAAGACGGCATCATCGAGGAAGACCTTTTCTACGAAGAAGACGGATATCAGTACTTTACTTCAAACTTTAAGCCCGACGGCTTTGACTGCGTAAGAGATAAGTTTGTGGGAACCTACAACACAGAATCAAATCCCGATGCGGTTGTAAGAGGCGAGTGCTTTGGCTCTGAAGAAAAAGGCATGAGTCACTGCGGAAGCTTAATGAAGAAGTTTACTCTAAAGCCCGGGGAAGAAGTAAGATTTATCTTTATGCTTGGTGAAGGAAACAGAGCCGCAGCAATTCCCGTTAGAGAAAAATACTCAGACTTTAAGAACGTTGATAAGGCATACGAAGACTTACACGATTACTGGAAAAAGAAAACGGATGCCATGATCATCAATACTCCCAATGAGGGTATGAATTCACTTATCAATACATGGACTCTTTACCAGTCAGAAATAAATGTTATGTTCTCTCGTTTCGCTTCATTTATAGAGGTAGGCGGAAGAGTGGGCCTTGGATACAGAGACACGGCTCAGGATTCAATGACGGTGGTTCATTCAAATCCCGATAAGTGTAGAGAGCGTATCATTCAGCTTTTAAAGGGCTTAACCACAAAGGGATACGGACTTCACTTATTCCAGCCCGAATGGTTTGAAGAAGACGGTAAGGTATCAGACTTTGATTCACCTACAGTTGTTCCTAAGGCAGATAAGAGCGTGATTCACTCACTTGACGATGCATGCTCTGACGATTGCTTGTGGCTTATCCCTTCAATCGTTGTGTTTATAAAAGAAACAGGCGACCTTAAGTTTGCCGATGAACTTGTAACTTATGCAGATACCTTTGTTGCAGGTGATAACTTCAAAGAATCTGTTTATGACCACATGAAGAGAATCCTTAACTTTTCAACAAAGCAGGTTGGTAAAACAGGTATCTGTAAAGGCCTTAGAGCAGACTGGAACGACTGCCTTAACTTAGGCGGAGGAGAAAGTACTTTAGTTACCTTCTTACTCTATCAGGCGTTAGTTAGCTTTATTGAGCTTGCAGAGAAACTTGGCAGAAAAGAAGACGTAGAAAAGTATCAAAAAGAAGCTGACAAGGTTAAAAAGATTACAAACGATGTTTGCTTTGACGGCGAATGGTTTATTCGAGGCGTTACTAAGTCAGGAAGAAAGATCGGATGCAAGGAAGATGAAGAAGGTAAGGTTCATCTTGAATCAAATGCATGGGCAATTCTTTCGGGCGCTGCTAATGAAGAAAACGCAAAGAAGGCTCTTAACGCAATTGATAAATATTTGTATACACCCTACGGACTTTTACTTAACACTCCTTCCTACACAAAGCCCGATCCCGAAATCGGATTTGTTACAAGAGTGTATCCGGGGCTTAAAGAAAACGGTGCGGTATTCTCTCATCCCAATCCCTGGGCACAGGCTGCGGCTTGTAAGCTTGGAAGAGGTGACATAGCCCTTAAGTTTTATAACGCTCTTTGCCCTTATTATCAAAACGACATGATTGAAATAAGAGAGAGCGAACCCTACTCATATTGTCAGTTTATAGCAGGTAAAGACCACACAGCTTACGGACGTGCCCGTCATCCCTTCATGACAGGTTCGGGCGGCTGGTCATACTTTACGGCTACTTATTACATCCTTGGCATACAGCCCGATTTCGATTCATTAACAGTGGATCCTTGTGTGCCCGCAGACTGGAAGGAATTCTTTGTATCAAGAGTATTCAGAGGTGCGACATACGACATCGAAGTAAAGAATCCTAACGGAAAAATGAAGGGTGTATCCGAAATTATCGTAGACGGAAAGAAAGTTGACAAGATACCTGTATTTGATAAAGGAACACGTCACAAGGTTTGCGTTGTGATGTAGCGTGTGAAAGGAGAAAAAATGATTAAATTTGGAACCGGGGGCTGGAGAGCCATCATCGGAGATGAATTTACCAAAGAAAACATTCAGATTCTTGCAAGAGCCATGTGCGACAAGATGAAGTCTGAAGGCGTTTCAAAGGAAGGAATCGTCATTGGATATGACAAGCGTTTTCTTTCAAAAGAAACCATGCAGTGGATTGCATGTGTCTTTGCAAAGGAGGGAATTGAAAGCTTTCTTGTAAACAAATCCGCTCCCACACCCTTAATTATGTACTATGTTCAGACTCACGAGCTTCACTACGGAATGATGGTTACCGCAAGCCACAACCCGGCTATCTATAACGGTATAAAGATTTTTACCTACGGAGGAAGAGACGCGGACGAAGAACAGACTGCAGACATCGAAGAGTTTATTAGAAATGTCACCGATATCCCTGTTGAAGCAATGGACTATGAAGAAGGCTTAAAAGCAGGTCTCATTCATGAAATCTATCCCTTAAACGATTATATCGATGCGGTCTTAGCTTCCGTTGACGTAGAAAAGATTAAAAAAGCAGGCCTTAAAGTAGCTTTGGATCCAATGTATGGAGTTAGCGAAACAAGCTTAAAGACAATCTTACTTACAATGCGTTGCGACGTAGAAACCATTCACGACCGTCACGACACATTGTTTGGAGGAAAGCTTCCCGCTCCCAATGAAACTACTTTAAGAGAATTAAAGGCTCACGTACTTAACTATAACTTTGATATCGGAATAGCAACAGACGGAGATGCTGACAGAATCGGCATTATCGATGATAAGGGTAATTTCTTACATCCAAACGACATTCTTTCTTTGCTTTACTACTACCTTGTTAAGTACAAAGGCTTTAAGGGAGACTGCGTAAGAAACATCTGCACCACTCATTTGCTTGATGAAATCGCAAAGGACTTTGGCTTTAAGTGTCACGAAGTTCCCGTAGGCTTTAAGCACATAAGCGCAAAGATGAACCAGGTTGATGCAATAATCGGCGGCGAATCTTCAGGCGGTATGGCGGTTAAAGGCCACATAAGAGGTAAAGACGGAATCTATGCAGCGGCACTTATTATCGAAATGCTTGCCGTTACAGGAAAGAAGCTTTCAGAAATCATGGAAGGCATAAAGAAAGAATACGGCGCTATGGCCTTGGTTGAAAGAGACTATAGATTCAGCGAAGAAAAGAAGGCTTTAATTAAGAAGCAGCTTTTGGAAGATAAAGAGCTTCCGGAACTTCCATTCGAAACCGAAAAGATTTCCTACCTTGACGGCTTAAAAGTTTACTTTAAGAACGGCGGATGGATTTCAGTAAGATTTTCAGGAACAGAGCCTTTACTTAGAATCTTTTCCGAAATGAAGACAAAAGAAGATGCTGAATGTATAGCAAAGACTTTTGAAGATTTTCTTTCTTTATAAGAAACAAAAACCGGTTGGCAAATTTTGACAAATAAAAACACAAAACACGACAAATTTAGTCAAAAGATAACAAATCGGTTTAAAGACATTCTTTAAATAAAATTTTAAAATTTTAGTATAAAGAGGAGGTGAATCTGTTGGGGGCAACAATCGCTAAAACTGTTGGTGGAGATTCTTCAGCAAAATCCAACAACAAAAGAAAAAACAGAAAAAAGACTCTGATGTTGCTTACGATGGTGGCGCCTACCGCTTTGTGGCTTATATTACTTCGTTACATTCCGATGGCAGGTATTGTAATCGCATTTAAAAAGTACAAAGTGTACACGCCCAAGCCGTCGCTTGTAAACAACATTATAAATTCTAAGTGGGTGGGACTTGGAAACTTTAAGTTCTTATTCACATCATCGGATACATTACTGGTACTTAGAAACACGGTTGGGTACAACCTTTTATGGATTGCCCTTGGGGTAATAATTTCGGTTTCTTTTGCCATAATGATCAACGAAATTACAAGTAAGTTTGTGGCAAAAACATATCAGACAATGATGTTTTTCCCTTTCTTTCTAAGCTGGGTAGTTGTCAGCTACTTTGTAATGGCACTTTTAGATCCCACAAGCGGACTTATTGTAAAGGCTCAAATAGCCAGGGGCTTAACCCCCACGGAATGGTATCACGACTATAAACCTTGGCCCGTAATACTTACCATTTGTAACCTTTGGAAAAACATGGGATATCAAACGATTTTGTATTTGGCGGCCATCACCGGTATCGACAAGTCTCAGTACGAGGCGGCAGCCATTGACGGAGCAAGTAAGTGGCAGCAGATATGGTACGTTACCATCCCTAACTTAAGAAACATGGTTATTATCTTACTCATTATGGATATCGGTAAGATATTTAACTCAGACTTCGGTCTCTTTTACTCGGTTCCTCAAAACTCAGGTACGATTTTCAGAACCACTCAGGTTTTGGATACCTACGTATACAGAGCTTTGATGAATTCTCAGAACATAGGAATGAGTACCGCAGCCTCATTATTCCAAAATGCCGTAGGATTTGTGCTTATCATGATCACAAACACCATGATAAGAAAAATAGATCCCGATTCGGCACTGTTTTAGGAGGTGCGGGATGAGTACAAACAATAAAAAGCAAAAAAGAAACAGACTTCAAAGCGTAAGCATTCCTACAGAGATTATTTTTCATCTTATAATCGGCGGATTTGCAATAGCTTGTATATTGCCTTTCATTTTCGTAATTATAATTTCTTTCTCATCGGAAGAAAGCATACGAATGATAGGCTACTCATTTAAGCCCATTAAGTGGTCAACGGACGCATACAAATTCGTGTTTGAAATGGGAGGACAGTTATGGAGATCCTATTTTAACAGTTTCTTTGTATCGGTTGTTGGAACACTTATAAGCATAACAATGTGCGTTATGTACGCATACGCTCTTTTCAGAAGAGATTTTAAGTACAGAAAGTTTTTCACCTTCTTTGCATTCTTCACAATGCTTTTCGGAGGTGGCTTGGCACCTACATACATGGTATGTAAGCAAATGCTTTCTTTAAGCGATAACTATGCGGCATTGATAGTTCCGGCACTTGTAAACCCGTTCTTCATTATCATTATGAGAACCTTCTTACAAACTTCGGTGCCCGAAGAATTAATTGAAGCTGCGGCTATTGACGGAAGCGGAGAGTACAATACACTCTTTAAAATCATCATTCCCATATCAAAGCCCGGTATCGCAACGGTTTCGCTTTTAACCATAATCAACTACTGGAACGATTGGTTCTTGGCAATGTTATACGTAAGAGAGCCAAACCTTTATCCTTTACAGTATTTGCTTATGAAGATGCAAAACCAGGTAGACTTTCTTATCAAAAACTCATCAGTTATCGGTGTTGAAGCATCAAAGCTTTTGCAGGATCTTCCAAGCACCAGCTTACGAATGAGTTTGGTAGTGTTTATCGTAGTCCCCATTGCATGCGCTTATCCTTTCTTCCAGCGCTACATAATTTCCGGACTTACGATTGGATCCGTAAAAGGGTAATTACGACCAATGGTGGTCGATTACATAACAAATGTATTGGAGGGAACAAAATGAAAAAAGTTTTGGCAACACTTTTAACATGTGGACTTTTAATCGGTTCACTTGCAGGTTGCGGCGAACAGGCTAGCGTAGCTCCCGCACCCGAAACTAAGACAGAAGCAACTGTCACAGAGTCAACAGAAGCAGCTCCCGAAGCTACTTCAAGCGACAGACCCGCTGACCATGTAACACTTAAGATGTACTTGGAAGGCAGCAACGTAACAGATGATACAGCAGTACTTGAAAAGGTAAACGAGTATCTTGACGAAAAGTTGAATGTTACCTTAGAGCCCATCTGGGGAACATGGGGCGACTTCGATCAGGGCGCAGTTTTATCATTACAGGGCGGTGAAGATGTTGATATTTACTTCACATGTTCTTGGACACTTAACGAATACAACCAGTTCGCAAGAGACGGCTACTATGTACGTCTTGACGATCCCGACAACAACTTAATCGAAAAGTACGGCCAGGATATCTTAAACCTTCTTCCCGAAGTTTTAATTAAAGGCTCAACTATCGAAGGTGCTAACGGATACGGTATTTACGCTGTAAACGGCTACAAAGATATCGCATGCCAGAACTGCTGGGACGTAAACGTTGACTTACTTAAGAAGTACGGTTACACAGTAGAAGATATTGAAAAGGCTGACTACTTCACATTCGGCGACATCCTTGCAAAGGTTAAAGAAGGAGAAGGCGAAAACTTCTATCCTCTTTTGATTGAAGGTGCTGTTTTGGAACGTATGGTTGATAACTCAATCATCGTAGCCGGCGACTCAGGTTCAAACAACCTTCTTTCTTATTACATTAACCCTAAGAAGACATCTGACGAAGGTGCATACGGAAACGTTATCTTAAACAAGTTTGCAACAGATGAATTCAAGAAGTTCTGTGAAAAGACTCGTGAATACTACCTTGCAGGTTACATCGATCCCGATATGGCTAACCCCGATAAGGCAAACGACGTTCGTGCAAACAAGCAGCTTACAGGCCAGTACTTAATCGGTACTCAGTCTTACTCATTAGGTTATGAAATTCAGGCTTCAACAGAGCGTGGATTCGAAGTAGCAATGGTTCCCACAACACCCGCATATGTTGATACAACATCTTCACAGGGTGCTATGATGGCTATTTCAACAGCTTCAAAGAATCCCGACAGAGCTATGATGTTCCTTAACTTACTTAACACCGATCCTTACCTCTTCACACTTCTTGACTTTGGTGTAGAAGGCGTTCACTACAACTTAAATGAAATCGGTGAAGTTGAGTTCACAGCTGAAAGAGATAACTACATGCCTTGGACAAACGGACTTGGTAACGTAACATTACTTCCTCCTCAGAAGGGCCAGGGTGCAGATTTCTGGGAAGGCTTCAAGGCTTACTATGGTAACGCTGATGAAATCCCGATTCTTGGATATACATTCAATCCTGAAAACGTTGAAAACGAATTCGCAGCTTTGGCAAACGTTGCTGCAGAATATGTTCTTCCTCTTTGCACAGGTGCTGTAGATCCCGATGAAAAGATTCCTGAATTCTTAGCTAAACTTGAAGCAAACGGAATGCAGAAGGTAGTTGACGAAGCTAACTCTCAGCTTCAGTCATTCCTTGCATCACAGGGAAAGTAATTGTAAGATAAATACATAAATATGGGCCCCGTGAGTAATCATGGGGCCTTTTGTGACTAAAGGAGAAAGCATGGAAATAAGAAAAGCAAAGCCAAGCGAGTATAACAGAGTCGATGAAGTGTTTTGTGTTTCTTTTGGTTTTAAAAAAGAAAACGATGTGGCTCAGCCTGTTTCAAAGGAAGACGTAAGGTATGTGGCGATTGAAGATTCAAAGATAATAAGCGCGATTTATGTGCCTGCGTTTAATATGAACTTTGACGGAAATAGCGTTAAAATGGCAGGAATCGGAGGCGTGTCCACGTTACCTGAGTACAGAAGAAAAGGCGCCATCAGATCCATTTTTAACACACTTTTAAAAGACATATACAAAGAAGGCTTTGTGTTTTCTTACCTTTATCCATTTTCAACGGCATACTATAAAAAGTTTGGATATGAGAAGGCCTGCGACCATGTAAAATACACCATAAAAACCATGGCCCTTCCTCAAAGCGAAAAGAGTGATGAGTGCTTTTTGCTCACTAAGGATACATACAGTAAGGGGATTGAAATTATAAAGAAAGCCTATGATTTTAATGTTTCTAAGTTTAACGGGATGACATATCCCGGAGACGATACATTTTCATGGGCGAAAAAAGAAGATCCTTATGAGCATACTCTTTACACATACGTCTATGAAGAAAAGAACTCCTATGGCTTTATAACATATGAATTAAAGAAAGAGGTCGAGCTTTTTGTAAATGTTTTAAGGCTTATGTATAAAGGAGAAGAAGCACTTAAAGCACTCCTTTCAATCGTAAGAAGCTTTGGCTCTGACTACACAAAGACAGTAGTTACAATGCCTAAGGGCGACAGCATTGAAAGGCTTATAGAAGAGTGGTCTTTTGGAAACATTAAAAGAGAGATTATTCCTCACGGCATGGTAAGAGTCGTTAATGTAAAAGAAGCCCTTATGCTTGCTAAATACAAAGGAAGCGGAGAGTTTAGAATCGGCATTTGTGATGAGCAAATAAAAGAAAACAACAACACATATTATGTAAACTATAAGGACGGAAAAGCCCAAAAAGTTTTAAAGTGTGGTGAAAAAGCTGATATTTCTGTGGAAATAGGTGAGTTTTCTTCCAAAATCTTTGGAAATAACGACATTTTTATGAGCCTTGAAGAGGGCAAATATGGTAAAATAAACTTTGAAGATGTATTTTACAGGAAACTTATAAACATCACTGAGGAGTTCTAACGGGGCATGGCAAAGATTAAGCGTAACACCGGTATAAAGTGGAGAATGATAAGGCTTTTGGTGTTGTGCTGGCTTGTGCCCATTGCCATTGCATCCTTCTTGGTTTCTTTTGTCATGTCAAGACGGCTTTCAGGCCAGATGCAGGAAACGGTTACAAATTCCTTATCTAAGGTTGCAAACATCATAGAAACAGGCTTTGAAGAATGCCATAAGGAGTCAAGAAACGCGACTTACTTAGGGGTTGTTTATGATGCTTACAACGATTATTTAAATGACAGCGATGAGCAAAAACTCTACAGTGACATCACTTTATATCTTACAGGGCAGTACCGCTACAACAAACGTACGAACAGCGTAATGCTTTTCTTTACCGCAAATCCCAGACTTTTTTATTCAACATACGATTCAAGTTCGTCCATTAACGATGTTCAGGCATTCAGAATTAACGCAATGGGCGATATGATAAGCCTTTCAAACACCATCGATACTTCCATTTATCTATACATGATAGATTCAAAGCTTTATTTAGTAAGAAACCTTGTAAGCGCAGCCTACAAGCCTTACGCCATGATCGTTATGCAGATAAATGCGGATGAAATGTTTGGAAGCTTAAAAAGTGTCTGGGGATATAAATCCGCAGCGGTTTTTGTGGACGGAGAGTGTGTATACGGAGAAGCCGGTAAAGATTATTCAGACTTAAAGATAGAGCAAAGGGTTCCTTTATTCGAAAAAGAGGGAGAGTCTTACTACACATATTATTCCGACAAAATAGACGGACGCACCGTGACCTACCTAGTGGAGCTTGATTCAAACATAATCATGAGCGAACAAAAGGTTGGAAGGTACATTTTATTAATCCTTTTGTTTTCTTTAATCCCTTTGGGAATTGCGGTTATCTGGTTCTTTGACAGGATGGTATCAAAGCCCATGGGCGAGCTTGTTAAGGCAGCGGGTGAAATCGGAAACGAAAACTACGGCTATGAAATAAACGGTGAAGCAAAGAGCTTAGAGTTTCAGCTTGTAAACGGCGCATTTAACTCTATGAGTAAAAAGCTTAAGCAACAGTTTGAGCAGATTTACTTAGAAGAGCTTGCGGTAAGAGACGCTAACATTAAGGCACTTCAATCACAGATCAATCCTCATTTTATTAACAACACTCTTGAAATTATAAACTGGGAAGCGCGCCTTAACGGAGTCTACAAGGTTTCAGGCATGATAGAAGCCCTGTCCACCATGTTAAACGCGACACTTAACAGAAAGAGCATTCAGAGGATTCCTCTTTATGAAGAGCTTAAATATGTGGACGCTTATCTATACATTATTTCAGAAAGAATGGGTAAGAGATTAACCATTGAAAAAGAAATCGATGAAAGCCTTTTATCGGAGCCCGTTCCAAGGCTTATCGCCCAGCCAATCGTAGAAAATGCGGTTGAGCACGGCGTCACCACTCAGGGTAACGGTAAAATCACAATTAAGGTCTATGCAAAAGATGAGTACATGTACATGGAAGTCATAAACACAGGCCACATGAGTGAAGAGGATAAAAAGAAGATAGATAAGATTTTAAGCGGAGATTATGATGAAAAGGCGGAAAAATCAGTAAGCATCGGAATCAGTAACGTAAACAAAAGGCTTAAGCTTATGTACGGAGATAAGTGCGGGCTTACGATTTCTGAGTGTGAAGAAGGAACTGTGAGCCTTCTTACCTTTATGAGGGAAGGCGGTGAGGCATTTGTATAAGAAAATAACAGCGTTTCTTTTATGTGCTTTATTGGTTTTCCTTTGCGCCTGCAAACCGGCATCCTCGCTTAAAAAAGAACCGGTTACAGAACATAAGGTCACCATTGAAGTAAACACAATGTACGGCGGAGACGAATACGGAAAGGTGTTTTACGATGCCGTTAAAGAATGGGAAAAAGAAACCGGATACTCAGTTTCTTTATCTTCAAGCACCTCAGACGAAGCTTATAAGAATCGAATTTTAATGGACTTTCAGACAGGTGCTGAGCCCGACGTCCTGTTTTACTTTAACGGAGTTGACTCAAATCCTTTAGTTGCAAATAAAAGAGTAATTTCTTTAGACGAAATAAGAAAAGTATATCCCGAATATGCCATAAACATGAAGGTGGGAATGATGAAGCCTTCAAGCTATGACGGTAAAATCTATGCGGTTCCCGTAAACGGATACTGGGAAGCTTTGTATTGTAATCTAACCGTTTTAACAAAGCTTGGATTAAAGGTTCCCGATGAAAACACCACCTGGGAAGAGTTTATGGATATGTGTGACACCATAAAGAATGCGGGCAAGACTCCCATAGCGGCTTCTTTGGCAGAGATTCCCCATTATTGGTTTGAGTATTGCATTTACAACCACCAGACTCCCGAAAGTCATGCGGTTGTGCCCGAATTCCTGGTAGACAACATGGCTCAGGCCTGGGTAGCGGGACTATACGACATTAAAGATATGTATGACAAAGGGTATTTCCCCGAAAATACCTTATACATTTCCGATGAAGAATCAAAGGCTATGTTTTTATCAAATGAAGCCGCATTTTTGCTTGAAGGCTCCTGGTATGCATCAACTGTAAACGAAAGGGTAAATTCGGCAAACTTTGTGGTCACATACGTTCCCGGCACAGAAACTCGTAAATCGACAGACATTATAAGCGGTCTTTCAACGGGTTATTACATCACAAAGAAAGCCTGGGACGATGAAGAAAAGCGAGAAGCTGCGGTACGTTTTGTGGAATACATGACTGCCAACGAAATAGTATCTAAGCTATCTAAAATAAATGCCACGGCACTTAAGTCGGGAGCGGAAGTGGACGAAGACCTTTCTTCCTTCATGGAGTCTGCATTAAACATGGTGGAAGGAGCAACAGGATATTCGGAAGCAGTACAGGATTTTGTGCCCGGAAACTGCAGAGCGCCCATATTTGAAAACATGCAGGGGCTTATGCAGGGAACAAGCAGCATAGAAGATGCAGTAAGAGAAGTTATTACGCTTAAAAAGCAGAAGGATGAATGATGATAAGAGTAGCGATTATCGATGATGAACCTATCATTGTGGCAGGTCTTACCAGAGCCATCGATTGGGGAAAATGGGATTGTCAGATTGTAGGGTATGCCTACAACGGTAAAGAGGGGCTTGATTTAATCAGGGAAAAGAAACCGCACATCATAATTTCGGACATTAGAATGCCTGAAATTGATGGGCTTACCATGGTTGCGGCTCTAAAGAGTGAGTTTCCCTACATGCAGATATCGATTCTTACGGGCTTTCGCGATTTTGATTATGCAAAGAAGGCAATTTCTTTAGGCGTAACAAGGTTTTTGTTAAAGCCTTCAAAGCTTGAGGAAGTGGAAGAAGCAATCGATGCCATGACCGCTAAGCTATACGACTTATCAAAGATTCACCCTGAGATTTTAGAAGAAGAAAATGCCCTTGATGACTTTGAAGACGAAGAAACAAATACTGCAAACAGCTTTATTGTAAATAACGCCATTGAATATATCAAAGAACACTATGCCGAAAAAATCAGGCTTGTGGACGTGGCGGATGAAATCTATGTAAGCCAGTGGCATTTAAGCAAATTGATAAACAAACATACAGGCTCTAACTTTTCGGAAATATTAAACGGAATAAGAATTGAGAAGGCAAAGAGTCTTTTAAAAAATCCGGCACTTAAGATTTACGATATTGCCGAGCAGGTGGGATTTTCAGATCTCACCCACTTTTCAAGAGTGTTTAAGAAAACAGAAGGCATAAGTGCCAACGAATACAGAAACAGACTCTAAGCCTTATGGTTTGGAGGGTAAAATGATAAATAAAAAAATTTCAAAGTGGCTTTTGGGCATAGGTTTGTTTAGCCTTATGGTAAGCTCAGGCTGCGGAAAGGCTGTGTCAAATACGCCTGCACCGGCAAAAGAACCTGAAAGCGTTGTGGAAGAAAACGTGCAAGAAGAAACTGTAAAAGAAGAAGCTCCCGAAGTTACTTTGGACACAACATATGAAAGCAAAAAAGGCGAAGTAATAGTTTACTTTGCAAACTGGAATTTAGACGAAAAAGAAGCCATGTACGGAGGCGAAGTGGCAGGCATTCCATGGGAAAGCGTAACTTATGTAAACCACGCTTTCTGGGAAGTATACCCCGAAGGAGAGGACATCGAATCTTCATTTGAAAGAAGAGAAAAGGGCCTTCCCGCTAGAACAAGCTTTAAAATTTCGCCAACCTCAGAAGAGCCCGATTTACTTGACGATAAAGAAAGTAAAGTGGTGGCAGGGCTTAAGAGAAATCACTTTTCGGAATATGAATACTTTAGCGATTTATATCCCGATGTTAACATTATGATTTCCGTAGGCGGATGGTCAGATTCAGGTTTCTTTTCTGAAATGGCATATACGGAAGAAGGAAGAACTTCTTTTGCAGAATCCTGCGTAAACCTTATTAAGGAATACCCTTGGATAGACGGAATCGACATTGACTGGGAATACCCCGCCGGAAGTAATGACGGAGAAAGACTTCCGGAAGGCGAAGGGGACGAAGGATGCCCCATCTTTGGCACACAGGCAGAGGATAGAGAAAACTATGCGGCAATGCTTAAGTGCTTACGAGATGCCTTTACAAAGGAATTCGGAGAAGGAAGTAAAAAGATTACAGCCTGTGCTTCGGCTTCAACAGGATGGACACTTCCCAATCAGGACTGGGCCCTTGCAGAGCCTTATTTGGATTTAATAAACATAATGACCTATGACTTAGCCGGCACCTGGGATGGCTCAGCAGGCCTTGCATCAAGCGGTAACGGCGCAAAATCAGCTGTTCTTTATTTAAAGGTAAAGGGCATTCCCACAAGCAAGCTTTGCATCGGTTCTCCCATGTATGCAACGGTTTGGAAAATTAAGGAAGATGCAAATATAAATATTAACGGTCAGACTGAAGACGAAGCACCAAATGATGCTGAAATCGATTCACAGACCCTAGAAGATTTTGAAAAAGAAGCCGTAAGCGGATACGAAAAAGTATTTGAAGGAGGCTTATATAAAAAGGGCGAAGAATTTGATAAAGGCGGAAAGGGCTGGCACTTTAAGTATCATAAGATTCAAGACGGCGTTTATATGTTTAACGACGATGAATCGTCTCCCTATTACAGATGGTACATTTCCTATGAGAACGAGGTTTCTTTGTGCAAAAAGATTGAGCTTATAAATCAATACGATCTTGCGGGAATCATCGTGTGGGAAACAAGTGAAGACACTCATGACCATAAGCTTGTAAAGCTCATGGGAAGCTATTTAAAGTAGTTTTTATGTAAGTTTTCACCAAAAGAAAGATTCTAAAATAAAAATAAATTTATCATACTCCTATTTACCTACTAGGTGAATAGGAGTATATTTTTATTTGTAACATAAACGCGAGGAGGTAGTCACTTATGATGATTTCAACAAAAGGGCGATACGCTATAAGAGCTTTATCAGAGCTTGGAAAGTATAAAGAAGATGAATTTGTGTCTTTAAAAGTGATTTCCGAAAAGCAGGATATTTCAAGAAAATACCTTGAAAGCATCATGCTTGTCTTAGTGCAAAACGGGCTTGTGAATGCGGTGTCGGGTAAAAATGGCGGATACTCTTTGGCAAGGCGCCCCGAAGAAATCTCGCTTTTGGACATTTTAAAAGCCACGGAAGGAGGCTTAGAGCCTGTATCCTGCTTAAGCGATGACGGGCATTCCTGCGAAAGAAGCGAAAAGTGCCACACACTTCCCATTTGGAAGGGCCTCTACGACGTAATAAGTGACTACCTTGACAATAAAACTCTAAAAGATGTAATGGAGAACTAAAATGAGTGATTCAATTTTAAAAGTAAGCGACCTTCATGTAAGCGTTGCCGACAAAGAAATACTTAAGGGCGTGAATTTAAGCATAAATAAGGGAGAGATCCACGTGCTTATGGGCCCTAACGGAACCGGTAAATCCACTTTGGGATATGCACTTATAGGTAATCCCAAATATGAAATCAGCAAGGGTTCCATTGTTTTTGACGGAAAAGATATTACAGAAGATGCCCCTGATGAAAGGGCAAAAACCGGTATTTTTTTATCATTCCAAAATCCTTTGGAAGTCCCGGGGGTTTCTTTGTCCTCATTTATAAGGACAGCCCTTGAAGAAGTAAAGGGTGAAAGAATCAAGCTTTTTGAGTTTAAAAAGAAACTTAAAGACACAATGGAAGTTCTTAATATGGACCCTGAATATGCGGACAGAGATTTAAACGTAGGATTTTCGGGAGGAGAAAAGAAAAAGGCCGAAATCCTTCAGCTTTTAATGCTTGAACCTAAATTTGCAATCTTAGACGAAACGGATTCGGGCCTTGATGTTGACGCCGTAAGAACGGTTTCCGCAGGAATCGAAGAATACCAAAAACGTTGTAACGGATCCCTTCTTATTATCACCCATAGCGCCAAAATTCTTGAATCTTTAAAGGTAGACAAGGCACATGTAATGCTTAACGGAGTGATAGCAAAAGAAGGCGGAGAAGAACTTGTTGATGAGATTAACAAAAAGGGCTTTTCCGAAAACGAGGACTTATAAGGGATAATCATGGAAAAAGAAAAAACATACGTAGAAGATATAGACAGAAGCATGTATGACTTTCGAAATGAAGATGCGGACGCATACAGGCTTAAAGAAGGTCTTAACGAAGAAATCGTTTTACAGATTTCAAAAGAAAAAAATGACCCTGATTGGATGAGGGATTTAAGACTTAAATCATTGGCCTTATATAATCAAATGAAAATGCCAAACTGGGGACCTTCACTTGAAGGCCTAGATATGGACCATATAGCAACTTACGTAAGAAAGAACACAAAGATTTCAAACAACTGGGAAGATGTTCCCGATGAAATAAAGGATACCTTTGAAAAGCTTGGTATCCCTCAGGCAGAAAGAAAATCCCTTGCAGGCGTAGGTGCCCAGTACGATTCTGAAGTGGTATATCACAGCATCAAAGAAGAAATGGCGCGACAGGGCGTCATTTACACCGACATGGAAAGCGCTCTCCACGGAGAGTATGCGGATATGATAAAAGAACACTTTATGAAAGCCCTGCCCATTACAGAGCACAAGTTTGTGGCGCTGCACGGCGCAGTGTGGTCGGGAGGTTCTTTTGTATACGTTCCCAAAGGGGTAAAACTGGATATTCCCCTTCAGTCCTATTTCAGATTCAATGCTAAAGGTGCAGGTCAGTTTGAGCATACCCTTATCATCGTGGAAGAAGGAGGCTACTGCCACTTCATAGAAGGCTGCTCGGCTCCCAAATACAATGTAGCCAACATTCACGCGGGCTGCGTGGAACTCTATGTGAGAAAGAACGCCACACTTCGCTATTCCACCATTGAAAACTGGTCAAAGAACATGTACAACCTTAACTCCAAGCGCGCAATCGTGGAAGAGGGCGGAAAGATTGAATGGGTATCGGGTTCTTTCGGTTCACATATTTCCTACCTTTACCCCATGAGCGTGTTAAACGGAGAAGGAGCAAGAGCGGAATTCACGGGAGTTACTTTTGCCGGAAACGGTCAGAACCTGGACACCGGCACAAAGGTGCTGCATAACGCCAAAAACACATACTCCTATATCAATACAAGGTCCATCAGTAAAGACGGAGGTATCAATACATTCAGAAGCTCGGTACATATGACACCCAACGCTTCGGGCAGTAAATCGGCGGTATCCTGCGAATCCCTTATGGTAGACAGCATCAGCCGTTCCGACACAATTCCTGCCATGGATGTGCGCGTAAGTGACGCCGACGTGGGACATGAAGCCAGAATCGGACGTATCAGCGACGATACTGTTTTTTATCTTATGAGCAGAGGCCTTTCGGAGGAGGATGCCAAGGCGCTTATAGTGCGCGGATTTGCCGACAACGTAAGCAAGGAGCTGCCTCTTGAGTATGCCGTTGAAATGAATAACTTAATAACGCTTGAGATGAAAGGAAGTATCGGATGATGAAAATAAATAATCTGCCGGCGAGAACCTGGAATCACCTTAATATGAATGACACGAGCGTATCCCTTGACCTTACCGGTGCAGGGTCGCTTGACTACGAGGAAGAGCTCCCTGCCGGAGTGGACAGAGTAACGGGAAGAGGCATCAGTCCTTTTTCCGACAGACCCTTAAGAACAGGCCTCGGCACCGAATTCGACATGGCAATGGGCGATACGGGTATCAAGCCTTCGGGTTACATAGTAAGTGAAAAGAACAAGATAGAAATGCCCGTTTACCAGACATTTAAATACGATTCGGAGGACGACTGCAACGTAAATCTGATGGACTACACCATAGGAGAAAACGGCTGTCTTACGGTAATTCAGAATTTTGTATCGGAGGAAACTGCCAAAGAAAAAACGGCCATAGTCCAGAACCGTTACACCATAGCCAAGGGAGGCAGCCTGACAATTGTGCAGATTCAGGCACTTTCGGACAATTTCACTTTCTTTAGCGACATAGGCGGTCACATAGACAATGACGGAAACTTCAAACTCGTGCAGATAATACTGGGCGGAGGAAGAAACTACTATGGTTCTTTTACCGACCTTGTGGGGAAGTCTTCCAAGGTGGATGTGGATGTGGCATACAGCCTTAACAGGCAGCAGACTCTGGACATGAACTACGTGGGCAATCACTGCGGCA
>JAEEGH010003484.1_pt1 | contig 41302 bp, 31 predicted proteins | sample 9134181 | NCBI WGS metagenome assembly JAEEGH01 (sample SAMN16246544, study PRJNA631951) | gut metagenome | biome: gut microbiome; feature: rumen; material: DP-attached | host: Bos | place: Iran: Karaj | collected 2018-10 | reverse complement strand
TAATGCCTGGTGATAACGTAGAGATCACTGTTGAGCTGATCTACGCTGTTGCTCTGAACCAGGGTCTGCGTTTCGCTATCCGTGAAGGTGGCCGCACCGTTGGTTCTGGTCAGATCACTGAGGTGTTCGAGGACTAATTGTTCGGTAGGTTGCTGCTCACAGCAACTCGCTTAACAGACAATAAAAAAAGCCCCCGCTTAAGGGTGGGGGCTTTCACACGGGAATAGCTCAGTTGGTAGAGCATCGGTCTCCAAAACCGAGGGTCGTGGGTTCGAGTCCTCCTTCCCGTGCCAAGAAAAAAGACGTTATGAAAAAGTTTTTTAGTTTTTGTATCAATTACTGCAAGTCTTGCTACGATGAGCTTGTCCACAAGGTGACATGGCCCTCTCGCAAGGAGCTGACCCAGAGTGCTGCTGTTGTATTGACGGCATCGCTGGTTATTGCGGTTGTTGTATGGCTGATGGATGTAGTGTTCAAGGCCGTGATGAGTTCTATTTATCCCAACTAATCAACAGAAGCGAAGATGGCAGAAACATCAGGAATGAAATGGTACGTGCTGCGTGCCGTAAGTGGAAAAGAAGGTAAGGTAAAAGAGTATATCGACAATGCGAAGAAGCACAACGATATCCTCGATGCTCACGTTGGTGAGGTTCTTCTTCCTACTGAGAAACATGCTATGCTTCGTAATGGTAAGCGCGTCATCAAGGAGAAGCTTTTCCTGCCGGGCTATGTGTTGGTACAGGCTTCGCTGCAGGGTGAGGTAGCTCACATGTTGCGCTTTATTCCGAATGTGATGGGATTCCTTGGTGGTATGGACAATCCTCAGGAGGTAAAGCAGTCTGAGGTGAACCGTATCTTGGGAACGGCAGAAGAGGCCGCCATAGAACATACAGAAATCAATATTCCTTATAACGTTGATGAGACCGTAAAGGTTACAGACGGTCCTTTCAGCGGTTTCAGTGGAATCATTGAAGAGGTGAACGCCGAGAAGCGCAAGCTGAAGGTGATGGTGAAGATTTTCGGTCGCAAGACCCCATTGGAATTATCTTTTACGCAAGTAGAGAAAGAATAAGGCATAAGTTACGGTATGTCTGTTCTATATACGGTCAAGGGAGGCTTCCACTCTCGGGGCTTATATGAAACTCAATTAATTTAAAAAACAGAAATGGCTAAAGAAGTTGCTGGATTAATCAAATTGCAGATTAAAGGTGGCGCAGCGAATCCCTCTCCCCCCGTTGGACCTGCATTAGGTTCTAAGGGTATTAACATTATGGGATTCTGCAAAGAGTTCAACGCCAGAACCCAGGATAAGGCAGGTAAGATTCTTCCTGTCGTTATTACCTACTATGCAGACAAGTCTTTTAGCTTCATTATCAAGACTCCCCCTGCAGCTGTTCAGCTGTTAGAGGCTGCTAAGGTTAAGAGTGGTTCTGCTCAGCCTAATCGTAAGAAGGTGGCCAGCGTGACCTGGGATCAGGTTCGCACCATCGCTGAAGATAAGATGAGCGATTTGAACTGTTTCACCGTTGAGTCTGCTATGAAGCTGATTGCAGGTACAGCACGTAGCATGGGTATCACTGTTAAAGGGGACTTCCCTGGTAAATAACAAATAACTTCAATTAGAACAATGAGTAAACTGACAAAAAATCAAAAGTTGGTAGCTGATAAGGTTGAAGCAGGGAAAGCATACTCTTTGAAGGAAGCTGCAGGGCTGGTGAAGGAAATTACCACCACTAAGTTCGAGGCTTCTGTTGATATCGATGTACGCTTGGGCGTTGACCCGCGTAAAGCCAACCAGATGGTTCGTGGCGTTGTTTCGCTGCCGAACGGTACTGGTAAGGTGACTCGCGTTCTCGCTCTCTGTACTCCCGATCAGGAAGCTGCTGCAAAAGAAGCAGGTGCCGACTATGTTGGTCTTGACGAGTATATCGAGAAGATCAAGCAGGGTTGGACTGATGTTGATGTGATTATTACAATGCCCTCTTGCATGGGTAAGTTAGGTCCTCTCGGACGTGTTTTGGGTCCTCGTGGCCTGATGCCTAACCCCAAGAGTGGTACTGTTACTATGGACGTTGCTAAGGCAGTTAAGGAAGTGAAGCAGGGTAAGATTGACTTCAAGGTAGATAAGGCAGGTATTGTGCACACATCTATCGGTAAGGTCTCTTTCACTCCGGAGCAGATTTACGAAAATGCTAAGGAGTTCCTGCAGACGATTATCAAGCTGAAGCCGGCTGCTGCCAAGGGTACATACATGAAGAGTATCTTTATCTCCAGCACGATGAGCGCTGGTATCAAGGTAGATCCTAAATCAGTTGAATAACTCGTAAAAAGTTTGGTAACATGAAAAAGGAATTAAAAGATACTATTGTAGTAGAACTTGGTCAGAAGCTGAAGGAGTATCCTCACTTCTATCTGGTTGACACAGCCGGACTGAATGCTGAGCAGACGAGCGATCTTCGTCGCAAGTGCTTCAAGAGCGAGATAAAGATGATTGTTGTGAAGAACACCCTTCTTCACAAGGCTTTCGAGGCTTCTGAGATTGACTTTTCTCCGCTGTATGATAGTTTGAAGGGTAACACTGCAGTGATGTTTACTAACACTGCGAATGTTCCCGCCAAGCTTCTGAAGGAATATATGAAGGACGGCATCCCCGCACTGAAGGCCGCTTATGCTGAAGAGGGCTTCTTCGTAGGTGCTGACAAGCTGGAAGAGCTGGTTTCTATCAAGAGCAAGAACGAACTCATCGCCGATGTTATTGCTTTGCTGCAGTCTCCGGTCAAGAACGTTGTTTCTGGCCTGAACGCTGGTGGCAAGCTTCACGGCATGCTGGACGCTATCGCTGAGCGTAACAAATAAGCGATTTTCAAAACATTAACATTAAAAAACAATTAAAATTTAAATAAAATGGCAGATATTAAAGCTATTGCTGAGGAGTTAGTAAACCTCACAGTTAAAGAAGTTCAAGAGTTGGCAACTGTCCTGAAGGACGAGTATGGAATTGAGCCCGCCGCTGCAGCTGTTGCTGTTGCTGCTGGTCCCGCAGCTGGTGGTGCTGCCGCTGCTGCTGAGGAGAAGTCTTCTTTCGACGTTGTTCTGAAGGAGGCTGGTGCTGCTAAGCTGCAGGTCGTTAAGGCCGTTAAGGAGGCTTGCGGTCTGGGTCTGAAGGAAGCTAAGGACTTGGTTGATGGTGCTCCTTCTACTCTGAAGGAAGGCCTGTCTAAGGACGAGGCTGAGAACCTGAAGAAGGCTATCGAAGAGGCTGGTGCCGTCGTTGAGCTGAAGTAATTCAGAAGCAACAATAAACATGGTGGTTGGGAGCTCTCCAGTAGAGGGTTCCCGACCATTTTCTTGTCTTTAATGCTATAGTTTCTATAGAGACTATAGTGACTATAGTAAAAAAATAACCTATTTTATGGCTTCAAAAGTAATAGACAACAGAGTAAACTTTGGCAGCGTCAAGAATCCGATGCCGTTTCCGGATTTTCTCGATGTGCAATTAAAGTCTTTCAAAGACTTCCTACAGTTGGACACTCCGCCTGAGGAACGCAAGAACGACGGTTTGTATAAGGTGTTCGCCGAGAACTTCCCTATCACCGATACGCGTAATAATTTCGTTCTTGAGTTCTTGGATTACTATATTGACCCGCCCCGTTATACTATTGACGAGTGCTTGGAGCGTGGTTTGACGTATAGCGTACCCTTGAAGGCTAAGTTGAAACTCTATTGCACGGATCCCGACCATGAGGATTTCGGCACGGTGATTCAGGATGTGTTCCTGGGTCCCATTCCTTACATGACTTCCAACGGTACCTTTATCATCAACGGTGCCGAGCGCGTCGTTGTATCTCAGTTGCACCGTTCTCCCGGCGTATTCTTCGGTCAGAACGTTCATGCCAACGGTACGCTGCTCTACTCTGCCCGTATCATTCCTTTCAAGGGTTCTTGGATTGAGTTCGCTACAGACATTAATAATGTTATGTATGCGTACATTGATCGTAAGAAGAAGTTGCCCGTTACAACCTTGTTGCGTGCTATCGGTTTCGAGACCGATAAGGACATCCTGCAGATATTCAATCTTGCCGAGGAGGTCAAGGTCAACAAGAGTGCTTTGAAGAAGGTTATCGGTTCCAAGCTGGCAGCCCGTGTGCTGAAGAGCTGGAATGAAGACTTTGTCGATGAGGATACTGGTGAAGTTGTTTCCATTGAGCGTAACGAGGTGATTATGGAGCGTGAGACCGAGATTACCGAGGACAACATGGATGAAATCCTCGAGAGCGGTGCTCAGACCATTCTCGTTCACAAGGACGAGTCTGTTGCTCAGGACTACTCCATCATCTTCAACACCTTGCAGAAAGACCCCTCCAACTCTGAGAAGGAGGCCGTGCTCTACATCTACCGTCAGCTGCGCAATGCAGACCCTGCCGATGATGCCAGTGCCCGTGAGGTTATCCAGAACCTGTTCTTCTCTGACAAGCGTTATGACTTGGGTGATGTTGGTCGTTATCGTATCAACAAGAAGCTCGGTCTGAATACCGAGATGGACGTCCGCGTGCTGACCAAGGAGGATATCATTGAGATTATCAAGTACCTCATTCAGCTAATTAACTCGAAGGCAACCGTTGACGATATCGACCACCTGTCCAACCGTCGTGTACGCACTGTCGGTGAGCAGTTGTCGAACCAGTTCTCTATTGGTCTGGCTCGTATGAGCCGCACCATCCGTGAACGTATGAACGTTCGCGACAACGAGGTGTTCACACCTACCGATCTGATTAACGCCAAGACCATTTCCAGCGTTATCAACTCGTTCTTCGGAACGAACCCGCTGTCACAGTTCATGGACCAGACCAACCCGCTGGCCGAGGTGACTCACAAGCGTCGTCTCTCTGCCTTAGGTCCTGGCGGTCTTTCTCGTGAGCGTGCCGGTTTCGAGGTTCGTGACGTACACTACACACACTATGGTCGTCTCTGCCCGATTGAGAGTCCTGAAGGTCCTAACATCGGTCTGATTTCGTCGCTGTGTGTCTATGCTAAGATTAATGAGTTAGGCTTCATCTCCACTCCTTACCGTAAGGTAGAGAATGGTGTTGCCAATCTGAATAATGACAGTATCATTTATCTGACTGCCGAGGAGGAAGAAGACCACGTCATTGGTCAGGGTAATGCCCCGCTGAACGACGATGGTACGTTCATCCGTCCTGTTGTCAAGTGCCGTCAGGATGCCGACTTCCCTGTCGTTCCTCCTGCACAGGTTGACCTGATGGACGTTTCTCCCCAGCAGATTGCTTCTATTGCCGCTTCGCTGATTCCCTTCCTGGAGCACGACGATGCTCACCGTGCGCTGATGGGTTCTAACATGATGCGCCAGGCAGTACCTCTGCTTCATAACGAGGCTCCTATTGTAGGTACCGGTATTGAGAAGCAGGTTTGTGAGGATTCCCGCACGATGATTACTGCCGAGGGCGATGGTGTCATCGACTATGTTGACGCTACGACCATCCGCATCCTGTACGACCGTACCGAGGATGATGAGTTCGTCAGCTTCGAGCCTGCCCTGAAGGAGTATCGTATTCCCAAGTTCCGTCGTACCAACCAGAACATGACCATCGACCTGCGTCCTATCTGCGACAAAGGTCAGCGTGTGAAGAAGGGCGACATCCTGACGGAGGGTTATGCTACCGAGAACGGTGAGCTGGCCCTGGGTCGTAACCTGCTGGTGGCTTACATGCCTTGGAAGGGTTATAACTACGAGGATGCCATTGTGCTGAACGAGCGTATTGTCCGTGAGGACGTGCTGACCTCTGTTCACGTCGATGAGTACACCCTCGATGTCCGTGAGACTAAGCGTGGCGCTGAGGAGTTCACCGCCGACATTCCTAATGTCAGTGAGGAGGCTACCAAGGACCTCGACGATAACGGTATCATCCGCGTTGGTGCTCGTGTAGAGCCCGGCGACATCCTGATTGGTAAGATTTCACCGAAGGGTGAGAGCGATCCATCACCTGAGGAGAAGCTGCTGCGCGCCATCTTCGGCGACAAGGCAGGCGACGTGAAGGACTCTTCTCTGAAGGCCAATCCTTCGCTGACCGGTGTCATCATCGATAAGAAACTCTTCACCCGTGCCGTAAAGACCCGTCAGACCAAGCTGCAGGACAAGAAGCTGCTGGAAAAGATTGACGAGGAGCACGAGGCAAAGATTGAGGACCTGAAGGACATTCTGGTCGAGAAGCTGATGGTGCTCACCAAGGGTAAGACCTCACAGGGTGTGAAGGACTACACCGGTGCTGAGATTATCTCTAAGGGTTCTAAGTTCACGATGACCAACCTGAAGAACCTGGAATATGGCGATGTCCAGATCAGCAACTGGACTAACGACGAGCACAAGAACGAACTCATTGGTAAGCTGATTATCAACTACATGAAGAAGTTCAAGCTGCTCGATGCCGAGATGAAGCGTAAGAAGTTTGCCATCACTATTGGCGACGAGCTGCCTTCAGGCATTCTGCAGATGGCCAAGGTCTATGTTGCCAAGAAGCGTAAGATTGGCGTCGGTGACAAGCTGGCCGGTCGTCACGGTAACAAGGGTATCGTCTCTAAGGTGGTACGTCAGGAGGATATGCCGTTCCTCGAGGACGGTCGTCCTGTCGATTTGGTGCTGAACCCGTTAGGTGTGCCTTCTCGTATGAACCTTGGTCAGATTTTCGAGGCTATCCTCGGTGCTGCCGGTAAGCGTCTCGGCGTGAAGTTCTCTACACCTATCTTCGATGGTGCCAAGCTGGAAGACCTTGCCGAGTGGACTGACAAGGCCGGACTGCCCCGTCTGTGTTCTACCCATCTGTACGATGGTGAGACCGGCGAGCGTTTCGACCAGCCTGCTACGGTCGGTATCACCTACTTCCTGAAGCTCGGTCACATGGTCGAGGATAAGATGCACGCCCGTTCTATTGGTCCGTACTCACTCATCACTCAGCAGCCCCTCGGCGGTAAGGCCCAGTTCGGTGGTCAGCGTTTTGGTGAGATGGAGGTCTGGGCACTGGAGGCCTTTGGTGCCAGCCATGTGCTGCAGGAGATTCTGACCATCAAGTCTGATGACGTTGTAGGCCGTGCCAAGGCTTACGAGGCCATCGTCAAGGGTGAACCCATGCCTACGCCAGGTATTCCTGAGTCACTCAATGTGCTGCTGCACGAGTTGAAGGGTCTGGGTCTGAGCATCAAGATGGACTAATCTTGAAGATTAAAGATTAAGGATTAAAGATTAAAGATTGAGATATATGGCTTTCAAGAAAGATACAAAGATAAAGAGTAATTTCACCAAGATTACTATTGGACTGGCATCGCCAGAGGAGATCCTCGAGAGTTCATTTGGTGAGGTGACAAAGCCTGAGACCATCAACTATCGTACCTACAAGCCCGAGCGTGACGGTCTGTTCTGCGAGCGCATCTTCGGTCCTACCAAGGACTACGAGTGTGCCTGTGGTAAGTACAAGCGCATCCGTTACAAGGGCATTGTCTGCGACCGCTGTGGTGTTGAGGTGACTGAGAAGAAAGTTCGCCGTGAGCGCACTGGTCACATCGAGCTCGTCGTACCTGTGGCTCACATTTGGTACTTCCGTTCCTTGCCTAACAAGATAGGCTATCTGTTGGGCTTGCCCACCAAGAAGCTTGACGCTATCATCTACTACGAGCGCTATGTCGTCATCCAGCCCGGTGTTTTGGCTGGCAAGAAAGACGGCGAGGGCAATCCCCTGCTCGGTTCTCAGATGTACGACCTGCTGACAGAAGAAGAGTACAACGACATCGTTGACAACCATCTTTCTGCCGAGAACGACTATCTGGATGACAGCGATCCCAATAAGTTCATTTGCAAGATGGGTGCTGAGGCTATCTACGACCTGCTGGTTCGTCTCGACCTCGACTCGCTGAGCTATGAACTGCGCGACCGTGCCAATAGCGACTCTTCTGTGCAGCGTAAGAACGAGGCTTTGAAGCGCCTGCAGGTGGTAGAGGCATTCCGCAGCAGTGTGGAGAAAGGCATCAACCGTCCTGAGTGGATGATTATGAAGATTATCCCCGTGACGCCTCCTGAGTTGCGTCCGCTGGTGCCTCTGGATGGTGGTCGCTTTGCCACTTCCGACCTGAACGACCTCTATCGTCGTGTCATCATTCGTAACAACCGTCTGAAGCGACTCATGGAGATTCATGCTCCTGAGGTTATTCTCCGCAACGAGAAGCGTATGCTGCAGGAGGCTGTCGATTCACTCTTCGACAACAGCCGCAAGAGCAGCGCCGTCAAGAGCGATAGCAACCGTCCGCTGAAGTCCCTGTCCGACTCGCTGAAGGGTAAGCAGGGCCGCTTCCGTCAGAACCTGCTTGGTAAGCGTGTTGACTATTCAGCGCGTTCGGTTATCGTCGTAGGTCCTGAGTTGAAGATGGGCGAGTGCGGTCTGCCGAAGCTGATGGCTGCCGAGCTCTACAAGCCGTTTATCATCCGTAAACTCATCGAGCGCGGTATTGTCAAGACCGTCAAGTCTGCCAAGAAGATTGTCGATCGCCGCGAGCCTGTCATCTGGGATATCTTGGAGAACGTCATGAAGGGTCACCCCGTGCTGCTGAACCGTGCACCAACACTGCACCGTCTTGGTATCCAGGCTTTCCAGCCTAAGCTGATTGAGGGTAAGGCTATCCAGCTGCACCCGCTGGCTTGTACTGCGTTCAACGCCGACTTCGACGGTGACCAGATGGCTGTTCACCTTCCCCTGTCTAACGAGGCCATTCTGGAGGCACAGATCCTGATGCTCCAGAGCCACAATATCCTGAATCCTGCCAATGGTGCTCCTATCACCGTTCCTTCTCAGGATATGGTGCTCGGTCTGTACTATATTTCAAAGATTCGTCCGGGCGCCAAGGGCGAGGGCCTGACCTTCTACGGTCCTGAGGAGGCTATCATTGCCCACAACGAGGGCAAGTGCGACCTGCATGCTCAGGTGAAGGTGCTCGTTGACGACATCGTTGACGGCAAGCCCTGCCGCCACATGGTCGAGACCTCTGTCGGTCGTGTCATCGTGAACGGCATCATCCCGAAGGAGGTAGGCTTCGTCAACAAGATTATCTCTAAGAAGTCTCTGCGCGACATCATTGCCGATGTCATCAAGAACGTCGGTTTCGCTGAGGCTTGCGAGTTCCTCGACGGTATTAAGAACCTCGGTTACCGCATGGCCTACGAGGCTGGTCTGTCGTTCAACCTCGACGATATCATTATTCCTGAGTCTAAGAAGGATTTGGTAGAGAAAGGTAACGAGGAGGTTCGTCAGATTACCGAGAACTATAACATGGGCTTCATTACCGATAACGAGCGTTACAATCAGGTTATCGATACCTGGACTCATATCAACAACGACCTCGGCAATGTCCTGATGAAGGAGATGACTGAGGCCGACCAGGGCTTCAACGCTGTGTTCATGATGCTCGACTCCGGTGCCCGTGGTAGTAAGGATCAGATTCGTCAGCTCTCCGGTATGCGTGGTCTGATGGCCAAGCCCCAGAAGGCAGGTGCCGAGGGTGCCCAGATTATTGAGAACCCCATTCTGTCGAACTTCAAGGAGGGTATGTCCGTGCTGGAGTACTTCATCTCTACCCACGGTGCTCGTAAGGGTCTTGCCGATACCGCTATGAAGACCGCCGACGCCGGTTACCTGACTCGTCGTCTGGTTGACGTCTCTCATGACGTGATTATCAACGAGGAGGACTGTGGCACACTGCGTGGTCTGGTCTGCACCGCCCTGAAGAATGGCGATGAGGTCATCTCTACGCTCTACGAGCGCATCCTCGGTCGTGTGTCCGTTCATGACATCATTCATCCCTCTACTGGCGAACTCATTGTTGCTGCCGGTGAGGAGATTACCGAGCCTATCGCACAGATTATCGAAGACTCTCCCATCGAGAGTGTCGAGATTCGTTCCGTGCTCACCTGTGAGTCCAAGCACGGCGTCTGCATGAAGTGTTACGGTCGTAACCTTGCTACCCGTAAGATGGTACAGAAGGGTGAGGCTGTCGGTGTCATTGCCGCACAGGCTATCGGTGAGCCTGGTACCCAGCTGACGCTGCGTACGTTCCACGCCGGTGGTGTGGCTGCCAATGCTGCTGCCAACGCTTCTATCGTTGCCAAGAACGACTCACGCATCGAGATGGAAGAAGTGCGTACCGTTCCGTTCGACGAGGACGGCCGCGAATGCGAGATGGTGGTCAGCCGTCTGGGCGAGTTGCGCTTCGTTGACACCCATACCAACATTGTACTCTCCACCGTCAATATTCCTTACGGATCGTCACTCTACTTCAAGAACGGCGACGTCGTCAAGAAGGGCGACAAGATTGCCCAATGGGATCCCTTCAACGCCGTCATCGTTACCGAGTATGCTGGTACATTGAAGTTCCACGACGTCATCGAGGGTATTACCTTCCGTGCCGAGACCGATGAAACCACCGGTCTGACCGAGAAGATTGTCACCGAGTCGAAAGATAAGTCAAAGGTTCCTACCTGCGACATCATCGATGCCAATGGCGACATCATCGGTACCTACAACTTCCCCGTAGGTGGCCACGTCGTTGTCGAGGACGGTCAGACCGTCAAGACTGGTGAGACGCTGGTTAAGATTCCGCGTGCCGCTGCCAAGGGTGGTGATATCACCGGTGGTCTGCCTCGTGTTACCGAATTGTTCGAGGCTCGTAACCCGTCGAACCCCGCCATTGTATCGGAAATCGATGGTGAGGTCACCATGGGTAAGGTGAAGCGTGGTAATCGTGAAATCATTGTCACCTCCAAGACTGGCGAGCAGCGCAAATATCTCGTTTCGCTGTCGAAGCAGATCCTGGTTCAGGAGCACGACGCCGTTCGTGCCGGTACGCCGCTGTCTGACGGTGTCATCACACCTGCCGACATCCTGGCCATCAAGGGTCCCACGGCTGTTCAGGAGTACATCGTCAACGAGGTACAGGACGTCTATCGTCTGCAGGGTGTGAAGATCAACGATAAGCACTTCGAGATCATCGTCCGCCAGATGATGCGTAAGGTACAGATTAACGATCCGGGCGACACCGCCTTCCTTGAGAGCGACATCATCGACAAGCTCGACTTCGCCGAGGAGAACGACCGCATCTGGGGTAAGAAGGTTGTCACCGATGCCGGTGACTCCGAGACCCTGCAGAAGGGTCAGATTGTCACCGCCCGTAAACTGCGTGACGAGAACTCCATGCTGAAGCGCCGCGACCTGAAGCCTGTTCAAGTGCGCGATGCCGTGCCCGCAACTTCTACCCAGATTCTTCAGGGTATTACCCGTGCCGCCTTGCAGACCAAGTCGTTCATGTCTGCCGCCTCCTTCCAGGAGACCACCAAGGTGCTCAACGAGGCTGCCATCCGCGGTAAGGTCGATACGCTCGAAGGCATGAAGGAGAACGTTATTTCCGGTCACCTCATTCCTGCAGGTACTGGTCAGCGTGAGTTCGAGAAGATTATTGTCGGCTCTAAGGAGGAGTACGAGCGCATGCAGGCCAACCGCAAGAACGTGCTCGACTTCGCAGAGGAGTCTGTACTCGAGGAACGTTAACCGTTCTTTCTCATAACTAATATGCAGGGTGCTCATTCAGGGCACCCTGCTTTCCTAAAACTGCTGAAGCTAACCCCATCTGATTGTCCAATGAAACGGAAACTATCCATACTGATCCTTGTATCTCTGTTAGGCTCCTTGCCACTATGGGCTCTGATGAGCGGCCGCACACTGACCGGTACGCTGAGAGACCTTTGCATGGAGCTGCAAACCACCTTCCTGCAGCGGGAAGAGACACAACAGCGTTTCAATGATGACTATGAACGTCAACATCAACGGATGATTGACGGCATCACCCAGTCGAACGAGCTCTCCATCCTGCTCTATACGCAGAAGCGTGAGAAGACGTTCCACTTGGCATACGCCTTGAAGAAGGTGACGGCCTACCATCAGGACTTCAGCAGTGACAGAAGCCCCTACGACCATATTGTCAGTGACCTGAACTATGAAATCGACCGCTATGCCCGACTCATCGAGGCGCTGCGACGACTGCCGCCGATGAGGAAGGAGATAGATGTGGTGCCCGACAGTCTGATGTACCGCAATGACTCGCTGGAGATCCATCTCTCTGACTCAGTATCTTTGTTGGAACACGAGGTCATCAGGATAGCGTGCCAGGATTCCGTCACGACTCCTTTCGTCTTAGATTCCATTGGCGAGGTGCTGCGCGACTCCTGTATCGTCTTTGCCTCGGAAATCCTCAAGATGAATGCCGAGAACCGGGCAATGCTGATGGCTGACAGTACACATTATCAGGAGGCTTATCTGCGTATGAAGGAAACCTACGACTTTGCCGAGAAGCGCTATCTGGAACTGCAGCGATACGTGTTCTTGGAGGGTCAGATACCCTTCCTGGATGTCCTGAAGAACTTTCGCTACTATTGGAACAAGACCAAGGCCGACTTGCGGGAACAGTATAGTATGCAGGCCTTGTCAGAAGACATGGATAACAACTATAAAGGTGAGGATGACGATGATGCCTCCCTCTTCCAAAGTCTTTCCAGTAAAGGAGAGAATGCCATGTTGCTGGTAGCCTGTGTCGTTCAGCTTTTCCTGTTGGCAGTTTTCTGGCTCGTCACCCTTCTCGTGCTGTGGCTGCTCTGCCGCTTGACCCGTCTCAAGCGCTATTTCCCGCAGCGGAAGCGTGCCATCATCTCGATACTGCTGGGTAGCGTCGCCTATTTCCTCATTTTTGGCATTTCCATGAATGGTGACGAATATGTGAAACTTAGCGCCAGACACATCAACACCTTCTTGTGGCTACTCATTGCCATCTCCGGTTCGCTGCTGCTGCGTGTGAAACCCGACCAGTTCCGTCAGGGCTTCCTGCTCTATTCTGCCACCTTCCTCATCGTGCTCGTCATCATTGTCTGCCGCATCACCTTCCTGCCCGACAAGCTGATGGTCATCATCTTCCCGCCCATTCTGCTGCTGACGGTGCTGTGGCAACTGTCCTGCTGCATCTGGCTGGGCTCCAAGGCTACTTCCATCGACCGCACGCTGGGCTGGGTGTCGCTGGCTATCTATCTCTTTGCCTTCCTCTTTGCCTTCCTCGGCTATACCTTCATCGCCCTGCTCGTCTTGGTGGGATGGTATTTCCTGTTGGCAACATGGCTCACCGTCGTCTGTATCCAGGACCTCTTGAACCGCTATAAGCAAAGCTACCTGAACAAGCGCGTGGAAGCCATGAGAAAACGTATTACCTACGTAGGCGGCGAAGACCGCGAGGCGCTGCTCATCGGTGCAACATGGTTCTACGATCTCATCCGCCAGGTGGCAATTCCTTCTGTCGTGCTGATGGCCCTGCCGCTGTGTGTGCGTCTGGCATTGGGCGTATTCGATTTCGACGACCTCTTCATGAGGTTCTACGAGGAGCCCTTCCTCCAGCTCTTCGACAACACGGGCTTGGAGACGTTGCGCATCTCCGTCAAGAGTATCGTCTATCTGCTCATTCTCTACTATGTCCTGCGCTATTTCAGCCGGTCGGTTCATGCCGTATGGCAGTATGCACGATATGTTACCTTCATGCGCAAGTACAAGCGTTCTTCCATACGCCCCAATGAAATCAACCTCTCCTTGGGTAATAGCATCATCAGCGTACTCTTCTGGATGGCTTATGCCATCGTGGTCATCACCGTCTGGCGCATTCCCACCGGTTCGTTAGGCCTGGTAGCAGGAGGTCTGTCGGCAGGTATCGGTCTCGCATTGAAGGACGTCATCAACAACTTCATCTACGGTATCCAACTCATGGGAGGTCGTCTGAGGGTTGGCGACTGGATAGAGTGCGACGGTGTCCGTGGAAAGGTGAGTGCCATCAACTACCAGTGTGTACAGGTAGAAACCATCGAGGGAACCGAGATGTCGTTCCTCAATGCGTCACTCTTCGGCAAGAACTTTAACAACCTCACCCGCAACAACTCGTATGAACTCACTACTGTCAGCGTCGGCGTGGCTTACGGCACCGATGTGAAACTTGTCCGTGAGGTGCTCGCTGAGGCGATGCAGAAGATGCGCACCAAGGATCATTACGGAAGGGAAATCGTCGATCCTAAATATGGCATCAATGTGGTTGTCGGCAACATGAGCGACAGCGCTGTCGATATCAACGTGAAGCAATACGTCTTGGTGGCTGAGCGAATTGGCTATGTCGATCGTTCGAAAGAAGTCATCTACGAAGCCCTTAACGCCGCAGGCATCACCATCGCCTTCCCGCAGTGCGACGTACACTTGATTCACGATAGTCTCCAGTAAAATAGCCCCCTAACCCAGGGGGCTTTTTTATCAAGCTGACGAAAGTACGTTTCGACGGCTGCCAAGTTACGTTTTGTCGCTTGCCAAGTTACGTTTTGAAGGCTGCAAAGTGCCGCTTCGTCGGTCGCATGTTTATTACTTCATTTTTCACTTTTTATTTTTCACTCTTCACTTTAAAATCATCCTCCCATCGTACCATAGGAGGCTGAACCCCCGATGTACAAAGGGCTGGGGCGTAGGAGGATGATTTCAGACAATAGCATATCTCTTCCGCCATTTCGTTCAGAGCCACGCAGTCGGCACGGCTGATATGCCGTTTCTCACCATCGTAAGGCCAAGGGCTCAGAATGAGCAGACGACCGGCAGCACAAGCATCGAAACATATATCCGCAGGCTTGTAGTATTCGCGAAAGCCGTTGTCCGTCAGGAGAATGAAAGGATGTCCCTCTTTTAGTAGTACTTGCATGACTTGTTTCTCGTCAGGCGAGATAAAAGGCGAGACCATCACTACCGACTGACGTGCCTTCAATACGCAGCCGTTCTTATAATCGCGCAGTTCTTGGTCTTCACCATGCAGAGCCTTCTCCACCATCAAATGGCGGACATGCACAGGAGCGTAAGCACCCTCCATCAGTAATGCCACATTTCCCACGCCGTCATACCTGCGGCCGCCAATCTCTATGTCCTTCTGTACGCGGAAAAAGCCGGGCTTCAGCCGTTTTGTTGCTAGTCGTTGTGGATTCATGTCCAGATAGCGGACAGTGTTTTGCAGCTGGCTGTAGCGGGCCATCGGGCGGACAAAAGGCATCTCTCTGAAAATCGGCTCCAGTTGGTAATAAGCTTCCTCGCCCATTTCCCTGCACAGGGATGCTGCTGTTTCCTCCAGCCTTCGGCTCCCTTCTTTGAGTTCCTCCCGAATAATATTCGGGACAACAAAAGAAGCACCCGTCTTCGAACAGGCACGCCCCAACTTCTTAGCAGCCTGCCAGAACCCCCTCACCACGGTCCTAATGCCCTTTGCCATCGTGCGGCGCACGTACAGCACGGCATGCAGGTGGTCAGGCATTAGACAGAAATGCAGCACCTGCACCTCAGTATGATGACGTGTTATGCTCATCAGACAGTCCACCAAAGCATCGCCAAGGGCAGTCCTCACAACTCGTGCTCTTGTCGGATTACCATCAGGCGTAATGAGCTCGCCCAACAAAGGATGACGGTCAGTCACCGTTAGCGTGACGTGATATAGGCCTGCGCCCTTCCATGCTGTTCCAGACTCCTGCCATTGCCAATGCTCATGCTCAGCCATATATTCTGCCACTTCTTACTTTGGTAAATCATGCATAGTTCTGTCGATTTCCTGCATGATTCGCCCTGTGTCTGCTGAAGCTTCACTTCTTTCAGTTGGTCTTGTACTGGAACTTCAGTGCGGCGAGTTCTTCGTTGGCCTTCTCTATCTTTTGCTTGAGGGTAGCCTTGTAGTCTTGCAGTCGTGCTGCTATAGCATCGTCGCTGAGTGCCAGCATCTCTACGGCTAAGAGGGCGGCATTCTGGGCAGCGTTGACACCTACGGTGGCTACGGGAATGCCGGGAGGCATCTGGATGATGGAGAGCATGGCGTCGAGACCGTCGAGCATGCCCTTGATAGGTACGCCGATGACGGGTAGGGTGGTGCTGGCGGCAATAACGCCAGGCAGTGCTGCAGCCATGCCTGCTGCGGCGATGATGACTTTCAGTCCCCGTTCCTTGGCACCTCGAGCAAACTGTTCTACAGCTTCGGGAGTACGGTGGGCAGAAAGTGCCTTGACTTCAAAGGGCACTTGCAGCTGGTCGAGCAGCTGGCAGGCTTTCTCCATAACGGGCAGGTCGCTGGTGCTGCCCATGATAATGCATACAAGTGGGGAGCCCACCCCCGACCCCTCCCGAGGGGAGGAGAGCTGACGGCTCTGAGTGTTGTTGTCCATTTCCTTATGATATATATAATTAATATTTTTTCATTCCAACTCCCCTCCCTTGGGGAGGGGCAGGGGGTGGGCCTTTCTATAGGAAGAAGATGGCGAAGGCTGCGCAGACGAAGCCTACCCAGAAGCCGCCAACCACTTGCCCCAAGGTGTGTTGTCGCAGAATCATGCGGCTGGTGCCTACCATGCCTGCGACGATGAAGACGAGGCACATCCACCAGACGGGATTGAAGTCGAGATATTCAGCAAAGGCAAAGAGGGCTCCTCCGATGCCTCCGATGGCTGCCGTATGCTCGGAAATCTTCCACCAGACGTTGACGATGGCACAGGCTATCTGTACGAGCAGTGCTGCTACTACGATAGAACTCATGAAGTGAGGCATGTGGAGCCGCTGCATGACGTAGGTGCAGGTGAAGTAGCAGACGATAGAGATGACGTAAGGCACCATGCGCCGTTCTCTGATACCCAGTTCTATGAGAGTCCATCCCTGATAGCGGCGGTAGAGATGTATCATAGCCGTTGGCAGCAGGATGGTGAACAGGTAGGTCAGTATGAGCACCTGCAGCTTGTAGTACCAGGGGAAGATGCTCATATAGCTGAAGAGGAACAGCACGATGAGTCCGGCGATGGGTAGCCAGAAGGGTGTGAAGAGCATGCTGAGGATGCGTGCGGCCAGGATGATTTGTTTTTCTTGTCTTATCATTTGTCTTGTATCACTTTCTCATGCGGGCAATCGGTATTCCTAATTGTTCGCGGTATTTTGCCACCGTGCGGCGTGCGATGGGGAACCCTTTCTCCGACAGCATCTTTCGTAGTGTCTCGTCACTCAACGGTTGCTGCGGGTCTTCGCCGTCTATCATGTCGCGGAGGGCAGCCTTGATTTTGTGTGTCGAGAGTTCTTCTCCTTCTGCCGTGGTGTAGGCATCGTTGAAGAAAAAGCGCAAGGGGAATATTCCCCAACGGGTCTGTACGTATTTGGAGTTTGAGACGCGTGAAACGGTGCTGATGTCCAATCCGGTCTTTTCCGCGATGTCTTTCAGAATCATGGGCTTCAGCGAGGCTTCGTCACCGTCCTCAAAGAAGCGGTGCTGCCACTGTATGATAGCTCGCATGGTGGTGGTGAGCGTCTGCTGTCTGGTGCGTATCGCCTCGATGAAACTCTGGGCGGCGTTGACCTTCTTCTTCGTATAGAGCAGCGCCTCTTTCATCTGGCGGCTCATGTTCTCCTTGTTGTTCTGGTATTCGTTCAGCGTGTCGGTGAACGACTGCGACACGTGCAGCTCGGGAATGTCTCCCATGTTCAGGGAGAAGGAGACGTTGCCGTCGTCCTGTGTCTCGATGAAGAAGTCGGGAGTGATTTGCTGTATGGAGTGTCCTACCACCTCACCCATGGACGTTCCGGGCTTGGGATTGAGCTTGCGCAGTTCGCTGATGAGTGCGTCAAGTTGTAGTTCCGACAGTTTCAGCACCTGTTGCAGCCGCTTCCAGTGCTTCTTGGTAAACAGCTCGAAGTACCGCTCCAGCGTCAGCACCATCAGCTCCTTCAGTCGTGACGGTTCGCGACGTTCTACCTGTAGCAGCAGGCACTCCTGCAGGGAGCGTCCTCCGATGCCAGCAGGATCAAACTGCTGAAGCATGTTTAGTACGTGTTCTATCTCCTCTTCGCTGACGTCCATATTGTGATAGATGGCCAGCTCGTCAGCAATGGCATGCAGCGGTTTGCGCAACAGTCCGTCATCGTCCAGGGAACCTATCAGATATTCCATGATGTTAGTCTCGACCGTAGTCATGTCCATCATGCTCATCTGCTCCTTCAGCTGGTCGTAGAACGAGATGCTCTGGCCATAGACGATATCCTCATGCTCCTCCTGTGACGCTCCACCTTGATAGACAGGCAGCTCCTCATCGTCGCGCCCTAAGGACTGCAAGGCTTCATCCAGTGCTGACTGACGCTCCTCTTGTTCGTAAGAGTCTGTGGCGTCAACGCTGTCAGCGCTCTCCGTGCTGTCACGGTAGGCCGCATCGTCCTGATAGTCGTCTGGCGATACTTCCAGGGCTGGGTTGTCATCCATCTCTGCCTGGATGCGTTCTGCCAGCTGTGTGACAGGCAGTTCCGTCAACTGTGCCTGTAGCAGTTTCTGTTGCGAAACGCTCTGCGCCAGTCGTTGCTGTTCTGTCAGCCGTTGTTCCTGTATTTGTTCCTGTGCCATGGATGGTTAACTCTGAAAATATGCCTTCAGCTGGTTGGCGTATGCCGTCAGCTGCAGCGTATCCATATTGCCATATCGCCTCCAAATCTGCTGACAGGGTTCTGTCAGCGGACTGTCGCTCTTGTTCTTTCGGGTCAGACAGGGGTCACAATACTGGAAGACCGTCAGCACCTCTACTATCAGCTGGACGGGTTGTCGCATGAGACGCGCCAGCTGCTGGACTTCCGGTGTCTCTGCCACCATAGTGATAGGCGTCAGTTGGAAGTACAGGTCCAGAATCAGTATCAGCATCATCGGCGTCAGGCGGCTGTCTTCTGCCAAGGGACGGAAGTCGCGCTCGAAGGTCTCTTCCACCTCTACGCCTTCATAGAACTCGCCGCTGCTGTTGAAGCCTATCATGTTGCGTAGCAGCTGCACGGCACGCGTCAGTCGCTTGGGGTTGCGGCTGAACTCCTCCCAGATGCGTTCTATGCGGGGTGTCTCCAATCGGGCTATCTGGTTCATCCGGGCTTGCAGCTGCTCCGGTGCGATATGCAGTTCCAGACTCAAATCCACCATGGGTTTGCTGTACAGCGGCTTCACCCCTACCGGCTTGTGCAGGTAGAGTTGCATGAGCAACAGCCAATAGTCGTCTTGCCAATTCTGATTCTTCATTCTATTATATTATTTATTGAACGCGAGCGCGTACATGCGCATCTGTTTCACCATGGCCAGCAATCCGTTGGAACGGGTAGGTGAGAGATGCTCCTTCAGACCGATGCGCTCGATAAAGTAGAGGTCGGCATCGAGTATCTCCTGAGGCGTGTGTCCTGAGAGCACTCTTATGAGCAGGGCTACGATGCCTTTGACGATGAGTGCGTCGCTTTCTGCCGTGAAACGGATGACATTTCGCTCCTGGCCGTCGGCATCCTGTTCCTTGACATAGTCAGCCTGTAGCCATACGCGGCTTTGGCAGCCGTCAATCAGGTTTTGCTCTATCTTGTATTTCTCATCCAACGGCTCCTGGTCGTTGCCTAAGTCTATCAGCATCTGATAACGGTCCATCCAGTCGTCCAGACCGTCAAACTCTTCAATGATTTCGTCTTGTATTTCGTTAATCGTCATATCACTTTTCACTTTTCACTTATTAGTTGAACAAGTAGCGGATGGTAAACATAATCTGGTAGGTGGATTTCTCCGTAGCAAGCGTCTGGAACGTGGAGCGGTGACGCTCACCGTTAATCGTATTGTACGAGTACTGGTTGTTGCGATACGTCAGCAGTGAGTTGCCTGCCACTTGCTTCGTGACGCCCCAGTCCTTGCAGAGGAAGTTCGGCAGGTTCAGGATGTCGATGCCCAGTTGCAGGGCATGGGTGTATTTGCCGAGCTTGATGCGCATGTCGCGCAGATACTTGAAGTCTAACTGGTGATGCCACGGCATCTTGGCACCGCCGCGCTCCGCATACTGACCCTTGCGGTTCTTCAGATAGTCATCCTGGCAGATGTACTCCCAGAAGTCGTCGCGCTGCATGTCGGCAGTATAGACCTGTCCGTTGACAGTACCGTTGTTGACGAAGTTCCAGCTGTCGAGTTCTTCGCGCGATGCCGGTACGTAGATAAGGTTGCCGGGTGCTGTGGGGTCGCCCAGCACGTTGGAAGCGAAGGTGTAGGAGAAGCGGGTGAATGCCAGGTCTGCCAAGTAGCCACTCTGATAGCCGTCGTAGATGAGGCTGAACGTCGAAGTGGCATTCTTCGTTTCCTTCAGCTTGTAGCTGGCACTGATCAGCAGACGGTTTGGAGCCACATAGGAGGCATAGCCTGTTTCGTTGTCATTGGAAGCATTGACCGAGGGTCGGTAGTTCTTGTAGGCTGACGCTGGCTGGTCGCCAATGCCCTCGCTATAACACTTGGCACGTGACAGGGTGTAAGATGCTGCCAGGTCAAGTCCGAAGTCGAACTTCTTGTGCAGCTGGAAACTGAGCGATGCGTAGTAGGCACGCTTGCCGGCATTCTCCAAGACGTAGGCAGAGGAACCTGCATCGTAGTATGACAGCTTATGGCGCACGTCTCCATGACCCAGGTCGATGGTAGATGTGCCGTCCCAATAGATATCCCTGTTGCTGACCACTACGGGGTTGAGGTCTTTAGAATAGACGCCTTCCACCGTAAAGTCGATGTCGTAAGGCAGTTTGACGTCGAATGCCAGACTTGATTTCCAGGTCTTAGGCATACGCAGGTCGTTTGCCAAGATAATCGGGCCGCTGGGAACGCTGGACTCTCCCTTGGCATTGATCTGGTTGAGCATGTCCTCCTTGTTGGTGGTCAGCGTCGGCTTTGCCTTGCCGTTCGTTGCGGTGGCAGCGTATGTGGTCTGTCCCAGTCCGGAATTTCCTACTGCGGAGATGAGCCACACGAAGGGCAAGCGACCGACGAACAGTCCTGTACCACCACGCAGAATGTATTTACGGCTGCCGGTGATGTCCCAGTTGAATCCGAGTCTTGGCGACACGCTGATGCTGTTGCCAGGCACATTGTCCGTGCGGAAATGCTCCCCGCCGAAGTCAATCTTATAGAAAGCATCGTTGTAGTTGTTCTTCAGGGAAGGGTAGTGCGGCAACTCGAAGCGAACGCCGGCAGACAGGCGGAAGCGCTCGGAGAAACTGACGTTGTCCTGCAGATACAGTGACCAGCGGTCGGTCTTCATCTTTGACTTGAAGTCCGAGCGTGTGGGATTATTGCCATAGGTAACGACAAAGAGATGAGGGGTTGAGAATACGTTATCCCAGTCGCCATTGCTCACCTGAGCGGCAGTAGCCTTGAATGCGTAGTAACCGGCACCTGCATGAGCATAGCCGTTGGCTGCCGAGTTGTGCTCGTACTGTAAACCGGCGAGGAATTGGTGATTGCCCAGCGTGGCACTCACCTCGTCGGTAATGACGGTGTTCTTGGTCTGCGTCAGGTTTCCGTAAGTATAGATATCACCCGTCATCGCCCACGAAGGGAATATCTTTCCTGAGCCGTTGTCCATGATCACCTCAATGACTGGTGTTGACACACCATATTCGTTAGAGCGCGGCTGGTCTTGGAACGAGTAGGTGAAGCGCAGCGTGTTGTTCCACAATCCAAAACGACTGTTCAGCTCGGCAGCCAGTGACGTGAAGCGATACTCCAGGATGTAGCGGCTCGACAACGAGCTCATGCTGTAGTTGCTGTAGCTGCCATACTCTGCTGCGCTGCCACCGTAAAGGTCTTTCTGTACGTTGACGCCTGACAATGATCGTGAGCTGGAAGAAGGCTTGGACTCCTTGCGGTTCGAATGGGTGAAGCGGATGTTGAACTTGTGGTTCTGGTTGATGTTCCAGTCAATACGAGCCAACAGTCGGTAGGCTGGCGACTTGATGTTGTAGGATTGCCAAGAGCCTGTTTCTATTCCGTATTTGCCGCGCAGATAAGCCGACATACTCTCCAACTCGTTCAGTTGCGGACGGCGGTTGCTTTCTGTATAAGGTGTTGTTCCGTTGCCTGCCCGTGCCGACGGAGCAGAAACGACTTCGTCCTCATACTCTCCATTGACGAAGAAGAACAGTTTGTCTTTCAGAATAGGACCTCCGAAGGAGATGCCATAAATATTATTGCGTGACTTGTCGATAGCCAATGACGAGTCGCCGACACGTGCTCCGCGCAGACTGCTGCTGGTGAGGTAAGTGTAGGCTGTGCCCTTGAATTCGTTGGTACCGCTGCGTGTTACAGCATTGATGCTACCGCCCGTAAATCCACTCTGTCGGACGTCGAAAGGTGCTACGCTGATAGCTACCTGCTCAATGGCGTCGAGCGCAATAGGTGCTCCACCACCGGGCATGGGACTGGCAGCACCCAGTCCGAAATAGTCGTTGAACGATGCTCCGTCAACGGTGATGTTCGACTGGCGGAAGTTGCCGCCACCCACGGCAAAGCCGGTGGAAGAACTGGACTGCGGTATCATTTTCATGTAGTCCGTCATCTGGCGACCTACGGTAGGTATGGTGGCCATTGCCTCGGCATTGAGGTTGGTGACAGGTCCCGAACGGTCGCTTCGCATGGTGTTGCGGGTAGGAGCTATCACCTGCACCTCCTTTAGCTGTTGTGCATTCTCGTTGATGACGACGTCCAGCATCATGGTTTGTCCCAGCTCCAGTTGGATGTCCGTGAACTTCTTCGTCTGATAGCCGATGTACGACACCTCCACCTCGTAGGGACCGCCTGCTTTCATGGCGGGAATGGAGTAGAGTCCGTCAACGTTTGTCACAGCATAATAGACCGTTCCTGACGGCTGGTGCGTGGCTTTGATGGTAGCACCGATAATGTCCTCCCTGTTGTCTGTCACCTTACCAGTGATGGTTGATGTGGTGACCTGGGCCATGGCTGTGATGGATGACAGCAGGACTACGGTGGCAATAAGTAGTTTTTTCATATTTGTGTTGCAATAATGTTCTTCTTAAAGTGACTTCTGCCGCTTGCCGACACGAGCCTCGACAACGTTGACCACGTAGTCGCCCAGCTTTTCACACTCGTTGATGATGTCCATATAGATGGTACCTACGGCATAAGTGTACTCGTGGTTGTTGATGTCGTTGATGTTCTGTGATTTCAGCTGGTTGCGGTAGTTGTTGATCTCGTTCTCGATGTTGAACGAACGGTTCAGGTCGAAGGACTCCTTGCGACCGCTCATCAGCTTGTTCATCTGCGTCAGCGACTGGTCGGTCAGTTCCATCATCTGGTGCAGGTGGTCGTACTGGCGCTCGATGAAGTGGTCTTGCTTGCCGTTGTATTTACGCGAGATGGTGCGAGCCATGTTGTAGCAGGCATCGCCGATACTCTCCAGTTCTGAGATCTCACGGAGCATGGCGCGAATCTTGGCTTTCGTGTCGTCACTGAGGTGAGCATCACTGACGGAGTCGAGATATTTGGCAATCTCCAGTTCCATGTTGTCGCTGATGCCTTCGTACTTCTCGATACGCGTATAAAGCTTGTTGAAGTCGCCAGCCTGGGCATCCTTCTTGTCGGTGAAGCTGCTCGACAGCGTCAGCAGTTCACGTACCATGCCGAACATGCGCTGCATACGGTTGGCAAACTGCTGGATTTCCTTTTGGGCCTCTAATACTGAGAGCTCCGGAGTCTTCATGAAACCGGCAGTAATGAAGTGCAGGCGGAAGTCCTCTTCCTCATCGACCTTCTTCGACTTGATAGCCCAGCATACAAACTTCTCTATCTGCGGAATAAACCAAATGAGAATCATGGTATTTGCCACGTTGAAAGTGGTATGGAAGGCTGCCAGTACGAAGCTCAGTTTGGAGGCATTGGCTATGAAGGCAGCATTGCCGGCCACCTCCTTTGTCATATTGACATCGTAGCCTACCCAGCCGCAAACCATGTCGATGAACGGACGGAAGACAAAGAGTATCCAGATGACGCCGAAGACATTGAAGAACATGTGTGCCAGAGCAGCGCGGCGGGCCTGTGTGTTTGCCGACATAGCTGCCAGATTGGAAGTTACCGTCGTTCCGATGTTCTCACCCATCACCAGCGCAATACCCTGATAGATGGGCAGTGCACCGCTCGAACAGAGTATCATGGTAATGGCCATTACTGCTGCTGACGACTGTACGCAGAACGTCAGTATTCCGCCCAGTAGCAGGAAGAGCAGTGTGGTCAGGAAACTATCGGGGTCGAACGACGAGAAGAAACTCAGCACGACGGGATTCTCGCCTAAGTGCATGTTTGTTCCCGTGACACGCAGTGTGGCAAGAGCGAAAATCAGGAATGCCAAACCGAAGAGGAAGTCGCCTATATAGCGATGTCTCTTCTGGTAGATGAGTACAATACCCACCAGGAAACCCGGATACGCCAGGTCGCCGATATTGAACGACATACCTGCCGACATGATCCATGCCGTCAGCGTGGTACCGATGTTGGCACCCATGATGACCGAGATGGCCTGTGCCAGTGTCAGCAGACCGGCATTGACGAACGAAACGGTCATCACCGTTGTTGCTGTTGACGACTGTACGCTGGCAGTAACTAACATACCGGTCAGCATACCCGTAAAACGATTGGTAGTCATGGCGCCTAAGACGTGTCGCAACTGTGGACCAGCCATCTTCTGCAGGGCCTCACTCATTGACTTCATACCATACATCAAGAGTGCCAACGAGCCCAAGAGCGTGAAAAATACCCAGATACTCATAATAACATATTCTTTTTATTGTTTCTTCTTTAATTAATAGTCGAACGACGAACCCCCCAGGAATTCGCGCAGCAGCGACGTGGGCGGTATTTGGTCTTCGGGAATGGGTTTGATGTATTGCAGGAATTTCTTCAGGCGGTAGGCCTCGGTAAATTCGTCGCAGTTCTCATAGACCTGCTCCAGTAGCGGTGCTGCCTGCTGCTTGATGACGGCGAGTTCAAAGAGCATGGCGGTGTTGAACATGGCGTCAGCATTCTCCTGATAGGGGAATATCCAGCGGTTCTCACCCTTGCGTACCGACGGCCAGCGGCGGATGGTCTCCTGGGCGCTGACACCACGATATTTGTTGTCGCGGATGATGCGGCGCAGCAGTCGGTTGTCGGTCGTGGGGATGTAGTTGTGCGAGTCGAGCAGGATGGTTGTCAGTGCCGAGGCATAGACACGGAAGATCTGGTTGTCAGGTATCTCGCTGGTCAACTCGGGATTCAACGCGTGGATGCCTTCTACCACCAGCACCTCGTTACCCTTCAGCTTCAGCTTTCTGCCGCTTTTCTCGCTCTTTCCTTTCTGGAAGTTGTAGCGGGGCAGCTCCACCTCTTCTCCTGCCATGAGTGCATTCATCTGTTGGTTCAGCAGCGGCAGGTCGAGGGCATGCAGGTGTTCGAAGTCAAAGTCGCCGTTCTCGTCACGTGGCGTCTTGTCACGGTCGAGGAAGTAGTCGTCCAACGAAATGCCGATGGGGTAGAGGCCGTTGACTGCCAGCTGTACGGAGAGTCGCTTGCAGGTCGTGGTCTTTCCGCTGCTGCTGGGACCGGCAATGAGTACCATCCTTACCCCCTTGCGACGGGCTATCTGGTCGGCAATCTCTGCAATCTTCTTCTCCTGCAGTGCCTCGCTGATTTGGATGAGGCGGTTGGCATGGCCCTGACTGATGGCTTTGTTGAGGTCGCCGACGGTGCGGATGCCCAGAATCTCCTGCCACTGGTGGTGTTCTTGGAAGATGTCGAACATCTTGTCCTGACGGACGAAGGCTCCCAACTTGGAGGGGTCTTCGCGTGAAGGAATGCGCAGCAGGATGCCGTTATAGTAATAGTCCAGTCCGAAGAGACTTACCTCTGAGGTGTTGGTGAGCAGCGTACCGTAGTAATAGTCCTTGTAGCCGTCAATGTCATAGTAGGTGGTATAGAGGCGGCCGCTGTTCTCCAAGAGCTTGACCTTGGAGTGTGTGCCCATCTCGCGGAACATCTTGATGGCATCCTCTGTGGAAGCCTCAAAGCGGTGAATGTCCAGCTTGGCATCGATGATTTTCTGCATGCGCTGCTGCAGTTCGCGGACATCGTCGGGGGTAATCTCCTGACCGTTGGCAGGATCTTCGCCCATGGCGCGTTGCTTCTTGGCGAGCGTCTTGTCTTTCGTCAAATCCACATAATAGCCATTAGAGACCGGTATGTCGATGACGACGCGGCAGTTGGGCCACAGGTCGTGGGCTGCCTTGCATAAGATAAAGAATAAAGTACGCGTGTAGGTCCGCTGACCGCTGGGGTTGTGGAGGTCTAAGAACTCTACGTTCTTGTTTTTGTAAAGGCGGTAGTGCATGCCTTCCACCTTATTGTTGACTTTGGCACAAATGGGTCCGTACTCCATTTGCAAGCCGCTGAGGCTATAGACCTCCTGCAGGGTAGTGCCTATGGCGACTTCCAGGGTCTCTCCGTTGTTGCGGCACTTGACTTGTACTTTATGCTCTGACATAAACGCTTCTATAGTTTTTAGTTATTTGACATGCTTATTTCACCACGACCACGAGATACTTGCTGGCCGACCAGAACAGCTGCGGATTGGTGATGCGTAGGATGTACTGCTTGTTGGCGTCCTGTGTCAGCGTATAGCTGCTGGCAGGGTGGGCGGTAAGCAGTTTGGCGGAACGGCTGTAGAGACGTATCTCCTTATCGACGCGGATGTCAATCTTCGTAAAGTAGTCCTGGTTGAAGTTCGATTGCAGCACCTTGCCGTCCTCGATGATGTGCTGTGCCTTCAGCTCCTTCTTGGTACCAAAGACAAACCATGCCGTGTGCAATTGCTTGTCCTGCGACTCGATGGTCTGCGACTTCTGACTGGACTCCTCCTGTAGTGTGCTGACATTGTCTGACAGGTCGCTTACCTGAGTGGACAACTCGCCAATCTTGATGTCCTTGGCTTCCAGTTCGGCGCGCAACTGCTGCAGTTGGGTGTCTTTCTCCTCCAACTGGCGGGTCAGGTTCTCAATGGTGACGCGCAGCTGGTCGCCTTTGACGGAACTCTGGCGCAGCTGGTTGCGCAGCTTGTTGATGAGCTCGCGGTTTTGCTGCATGCGTTCGGTGATGAACTGCAGGTTCTCGCGAATGCGCTCCTTGCTGGTAGAACTCTCTCCGGCATTGGCCAGCGTGACACGCTGCTCGGCTTCGTTGATGGCGCGGAATCCCTCCTCGATGTCGTTCATCGTGCCTACCATGTCGTTAATCTCGTTGTCTTTCTGTTCGATGATGCGGTTCAGCGAGTCGCGTTGCTGCTGCAAGGCACTCTGCATCTCTCCGCCCTTCTGCTGGCAACTTACAGTTACTGCAAGCAATGCCGCAAGATAGAAAATCTTTTTCATATTCCTTTAAGCTTATATGATATGTTTAATGTTTCGTTCACTATTATTTCTCTTTCTCCTTTCCTGCCACGACGATGACGAACTCGCCGCGAGGCTCGTGCTCTTGGAAGTGGGCAATGACTTCCTGCAGGGTACCGCGCACACTCTCTTCGTGGACCTTCGATATCTCCCGGCAGACGCTGACATGGCGCTCTGCTCCGAATACTTCGCTGAACTGCTGCAGCGTCTTGACGACGCGGTAGGGTGACTCGTAGAACACCATCGTGCGCTCCTCGTCAGCCAGCGACATGATTTTCGTCTGCCGTCCTTTCTTCTGGGGCAGGAATCCCTCGAAGCAGAAACGGTCGCAAGGCAGTCCGCTGCTGACGAGTGCCGGCACAAAGGCTGTTGCGCCGGGCAGCGTCTGCACTTCTATGCCTGCCTTAACGGCTTCACGTACCAAAAAGAATCCTGGGTCGCTGATACCGGGAGTGCCAGCGTCGCTGATGAGAGCCACGGTCTGTCCTGCCTGCAGCATTTGTACGATATGTGCACTGGTGCCGTGTTCATTGAATTTATGGTGCGACATGAGGCGCTGTTCGATGTCGAAGTGCTTCAGCAAATGACTGGAGGTACGCGTGTCCTCGGCCAGCACAATGTCGGCCTCTTTTAGGATACGGATAGCCCTCAGCGTCATATCCTCCATGTTACCCACGGGCGTGGGTACAATATATAATATGCCCATATCGGGGGTCAAAGGTACAAATAAATGACAACACTACAAAATAAAAAGTCATTTTTTTGCTATTATCGTCAAATGAACGTACCTTCGACCAGAGGTCAGAGGTGCGAATTAGTAAGCCAAAAAACAAATTTTCTAAGCAAAAGTTTTGGTAGTTCGGTAAATAATTGCTACTTTTGCAGGCGAATTTGAAAAATCAGGTCGCCGCGATGGTGGAATGGTAGACACGAGGGACTTAAAATCCCTTGGCCATAACGGCTGTGCGGGTTCGAGTCCCGCTCGCGGCACAAGACGCTTGCGAAGCAGGGATAGGTCATAAAACCTATCCCTGCTTTGCTTTTAGATAGTTAGCAAAGATGCGAGCGGCACTCTCCACTTTGGCAGCACAAGGCCGAGTCTTGTAGTATTCTGCCGTTCGTGGCGATGCCACGTAGCTGTTCACCGCTTTCTCGTTACCTTTTATGCCCAAAATCTCGGCACAGATGAGGCTGCCGTTGTCCTTGCGCGACTGCTCCAACAGTTGCTGCACCACCTTGTAGCAGGCCGACTTTCCCTCGCGGTCGCTGCCTTCGGTCTGTCCGCAGTCCAGTCCGACGAGGATGACGATGGCTGACACAGCACCGCACATCATCCGCATCCTGCCAACACCACCGCCAAAACCGGCACCGATGCGCAGCGCCATCTGCTCGTCCAGTCCGTAGAGGTCGCAGAACGCTGCCACCACACTCTGACAACAACCGTAGCCTGCCATGAAGTTGTCAACGGCACGTGCCACTCTCTTCTCCAATTCTTCGCAAGAGCGAAGTGTGGCGTTGCAATCTTCTTCCGAGTAGTTCATATTATGGATGTGTTTTTGCTATTTTCACTTGGCAAAGTTACGAATAATTTCTCTACGAGACAAGCTACAGAGCATATTCTCTGTTAATTGTTCTTAAATACGACGTTTTTGTTTTGGATAGTTGCGCAGATTGCCGTAATTTTGCAATCTAAACGGTGTTATAATAAGGTAATATCATTATTATTAAACTTAACAAATATGATTTATTCAACAGAAGTGAAGAACATGTGTAGTGTCTGCAAAGGCGCTTATCATGGTCCTGCACCCATTCCCGAGGAGGGCAAATGGATTCAGGCAAAAGAGATTAAGGACATTTCAGGTTACACCCACGGCATTGGCTGGTGCGCACCTCAGCAGGGTGCCTGCAAGCTGTCGCTGAATGTAAAGGACGGCATCATCCAGGAGGCTCTGGTGGAGACTATCGGTTGCACCGGTATGACTCACTCTGCCGCTATGGCCAGCGAGATTCTGCCCGGCAAGACCTTGCTGGAGGCTCTGAACACCGACCTGGTTTGCGACGCTATCAACACCGCCATGCGCGAGCTGTTCCTGCAGATTGTCTATGGCCGCACACAGAGCGCTTTCTCTGAGGGTGGTCTGGCTATCGGTGCCGGTCTGGAAGATCTGGGTAAGGGTCTGCGTTCACAGACAGGTACGCTCTATGGCACTGTTGCCAAGGGTACCCGTTATCTGGAGCTCACTGAAGGTTACATCACCAAGATGTATCTTGACGCCAACAACGAGGTTTGCGGTTACGAGTATGTACACCTGGGCAAGATGATGGAAGCCATCAAGAACGGAATGGATGCCAACGAGGCTATGAAGAAGAACACCGGTTCTTACGGTCGCACAACCGAGGAGCAGGGTGCAGTAAAGGCTATTGACCCACGTAAAGAATAAAGGAGGATACGACTATGATTAGAAAAGTACAGTTTGAGAGTCAGGAACGCCGTATCAACCAGGTTCTTGCTGCTCTGAAAGAGAATGGCATCAACAGTATTGAAGAGGCCAACGAGATTTGTGACAAGGCAGGCGTTGATCCTTACCAGATGTGTGAGGACACCCAGCGTATCTGCTTCGAGAACGCTAAGTGGGCATACGTTTGTGGTGCAGCTATCGCTATCAAGAAGGGCGTGAAGACTGCTGCTGATGCTGCCGAGGCTATCGGCATCGGTCTGCAGAGCTTCTGCATCCCCGGTTCTGTGGCCGACGACCGTAAGGTTGGTATTGGTCATGGTAACCTGGCAGCCCGTCTGCTCCGCGAGGAGACTGAGTGCTTCGCCTTCCTGGCTGGCCACGAGTCATTCGCTGCTGCTGAGGGTGCCATCAAGATTGCCGAGATGGCCAACAAGGTTCGCAAAAAGCCCCTCCGCGTTATCCTGAACGGTCTTGGCAAGGACGCTGCACAGATTATCAGCCGCATCAACGGCTTTACCTATGTGCAGACTCAGTTCGACTACTTCACCTCTGAGCTGAAGGTGGTCAAGGAGGTTCCCTATGGCAACAACCCCAGCCGTCTGAAGGTAAAGTGCTATGGTGCTGACGATGTCCGTGAGGGCGTAGCCATCCTGTGGCACGAGAACGTCGATGTCTCTATCACCGGTAACTCTACCAACCCCACCCGCTTCCAGCACCCTGTAGCAGGTACTTACAAGAAGGAGCGCACACTCGCTGGCAAGCCCTACTTCTCAGTAGCTTCCGGTGGTGGTACGGGTCGTACCCTGCACCCCGACAATATGGCTGCTGGTCCCGCCTCTTACGGTATGACCGACACCATGGGTCGTATGCACTCCGACGCTCAGTTCGCAGGTTCTTCTTCAGTTCCTGCCCACGTCGAGATGATGGGCTTCCTCGGCATTGGTAACAACCCCATGGTGGGTGCTACCGTTGCTATCGCCGTAGCCATCGACCTGGCACTGAACAAGAAGTAATCAATCCACTTACTTTCCTCTTTCCACCCCTTGGAACATTTATTCCAGGGGGTGGAACTTTTATACGTTTCGTCGCTGACAAAGTGCCGTTTCGCCGCCCGCGAAGTTACGCTTTGACGCTTGCAAAGTTACGTTTTGAGGGCCGCAGAAGTACACTTTGTCAGTCGATTCCAAGGGGGCTTGAGAACGAATATAGTCCTTTCGACCAGTGCGCATAGTCCTCACGACCAGCGAGCATAGTCCTCACGACCAGTGCGCATAGTCCTCGTCCGTCGCATGTTGATTCCTTCTTTTTCACTTTTCATTTTTCACTTTTCACTTTAAAACCACCCTCCCCCTCATTTTTGACGTCAAATCGTCCACAATGCCGATGTACAGGGCGTTTCAGCGATGAGGGGGATAGGCTTTATCCGTCACATATCCCCCTCATGACCCCCTCGTAAAATCGACCGCTCCCTCTCGTCCAAATGAAAAATCGATGAGAGGGATAGTGCTAGACATTATGCTGATATTATAGTCTCAACAAATCCTTGACGGAGTAGATACGACTTGAAGCCTCAAAAGAAAAGTACTGGTCGTCCATAATCATCCAGTCTTCACGCTGTTCCTTGTTCAGTTTCTTGATGTCGGGGAACATCGAGATAGGGACAATTACTTCACGACCATCAGTCAGGTAGGCAGCCATTGTGCCACGCTTACCCTTAAAGTCGAGTTTCTTAATTCCCAAAGTAGTATCTTTGTACTTACACATATCGCATCCTCTTTTCTTCAATCCATATTTTGGCACTGCAAAATTACACAGAAAAAATGAAAGACAAAAGAAAAAGGCAAAAAAAGAAATATTTCTCTAGTTTTCGTAATGGATACGCTTACAAAAAATGAGAGGGATATGTGACAGACATGAGGGGGAGCTGGTGCATCCCCCTCATGCCTTCAATCCCATTATACATCGGCGCTCCAGAAGATTTCTGCCCCCAAAATGAGGGGGATAGGCAAAAACTCTATTGTTTATAATTATTGTGCCAAAAGAAAACAAAAACACCTCGGCGGAACCATCATGATTCTCCGAGGTGCTGATTTGTTTGATTAAATGTCGTTTCGTTTGTGTTTACTTAACGAAAACTTTCTTCGTCGTGCCGTCACTCATCTTAATGATGTTAATTCCCTTTTCTTCATTAGTGATGCGACGTCCATGTATATTGTATCGTGCAATCTCATAAACACTTGCAGTTTTGGAGTTTTCAACTTTTATTTTATTAATGCCCGTTGGATTGTTACTTGTACTAAATGTTTTTATCTCACCATAGTAAGTTCCTTTTGAAGTACTAGCAAACGCAACATAACTATATGAGCTTTCGTAATCAAGATTAGACAAGCTCAATTCCATGATGGTACCACTTGCTTCAACTGTAGTTGCGGTGCTAGGAACATCGGTTGAGCTAACCCTGTTGGAATCACTATCCGCAATCTTCCAATACATGAAGCCCTGAAGAGTTATTTCATCAGAACCACCTAAAGCATATCCTTTTACAAGTGCCGTATTACCTACAATTACAATCTGTGAATATGTATGAACTGTCGGTTCAAAGTACGAGACGTTTGTCGGATCCAGCCCTACCCAATCGCCATAATAATAGGTTCCATTATCTGCTAAATAATAGGGACGATACTTCCATAGTTTATCTGTATTCAAATTACGGATATATCCCTCCATTGTTCCCTCAAACAGATAGGCTATTCCAGTATTTGATGCAAAATCGCTTGTCCAGTCTGTACGCCTCCATTCAAAGCCCACATTATTTTCTTCGTTATCGACATTCAATTCTGCAGCAACAATAGCGTTACCTGTTGAGATAACCTTTGGCTGCTGGGTGGTGAAGGTAATGACGTCAGTCTTAAAGTCAGAAGATCCAGTGTATTCTCGAAAATATTCAAGATTATCACCATATTTAACGGTTACAGTATAGGTTGCTCGATAAGAAGTGTTTGGATTTAGACCTGTTACTAAAATATTGTCTCCTTCTATCGTTTTGCCATTTAACTTGATTGTAGTTTTGGCTATTTCAGCATTACCTTTGGTGTATTGTCCGTTTACTGAGAGCGATGATGCTGTTTTACTGACTGCTTTAATTGAAGGAGACAAAGACAGAGTGTTAAAGTTGTCATTAAATGAATATGACATATCGTTATATCTTACAATAAGAGTGCAACTCACAGAACAATCTGGATACAGATTATTATATGTTATTGTATTACTTGTTATTCCTTCGCCATTAAATTCGTAAGTATATTCATCATACATATTGTTTATAGTGACATTTATACCAGTTTGAGTTTGTGAATTACTACTAAGTGAAGGAGGAACGAGGGTTTTAGATGTCTCTTGTTCGTAGATGTTATTTTTGTAGCTACTATTCCACAAAGCAAATAAAGTCTTTGTTTTATGTTTGGTATAAAACCTTGTAGAGGAAGGAAACATAGATGAAGTAATGCTTGCGATGTTATCCCCTATAGTTACTGATGCATTATTAGCTATACTATTAAACGCATTATCTCCAATGCTCGTCACGCTATTAGGGATATTGATGGAGGTCAGGCCAGAACAGCCATAGAATGCATATTCCCCGATACTCATCACACTATTAGGGATGGTTATGGAAGTCAGACCACTACATTTACGGAAAGCAGAATTTCCAATGCTCGTCACATCTTCTGGAATTAGATATTCTTTAATCTCATTCCCGTTCGTGTCAATTAAGCTAATAGACTTTCCAATATTAGAGTAAATTAAACCTACAACCTTGTTATTACAAAATGCAGAATAATCTGTAACGGGAACTTTTACTCGCATCAGGCCAGAGCAGCCAGAGAACGCATAATTCCCAATGCTCATTACGCTATTGGGAATGGTGATGGAGGTCAGACCGGAGCAACTCATGAACGCCCTTTCTCCAATAGTAGTCACCTCATCGCCTATTGTAATTTCTTTGATAGACGGGAGATTACTAAACCAATCGCCAATCACTTTGCAATGAAATTCAACTGAAGTTAGGCCAGAGCAATAAGAAAAAGCACGATTTCCTATGCTCGTTACACTGTTTGGAATGGTTACGGAGGTCAGGCCAGAACAACCCAAGAATGCCCAATATTCAATGTTTGTTACGCTGGTGGGAATCGTTACGGAGGTCAGGCCAGAACAATTACGGAATGCTGAACTACCAATGCTCGTCACATCTTCTGGAATTAGATATTCTTTAATCTCATTCCCGTCCTTGTTAATTAAATGAACAGACTTTCCTACATTAGCTGATATCAAGCCTATAATCTTATTATTACAAAATGCAGAATAATCTGTAACAGGAACTTTTATAATCCACAGATTAGAACAATAGGAGAACGCTTCTTTTCCGATGCTCGTTACGCTATTAGGAATAGTGACAGAGGTCAAACCTGAGCAATTACAGAACGCCTTATCTCCAATACTCGTCACGCCTTCTGGAATTAAATATTCTTTAATTTCATTCCCGTCCTTGTCAATTAAATGAACAGACTTTTCAATTTTAGAGTATATCAAGCCTATAATCCTATTTTTACAAAATGAAGAATAATCTATAACAGGAACTTTTACGCTCGTCAAATTGTTGCAACCATTAAACGCTTCACTTCCGATGCTCGTCACACTATTGGGAATAGTAATTGAGGTCAGACCAGAACATCCAGAGAATCCATTATCCCCAATGCTAGTCACGCTATTTCCGATGGTAGCAGATGTCAAACTAGAACATTTATTGAACGCATATTCTCCAATACTCGTCACACTGTTAGGAATAGTTATGGAGGTTATGCTCGAGCATCCAGAGAACGCATATCTTTCAATACTCGTCACTTTATCAGGGATGACCAACTCTAATATTTCTGTATTTTCATCGCTATAGAGATGATGGGCCACAGATAGAGGGCTTGCATCTGCTGTACCGAATTTAATACCACACCATGCAGCAATATCAAAAACAATTACCTTCTTAAGGCCAGAACAACCATAGAATGCATAGTTTCCAATACTCGACACACTGTTGGGGATGTTGATGGTGGTAAATCCAGAGCAACCTGAGAACGCACTATATCCAATGCTCGTCACACTATTGGGAATAGTGACTGAGGTCAGGCTATAGCAACTATAGAACGCATATTGTCCAATGCTCGTCACGCTATTGGGGATTACGAGGTCTTTAATCTCCGTATTTTCATCACTATAGAGGCGATGTGCATAATAAAGAGGATTACTCTCATAATCTCCAAAGTTGATTCCACACCATGCAGCAATACCAGAAACTATCACTTTATTCAAGCCTGAGCAACCATAGAACGCATCACTTCCAATGCTCTTCACGCTATTTGGGATGGTGACAGATGTCAAGCCTGAGCAACCATAGAATGCTTCTTTTCCGATGCTCGTCACGCCATTGCCTATAATGATAGAGGTCAGACCAGAGCATTTATAGAATGCATTATCTCCAATGCTTGTCACGCTGTTGGGGATAGTGATGGAAGTCAGACTAGTACAGCCATAGAACGTCGATCCTCCAACGAACTCCACGTTATTGGAGATGGTGACAGAAGTCAGGCCAGAGCAACCAGAGAATGCAGATTCTCCTATACTTGTCACGGTGTTGGGGATGGTGACAGAAGTCAGACCAGAGCAACCAGAGAATGCAGATTCTCCTATACTTGTTACGGGGAAAATTATAACTCTTTAGAAATCATTTCGTTACCTCGTTTTGAATGGTAATTAGGTAACGATTTAGAAACGAGCTGAATTACATATTCTGTCTCGTTATACACATTTCCAAAGAACGCTTCTTTTGTGAGTGCAAAGATAATCATTTATTCTGTTACCACCAAAGAAATGGGCAGAAACTTAATATTTTTATAGGTTTTTGTTACCTTTTCCTTGGCTATTTTATGTCTTTTAGTTACCTGTTTCCATTTGGTAACGATTTCCTTTTTTCTTACGATAGGTTCATTGTCCGCCCACGATTCCCACGGCTGACTGCTTCGTTATTGGGCTGTCCTTTTATTGCCGTAGTATACTCTTGGGCAAGCCTAAGAGAATGCTATGGCAATGGAGTGACGAGAAGACAGCACGCTAACTTCTCCCTATGTCACTCCTTCCGGACGGCCTCAATGACGGCAGTCTGTCGTGGGGATAAAGGCGGATTAGTGGAAAAGCAATCAGGCATACAATATTCTGTATTTCTCGCATCGTAGCAGGTACGACGGGGCAAATACAGAGAGTTGTCTGCAATTAGGCAATCCCCGCCATTAGTGCATCGGAATGGTGTCAAACATGGTTTGCCGGATCATCCCGATGCACTAATGCCTTTTGGTGATTGCCGTCCATGCTTTTCTTTTATTCCTCTGCACACAATTTTCTAATACTACGGTCTTTTACACGTACATTTTATTACTATTGCTTTTTTCGCCTATCCTTTTTTGCAATAGTTTTATTCCTCCCTTTACACTTATTCATTCACTATTGTTTTTCAAGTTCCTCCAGTTATCTCATGGCCGACGGCTTCGTCGTTGGTGCTGTCCTTTTCTGCCATCTCATACTCTGGGGACGAGCCTCAGAGAATGACATGGCAGCGGAGCGGCGAGAAGAAAGCCCAGCGAATACCTGCCTGAAAGTATTCGGGCAGACTCTCACGCTTGCCTCACTTCTCCAGTTGCCACTCCTAAAAGGAGAGCACTCAATGACGGCTGTCGGCTATGAGGTTTAGGAGGAACTGATGGAAAAGCATTCAGGCATACAACATTCCATGTCTTTCTCTTCGCCCACGGTCAAAGGGAGAGACATAGAGAGTTGTCTGCTGATGGGCAATCCCCACAAGAGTACATCGGATGTGCCGGACAGATGACAAGCATTTGTCCGTCCCTTCCGATGCACACCTGCTTCATGGTCTTGCTGTCCCTGCTTTTCTTTGTTCATCGTTAGGGGTGTTCCTTTTCAGTATGCCGTTCTTGTATTCACTCTTTGACATCCAAAACTCTCGTTTTCTCAGGCATTGCCAGGAAGAAGGGCAAGCCACTTGATTGCAATCCGACCCGTGAACCTTCGCAGGTATTTCAGTACGCCCGTTAGATACGTTCCCGTGGCAAAGGTAAAACCGCAGATTGGAATGGAAAGTTCAAGCCACATGGGTTTTCGGGAAAATCTCCACACCGCAGGGGGTAGTATTTTGCCGAAAAAACTTGCCGCATCCAATCTGCAACCTTTGATAAAGCCACAGGAACGAAACAAACGGCGATAGAAATACGCAAAAAAAAAACGAAGGATTCACGGAGTACGGATTTGATTCAGTAGGAACTCACTTCACAGCTCCTGAATCCGCAAAAAACAAAAGTTGAACATCAAAAGCAGATTGAATATGTTTAAGTACGCCCTTCTCGACTATGTGCCACAGCGTTACCTCCGTCGTGCATCATTCGACACACTGGAGAACGACCGCTTCATCCTTGACTTCAAGTCAGGCAGACGCTATGCTACCGACAAGGCTTCACGGCTCATCGGCAAGGCTCTCTCATTGATGGACTTGAAGGACACTGTGATAGTCTGCATCCCTGCAAGTTGCCAACAGACCTATACCCGCAGGTTCCGCAGTTTCTCTGCCAAGTTGTCCGCCATGTGTGGAGCAATAGACGGGTTCGAGCATATCCATGTCATCGGAAAGAGAGAGAAGGTACACATTTACGGAGAATACGCAGCCGAGGACAACGTGTGGATAGACGAGGATTTCTTCAAGGGCAAGCGCATCCTGCTCATTGACGACATCTGCACATCGGGCAGGACATCAGACTCATTCAAGGAGCGGATGGAATCGGCAGGGGCACACGTCAGAATGGCTATGTTCCTCGCCAAGACAAAGAACTATCGTAGAACAAACAATTATAAATACAACTGATTATGAACACAGCATTAAGAATGAGCATTAAGCAGTGGGCACCCGAAGACCGCCCCACAGAGAGATTACAGCGTTTAGGCGCAGAGTCACTGACCGATGCAGAACTACTTGCCATCCTCATTGGCAGCGGTACACAGCAATACAGCGCAGTGGATATAGGCAACCAAGTGATGAGCAGGTTCAATCACAACCTCAACACATTGGGTAAGGCTCGTTTCGATGAAATCCTCAACATCGAAGGAGTTGGCACACAGACAGCCTGCAAGATACTCGCAGCAGTTGAGTTGGGCAAGCGCAGGCAGATAGCGACCCCCGAACTGCATCCCGATATGGGCACCGCCACCCGTATCTACAACTATATGCTGCCCAAGATGCAAGACCTCGCAACGGAAGAGTTTCACATCCTGCTGATAAATCAGAACTTCCGCCTTATCAAGTCCGAGCGCATCAGCCAAGGAGGTATAACCGAGGTGAGCGCAGATATACGGATTATGATACGTGAGGCAGTTCTTAACAATGCAACCATCATGGCAGTCTGCCATAACCACCCCAGCGGCAGCACACGTCCCAGCAGAATTGACGATACACTGACGCAGAGCGTGAAGAAGGCTTGTGAGGTCATGCGCATTCATTTCCTCGACCATGTTATCGTGACGGATGGAGCATACTATAGCTATCACGAGCAGGGAAAGATATAATCCATAAGCAAGCAAGAGAAGTCGGACGGCTGAAAGATACCGCCCGACTTCTTTCTTTCATGAGCACGCATGGCGAGAAAGAAAGAAGCAAAGAAACCCTGTTCCGTTCTTGCGGAAGGCTTATTTATACACACCTATTCTTTTGTTCATTCCTTTTATAATATATCTTTTTTCCTTTCATAGTTGTTGGATTAGTAGTTTTTTCAAGTTCCTCCAGTTACCTCATAGCCGACGGCTTCGTCGTTGGTGCTGTCCTTTTCTGCCATCTCATACTCTGGGGACGAGCCTCAGAGAATGGCATGGCAGTGGATTGGCGAGAAGAAACCCCAGCGAATTCCTGCCTGAAAGTGTTCGGGCAGACTCTCCCGCTTGGCTCACTTCTCTTGTTGCCAATCCTAAAAGCCCCCCCTCAATGACGGCTGTCGGCTATGAGGTTTAAGAGGAACAAACGGAAAAGCATCCAGGCATCCAACATTCTGTATTTCTCGCATCGTACATGTACGACGGGACAAATACAGAGAGTTGCCTGCTGATGGGCAATCCCCACAAGAGTACGTCGGAAGTGCCAGACAGATGACAAGCATTTGTCCGTCCCTTCCAATGTACACTTGTTTCTTGGGCTTGCCGTTCCCGCTTTTCTCTGTTCACTGCCAGATAGTCCCCATTGACACGCGAGTCCATTTTACACGGTTCATATTCTATCCTATCACATAACAGTGACGAAACTATCGGCTTCCCACCAAGTCGGAGAGCCGAGTTTCAGCCCCATATATGTTGTCACGACCGCGAATCGCCACTTTTTCCTGTCCGTCTCCGGTCGTTCCGTTTGGGCGGCAAAGTTATGGCCACGTATCTCGGCTCTCCAAGTTCAGGGCGCAGGCGTTTCGCTGGAAAATCTCCACACTCTTACGAGGTAGTATTTTCCACGAAAAACTTGTATAGCCGACCTCGTAGCCTTGGTGGAGCCGCCGAAACGAAACGACAACGGCGACAGGACAGACGCAAAAAAAATGGCAAGTTCAGCGGTTCATACATATAGGTCAAAGGCAGGAAACTCACTTCCTCCGACTCGTGGAAACCGCAATCATATACAAACCAAACCGAAGCGCAATATGAGACAAATGGCTATTTCAACGGCAATGATTATGGCTCTGATGCCCCTCCGCATCTTGGACTGGCTGATGAACCTTGTATGCAACCTGATGGCAGCAGTCATTGAGGCTGTCCTATCCATCATCCTCTCTTGGGTGGCGATAGTCCTCACCATCCTCCTGCTAATCGGCACTTTCCTTTGGATTGTGTCACTCTGAAAAGAAAAGTAACAACCAATTAAATACCCATTACAGACATGAAAGGAACTGAGAGTTTCAAACAGACCATCCACTCCTATCTGGAGCAGAGGGCAAGCGAGGACACGCTCTTCGCAGAGAAGTACCACGCAGTGAACCGCAGCATCGATGACATAGTGACCTATATCCTCAACGAAGTGATGAAGAGCGAGTGCCACGGCTTCGACGATGATGAAATCTACTCACTGGCTATCCACGCAGCCGAGGAAAAGGACTTGGAGGTGGGCAAGCCGATGGAGTGTGACGTGAAGGTGAACCACGTTGTGGAACTCACCGAGGAAGAGAAGCAGGAGGCACGACGCAATGCCATCCGCAGACTGGAGAACGAGACCTACAACCGCATCTCCCAACGCAGCAAGCCAAAGGCAAGGACGGCACAGACCTCCACCATTCAGCAACCCTCATTATTCGACAACTTCTAACAGAGCATTATGAAACCGAGAACGCAATTTCAGAAGATGGTGTGCCAGTCCGACAAGGGCACGGCACCCATCGCCAAGAGAGTTATCAAGTGGGCAGCCGATGAACTCACCGACCACTATGCCTACCGCTATCCCAATTCACTCCGCCATACCTGTATGGAGTGCGGACACCAGTGGACTATCACAGACGCTGAAAAGAAAAACAAACACCTTACCTGCCCCCATTGTGGACGCAAGTTAGAGGTGAAAGAGACGAGAAACCGCACCCTCAGCCAGTCAGCCTACTTCACCACACTCACCACAAGGAAAGGGCTGCAAGTCCTCCGTGTGGCACTGGTCAAGACCGAGCACCGCAAGGGCGAACCCTCAAAGACCACCTGCCGAGAGATATGCCGCTACTACATCAATGGCAAGGGGCAATGTGAAGTGATAGGACTGAAGCGCACGATGGGACCATACCTTGACTGCTTTTCCTACAATGAGGGAATGGCACTCCGCTATGACAACGACACCTACAGCCACCTCGCCACCTTCCCCCTCTACCCGAAGATGGACGTTATCCCCGAACTGGAGCGCAACGGCTTCACGGGTGACCTCTACGGACTGGCACCATTGGCTATGTTCAAGGCGATACTCCGAGACAACCGCTATGAGACACTTCTCAAATCGGGACGCATCGACCACTTCCGCCACTTCATAATGCACTCCACCGACCTTGAAATCTGTTGGAACTCATACAAGATTGCCAAGCGCAACCACTACCATATTGGCAGCATCAGTCTATGGTGTGACACCATCCGAATGCTCAGCAAGGTTGGCAAGGACATCCGCAATGCACACTACATTTGCCCCACCGACCTCCAAGCAACACACGACAAGTTGGTGAAGAAGATAGACGAGCAGGCAGAGCGTGAGCGCAGAGCCGAGGACATGGAAAGAGCAGCCAAGAGCGAAGCCAAGTTCAAGGCAATGAAAGGCAAGTTCTTCGGTCTTTTGTTCACTGACGGGCTAATCAACGTCCGTGTGTT